>Ga0075430_100002333_pt1 | contig 15766 bp, 12 predicted proteins | sample RhiMetdeltSRZDD4_FD_75294 | JGI IMG/M metagenome (GOLD analysis project Ga0075430, IMG submission 75294) | Populus rhizosphere microbial communities from Tennessee, USA - Rhizosphere MetaG P. deltoides SRZDD4 | ecosystem: Host-associated > Plants > Roots > Rhizosphere > Soil | place: USA... | reverse complement strand
TGCAAACATTGAAGAAGAAGGATGGCGCATGGATGCTCGTAGAACCTTTTGCGAATGATAAAGTAGAGGACAATTTGAATCCAGTTGGAAGGCTAAACTATGCTGCGTCTACTGTGGTCTGTGTTCCTGCGTCTTTGAACGAAAATGGACCTGCATTAGGTGCGCAAGCAGGTGAAGAAAGAGTAGCGCAAATAGTAAAATCGGCAGGTTTTTCAAAATTCCATCGGGCAACTCAGACCCCTTTCAACTTGGTCTTTGAAGCAAGACCCTGAGCTCTCAACCAAATGACTACTAGGACCCACATTTCAGCGGTGGAACAGGTGGGATTTGAACAGTATAGTTCTATTTCAATAGCTGCCTTTCTTGAGAAGTTGCTGTTGCTGAGGTCGTGGGTTCAAATCATCCCACCCGGTCCATTTTTTACTGTTGTACAAATACGGTATTAGTTTGATTTCATTTTGGGTAGTTGTCCTACAAAAAGCCTAGCAAGTTGTCTGAACTGAAGTTATTACTGTTATTATTATTATATAGCCCGCCAAACCCCTCAGTTCGATTGCTTTCAGTCTCACACCCTGCATCATTTTTACTACTATTATCATCATTTCTTTCAAACCTGTTTGGATTGAGTTGTAGTGGCTCAAAGTTGCGAGCGAAAACGTCACTGCAGGTTAAATTGGGCTGTGAAGAAGAAGACGGCGAGGGTATGCATGCAATTGGATATAAGGAATCGCATGGGTTTTGCTCTTGTGTCGTTTCTTCCTCTAGTGTTTCCTCACTATCATCTTCTTCCTCATCTAGTGATGCTAGTTCTTCTTCATCTTTTTCTTCCTGTGCGGAGACCTCCCCTTCATTTTCTCCTCCGTCCCCTTCTTCCACCCTCACTTCTGCAGAATCAGATGCGATTTGACCCCCAACATCTGCAACGACAACATCGACATCATAAGTGCCGGCTTCATTAAATGTAGCAACAAGAGTTTGTTCATTGCTTTCTGCACCATCATCATCATCCAAGTCCCAGAAGATGGTGTAAGGTTCTGTTCCGCCTGTTATATCTGCCTCAAACTCTAATGTGGTTGGTGCAACACCTTCTGTGCCACTTGAATCGATTTCAACTGTCAGATTATCTGCTACCGAGACTTCCTCTTCATCCGCTACTGTTTGTGCAAACAGTCCATGTAGTGCAGCTAATACAGCTTGTTCTACTTCTGTCCCTGCTAGTAACCCAAATGAATCAAATACCTGTTTGACTGGAGCTGGTGGAGATAAAGTAGTAGTAGTAGTAGTGGATGTTGTAGTTATCCCTGTAGCAATAGCAGTAGAATTGCGTTCATAAAAGATGCCATATCCCGTTGTCATTCCCAAGTTACGAGGCGTTAAATCTGTAGCAGTTGAAAGGAAATATCCCGTTCTTGTTTCATTAGGAGCAAAGTTGGTGCTATATTCCATTTCTACAAATTTAGCTGGAATTGTCGCTATTACTCTGTAATTCAATACTGAACTAATAACACTAATTGTTGTATCCATACTAGATGTAACCCTGATATCCCGATAGCCGACTTCCTGAAGGTTTAGTAGTTGAAATGCAAGAATATTGTCGGGTGAGATATTGCTATTGTTAGAAGCTGTGACATCGGCATCAGAGTCAAACTCGAGTCTAGCACCTAAGTTAGGGTACCGTATAACATGTATTACCTCTTGAGCTTTTTGACATCTACTATTGTTGTTGTCGCTAGGGCTGTTGCTGATATTGTATGTGTTCACGCCAGTGTTGACAATCTGTGCTGATTGTTGTTGTTGTCCTGCTGGACAGAGCTGAGCAACTAATCCATAGCCGTTTAATACTTCCGTTGCTAAAGTAAAATCTGTATTATTCCTGTCCTCTATTATCCAGCCCTGTGGTATGTGTATACTGAAGCTATCATTTGTACTTTGAAATGTTGTTGTTGTTGTTCCATTCTCAACTGTTCCAGGTTCGCTGGTAAGTAATCGTTGCAAAAATAGCTGCAATAGTTCTTCTTGCTCCTGATGCTGTTGTTGTGGTTGCTCCTGATTTGCGTTTGTTATCTGGATGTTAGTAGCAAAAAGTATAACGATTACTGCTGCTGTAGGAGCAGTTAGCCTTAACGACAGGATTCCCACTGAGTGGTGTTTGTAGTAAAGTATTTATAGAGTGAGTGATGTCGTACTTATACTTTTTGTAAGTAATTTTGAATGTAGTGGCGACGATAGGACAATCTACTATCTATTTTCATATGACATCAGAGTAAAGAACTTTGTATAGACGCTTCTCTACCTATCTTTCTGGTCGCCTTAGTTTCACGCTAATTTTGTCTGTCATTTTGATGCTCTATTCCCTTTTCTTTAAATGATTTATCTAGTGTTTGTTGACTTAACGAGTGAAAGTCTATCTTTTTACGTGAAAGTAAATAATAGTATTGTGAATTGTGCTTAAGATATGAGTAAGATTGAAACACTATTAGAAATGAAGAGCGACTAGGAGTATCTATTCTGAAATAATTCTACAATGCCTAACTTGTAGTATGTTTTCTCGAAAAGAAAAAGCTTCTGCAACCAGAGATGTTTTAATTCATCTTTGCTATAGCTTGACGGTATAATATAACGCTGCAGCAGCCCATACAGGGAAAGAGTAGAGGCTGGGTGGGATTTGGACAAGAGCTTCTTTCCATTAACAACTACCAAAACTAACTGCGGAATCTTCTCGCTGCGGTCGTGGGTTCAAATCATCCCACCCGGTCCACTTCTTTCTGTGAGGGAACTACGGTATTAAATCACACTTGATTTTAAAAATTGTCGGACAAAATCCATATTATTCTAGGTTCCACAAACCACCTATTTTATGACTCCTTTGCTGGGGTTCCTGAGATGGTTAATTCTTATTATTCCCATGCATAGCAAAATGAACTTTCTAGCACATTGGCAAACAAAACTATAAAATCACTTTTTGATATTGATAGTCAAAAAAGAAGATGATGACAACAAAGTACCTCCTTGCCAGTCAATACTGCTATTTGTTAATTGATTCAACTTTTCCTAGCATAATCCTTTAAGCCTGTAAAGTCAACTGCAACTACAGGTTCGTTTCCAACTACCCACGCATTATGCCCAGGGGGAATTACTGCAGTGTCTCCAGGACCAAATTCTTCTTCTGTTCCATCGTCCATCACGACCTTCAATTTTCCTGATATGAAGTATTGAGTATGCGGAGCTTGACAGCTATTCGTTTTAACTATTGGCTTAACACATTTTTCCCAACTCCAGCCTGGCTCTAAAATGCCTCGTCCTATCGTAACATCACCAAGGTTGGCAAGCTCGATTTTTCCTTTTTCAAACGTTCGTGTCTCATCTGGTGAAGAATCCAGACTCTTTTTCTGAATTTTTGTCGTCATTTTGTTGAATTAGATAGATAAAGTTTAATTATAAATATTGCTAGTAGTCGCGAATCTGGTATAATCTGGGTTACTTATCTCAAATGCTGTACATAATTATACTCATTTATGACAGTAAGGAGCAGTAACTGCTTAAGGTTTGCTAAGGTCGTGGTTCAAATCCCACCCGGTCCACTTCTTTCTGTTGTACAACTACGGTATTGAATTGAGATTGTTTTGAACAAATGTAGGGCAAATTTGGTCATAATGACGCCACCCTAAATGCATTAATGATGTCCGGTTACTCTCCGTGTTGATGCCTAATAATATATTAACACAAAGTACTTAGGGACCTCTCCAGTCAAACGGAAAGTGCTTGCTTGACCTCCCTTTCCAGTCCCACTTGAAACCCATAGCATCCACTTCATCTGCCAAAGCCCTCCCCAATGTCGCAACTGCGCCAGGTCCTACTTCACTACCTGGAGGATTAAATATTTGTACTCTCTTGCCAGGTGGAGTCGTAGGGCCTGTCAACGCTTCCGCCCTTGCAACTACCTTTCCTGGAATCTCCGCACTCCAATAAGCGAGGTCCTTTGCTAACTCAAACTTGATAGGAACAAACTCAATTCCTCGGATATCTCCAACTAGCTTTACAAATTCTGAAATCCAGCCGCCCGCCTTTCCCATGAATATCATCTGCAAAGCCTCCCGCTGCTTTTCATTAGCTCGTTCGTCAAAAAAGAAGGCTCCTGCCTCATCCTTCGATTCACCAGCCCAAGCGTTGCCCGTAAAACTGCCTATGAACAACACATTCAATCCATCAAGCGGTGTTTCACCATAGTGACCGCTATTGATATGATATGCCATCAGGCCTTGGCACTCACCATCGGATGGAGCTTGGGCAAATGTGCAAGGACATGGTATATTGCACTTGCAAGCGTCGAACCAGTCGCCAGAAAGTTTCCATGTTGGAACCCTAGCCGACATGTTATCATTTAGTATGTAGAGTGCTATTTTAATATGTAGAACACAGAATATGGATTTTTTATTAACTTGAGATCATAATTCTAAATTAAGACTGCTGTGACTCTATTTTTTAACAGAAAGTGAAAACATCCCTATATTGGACAGCGACAGTAATATTGAACTTTCCTGCTTCAGCAAATCTTGGCATTGCTGAGGCCGTGGGTTCAAATCCCACCCGGTCCACTTTTAACACTCTAGTAAACTACGGCATTGAATTACGCTTGTTTTCGGGTAGTTGTCGGACAAATTCAGCAGCAATGCCGTATCCTATAGTTTGTCCTACAATTTGTCTCAGTCTAGTAAGAATAATCAGAAATTCAATTGAATAAAAAAAGGGATTGTAGTTCTGTTTGCAAGTAATAAATAAATGAGTATAGCTTTAAGAATCTCTCTGCATTTTACTTAAGTTGTCAAATGGCTAATTCTCAAAATAATCCTAGTGAAACGGAGGACCAGCAACGATTCAGATTATTGGATAGACTTTACACCATTTCAGAGGGCTACTCTGAAATGTTCGTCCCACAGGAGCGACTAGGAGTCATGACTGATAATGAGCAGAATAGCATCAAGGAAGCCCTTCACTTTCTGGCAGAGAGTGGATTAGTAACTTTGGGTTTAGGGAATATGAAAATAACCCATGAAGGCATAATAGAATACGAAGATACGATACTTAACCCTCATGACCACACGGAACTTTTTCCATTAGACACAATTCAAAGTGTATCTACGGAATCAAAGAAAGAACAAATAAGAACTATTCAGAGACAACGAAGTGAATTTCTTGATGAAGCGCTAAGATTATCCGGTGGGAACCCTATGCAGCCAGTTAGCGATTCCGACATAGAGAGTGCCCTAGGTTACAATCATAGCCTCGTAGAAAGAATTCATTTTTTCTGTCAAGATGCAGGCCTTATCCAGGCATTCGCAACAGGAGGCAAATTCACGCTCACACCCGCCGGTATAAGACAGGCACAAGAAGACCCTATCTCTTGACTACTTTCTTTAGAGAATCTCGGATTCTATCCGTGATAACGTTAGAGTGATGCAAACATCTTTCCTCTTTCAGTTACTGTTAGATAGATAGGCTCACAACTTTCCTGCTAAAGGCAGTAATTCTGAGAATCTGAAATTCATGTACGCTATGCTATACTGGCTCCATCTAGCCACAATACTCCGCCTTGGTTTTCAATATTGCCGACAATGCCCTCAGAATTAGGTGAAGACAGCTTATGGGTGATGATATTATTTGAGCAGCTGCTTATGATATTGTCGTCATCATCATCATCGTTATCGTTGTTAATAGTACAAGTGGCAGTAGTACTAGAGCTGATACTGCAATGGCTGCTGCGACGATGAGTGTTGTGTCGTCTTCTTTCTATTCCTATTCTTCCACTATCACTGTCCCTCTCATCCCATAACCTGCCTCGTAGTGGAAGCCGCCAGGCCTTGTGAACGTATGACTAAATGTGTCTCCTGATTCTAGTCTGTCGGACATGAAGTTCATGCCTATGATCCCTGTTTGGGGAGGCGGGGAGGCGATAGTATAGACTGAGTACTGGTCATTGTTTGTCCATGTCACCGTATCACCTACCTTAATTCTTACAGGGTTTGGATCGAATGATTTGTTTCCGAGATTGCTACCTCCAAAGTTTATAGAGACGTTGACAGTTCTGCCTGTACTTATGGCATTAGTACTATTGACCTCAGGAACGTCGCCAGCGTAGAAGATTGTCGAATTATCATAATAGTATTCCTTTTCAGGCGTGATCATGTGCCTGAATAGACGCGTTGCGCCATCAGTGAAATAGGCAACACCCGTGCCATTCGCAAAGTATCTTTCACCTGTCACCTTAACACCTTCTCCCACTCCACCGCTGCTGCTTTGGTTACTGCTGCTACCACTATTATTAGCAGCAGTAGTGATGGGCGTTGACGATGCCGACGGCGGGAGAGACGAGGTTCCGGCTGCTATTATCAATCCTAGGAAGACTGTGCCCACAATTACTAGAAGTTTGATTATTGGGTTCATGCTCAATTGTTGTTAACAGCCTCCTGCAGCTGATATTGTGGTTGTTGTGGCGCTAGCGAGGGTTGTAGTGGTTGTTCCTGCTGCCGAGCTGTAGGGGATAGTGTTGTTGGTGCTGCAGATGCTGCTATGGTGTCGGCTGCGTCTTTATTCTTTGTCATGCTTCTTTGTTATACTGCTGCATCCACATTTCTCAAATATTAAGACATAGGTCAATACAGATGAATTGCTGTTAGAGTTAGAGTATGTAGCCAAGCCTGTTGCTTCTTCTTCATCTTAAGATATTTTCTGAATCCTATTTTAATTTACTGTCAAAGATAATGCATTATCTACTACCAAGGTAGTACTTTAGCTAGTAAGAATTATTTGCTATCTGCTCACCAAACACAATATGACCTTGTGCAAAGTGGAGTGGGTGGGATTTGAACAGCTTGTTCTCTTTCCATAGCCGTCTCTTTAGATAATTGAAGTAGCCGAGCTTGCTGAGGTCGTGGGTTCAAATCCCACCCGGCCCATTTCTTCCTGTTATGAAGCTACGGTATTAATTTGAGCGTATTTTAGGTAATTGTCGGACAAATTTAGCAGCATACCGACCACGTCTAGTTCAAATTAGCGTCGGAGATATGGCAACATGGAAGAGAAACGATGATTCACAACTACACACACACTGTCACATAAGGAGTAAATGGACAGCCAGATGGAAGGTTTGACTCCAGCATTATGGGTCCAGCTGCTACGGCAGTAATTTTTAAAATCAATTACTTTTGAAGTATTATCTCGTATTAGTATTATTTGGCAATTGTCCTCTCTTGTTTTTCTTTTTCTTATCCTTCTCTTGTTCTTCTTCTTCATCTTCTGCAGGTGTTGATGTACTCGTTACTCGATGTTGCTCTTTCTTCTCCTCTTGCTTCAATGTGATATTTGTTTGAATATTGGAGATATATCTTATCCCATCCCATTTTCTTGTTTATGGTCTACTGCAGAGTCGCAGATTTAGCCTATTGCTTATCTCTCTACTACTACTCGTGCATTGCGATTATTATCCTGCGAAAAGTTATAGGGCAACAATAATCTTTGCTATCGCTTCCAATCATCATAAGGACATGTTAAATTATTGAAATAATATATTTTCCGTTATCTCTAATTAATGCCTGCAAACATTCCAAGCTGACCTTCTTTAGTAACTCGAATTCGTATATATGCTCTTTTTAGTTGAGCTTTTTTTCTTTTTCCTCTTTCCACGATTCACTGCATATTAGTAGCGCGTACTAGTTGGACATGATGCGTAACAACGACATAATAATAGATAGATTGTTCTTGCGCATTCTTTCATTTCATAGCTGAGTTAAGTAATTCTTGGAACAAGAATCTGAGCAAAACTCCAAAACGCCTATGGTAGAGCTTGAATATAATACACCCATGGTAAGGTTTTGAAATTCTTTTCCACATGATTTACATACTTTTATCATTTTTTGTTCTTACACCATTAATTATGCATGCCAGCCTTAAGGTTCTTTGCATCGGAGTGCAGAGAAAAATAGGCAGGGCTATATATCGACGCCCGGATATGTTAAAGATGAGAAGGAGGATGTATATTTTCATTGGCGACAATTAGAGTCTACAAGAGAAACTCAACTTTTGTGGAACTACCAAGTTTAGTGGAAGAGCTCAGCAATACTGGATTGACTGATACTTTGAAGAAATACTACAATGAACCCGTTGAGCACGAAGCAAAGAGCATAGTTGCCGGACCTAGCTTCATGCAATATTTAAACAAATTATTCAAGACCCAGATAGCTGCTGGAGATATACTGCAGTTTGAGTCAGGTAATCACGATAAATTCTTCATGTTCTCATTAACTGGGACATGGGACGAGATAATCAAGTTGCAGTAATGCAGATTTATCACTTTACGTGCAATGGCTGCGGATATGAATCGAAATTGCCACTTGGTAGCTCAGACCTCGACCAAGTCCTAACAGATGCTAACGCAGACTATGCTGATTACCATCTTTTCAGATGCGATAAAGAGTCCAACTTCGTGCACGCCGATATTCATAGCAGTGATTTTGAAGGTAAATGTATTGTTGATGGAAGCAAACTGCAAGAAATAAACCAAGAGATACCTCCTATAAAATGTCCTCGCTGCAACCGAGATTTGGCTACAGAAGCGAGTGCACCACTGGCAGATGTTAATAGCACTTAAGCGTAATAACAGGAACCTACTTAACTGGTTGACACCAATTGACATCATTACTACTTCTAATAAATGCATTCAAAATGAGCATGATTCCTGCGATGGTATCGTCAAAAGCGTAATAGATGGCTCAGACAACACCAAAATGTGCGCATGTCAATGTCACAACAACAGCTATCAGCTGACCAAAAAGATGTTTGGAGTAATTAATCAAAAAGATTAACAGCAGCAATTGAAATAAATGCAGCCTTACATGCAAAGGCAGATAATATCCATCGTGCGACTTCGTATAAGTTATAAAGGCAAAAGTAGCCGGCTCTATGCCGACGCGTTTAGCTTTTCCTGAACCGGTTGAGGAAAGTTTTCAAATTGGGTTTTTGACCACTCTTGAATCTTTGATTCTTCTACTTTTGCATTGTGTAATTGTTTTGTCCTTTCCTCAGCATTTGCATTGTTGTATATTATTTGCGTCGTGACATATCTCTACACAACCATAGCACTTAATCAATTGGCTTATAGTATTTGGACTAATGTTATGAATGAGTTGGAGCTCTCATGTCTTTTTTCAATTTATTTCTCCAGAGATTCTAGTAGTTATTAACATCACAAGGCTCAAGTCATCATAGATATATTATTGCTCTTGATGAGAGTCTACGACTAACGGCAAGCCCATCTGAAAGCCGAGAATGCTGGTTAAGTGTGGACCGGGTGGGAGTTGAACAATCTTTCCATCGACAGCTGACGGGACTAGGAAAGCTGGCATTGCTGAGGTCGTGGGTTCAAATCATCCCACACAGTCCACTTCTTTTACTCTAGTAGAATAGAGCATTAGAATAGTCAAATTTTTCGATTTTTGTCCCACAAAAACCCTAGCAGCAGCTTTTGGTTCAGTTTTAGGTGATGCCGGAACTGAAATTCTTCTCTATTGATGCTTTCAAGCTATATCTTATGCTAGTTACATTAGACATATAGGAAAAAATAGGGCTAAGCCCTGTGGAATTGTTGTAGTTGTTGTTGCTGTGAATTCCCATACAGTGTCCAAGCCTTCAATAGGTCATTGTTGAAGTCTGTGACTGCATCTACTGTTCTTTTGTAGATGTTTACATGCTCTCTTACTGAGTCCAATGCAGTTACTCCAAGTTGGTTGAAAATGCCGACAGAACGAATTATACTATTTGTTATTTCTGTAGACTGATTAGCAACTACTTCTGACATTTGCAATGTTTGAGGAAAGTTTGGAGCATGTACAATAAACTGTTTGTGATTGGCAAATGCAGTTTGAATCATACTTCTTACTGTCTGGATATTGTCTACCTGTAGATTGGATATTGATTGAGCAAATTGAGGCTGAACCTTTGCCACCTCGTCAACTATGCGCAGAGCATTATCTCTCACTATATCACTGACATCGTTCGCTTTGGATGTAGTTGTTATTGTTGTTACTTCGTCTCTTGTTGTTCTTTTATCTGACATACTATATAGATGCCCGCCTACCTATATAAGACTTGGTAATCACTGGTATTAATTACCATATGATGACATTAAGAGACATTTTTCCGGTACATCATTTTTGATATTGACCCAAGTTTTTTCTATTGATAGTTAGGCATTGCTGAGGTCGTGGGTTCAAATCCCACCCGGTCCACCTCTTCTAATCTGGTAAACTAATGCATTGAAGTGAGCTTGTTCTAGGCAGGTATCCTACAAAACTGCTAGCTGCCGTCTAAGCCTTTCAAGCCCTGAGTGTGTTCTGAAAGCCATCTATACATATCTGACAGAACGTACTGTTCAATAGGTCCAAATTCAGTAAACCAATGTGACGAAGGATTGAATAGGTGTCCCAAGTCAGGGTAAGTTATCAAAGTATGGTCCGGATGATTTACTTCAGTCAATCTTCGCTGCAAAAGGGAAGATTCTTGAATAGTAGCCTGCGAATCGTTTCCTCCATGTAGTATTAGCACGCTTGTAGAATTTGGGATATTGCCTACGGTACTCAAGTTCGGCTCTAAATTATCATGTGAATTCAGCCATATGGGGCATGCACCTTCAAAACTACATTTGGCACGAATATCTCCCGATGTAATGTTTTCATACTGTCCTTCAAGGAAGGGCTTGACTTGTTTATCAATATCTAGGTTCCCAGTAGCATTATTGCCAAACAAAGCCGCAAGTGGTTCTCCAAATAAGGGGTCGTTAATTATTGCTTCATGTATTGAAAATGACCCTGTATGATTTCTGTCCAATACTTGATTTGCATATGCCAAGCGAACGTCTACAAGCTGAAAGTGGAGTAAATCCACAACATTCTGAGCTAATGATGCCATAAGTACAATATTTTTAATCGTAGTGGTTGAATTGGTCTTGTTTTCCTCTTGGTCAATCACAATTCTTGGAACAATTATTGTGCCTTCACTATGACCAATCAGAGTTATTTTACTTGGGTCAACTTCTGGTTGTTGTGTCAAAACACCTAGAGCTATCTCTGCGTCATTTTTTAAATCGTCAAATGTTAAATTACCCCATATATTATAGTCAATAATCTGGCTATTAGCACCGACGCCTCTCTTATCGTAGCGTAGTACTGCAAATCCTCTTTCTGATAGATATTGGGCTATCTGCCAGAACGGTTTAGAATCTGGTGATAATGTTTCATTCATATCTACTGGTCCAGAACCTGCTACAAGCAACACACCTGGAAAAGGTCCACCTCCAACAGCTGGAATGGTTAGCTGTGCATTAGTTTGGATACCATTTCCTAAGTCTATTACTAAGTCTCTTTGCTCTACCGTTTGAACAAAGGGTTGAGCTAGAGCACTTGTCAAATAGTTGTTGAACGTAGGATTAGATAGGATAGACGAGAAAAACATGGCTACTGCCATTATTATTAGCAATCCTAAAGAGACGATAGTTGTCTTTGAATTTAGCTGACTTAACATAGGAAGCTGATAGGACTGCAGGTGTTGTATGGCTATAAGTTTTGTCTGGCTTTCTTAAAGCTTCACTTGACGTGAAAGCCACGGAGCATGCAATGAAAGAAAAAGGTGGGCTAGTAGAATTCGAGCCGTTCTCCCTTGACGGCTGTCATCAGATAAGCTTTAGTTTGCAGATAGAAAGAGCAACCCGAGAGTTGCTGCGGTCGTGGGTTCAAATCCCACCCGATCCACTTCTTCTAATCTGGTTAACTAAGGTATTGTTTTGAGATTGTTTTAGGCTATTGTCGGATAAATTCAGCAGCAATACATTGCCAGATTGTTTGAAGTATCTTACTCTATCTTTGGCTTTACTCCCGCCATCACATTTTGCAGCAAGGAACCTTTGAACTGCTGTTAATTAAGTTGTCGGAAATATATGCCAGATAAGTTAGAAGATAGAGCGCGGGGATTGGAACTCTACCTGTATATGGCTATTATTAGCGAGCCCTAGCCCTAAAAGTCATGGTACAGCCTTTACGTATTCATAAGTGGTGGTTCTCGACCCGTGGCTTTGACGAATGTTTCCTATTTGGATATTTGTTAGATAATCCTCTCTTTTGTTTGAGTGCTTTAAAGTTGCACGCGAAACTATTGGGAAATGTGTTTTTCCTTTAGAAAGATTCCCTATTTCATGCTGCATGGGTTGATTGGTGGTAATCGAGTGTTCATCCCAACCTATTACTCCATTTATAATGATTTCAATTGGTGGTTCTTCTTGGCTCATTGTTCTTATCCCTGAGAGCTTATGACCGCTTTCAACATAAAAAGGCATCCATACTGCAAATTAACCTCTCATTCCATAGCTGTTGCTAATTTAGATAAAAGATAAAGTTGCCTTTAATGAGAGTTGCTGCGGTCGTGGGTTCAAATCCTCCCACCCGGTCCATTTCTTTTACTCTGGTAGACTAAGGCATTGATTTGAATTCAATTTAGGCTATTGTAGGACAAATTCAGCAGCAATGCTTTTGATAAATCATATACAAAGGAGTCCTTGATGACATGTTTGACATTCCTATGCTTTACATTTCAGCTTGCTCTTACGCTGTTCACCACATAATAACCAATTGAAGCGGACAACTGCTGCTTAAGTATCAGCCCTAAAGTGTAGACCTGTCTCAAATATTGAATCGTACTCATATAGACGGAGTCTGAAAAGAATCTGGAAAATTATTTATATAATTCAGAATAATTTTTCTCTCTTATGAACTCTAAAGGAGGTTCACACAACAATAATGGTAGTAGATGAGGCGAAGCTGAATGAATTTATTGGAAGAGTTGTTGGGGAATGGGGAGCCATAGAAAGCGCATTGCTTACTTTCATAGGCGATAAGCTAGGTTTATTCAAAGCGATGGCAGGAGCAGGCGCATTGACACCAGAAGAGCTAGCGAAAAAGACAGGCACACATCCTCGAATGATAAGGGAATGGCTTGCTGCTCAAGCTGCTGGAGGTTTTGTTACATACAACCCTAGTGCAGGTTCATATACGCTCCCAGAAGAACAGGCATTTGCGCTAACAAATGAGAATAGCCCAGCATATATAGTAGGCTTCTACCAGATTATAGCTGGACTTTACAAAGACCAGGAGAAAATCATAGATGCATTTCGAACTGGAAAAGGTCTTGGATGGGGAGACCATCATCATTACTTATTTGAAGGCACAGAGAGGTTCTACAAGCCAAGTTATGTAGCAAACCTAACAACAAGCTGGATTTCTGCGCTAGAAGGCATTCAAGACAAGCTTAGGAGAGGAGGAGGAGAGGCAAAAGTAGCAGATGTTGGATGCGGTCACGGGGCATCAACAATTCTAATGGCAAAAGCATACCCTAATTCAAAAATCATAGGATTTGATTATCACAGACCATCCATTGAATGGGCTAGAAAGAATGCAGAAAAAGAAGACTTGAAGAACATAACATTTGAAATAGCAGGCTCTACCGATTATCCAGGCGACGATTATGATTTAGTTACGTTCTTCGATTCCTTCCATGACATGGGAAATCCATCTGCAGCAGCCAAGCATGTGCTGCAAGCATTGAAGAAAAAAGATGGTACTTGGATGCTAGTGGAGCCTTTCGCCAATGATAAACTAGAGGATAATTTCAATCCGCTTGGAAGGGCATTGTACTCTGGGTCTACTATGATTTGTGTTCCTGCGTCTTTGAATGAAAATGGACCTGCATTAGGAGCGCAAGCAGGTGAAGAAAGAATAAGAGAGGTAGTGATGTCGGCAGGTTTTTCAAAGTTTCGTCGAGCAACACAGACGCCCTTCAACTTGGTTTTTGAAGCAAGACCATGACCCTTCTACCAAACGGATAAGACCAAAACTTGCCACACACTTTTTCTGTTTCTTACTGGCTTGGCTAGCTTTTTTCTCAAAACTTTCGCTAGACGGTACAAAATGCTACAGGGCATGCACAGAAAAAGGACTGGGTGGATTTAAACAGCTAGTTCCCCTTCTCTAGCTGCACTTTAAATCCATAGAAATAACTAAAGAAATCTGGCTTAGGTCGTGGGTTCAAATCCTCCCACCCGGTCCACTTCTTTCTGTTGTACAACTAAGGTATTATTTTGAGCTTATTCTAGGAAGTTGTAGGACAAATTGAGCAGTAATATGAAAAAACTCCTATTTTGTGGTCAATTTCGAAATCCCTAGAGCTGCTGCTGTCCACTGCACTGATTCTTTTATTCCTATGAAAAGAATTAATCCTCACTAACGAACAAGGGTTCAAATCCTCCCACCCGGTCCACTTTTTCCTGTGCTGAAAATACGGTATTGTTTTAAATTCAATTTTGACAATTGTCGGACAAATTCAGTAACAATGCATTGCTGTAGCCCCAAAACTATCAGAATCATCTTCCATGTCACGTCGTTGTGGTTATGCTAGTAATCGCTGTTATACCGCTTTGCAGCACGACAGCCCTGACCAACAATTGCTTCTTACTTTAATTGTGCCGTGCGAAAAAATCCATTACTTTTGAGGTAAAGAAGGTGCCAGACTTGAAATCGTCGTGACTTACATTAGGGATAACAATCTGCTCTGAATTTGGCATATTATCAGAAAGTATGTCTACTATTCTAAGGAAGTATCTAGGACTGAGTTCTCCCTTTACTAGAAGTGTAGGAATTGTTGTAATCTGTTTGACATCCTCCATGGTATAGGATGTCGATATTGTAGATTCTAACTCACTTTCAAGGCTTTTTGCGTTATCGATTAGGAACTGCTTACCTTCCTCGGGAAGCTTATCAAAATAGTTCTTGATTTCCATGATTCCATCTATTGCGACTTGCGCTGCTTTTCTAAAATCTCCTACCCTAGATGCATTTTGAGTGGGGCTTAGGACACGGGTTCTGAATCGCTGAAGCAATTCTGCATCTTCCTTAATAGGGCTTCTTGCAAGGAATTGCATGATTGGAGGTTCATTAAGTATCATTGTCTTTGCTAATTCTGGATTCTTTGACACACAATACAATGCAGTATAAGCACCATAAGAAGCACCAACCAAGTGTGCTGGTGCAAGGTCTAGTTTTCTTATCAGTTCAGCCAAATCTTTAGCATTATCCTCAATGGTGTTATCTTGAGCAACATTGCCAATCCCTTTGTTAGGATAAGCAAACCTTCTACTGTATGAAATGGCACGATATTTTTCTGAAAAAGAATCAATCTGAAACTGCCAACATCGATAATCGTCAAGTCCGCCATGGATAAAGATAATGGTTGGCTGATTGCCTTCTATTCCTTGGTCTACATAATGCAACTGCCGTCCCACTATTTCCATGGTCTTCACATTATCGGGCATTGGAAAGTCATTCTCCGGTATGAAATGAATATCAAAGATAGTTGCATAAAAGGAAATAGTGTATCATGTTTACTTGAATATCTTAATGGTGTTGCTGAGGTCGTGGGTTCAAATCATCCCATCCAGTCCACTTTTTCCTGATGTACAAGTACAGCATTGAATTGAACTCGATTCTAGATTTCCTCTACTACAGTCCGTCAATCTTTTCCATAAGTGATATTGGGTGGACTCTTCTTGTCCTTTAGCTTTTTCTCATCAACTATCTTTATGACAATTGTATTGCCTGCTCTATTGAATATCCTCTGCCGCTTATCATCGGTGAATATCCATCCCAATATAATATCAATTACAAGAAGGAAG
>Ga0075430_100002331_pt1 | contig 15770 bp, 6 predicted proteins | sample RhiMetdeltSRZDD4_FD_75294 | JGI IMG/M metagenome (GOLD analysis project Ga0075430, IMG submission 75294) | Populus rhizosphere microbial communities from Tennessee, USA - Rhizosphere MetaG P. deltoides SRZDD4 | ecosystem: Host-associated > Plants > Roots > Rhizosphere > Soil | place: USA... | reverse complement strand
GGTTCGATCCATCGGAGCAGACGGCCATCGTTGTCGGCGAAGAACAACCGGCCGTCGGCGAGCCACTCGCCTCCGTGAGGATCCTGCGTCCGCCCGATGGTCGTGACCGTGCCGCCGGCGATCGTGGCGAGCTTCATCTCACCCGCCACCTGAAAGACGACGCGCGTTCCATCCGGCGAGAGCCGTGGCGTCCCGCCGGCGCCCTCGGTCCCTGGTATCGGACGGACGTCGGGGCCGCGCAGGCTGCGGTACCACAGCTGGGTGACCTCACCGACGCGCGCGAGGTACACGACGAAGGAGCCGTCGCGCGCCACGGCGTAGGTACGGAACTGGCCGGCCATCTGGATCGGAGCGTTAGGCGGCAGCCCGACGTCCCGGGGACTGGGGTCGGTGCGCCACAGCGCCCAGCCGGCCAGGGTGCCCAGTCCGACGGTCACTACGCCGAGCGCGAGGGCGGCTCGTCGCCACCCGCGCCCTTCCGGTCGGCGGCCCGACTCCGCGTCGACGAGATCAGCAGCCCGGAAGGCGGGGTCGGCGAGCGCGCGCTCGAACGCGGCGGCGCTCTCGAAGCGATCCGCCGGCAGTTTCTCCAGCGCCTTGGCCAGGGCGGCGGCGACGTGAGGCGGCACCGACTTGCGCAGCGCCGTCACCGGCGCCGCCGGCTCGGTGACGATCTTCATGATGATCTGCTGCGCCGAGCCGCCGAGGTGGGGCGGCTGCCCGGCGAGCATCTCGTAGAGGACCGAGGCGAGCGAGTACACGTCCGAGCGCGCCGAGATCTCCTTCTCGGCCGTTGCCTGCTCGGGGCTCATGTAATGCGGCGTACCTAACGACAGACCGGTCTCGGTCATCCGGCCGCCGGCCGCTGCGCTCACGGCCAGCGCGATCCCGAAGTCGGCCACCATCGGGCGGCCGTTGGCGAGCAGGATGTTCTCCGGCTTGATATCGCGGTGGATCACGCCGTGGCGGTGGGCGTACTCCAGCGCGTCCGCGACCTCGCGGGCGATCCGCACTGCCTCGTCCACGCCCAGCTGCGTCTCGCGGTCGAGCTTTGCCCGTAAGGTCTCGCCGTCGATGAACGGCATGACGTAGTACAGGAAACCGTCCGCCGTCCCCGAATCGAACAGCGGCAGGATGTTCGGGTGCTGGAGCGCCGCGGTGGTCCTGATCTCCACCACGAACCGCTCGGCGCCTAACACGGCTGCGAGATCGGGTTTGAGGACCTTGAGCGCCACCTTGCGGTCGTGCTTGAGATCCTGGGCGAGGTAGACGGTCGCCATCCCGCCTGCGCCCAGCTCGCGCTCGACGCGGTAGCGCTCGGCCAGCGCGGTGTACAAGGCGTTGCGTCGCCCGGTGGCGTTCATGGCGCCTTGGCCGTTGCACCGCGGAGCCGCCGAAGCAGCGCCGGGACGTTCTGCATCACCACGATGTGGCTCCCCGGACTTCGCCGCACCATCGCGAACGTGCGGCCATCGGGCGAGATGTCGTAGTTCGCGTGAGGCTGACCGCCGACCATCTCGTCGATGGAGAACAGCACCTGTTGGCTCAGCACGGCGAGGTCAGGCTCGGTACCGACGCTCGCGGCGATGAGCTCGGTCTTCCCGCCTTTCATCGACCGGTAGAACACCTCTCTCCCGTCAGGCGACCATACGGGCTCGGTCGCTCCGCCCTGGGAGATCTGCACCTGGTCGCCGTCGCCGTCGAGACGCTGGACGTATACCTCCTGCGTTCCCGATTGATTCGAGACGAACGCCAGCCAGCGCCCGTCGGGTGACGGCGCGGCGTAGCTCTCCTCGTACGTGCTCGCCACGAGTGGCTCGATCGGCCCGCGGCCGTTGCCGGCCACGCGCGCGATGTCGCCGTTCGATTCACCGCGGAGGTCGTTCGCGTCGGTGATGAGCGCGCTCCCGTCGCGCAGCCAGGTGCCGGTGAACGTCAGTTGCGGCGACGCGAACAGCGACTCCGCCGGTTCGGTGCTGCCGGGCCGAGCACGGCGGAGGTTGAGCGTCCCGGTCTTGAGCGAGATGTAGGTGAGCGAGCGGCCGTCGGGAGACCACGTCGCGTCGTGTCCATCGCGGTCGAACGTCGCGCGAGTCAGGGTGCGGCGATCGAGAGCGAGCGTCCACACGTCCCGGCCATCCGCGGTGCCGATGTCGAGGGCGAGGCGCTTGCCGTCGGGCGAAAACCGCGGGGCGTGTACGTTGAGGCGTTCGGTGATCGCCGTCTCGGAGCGTCCGGCGCGGTCGATCAACACGAGTGAACGAGGCGTCTCGGGAATGAATGCCAGCGTTCCGTTGTCGGCGACGCCGAACTGCGCGATGCCGGTACCGCTCGTCATGACACCGGTCGCGAGTGGCGTTGCCGGCCCGGTCACGCGACGACTGCCCAGATCGAACGGCGTTGCCGTGATGGAGCCGTCCGGCAGCACGACCACCAGCTCGCCGAACGCGTACCGCACCTCCATCACGGGTCCGTCCAGCAGCGGGGTCAGCGTCACGTTAGGCAGGTCGAGTAACATTGCCGGCCCCGACACGGTGCCTGCCGGCGCGCGCACCACGAGCGCGGTCCGCCCGTCGCCCAGGATCTGTTGGATCCGCACCCCGAGGACTCTGTCACGCGGCAGCGCGGTGATGGAGTCGGTCGGGCCCAACCGAAGCAGCGCCGTCAGGTTGAAGTCGTTGAACCAGTAGGATCCGTCGGGCGCCCACGTTCCCGTGAACGCCGTGCTCGGTACGGGGATGGCGCGCGGCGTGCCGCCGGCGACCGGCAGGCGAAACGCGCCCGTCAGCGTCGTGGCGATCAGCGACTTTCCATCTACGCTGATCTCGGCCGAGGACATACCCTGCGAGCCCGGGATCTCGATCGGCCGCTCCGAGTCCAGGCGTCGAACGAAGAGCGAGATGACGCTGTTCGACAGACCCTCGTAGACGATCGCGTCGCCGGCCGGCGTGATCGCGATCTGCCGCGAGAGCGCGGAGCCGCCTGATCCGCCCACCGTCGGGGCGAGGATCGCGAGGTGGGACGGCGGAGTCTCGACGACGGCGGGACGAGCGAGGAGGCGGCCGGCCGCGAACGCGGTCGCGACGGCCAACGCCACGGCGGTGACCATGGCGATCGTTCGAGCCGCCGACCTGTGCGATGCCTGACGTGGCGTCGCACGCATTCGGGCCGTGACCACCGCTTCGTCGGCGAGCGCCGTGGCGAACGCCTTCGCGCTCTCGAACCGGTCGGCGGGCAGCTTCTGCAACGCCGTATGCACGGCGCCGGCGACGTGCGGCGGGATCGTCTTCCGCAACGAGGTTGCGTCCGCCGGCTCGGCGGTCATCACCTTGGCGACGATGGCCTGCGCGGTGGGTCCGCTGAACGGCGGCTCGCCCGTGAGCATCTCGTACGTCACGCAGCCTAACGCGTACACGTCGCTCCGGGCGTCGAGCTCGCGCTCGCCCATGGCCTGCTCGGGGCTCATGTACTGCGGCGTGCCCAGCGACATGCCCGTTTCCGTCATCCGTGCGGCGCCGGCGTTGCTCGCGGCGAGCGCGATGCCGAAGTCGGCGACGAGCGCGCTGCCGTCGTGCAGGAGAATATTCTCGGGCTTGATGTCCCGGTGGATGATGCCGTGTCGATGGGCGTAGTCGAGCGCGCTCGCGATCTCGGTCGCGATCCGCACGGCCTCCGGGATCGGCAGCTGCTTCTCGCGCGTCAGGCGGTCGCGGAGCGAGATGCCGGCGACGAACGGCATCACATAGTACAACTGGCCGCCGATCTCCCCGGAGTCGAACAACGGCAGGATGTGCGGATGCTGGAGATTCGCCGTCGTCCGGATCTCGGACAGGAAGCGCTCGGCCCCGATCACAGCCGCGAGCTCGGGCTCGAGCACCTTGATCGCGACCTGCCGGTTGTGCCGGAGGTCCTCGGCCAGATAGACCGTGGCCATTCCCCCGGCGCCGAGCTCGCGCTCCATGCGGTAGCGGTCGGCCAGGCCGGCGACGAGTCGTTCGTTAGGCACGCTCATCGCTGCGTCGTCTCCATGGCGGACCGCTTCACGAGCCAGATGTTGGCCTGCGACTGCTGGGCACCATAGTAGAGCGTGCGTCCGTCCGGTGACGCCGCAATGCTGCCGAGGATGTCCGGCGGATACGGAAGCGTTCCGATGACGTCACGGCGCTGAAGCGATTCGACGTTCTGGATGACGAGCGTCCCGCGGTTCGTGAAGTAGATGACCTCACGGTTGCCCGGCAGCCACGCGAGGTCGTAGAACCGCGAATCGTCGTTCAGCACGCGCGCCCGTCCCGCGGCGAGGTCGTACACCGCGAATCCCGTGGCCTCGCCGGATGCATTGACGACGTAGCCCGACAGCCGGCGTCCGTCACGGGCCCAGTAGCTGGGCTGCATCGTGCCGCCCTCGACCTCGAGCCCGGTGAGACGCGTGACGGTCTTCTCCGTCACCGGCCACGGGGGGCGTCCGATGTATCCGCCCGTCTCGATCATGCCGATCAGGAGCTGTTTGGCATCCGGCGAGAACATGGCCCACGTCACGCCGGCGGGGATGTTGCTCAGCTGCGTGCGCCCGCTCCCATCGAGGCGGATCGACCACGCATCGTACTTACCGTTCGCGCTCGAGTAGAACGTCAACGCCGAACCGTCCGGGGTGAATCGCGGACTCCAGTCACGACCGCGGTCCGTGAGCCGCGTTAGGCCGCTCCCGTCGGGGCGCATGATGTACGTGTGCTGCGCCTTGTCCGGCGCACTGTAGAGCGCCAGCAACTTTCCGTCCGGTGAGACGTCGCTGGGCGCGAGGACACCGGTGCGATGCTGAAGCAGGGTGACGGCGCCGATGCGACCCGTGGCCGGATCGAACGCGATCGCAGCCGGGTTCACCGACTCGAGGCGCGAGCGGAAGATCAGCGTGGTGCCGTCTCTCGAAAGCCCGGGCAGGTCCATCTGCACGTCCGCGCCGGCAGCGATCGCTTCAGGCGCACCGGTCGCGCGGCCCGATTCCTCATCGATGGGAATCCGCCAGATCCCCATCGTGCCGCCACGATCGCTCGCGAAGTAGAGGTGACGACCGTCAGGGGACCACGTCGGGGCGAAGTCGATGGCCGCATCGTTGGTCAATCTGACGCGCGGACCGTCATCGGCGGGGATGGTCTCGATGTCGCGCTGTCCGCCGCGCGTCGACCAGACCGCGATGCGCTTGCCCGACGGCGACCACGCCGGCTGGTACAGCTCGGCGACGCCTTTCGCGTCGAGGCGCCGCGGCTCGCCGCCCGATGCGTCGACCGTCCACAGCGTACCCGTGCCGTTCACGTTGTACGCCGTCGTCACGCCTTCGGAGCCGAATGCGATGCGCTTGCCGTCCGGCGACCAGGTGGGGTTGGAGCCGAAGCTCGTCAGGCGCCGCGCCGACTCGCCGGTCGCGCCGACGATGAAGATGCCGCCGCCCGCGAGGCTGTACGCGATCTGACGGCCGTCGGGCGAATAGGCGGGCCAGAGCTCATCGGCGATCGAATCGCCGGCGACCACGACCGGGTTGCGGCCGCCGACCCGCTGGACAAGGATGTCCCAGCTTCCGCGCGCAACGCTCGCGTATGCGAACGACTGTCCGTCGGGCGAGAGGCTCGGGCTCGTTTCCACACCCGCGTCGTCGGTGAGCTGCGTGAAGCTGGTCCACGCTGGGTCGGCGGAGGCGGACCGGCGTCCGAGCCACCACGCGGCAGCGACGGCACCGAGCACGGCGGCGGTGCCCGCGGCCAGGAACAGTCCGCGCGCGCGGGCGGGCCGTGCGGTCGGGCGCGGAACGACGTTAGGCGTGCCAGGCGCCGGTGCTGCCGCCGCGTCCCGGCTGGCGAGTGCCTCGGCGAACTTCTCGGCGGTGGCGAAGCGGTCGGCCGGGAGCTTCGCGAGCGCGGTGAGGATCGCGGCCTCTGCCGCTGGCGGAATCGTATCGCGCAGTGCCCGCGGTGCGGTGGGGCGCTCGGTGAGCACCTTGGCGACGATCGTCTGCACCGTCGGGCCGCTGAACGGCGGCTCGCCCACGAGCATCTCGTACGTTACGGCGCCTAACGCATAGATGTCGCTCCGCGCGTCGACCGTCTTCTCACCCATGGCCTGCTCGGGCGACATGTACTGCGGCGTGCCGAGCGAGAGCCCGGTCTGCGTCATACGCTGGCCGCCCGCCTGCTGCACGGCGAGGGCGATGCCGAAGTCGGCGACGAGCGCGTGCCCGCTCTGGAGGAGAATGTTCTCCGGCTTGATGTCGCGATGGATGATGCCGATCGAGTGGGCGTAGTGAAGGGCGTCGGCGACCTCGCGGGCGATGCGCAGCGCATCGTCGAGCGGAAGCTGACGCTCGCGGTCGAGCCGGGTGCGAAGTGTCTCGCCCCGCACGTACGGCATCACGTAGTACAGCAGCGTGTCCGCGGTGCCGCTGTCGAGGAGCGGGAGGATGTGCGGGTGCTGGAGCCGCGCCGTCGTCCTGATCTCGCTCAGGAATCGATCGCCACCTAACGCCGCACCGAGATCCGGATGGAGCACCTTGATGGCCACATCGCGGTCGTGCCGGAGATCGTGCGCGAGGTACACGGTCGCCATGCCACCCTGACCGAGCTCGCGCTCGACGCGGTAGCGATCGGCGAGAGCGGCGCCGAGGCGCGAGATCACGTCTGTCATCACTTCGCCGGCTCGCTGGGCAGCCTCATGCGTCGAACCAGCTGGGCCAGCCGCGGGTCCTGCTGGAGCGGATCGAACTCGGGCCACGTGGTGATTCCCCAGAGCCAGCCCGTGCGATCGGCCACGGTGCGGTCGAGCCACGCGAACGCCTGGTCCCGATCGCCTAACGCGGCGTAGGCTGCCACCAGCGTGATCGGGTTCACGTAATGATCGCGGCCGCGCGCCTGCAGCCGCTGCACCATGGCTCTGGCCTTGGGCGTCTGGCCCGCGCGCGCGAGTGTCATGGCGTAGCCGTAGAGCGGCATGTCCCCGGCCGCCTGCTGCGCGCGCTCGTACTCCGCGAGCGCCTCCGCGAACTGGCCTTTCTCGCGATAGGCGGCTGCGAGGAAGGAATCCCAGTAGAAGAATCGAGGGTCGGGCCACACGGCGACGGTTCGCGCGTGCTCCGCGATCAGCTGGTCGTAACGCCGCCCGTTGTACAGGCACAGCTCGCGCGACCATGACGCCACGGGGTTGAGCGGATCCACCGTCATCGCCGCGCTCGCTGCCGCCAAACCCTCCGTGATCGAACCGGTCGTGCAGAGATAGACCGCGTTCAGGATCTGCACCTGCGCCGAGTTCGGCTCCCGAATGGCAACATCACGCAGCTCGCGCCCGCTGGTCTCGAAGCTCCAGTCGAGGGCCATGTTCGAGAACGCGAGGAGCGCGCGTGCGTCTCCCACCAGGCTGTCGCGTGCCAGCGCGCGTCGCGCCGCCGTTCGAGAGGAGTCGTACGCGATGTTCGACGGCATGTAGGAGTCCGCCAGCGACATGTACTGGAAGGCGATGGCGGCATCGGCCTGCGCGTAGTCAGGATCCTTCGCCAGGGCCTGGCGGAACAGATCGATGGCCCGGCGCAGCGCCGTCTCGGTCCCCTGTGTGGCGATCGTCTGTGCCCGAAGATAGAGATCGTGGGCTTCGGGACTCGTGGTACGCCCCGCTCGGGTTGCCGCGAGCGAACCGGCCCCTAATGAGATGGCCAGTTGCCGCACGATCGCCTGCGTGATCGAGTCCTGGACGGCGAAGGCGTCCTTCGTGTCGCGGTCGTACGTCTGGGACCACATCTCCACGCCCTGCTTCGCGTCGGTAAGCTGCACGCTCACGCGCATCCGGTCGCTCACCCGCCGCACCGAGCCCTGCAGGACGACGTCGACGACGAGCTGCTCGCCGACCTCCCGCACGTCGAGGTCGCGGCGCCCTTTGAACGCGTACGACGACGTTCGCGCCGCCACTTTGAGGCCGGGGAGCTTGCCGAGCGCGGTGGTCAGCTCGTCGGCCATGCCGTCGGCGAAGTACTCCTGCGTCGAGTCGCCGCCGATGTTCACGAGCGGCAGCACGGCGATCGACTTGCCGAGCGGCTCGGCACTGGTCGTCGACGGTTCCTTCCCGCCTAACGAGACCCAGAGGACCAGCGTGAGCGTGGCCAGGCCAGCGGCGGCAGCGATCATCCGGTCGCGCGTGAGGCGCGCGCCGGTGCGCGGATCGGCGACGAGGGCGTTCGCGAAGTCGCCGCAGCTCGGGAAGCGATCGGCCGGGGACTTGGCGAGTGCGCGCTGGATCGCCTGGTCCATCGCGGCCGGCACCGTTCCTCGCGTCGACCTGACGCTGCGCGGCTTCTCGGTCAGGAGCCGCGCGATGATTGCCTGCGACGTCGCACCGGTATGCGGCGGCTCGCCGGTCAGCATCTCGTAGGTCAGGGCGCCGAGCGAGTACTGGTCGCTTCGTGCGTCGATCACGCGGTCGCCCGTCGCCTGTTCCGGGCTCATGTAATGAGGCGTGCCGAGCGAGAGCCCCGTCTCCGTGATGCGCGAGCCGCCAGCCTGCGCGACGGCCAGCGCGATGCCGAAATCGGCGATCACTGGCTGGCCGGCCTGCATCAGAATGTTCTCGGGCTTGAGATCCCGATGGATGACGCCGCGCGCGTGCGCGTAGTCGAGCGCGCCGGCGATGAGGGTCGCGAGGCGGACGACGTCAGCGATGGGAAGCTGCTTCTCGCGGTCGAGCCGCGCGCGCAACGTCTCGCCCTCGACGTACGGCATGACATAATACAGCAGCCCCGCGGCTGCGCCCGAGTCGAACAGCGGCAGGAGGTTGGGGTGCTGCAGATTCGCCGTCACCCGGATCTCCGAGAGAAACCGCTCCGGCCCGAGCACGGCGCCGAGCTCGGGCTTGAGGACCTTCACGGCGACGTCCCGGTCGTGCCGGAGATCGTGCGCGAGGTAGACGGTCGCCATCCCACCCACGCCGAGCTCGCGCTCGACGCGGTAGCGGTCGGAGAGAGCGGTCCCGAGCCGCTCGAGGGTGGCGCTCATCGGTGACGCCAGAGTCGCATGGTCGCGATCGACGCCTGAGTGTACCCGGCAGGGTCGGTCGTTCCGCCGAGCGGCTGCCGTGAGTTGACCGTGTTCGCTGTCAGGTGCCCGCCGATGAACCCATGGCTCAGGCCCTCGAGCATCAGGTGGCAGCGCTGTACCAGCAGCCCCTGTTCAGGAAAGTCGGAACGCGCCGTGCGACACTCACCGCGGCCTGTGAACGTCACCTCGCCGAGCGAGCCGTTCGCGTAGAACGCGATCGGGCCGGAGTTGGTGGACAGGGCGAAACACGCATGGAGCTGGCCGACCACTCGGACGTTCGCGTTGCGCACCAGTCCGTCCGGTTGGGTCTCGACCGAGCGAAACGTGTATCGGTCCTCCACGGTCGCTCCCCGAAACCCCGTGCGCGCGGCGTTGCAGAAGTCCGTCGGCGTTATGCGCGATTCCCGCCACGACCGCACGACGTAAATCGACTCGAGCGCGTTCTCGGCCACGACGACCTGCTCCCGCGTGGCGCCGCCGGAGATGCGGGCGATCACCGCGAAGGCGAGTAGCCAGGACGCGTTGCTCGTGGTCATTGGCTCGCCGCCGCTCGTCGGCCGCGAACCGTCACCGGCAGCACGATCCGTTGTCCCCTCGGGATCCACACCTCGAGGCTCATCTCGCCGGGCCGAGTCGGCACGAACGTGAAGTCCGCGGTCTCACCCGGCCCCATGTCGGTGATGGCAGTCGCTCGCGTGCGCAACGCCAGCGGAAGGTCAGCGCCGTCACGCGCGAGCGGCGTCCACTGTGTCGCCGCCTCCTCGGTCCCGAACCTGAAGTGCAGCACCTCATCGGCATGAATGCTCACGATGCGGAGGCGCTGCGGTTCTCCGACGGTCATGACCAGGGGCGCCGGGTTCGTGCTGCCGTTCACCAGGAGGAATGTCGGCGCCTCCTTGTGGAACATGGGAAGCCCGCCGCCGCCGGCGACGATGACGTGATCGCGCGTGGTATCACGTGGCGTATCGCTGACGATGATGGCGCCGTACATCCCGGACCCGATCTGCCGCAGCTCGTGCAGATGTGAGTGATAAGGGAACGTGCCGCTGCGCGGAGGCGTGAACTCCGCGGCGAACGACCCGCCGGGTGGAATCGGCGGCATGATGCGGTCACCGATGCCGCTGAAGCCCGGCACGCCATCCGGGAAGCTCTCGATCTCCAAGCCGTGCCAGTGGACGCCGCTCGGTTCATCGAGATTGTTCTTCACGACGATGCGTACCGGCTCGCCGCGCTTGAGCTCGAGGACGGGACCCGGGAGCGCAACCGAATCCTTCGCCAGCGCATCGGCCCCTTTCCGCAAGACGAATCCGTAGGCGGTCTGCCCGCCGACGAGACCGTTCGGCCGCTTCTGGATGAGGAGGTCGAGCGTTCGGCGGCTTGCGACCACCGCTTCCTTGTAGCCGGGAGCGGGAGTCACGTGCATGCCGATCACCAGCCCGCGCATCGTGTGGCCGCCCGGCTTGTCGTGCTCCGGCACGTCCCGGCCCTGGGCGTTAGGCGCGTGATGCGCGTCGGCCGCGTCGTGCAGGCTCACCACCTCGCCGACGTGGCCCGCGAAATGGCAATGGAAGACCCAGTTGCCCGGCGTCGAGGGTACGAACGAGAGGGACAGCGACCCACCGATCGCGATCTGCCGCATGTTCTGCAGCATCTGGCGGGCGGGTGCGATCACCGTATCCGCGCGCGCGCCGCCCTGGCGCGTGACACGGAAGTAAAAGCCGTGAAGGTGCAGCGGATGGATGACCGCGGCCGCATTGATGATCCGAAAGTGAACCGAGTCACCCTGCCTGAACGTCAGGCGCTCGTTGTACGGCCACGCCTTCCCGTTGAACGTCAGCGCCGATTCGAAGACACGGACCTTCGGCGGCTGAAAGAACCATTCGGTGATCAACCAGATGCGCTCGTTCGCGGACGGCCCCGCGCCAGGTGGGTCGACAATGAACGCACCCGTGAGCTGGGAGTCGAGCCAGTATCGATCCTCGAAGCTGCGGAGGCCCTTCAGCGCAGCCCAATAGAAGAAGTTCCCGACCGTCTCGAGTCGGAACGTGATCTCCCGGGCCGCGCCGGCGGCGATGTGGAGCGTGTCACGGCCTGCCGGGAGCGATGGGCGCAGGCCGCCTACCATCACCGCCGAGTCGGAGCGGTTGCGCACGGTGAGATGCACGAACGTGCCGACCGGAGCCCGGAGCAGCGGACCGGGGATCTGCGGTGCCTGGCCTGCTTCGGCGAATGCCAACGCGCGAACGATGGGGTCGTGATCGCCTTCGGCCCGAAACGCCGATTCGACGATGTCGAGCGCCAGCGTCAGGCGTCCGTTGGCGAGCGTGCCGGCGGGCTGTCGGTTGTCATTCACCCGCGCGATCGGTGCGTTCGTCACCGGGCGCGGAAGGGCGAGGCGTGCCGGGGGCGGCGCGACCGATTCCTGAAACAACGCGACGACGAGCAATGCTGCAGATGCCGGGAAAGTCATCATGGTCTCGTTAGGGAAGGTTCAGACGGGTGGACGCTTGCGGCACTCATGGCTGCCTCGACTTTCGACGGATCTCATCCCCCCAGTTCTCGACCACGACGATCTGACCACGCTTCGCGCCATCCGCGCGCTGCACCATGAGGAAGCGCTGGCCATCGGGCGTGACGTCGTAGTGGCGGCGCGAGGCCGTCGTCTGAACGAAATCGGCGGCGTTGAAGAGCACCCGCGTGTCCTGGACGGCGAACGACGGTGTCGTGATGATTCGCGCCGCGACCATGTTCGAGCGGAGATCCATGTAGAACAGCTCGTCGCCCCGACGCGACCACCGCGGACTCGTGCCGCCGCCCGTCGAAACGGCCCACTTGGCTGATCCTGGCCGATCGAACGGAGTGACGTACACCTCGAGCCGCCCCGATTCGTTCGAGAGATAGGCGAGCCACTTCCCGTTCGGCGACACGATCGGCGAGTAGTCGGCGCCGGGGCTCGCGATCAGTGACGTCGTCGCCGTGTCGACGCCGGGCCGAGTCATCACGATGTCGCCCGCGCCGACCGTAGCCGTCGTCGTGCGTGCGAGAAGCTCTCCCATCGGCGCCCACACCTGCTCGGATATCGGCCGCTCACTTTGCAGGATGCGCTCGGCGACACCACTGCCGTCCGCTCGCTGTCGCCATACATCGCCCGAGTTGCCAGCGCCGGTGGACACGACGTAGCTCACCCAACGGCCGTCGGCACTCCACGCCGGCTCGAGGAGATTCCTGCGCTCCATCATGAGCTTCGTCGGGTTCCCTCCGGCCACGGGTTTGATCCACACGGACCATTGGCCGCCGTCGCGGCGCGTTACAGCGAGGCGTGACCCGTCGGGTGAGAGCGCGGGGCTCGAGAACTCGCCCTTCCACGTCGGGTCGAACGGCGTGCGTACGCCGGTTCGTGTGACCCACGTGAGCTCGCGCCGGCGTTCAGTGTCTTCGACCGAGTAGACCAACGTTCCAGTCGACGACACGGCGAAGTCGACCGGCCCGACGATGGTGCTCGGGATGCGATCGCCGACCTGAACGGCCGTGCCGGATGTCGCTCGTCGTTCGAGGTCGAACGGCACCGCCCACAGCTTACCGTCGCCCGTCGTATAGAGCAGGTGACCGGTTGCGGCGTATCGGGCGCGGGCGCCTTCGAGGAGTGGTGTGTGCCGTCGCGTGTCGACATTGCCCACCGCGATCATCTGCTTCCCGTCGCGGTAAGTCACCTGAAACAGCAGTGTCTTTCCGTCGGGGAGCAACTCCGGGTTCAGGTGCGAGAGCTCGCCGGCGGCCGTATCCAGCGCGGTCACCGTCGTCGCGCGTGCACCCGCGCGTGCTTCCGAGCGGCCGATGGTCCAGGCGGAACCACTGACGACGCCACGATAGATCATGCCGTCGCTGCCCCACGCCACCGCTTCCGGCGCCGGGAACGAATCGGCGATGACCGTGGAGGGTCCGCCGTCGATCGGAACGGCGCGCAGCGCACCGTTGAGCGAGTAGCCGAGGCGTGTGCCGTCCGCGGAGAAGAAGGGCCCCGTGCCGCCCTCCGTTCCGCCTAACGTGCTGAATTCGAGCTCATCGCGGCGACGCACGAGCAGGGTACCGCCCGGCCCACCCGAGCGGACGATGACGTTGCCATCCGGCGAGATCGCGACCTCGCCGGTCCAGTCCTTCACGGCCGGGACCGAGTCGATCGCGATTCGGTAGCGCACGACCACTGCCTGCGGGATCGGGCGGAGCCATCCCCATGCCGCCACCGCTGCACTCGCGGCGGCGAGCGCACCGAGGGCGATGATCGGACCGCGCGACGGTTGCTTTGCCGTACGGACCGCGGTCGTCCGAGTCGTGGGCGCGCCCGCCGCATCGAGCGCCGCCGCGAACTCGGCGGCCGAGGCGAACCGGTCAGCCGGGACTTTCTCGAGCGCCTGGAGGACCGCGGCCTCGACGTGATCGGGAATCGACTTTCGCTGCACGACCAGCGGACGCGGCTCGTCGGCCATGAGGCGCGCGACGATCGCCTGGATCGTCGGCCCGGTGAATGGCGGCTCGCCGGTGAGCATCTCGTACGTGACGGCGCCCAACGCATAGATGTCGCTGCGGGCGTCGATGGTCCGCTCGCCGGTCGCCTGCTCCGGGGACATGTACTGCGGCGTCCCTAACGAGAGCCCCGTCTGCGTCATCCGGCGCCCGCCGGCCGACTGCACGGCGAGCGCGATGCCGAAGTCGGCGACCTGCGCCTGGCCGTCGTGCAGGAGGATGTTCTCCGGTTTGATGTCCCGGTGGATCACCCCGTGTCGGTGCGCATAGTCGAGCGCGCTCGCGACCTCGCGTGCGATGCGGATGGCGTCGGACACGGCGAGCTGACGCTCACGCTCGAGGCGGCGCCGCAGCGTTTCGCCGGTGACGAGCGGCATGACGTAGTACAGCAGACCGTCGGCCTCGCCGGAATCGAGCAGCGGCAGGATGTGCGGGTGCTGCAGGCGCGCGGTCGTCCGGATCTCGGTCAGGAACCGCTCGGCGCCTAACGCTGCGCCCAGGTCCGGGTGCAGGACCTTGATCGCGACGTCGCGACCGTGCCGGAGGTCGTGGGCGAGGTACACCGTGGCCATGCCGCCAGCACCGAGCTCACGCTCGATCCGGTAGCGGTCGGCCAACGCGCGTGTCAGCGCGTCGATCGCCATGCTATCCACCATGACGCAGGGCCAGCAGGCGCGGGATCGGCCTCATCACGGCTTCACCACCCGGTACATCCACGCATCGCCCCGGTACTCGCGCCACATGATCGTCGCCCGCGCGAGGTCCTTCGACACGCTGATTCCGTTCGCGACGTGACCGAGCGTGCCGATCGCGCTCATCTGGCCCGGCCCGGTCAGTCGGCGCAGCGCTGCCGCGTCGATACTGCTCCACACGGTGAACGCGATCGTCCCATCGGCGAGCCACGTCGCCGTTCCGTCCTCCGCGAAGCTCCGCGACCATTCCGTCGTGGGACCGCCGGCGACGGGCACGACATCCACGCGCAGCGTGTCACCCGTCGAAGCCGACCAGCCCACCATCAGCAGATGGCCGCCGTCCGGCGCCGCGTCGATCTGGTTGATCCCCGCGTACCACGCGGGCTTCGGGATCTCGTGGCGCTTTCCGGTCCGCTCGACGATGATCCGGTCGCGGCCGCGCGGAATCCAGGCCCACCCATCCGGCAGCGCTGTTGCTCCGCCGATTGTCGAGTCCGCGAGCTGCAGCGCCTGGCTTGCCGCCCCCGTGCGGATGTCCGTGCGCGCGAGCCGCACGCCGCCCGCCGTGAGCGAGTAGATGGCGACCGTCGAGGAATCGACCCACTGCGCGTTCACGACGCTCCCCGTCGCGTTGAGCGGCGTTTCGGCGCCGCCGGAGAACGGCGCGATGGAGAGGCGCATCTCGTCGCCGCCGTTAGGCGTCGGGACGCTGCGGCGCATCAGGAGGCGCTGGCCGTCCGGCGACACGGCAGCGCTCACGCGGTTCGACGCTTGCATGAGTGGGGCGCCGGCAGGGAGCGTCCCCTTGATGAGATCCGACACGTTCGCCGCGATGACAGAGAACGAATAGCTGCCGTCGTCCACGGTCATCTGCGTGCCGTCCGCCGTCACGGAGAGATTCGAGAACCGGCCGCTGTAGATCGTGTCCTGGTGCGTCGCGAACCGGCCGGTCGAGGAATCCAGCGCGACGCGCACCACGGCCTCGGCCACCGTCGGGCCGGCGCGCGTCATCCACAAGGCGTCATGCGACGCCGCCGCGCCGCAGGTGCACGAGTTCAGGAGCTTGTCGGTCACCTTGCCGGTGCGGTCGAGCACCTGCCACAGCCCGCGCGGCGGCTGGATGACCATCGCGACGAGCCGCGACGTGCCGGGAATCGAGACCAGCGACGCGAGCGACAGTCCCGGGCCGGGAACGTGCAGGCTGTCCCGCACCGTGCCATCGAGCCCGGCGACGCGGACGACGAACGACGAGTCGGGCGACGGGCTCGCGGCGCCGAGCAGCAGCGAGTCGCCGCCGGCGTAGAACGTCGCCACGCCGGCGGTGAGAAACCGCGGCGGGCCACCTAACGCCGACACGATGTGCGTTCCGTAGCGCCCCGCCACCGTACCGTTCATCATCAGGTTGCGGCGGTCGGGGCTCCACTCGAGCCCGTACGCGGCGGTCGCGCCCTCCAGCACCCGGCGCGTCGTGGTGCTCCCCACGTCCTGCACGTCG
>Ga0075430_100002328_pt1 | contig 15784 bp, 15 predicted proteins | sample RhiMetdeltSRZDD4_FD_75294 | JGI IMG/M metagenome (GOLD analysis project Ga0075430, IMG submission 75294) | Populus rhizosphere microbial communities from Tennessee, USA - Rhizosphere MetaG P. deltoides SRZDD4 | ecosystem: Host-associated > Plants > Roots > Rhizosphere > Soil | place: USA... | reverse complement strand
CACGCCGACCGGGGCACCTCGATGACCAGCAAGTCCGTGGCGCAGCTGCTCGTCGACCTGGACGTGGTCCGCAGCCATTCTCGGCCCCACGTGAGCAACGACAACCCCTACAGCGAGGCGGCGTTCAAGACCCTCAAGTACTGCCCCGCCTTCCCCGAGCACTTCGACGACATCGACCACGCCCGCGCGTTCTGCAAGGAGTTCTTCGACTACTACAACCACGAGCACTACCACAGCGGGCTCGGGCTGCACACCCCCGCATCCGTCCACTTCGGAACAGCCGAGAAGGTCCGCGCCGGCCGCGCGCAGGTCCTCGCCGCCGCCTACGCCCGCAACCCCGAACGGTTCAGCCAGCCCCCCGAACCACCCAAGCTACCGACCGTGGCCTGGATCAACCCACCCAGCGACCCCACCCAACTACAGAACGACTGACAACTCGGTGTCCAAAAAACCTTGACAGATTCCAGCACCATTGTCAGCGTCCCGTTGCGCAGCAGCGCGACCCCGATGCCGTAGAACGACGCCTGAGCCAAGGCGACCTCCTCCTCGTGCGGCAGCGTGGGGATTACCAGCAGGCGGCGGCAGTACATCGCGAACCGGGACGCCGCCCGCAGGCCCTTCGACCAGTCCGTCGCATGGACCATCGCGAGCAACGGCGCCACGGGCGGCGCCAGTCGCCGGGTCACCGCCGTGCCCGACCACGTCACCGCCCCGTCGGGAAGACGCCGCAACCGCCGCTGATCGGCGCGTGACAGGGTCCGCACCGGCACCGGCAAGCCCAGCGGCAGGCCCATCAAGGTGTCAATGAGATCAAGGCCGCCGACGGGTCCAATCGCATGCGCCTGGCGAAGCCGTCGCTGATCGTGATTGGGTTGGTAGGCCACCCATCCCCGCGCCCCGAACAACCTTACCTGGGCAACATTGATCTCGTCCGCCGCCGCTCGGGGCATCGTGGCGGCGAAACGCTCCAGGGTCGCTGCGACGCTCATGGCTTCGCCCCCCTGTCGTTGCCTGGTCGCACTGCGTCCGACTCAAGATCGTGCACTAGTTGCCGGAGCCCTGTCCATGCCCCAGCGCTGGTCATCGCGTAGAGGACCCGACCGTTGGGGCCGGTACCCGGAAGCCGCTGGACGAGCCCAGCCGCCGTCAACGCCCGCAGCTGCGGGTGAAAGACGCTGGTCGCAACGTCGCTCGAGGTTGCCAGATCCTTCACGCAGATCCCCCTTCGGCCGGCGTTAGCGAGCGCGAGCAGCAGTTCGAGCCGGTACCGGTTGCCGAACACGGCCGACGAGACCCGCCGCAGTCGATGCCCGGCCATGGGCTGAGAGTAGTGAATCGCGATTCGCTACTCAATTCCCCGCTCCGGGCTGGCTGGCCTGCCGATTGGCCGGGTGAGGTGTGGTTCTGCAGCCTCGATTTCATGGAGTGAAAGCCGTTGACGGCACATCCAGGTTATTCGGTCTCCTCGTCTTGACTGCGATGGTCTCGTATCTGATACACTTTGCAGGTGTCCGCAGTCGAGGTGCTAGCCCGACTGGCCTCGGAGGTCGCCGAGGACCAGTGGGGGCTGGTGACTCGCTCGCAGGCTCTTGCGGCGAAGGTGCCCCGGGCGACGTTTGCTCGGCTGGTCGCGGCTGGGGCGTTGGTGCGCGTGGCGCATGGCGTGTACCGGATCGCCGGTGGCCCTGATCCCGGGCATCTTGACCTGCGGGCGGCGTGGCTGCAGCTGGATCCAGGCGTGCCAGCATGGCAGCGGATACGGTCCGATGGGGTTGCGGCGGTGTCGCATCGGTCCGCTGCCGAGCTGTACGGCCTCGGAGATCTGATCGCCGACACCCACGAGTTCACCGTTCCGGTACGCACGCAGACCCGGCGTCGGGATGTGCGACTGTACCTGCGCCAGATCCCGCCGGCGGACCGGGATGCAGTTGACGGGCTGCCGGCCACGCGGGCCCACCGGATTGTGGCCGACCTGCTGGCCGCCTATGAGGATGGCAGTGCGGTGGCCACGGTTGCGGTGGAGGCGGTACGGCGTGGCCTGACCACGCCGAGGCAGATCGCCGCGTCGGTGGCGCCGCTGGCGCGGCGGTACCACGTGGGCGATGGGGCGGCGCTGGCTGACCAGCTGCTGGGCGAGGCGGCATGACCGGCTTTCCGTACCGGTCACCTTCGGCGTTGCGGGCGGCGTTGACGGACCGGTTGAGGAAGTTGGCCGCCTCATCGCCGTTCACGGTGACTGACCTGTATCGCCAGTTCGCTTACGACCGCCTGCTGGCTCGGGTGTTCAGCGCGCCGGATGCGGATCGCTGGGTGCTCAAGGGCGCCGCCGCGCTGCTTGCCCGGCTGGATGTGGCGCGGCACAGCAAGGATATCGACTTGTCCTGGCAGTCCACGGTGGACCTCGACGAGGCGGAAGACGCGTTCCACACCGCCGCCGGACGGGATGTGGGTGACTTCTTCCTCTTCGATATTGGGCCGGCCACGCCGCTGGTCGGGGATAAGGGACGGCGGTTTGCGGTGGTAGCTGGGTTGGGTGGGCGGCCGTTCGCGGCGTTCTCGGTAGACCTGGTTGCGGGACAGCTGATGACCGCGACGCCGGAGCCGGTGCCGCCGTTGGTGGCGGTCGAGGTTCCTGGGCTGCTGCGGGTGAGCTACCGGGCCTATCCGCTGGTCGACCACATCGCTGACAAGGTGTCCGCGTGCCTGGAAACGCATGTCCGGGGTGGCGGAATAGTGACGGTGTCCAGCCGGTACAAGGATCTGGTCGACCTGGTCCTCATCGCTCGCACCCAACAGCCGGTGGCTGCTGAGCTGCGGCGGGCCCTGCTGGTGCAGACCGGGTGCCGGGGAGTAGGGCTACCGGCGGAGTTCGTGGTGCCGGGACCGCTGTGGCCCTCCGGGTACGAGGCGAAGGCCGCCGAGGTGCCTCAGCTTGGGGAGCTGGGGCGGTTCCCGGCCGCGCTGGTGCTAGTGAAGAGGCTGCTCGATCCCGTCCTCGCGGGAACGGCGGTCACCCAGTGGGATCCGGCACAAGCCGCCTGGGTTGACTGAGGCAGCGGTTCCCGCCGCGCCTGCCCGGCCTGAGATCAGGGCCGGACCACATACTTGGTGAGGCGGTCGCTGATCGGGGTGACTGAGGGCTGTGGTGGCCGGTCGAAGAACTCGGCCTTGCGCTCCCGGAGGAGGCTCTCGCCGTCGCGGCCCCAGTCGAAGCGGGGCCGGCGCAGCAGCTTCTGGAAGAGCACGCTGGCCTTGGCCGGGTCGCGGCCGGCCAGGCGCCGGAACGGCAGCGGAGAGACCGTGTCGTCATCGAGGTAGTCCAGCAGATGCTGCTTGTACCGGCGTTGGCGAAGCAGCTGCGGGTCGGCGAACACCGCCTCCACAAGGCCGAGCTCTGCGTAGAAGCTCAGCCCTTCGACCTCGTCGTAGATGACCCCGACGGTCTCCGAGTCGGCCATGTCGGGGCCAGCGTCGAAGGTGGGGACTGGGGTTGGTGTGCGGCGCCGGCGTGGCCACCTGCGGGCGGGCAGGGTGGCGAGGAGCTCTTCGTGGCTGGACTCCTGGTACTTGCGCATCTGCTCGGCGAACTGGTCGCCGGGAATGATCACCATGTCGGTGCCGAAGAAGCGTACGAACCGGTCGCGCTCGGCGCGTTGCAGCTCCCAGCCGCGGGCGAGCTTGTCCGGGTTGCGGAACACCAGCGCGGGCTGGTGCAGGGCCAGCTCGGCGGCGGCGCGGTAGACGCGGTCGCGGTCGCGGGCGGGGAAGATGGTTATCGCACCGCTGATGAGCCACTCCGCGCCGATGGGCACCAGCCGTGCGAAGAGGAAGGAGCGGCGGGGTACCTGGCGGAAGACGGCCGGTCCCATGTTGGAGCGCACCTGGTAGGTCAGGTCGTCGACCAGGTTCTCCACCAGGAGCGCTTCGCCCTCGCGGCGCTGGACCGCAAAGACGCCCTCCACCACGTCGCGCCAGCCGAGCAACAGCTCCCGCTCGGCCTCGGGCAGGTCGGGCCGGGCGGCGACGAACTGTTCCACTACCGTCTTGCCGTTGCGCAGCCGGTGCTGTAGCACGAAGTGGTCGAAGAACATGGTCAGCCGCTGCTCGTCGACCCCCGCCAAATCCGCGCCCTGGGTCCGGAGAACCTCGCGGAAGACTCGGTGGTAGCGGGGCTGCTGCGCGTACTCCACCAGCTCCCGCTTGAGGTCCCCGCTGCGTGCGACAAGGTCGGTAGCGGTAGCCATCCGCTGTCACTCCCGTATGCCTCGTGGGTTGGGGCCGACCCTGGCTGGCGCGCCAACGCTGGCTACCGACAGTCGCACGAGCGTCCCAGCCGCGGCCCTGCGGGATCTTATCGGGTGCGCCGCTATGCCCGCATGATTGGGCTGGGCCGACGCGATGAGGAGTGCGGACAACCGTATCCAGGCCCGGACCCGTCTGAGGGGAGATGGTACGGACGCCGGGAGGCCGGATGCACGACAGCCCCGCCGAGGAAGAGTACGTCGAGTACGTGACGGCGCGGATCCCCGCGCTGCGGCGGCTGGCGTACCTGCTCAGCGGCGATGAGCACCGGGCGGACGACCTGGTCCAGCAGACCATAACCACGCTGTACGTGCGTTGGCAGCGGGCCCGCGACGCCACCCACCTCGACGGGTACGTGCGCACGATGCTCGTACGGACGTTCCTCGACGAGCGCCGGCTGGCGTGGTCACGGGTACGGCTGTTCGGCGCGCTCCCCGAGCCGCCCCCGGTCGAGGACGCCGGCGTCGAGGACCGGACGGTCCTTCGCGCGGCGCTGGCCCGGGTGCCGCGCCGGCAGCAGGCCGTGTTGGTGCTGCGGTTCCTGTGTGACCTGCCGGTCGACGAGGTGGCCGAGATCCTCGGCTGCTCGCAGGGCACTCCTAAGAGACGCTAGATGCTAAGGTTGACGATAGCAGGCAAGGGGCGTGATCGGAAAGGACATAGGTCGATGGTACGGCGGACGGCACGGACACGGAACACGGTTCGGTTCGACTCCAAGGCGGCGTTGCTGGCCGGTGGCGCCGACGTGCGGGCCGGGCGGTATCAGCGGGCCAGTCAGGACAAGAAGGAGCAGGGCAAGAGCGTCGGTGATCAGGGCAAGCTGAATGTCGCGGAGATCAACCGCAGCGGCTGGACCGACGCCGGTTCGTTCACCGACAACGACCTGTCCGCCTCCCGGCACGCGAAGAAGGATCGCCCGGACTTCGAGCGGTTGATGGACGCGATCCGGGCGGGGAAGTTCGACGTGTTGGTGGTGTGGGAGATCTCCCGCAACCAACGCGACCTTGCGGTGTACGTGCAGATCCGTGACCTGTGCACCGAGGTCGGGTTGTACTTCTGGCTTGTCGGCGGGGTTCTGTACGACCTGCGCGACAAGAACGACCGGATGATGTTGGGCTTCCAGGCGGTACAGGCTGAGTGGCTGGCCGACTCGATCCGTGACAACGTGTTGCGCGGCATCGTCGGTGCGGCCGAGGCGGGCCGTCCGCACGGGAAGGTGACCTACGGCTACCGGCGGATCTACAACTCCCGGACGCGGGCGTTCGAGCGGCAGGAGGCCGACACCGAGATCCGCACCGCCACCACGGCGGACGGCGCGGTGTGCGAGTACAGCCACGCCGGGGTGGTGCGGGAGATCTTCGCCAGGGTGACCGGCGGGACGCCGCTGATCACGATCGAGGACGAGTTGAACGAGCGGGGTATCCCGTCCCCGGAGGGGTCGACGTGGCGGCGCGGGGTCATCCGCAAGATGGCGATGAACCCGGCCTATATCGGCAAGCGCGTGCTACGCGGACAGATCGTCGGGGACGGACTGTGGGACGGATTGGTGGACGAGGACACCTATTGGGCCGCCGTCCGGCTGTTGGAGGACCCGTCCCGGACGACGACGCGGCCCGGACGGGCCGTGCATCTGCTGTCCTACGTCGTGTTGTGCGCGGTGTGCGGCGGTCCCACGTCGCGGCAGACGGTCAACCGGCGTGGCTGGACCGGTGAGCAGTATTCGTGCCTGAAGAAGCGGTGCGCGTCCGCGCCGATGGATCTCATGGACGAGTACGTACAGCGCGCGGTCGTGGCGTGGCTGTCACGGCCGGACATCTACGAAATCTTGACCGCGCAGACCGCCACCGACGCGGAGGTGACCCACGCCCGCGCCGAGGCCGCCCGCCTGCGCGCGGACCTGGAGGACTGGCGCAAGCTCGCCGAGGCGGGCGAGGTGACCCCGATCAGCTTCGCCCGCGCCGAGAAAGGCTTGCTCGCCCAGATTGCCGAGCACGAGGCTCGCGCCGCCGAGGCGGGTATCCCGCCGGTGCTGCGCGGACGCATCGGCGCGGAAGCGGTCGCCGCGTGGGCCGAGCTTGGCGACGAGGTGGCCGTGAAGCGGGACATCATCCGCACGGTGGCCGACATCCGCCTGTTGCCCGCCGGGAAGGGCAACCGGCGCCCGTTCGGCCGGCACCGCTTGGACTGGCGGTGGAAGTTCGGCCAGGAGCACGACGACGTAGCAGCCTGAGGCGATGTCCGGCGCGCGGATCTGCGAGCGTACTTCTATTCGAAGTGGCTATTCGAACTGAGAGCGGTATTGATTTGCCTTGTTCATCATAATGGCAGCGTCCATCAAACTGTGCGACGGTTCTCGGGAAGTCTCGTCCGCCGAGCATTATAACGGCGTCCATGAGCTGACCAACGGTTCTCGGATCGGGGCCGAGAGGGTTGTCTCGTAGCGCGGAGATTATTACCCGAAGCTCGGCTACTGAGTTCGCGTTCAAGGTCCCTGTCTTTTCGAGCTGTTCTGCCAGCGCCTCAAGGCGTCGCGTTGGAGGCTCGAACGCATCCGCTAGACGGTCCATGAAGGTATCAACGTCAATGGGACCGATCATCCGCAACGTCGCTGCGTGGTCGCCTTCGTGTTTCATCTTCCACTCGCGCAGCTTCTCCGGCGGGTACATCCTCTCCCCGTACTTCTTATCGTCTACTTCTGCATGGTGAGGGAGGCAAAGCAAGATGAGGTTTTTGAACGAATCTCGTTCCTCAACTGCCATCCCGGGCCGAAATCGAGGAGCCTTCACGCCGTGTATATGGGCGATCTGCGCATTCTTCTTGTAAACACCCGGACGAACCTCCACGATCACAGGAAAGGGACATCCTGGCGCGTAACATTTCCCGTTGCTGATCGTCCACAGCGCGGCCTGCGCCGCTGCCTGGATACTCTTGCGGTCGTTCGTCACGCCCGATTCTCCTTCGGTGTTGTCGGTTGCCGGGAACCGCTCCGATGGGACGTCGATCAAACGGCGGCGCTCCGCCGCTCGCACCGGGATGTCCGTCGATGTCTCTCGGCAGCATAGAACACGGAGCGCGGTTGTGTGGTAACGCGATGGGTTGATCGGTGCCGGGCGGTGCCATGAGGGGCGGCACCGCCCGGCGCACGTGTGTCATGCCGCGTTCGGTGTGGTGTCGGTGCGGCGGGGTTGGTTGAGCCGGAGCAGCCGGGCCAGCCGTGCGGCTTGGTCAACGGTGGGCAACGGGGCTTCGGCGGCGAGTGCTTGGATTTCCTCCTCTATGGCGGGGTCGGTGAGTTTGCGGGCCATCGGCAGGGTGCCGCGTGCCTCGGGGTGGCCCGGCGTGTCCGCGTGCGGGTTGGCGTGTGAGTCGCTGTCCGTGTCGCGGTGCGGGTGTTCTGCCGGTACAGGTTCGCCCGCCGTCGCGGTCGGGTCGGCGGGCGACGGGCCGCGCGGTATCTGGCGTGCGCGGCGGTTCAGCCGTTGGTCATCACGGCGTCGAACCACGGTCCTCCTTGCGTGACGCTCGTCTGTCTGGTGTGGACGGTCGTGGTTGGCATGGCATCTCCTTTCGTTGTCGGCCCCGTCCGCGCGGCGGGCGGGGATCGTTGCTGTCGGTCGGGTCGGGTCGGTGTGGGCGCACCGGCGGGTTGGTGCGGTTAGGCCGCCGCCGCGTCGCTGTCGGCGAGCGCGTCAACGTTGGCGAGGTCGGCGAGGCGGACGCGCCGCCCCGGTGCCGCGCCGGGCACTGTGAGGGGCGCCCAGACCGGCCCGGCGGGGTGCTGCACGGTGCCGCCGCCGGCCGTGGCGACCAGTAGCCGCCCGCCGGTGACGGCGGGGTGTCGGGCAAGGGTGTGCCGTAGTGATGCTTCGCGGCCGGGGGTGGACAGCCAGAACAGCACCCAGTGGCGCAGGCCGGTCGCGTCGTGCAGCGCGGCGTAGCCGTCGAGTTTGGCGGTGACGGTGTGCCGTTTCTCGGTTCCAAGGTCGTATTCGAGCCACCAGGACACGGTGCGGCCCGCCTCGGTCCATCGGCCGTGTCCGTCCGGGCGCACGAGGTCGCCGCCGACGGCGCGGCAGCGTTGTTCGGACCACCACAGGTCCAGCCGTGCGCCGGGGGTGGTGCGGGCGTGTGCGGCGAGGTCGACGAAGAAGCTGTTGACGCCGAGCAGGTGCGCCAGCGTCGGGCGGGTGGCGAGGCGGTTGATCCGTTGCCGGATTGCCGCCGGGGACGGGTTGGGATCGCCGTTGCGGGCGGCGATGTAGGTTGCGCCGACCAGATCGAGGGTCCAGCGCCAGGACTGCGAGCCGGGGCGTACGGCGTCGCGGAACCGGGCGAGGATGCCGCGTTGGTTGAGCAGCACGAGCCGGTTGCGGGCGGTGTGCACGTGGTCGAAGGCGAGCGCGGCTATCTGTTCGGTGGTGAAGACCTGGTGTTGGTGGAGCAGGTCAAGTAGCCACCGGTCGCGGGGCATGAGCCGACGCAGTTCGCAGGCCACGTCGACCCCGCCCCGAGGGGGGCGGCGCATCGCGAAGATGTACGGCTGTGCCGTGGAGTCAGGAATATTCATTATGAGTTCCCCCTGTGCGGGTCGGGCCGTGAGGCTGGGTGAGCAGGGCTGTTAGCGGGCAGCGGGTCGGCGGTTCGGTCGGAGGCTCCAACACGAGGGAGCCGCCGAGTAAGGCTCCGAGACAGCGGCCGACCCGAGTCGGGCCGCATCTGTCTACTTCGGACGGTCGGTTGGTTGGGTTTAACACGGTTGCCTTTCAAGGGGTTGCAGGGGTGTGGAACTGCGCGGGCGGCGATGGTCTGCGCGCCGACCGGCCCCCGGCGTGTGACGCCGCCGGGGGCCGGTGCAGGGTGGGCGAGCCGCCGAGGCGGTGTGAGGCTCACAGCGCAGGTCAGCGCCGGTTTGTGAGCGGCCGGGCCGGTCGCGCTGTGAGTGCCCGGTCAGGCCGGGCCGCCGCCGGTCTCGGTGCTGGTGTCGGTGCTGGTGTCGAGTTCGACGGGTGGCCGCGACGGCGCGGCCGTCACCGATGGCGGTGAACAGGTCGGCGAGGCGGTCACGGCCGGGGTCGTCGAGGATGAGCCCGGCGGCGAACACGACCCCGATCTGGCCGGTCTGGCGGGGCGTGTTCGGTCCACCCGTCGGGTAGGTCGAGCACACCGGACCACAGCACGTCGTCCCCGGCGTCGATGAGCGTGAGCGTGCCGTCGGCGGACAGGTAGGCGGTCACGGCGTCGAGTTGCGGCATCGGCGCTTCGGGGTGGGTCAGTAGCCCGAACCCGTAGGCCAGCAGGCCGGCGGTGAGCCGGTCGGTGGTGTCGCCGCCTGCGGTCACGGTGTAGGCGTGGGCACGCGGGCCGATGACGAGGACCGGGGCGGGGTCGCCGTCGGCGGGGCGCAGCCAGCCGACGGCGGGGAACACGATCGCCGGGTTGATGTCCGGCTGGCCGGTCATCGGGATGATGCCGGAGTCGGAGCAGCCGTGGTGCGCCAGGCGCACCACGTTCGGCCCGTCGCTGTAGGCCAGGACGAGCACGACCGCCGGGGCGTCGGCCGCCAGCTTGCCGGGCTGTGCGCACACGGTGCAGATGTAGCCGGCCTGCGCGGTGTCGAACACGCGGACGATCGCCTGTTCGCTGCCGAGCAGGTTGGCGACCTCGGGGGCGATGGTCAGGGGTCGGGAAGTTCGGGATGGTAAACACGGTGTCCCTTTCACGGGTTGGCGCGGCCCGCACCGCTCGTGCGGGCCGCCGTGGTGGTGCGGGTCGTGGTGGTGCGGGTGCCGCGTCGGTGCGGCATCGGGGCCGGGGCGAACGTGCCGGCATCAGCACCGGAATCGGTGTCGGGGTTCGCCTCGGCGGGATCGAACGGCCCGGTTGGGTCGCTCGCCGTTGGGTCAGTTGGGTTGGTTGGGTTAGCCGGTTGGCCGTCGGTTGGGTTGGTTGGGTTGTCGGGTGCCTCCGGTTGGGTTGGTTGGGCGAAACGGGCGTCGGGTCCGGCGCGGCGGGCGTTGGCGAGCGCTTCCCGCGCGGCGTGCGGCAGTCCGCGTGCGCGGGCCGCCGCCCGTAGCGCTTCGGCGCGGCCGGGCCACGCCGGGGGCGCCGGTCGGGTGGCGAGGGTGAACGGTTCGCCGTCGCGGCCGTCGATGACGAGGCGGCACACGATGCCGTAGGCGTCGCGGTGGGCGAGGTCTTCGGGCTCGAAGTACGGCGCCACGTGGTGCGCCAACTCCCGCGCGTCCTTGGGTGGGAGTGCGAAGAAGACCTTGTTGCGGGCGTTGGCGTCGATCGCCGCCGCCATCCGCCCGGACAGTTGCCCGAGGTGCTGATGGGCCAGCACCAGCGACAGCCGGAACGCCCGCGCCTGCGCGAGCGCGTCATCGATGCCGACGGGCAGGTGCAGGAACGTGTGTGCCTCATCGAGAATCAGGCTCGCGTCGAGCCGTTCGTCTTCGGGCAGGTCGGCGCGGCGTTGTGCGGTGTGCAGCAGCGCGGCCAGCAGCAGCGAGCCGACCAGCCGCACCGTGTCGTCACCGAGCGACGGCGGCAGGCGCACCAGCAGAATCCCGCCGTCCAAGATTTCGCCGAGCCGGAACGACGAGGCCCCGGCGCCGAACAGTTCGGCGGCGAACCGGCGCGACAGCACCGCCCGCAGCTTGGACAGCAGCGGCCCGACCTGCACCGAGGCCGCCGCCGGCGTCAGGGAGTCGTACCAGGCCCAGAACGCCACCAGCCCGGCCGCGCCGACCGGGCCGAGCTTGCGCCGCACACCGTTGACCACGCGCCGCCGGTAGGCGGCATCGGCGAGCAGGGTCGGCAGGTCGGCCAGCGTCGCCCCTGGCACGTGCGCCAGGGTGAGCACGGCGTGGCGGGCAAGGTCGTCGGTGCGTGGCCCCCAATATTGCGCCCACACTTTCGCCATCACCCCGACGAGTTGATCGGCCACGTCTTCGGGGTCGTCGGCCAGGTCGAACAGGTTGAGCGACACCGGCGCCTGCCGCTCGTCCGGATCGATGACCACGAGCCGATCCGTCACCGATGCGGGTAGCCGGGCCAACAGGTCGCGGGTGAGGTCGCCTTTCGGGTCGAACACCGCCAACCCGCGACCGGCGCGAGCGTCGGCGATGGCGAGGTTCAGCAGCAGCGTTGTTTTGCCGGTGCCGGTCGGTCCGGGCACGTGGACGTGATGGCGGGCGTCTTCGGGGGCCAGCCCGATCAACTCCGGCGGGCCGATGGGCGCCACCCCGAGCGCCTTGACCGCGCGGCGGGACTCGGCGTGCGGTGGCACGAGTCGCAGCCGGGCCGGGGCGCGGCCCGGCGGCGCCGGGGGCGCCTGCGCGCCCCCGGCCGCCTTCTTCGTTCGCTTGCTCATACGGTCTCCTTCCAGCCGCCGGCAACGGCGTCCGGCGCATCGGTGTCGGGGTTGGGGTCGGTGGGGTGGGTCCAGCCCGGCCCGCGCGGTGAGCCGTGCTCCGGGGTGGCTCGCCGTGCGGTGGTGGGGTGGGCGCGGTGCAACGCGGCGGTGTCGAACCCGTACCGGGCCGGGTCGGCGGGTAGGTGGGCCAGCACGCCGAGTTCGGTGGTGGACAACAGCAGCCAGTCACCGCGCCCGGCCCACCGGTCGGCGAGGCGCACCGCGGCCCGCCGTAGCCGCACCGGCGCCAGCGCCGTTGAGGCGGTGATGAACCCGTCCGCCAGGGAACGCGCCGCCGTGGCGGCGAACCCGGCGTCAGACCGGGCGACCGCGACGCGCAGCGTGGCGAGCAGGTGCGGCCCGTCGGCCAACTTGTCGGCCGCCTGGCGCATCGCCCACGCCGCAACCGGATCGGTCGGACGGTGCGCCTGCTCGCCGCTGTGTCCGCTCCGGTTGCTGTAGGAACTGGACGAGGAACGGCCAGTGCTGACCAGATCGGTGATCAGGTCCAGCAGCAGCCGCAGTGCGCCGGACAGCACCGCCGAGAGCGCGTCGACCGCCCGCACCCCGGCCCGCTTGCGTGCCTTGACCCCATACCGGGCAGCGTGGCCGAGTGTGGCGAGGCGCCGACCGGTGGCGGGGCGGGCGAGGACTTGCAGCACCGCCGGGCCGTCGCGGCGGGCCAGCGCGGCGAGCACCGGCCGCAACGGGTCGCCGTCACCGCCCGGCCCGCGCACCGGCCGCCGCCCGCCGGTGGGCGGGGCGTCGGTCAACGGCACCAGGTCCGAACCGGTGGCGGCGAGCCGGTACCCGGCCACCCGCCACCCGTCGCCGTCGCCGAGCAGCGGCGGGGCGGTGGGTTCGACCCGCACGCCGGGCCAGGCCCGGTCAACTTCGGCGGTCACCGCCGCCAGCGGTACCCAGCGCGGCAGCCACAGCCCGGCGACCAGTTGCCCGGCGCCGTCGCCGTAGACCTCGAAAGCCAGCGGCGGGCGGGTCAGGTGCCGCCCGGTGCGGGCGCGGCGGGCCAGCCCGGCAAGCAGCCGCCACACGTCGGCCGCCTGCGCGGGGTCGAGCACACGCGGCGGGGTCAGCCGCACCCAGTAGCCGCGCCGTACCTCGCGGCACCACAGCCGCCGGTAGCCGGCCCGCACCGCGAGCACGACGGCCAGGACGAGCAGCGCACCGGCCAGCAGCAGCGGCCACCACTCGGCCGCCAGGTCGGCCAGCCGGCCCGGCGCGCCGGTCAGCCAATCACCGACGCCGGACACGGCACAGCCGAGCCGGGTGGCGGGGTCGCGTTCGGTCCCGGCGGGCGGTTCCGGGCACCCAGACGAGACCAACGCAGACGGGACCAGTTCAGACGAGATCAACAGGTGAGGGGTCGTCATGGACAAACCTCCGGACAACGGGGCCGGCCCGCCCCAACGGGGCGGGCCGGCAGACAGCGAGAGAGCAGCAACGGTCATGTGAGCAGGGCAAACCTCCGACTGAACGGTGCAGACGCCAGACCGGGCAGCACGAAACGCGGCGGCGCGAGCGCCGACGGCTCAGCGGCGCCAGGCGCCATCCGCCCTCACATACAGAAGGGGAACGGCCGAAGCCGGTTGTTGCCGTCTCGGCCTAAAAAATCTTGGACGGATCGACGTAAGCTCGTCTGATCAGGTCGGCTGCGCGGGTCACCCCTGCTCCGACCGTCCGGTTTGACGGCGGGCGAGCGACCGGGCTCGCGGGCGGGGGCGCCGCGCCGAACGGCATGGCGCACCTGCCCGCTTGTCTCGCACGCTTGTTCGGTTCCCGGCGATTGTCCGCAGCACGCCGGGGCCGGACGTGCGGTCGATGGCGACCGCGCGCCTGTACCAACCCCGCCCGCCAAGCCGGGCGGTCCGGCGTGTCCCGCAACTGCCCATCTGCGCCGTGGGGAGGACACGCACCCGTGCCAGCATCGACCGCACCGGTAGCCGACGAGCGGTTGCCGTCGGAAGAGCTCCCCATCTCCTCCACCCCGCTCGGGAAGATCAACGAGCTTGCCGGGGCGTTGTCCGACGTGTGGGTGCCGCGCGGCCTGTTGCGCCAGCAGCCCGACGACGCGCCCGCCCGCGTCGGCTACCTGCGTAACGTGCTGTTGCTGGACTCCACCCCGACCGATGTCCGTGACGAGGTGTGGCGGTTCATCGGCGGCATGGCACGCCAGCGCCGCGACGACTGGAACCTGTTCGCTCTCGGCGTGGCCTACCCCGGCCTGCGGAAGCGGGCGCGTCGGCTGGCCCCTCCACCGACGCCGTTCGAGGTGGTCGAGGCCGTCCATTTCGACCTTGCCGCCGAGTTCCTGTTGGCGGTGCACCGGCTACCGCTGCACCGGCCCAACGTCATCAGCCGATTTCTCGGTGCCGCCTACGACCAGGCCAGCGGACGCAAGAAGCCGCCACAGCCACGCATGGTCAATATCGATGTCGTTGATCCGGTCGAGATCGAAGAAGCGCTTGCCCGCAACCAGGCCGCCCCGCACACCAGCGCCGAAGAACCACACGACGTGTTGCACCGACTCGTCGCCGCCACCGACGCGACCGCAGACGGGCTCCGGCTGACCGAACAACACGCGGTGCTGATCCAACGCACCTACCTGGACGGCCAGCCGCTGACCGCCGTCGCCGCCGACCTAGGCATGTCCGTGCCCACCGCGTCCAAACGGCGCAGCCGGGCGGCCCGGCTGATCGCGGCGCTCCTCGGCCGGCCGCAGCTCGCCGAGACCACCGACGACGGGTAACGGCGTTACGCGCTGGTGGCCTTCCAGCCCAGCACCACCGCGTCATACAGGTCGTTGATCAACTGGCGGGACTCGGCGGTGTCCCCGCCGATCTGCCAACAGTTTTCCGGCAAGTCGTCCACACACACGAACACCGACCGGCCCGGCGGCAGGAACGAGAACACCACACTTGCCGTCGGGCCGTGCACCCGCATCCACATGCCGTGTGCCCCAGCGCCGTTCTCGGTGCGTACCTCGCCCGGCTGTGTGCGGGCCGTGGTCGCCGCCTCGGCCAGTGCCTCCCGGGCGCCGGGGGCGTCGTCCAGCGTCGTCGGGATCGCCGTCGCGGCAACGAAGTCGTTGCCCAGTCCGGGCCGGCCGTACGGCGGATACGCCATCTCGGCCAACAACCGCTCGGCCAACCGGCGACGTCGATCGGTACGCTCCGAAAGCCCTTCCGGTTGCGGTGCCGCCTCGGCGAACAGGGCATGCAGGAAGTTGCGCGACGGCGCCAACTCCAGCCGCTCCGCTTCCTCCTGGTTCCAACGCACCCACTCCTCATGCCGGCCCGCCAACTCCGGCCGGGTCCGAGGCTTGGGCAACAGATCGCCGACCCGCTCACGGATCTTGTTCCGCTTACGCTGCCACATCCGCCACACCACGGAACGCCCCCTGCGGCGGCGACGGTCACGGCGAGCGGTCACCCTCACAGCGTGACACGACCGGCGACACCGACGCGACACCCGCTGTTCGGGGCGGTGACCTACTGCCATCCGCTGAGCCGCAGGGGCGCGCCGTCGCGCCACGCCGCGACGCACGCGGCGGTGTAGGGGTAGGTGTTGGTCGGCAGCATGTCTGCCGGGAACCATTCGATCTTGGCGCACTTGTGCGGCTCCGCGTTGACGGGTTCTCCGTGCCGGGCGGGGTCGTGTGCGGCGGCGAAGACCAGCCCGAGGCGGGCGAGTCCAGCCGTGTTGCGGTGGTGGACTGTGGCGACCATGCGTGGCTCATCCGGGCGCAGACGCACGCCGATCTCCTCGCCGGTCTCCCGGACAACGGCGGTCACGGCGTCTTCGCCAACCTCCAGCTTGCCGCTGGGCAGGTTCCATTGCCCGTCGGCGTAGTTCGTACCGTCCCGCAACGCGAGCAGCACGTGATCACCATCGGTGAGGATGAGCAGCACGTCAACCGGGTGGGTGGGCGTCACGGCGGTTGAGGGTAGCGGCCAGCGGCCGTCAATAGGGCATCGACCCGCCGGGCCACGTGGGTGACCCGTTGCGGTACGTCCAGGCCGGGCGGTACGTCGTGCAGCGGCACCC
>Ga0075430_100002327_pt1 | contig 15784 bp, 11 predicted proteins | sample RhiMetdeltSRZDD4_FD_75294 | JGI IMG/M metagenome (GOLD analysis project Ga0075430, IMG submission 75294) | Populus rhizosphere microbial communities from Tennessee, USA - Rhizosphere MetaG P. deltoides SRZDD4 | ecosystem: Host-associated > Plants > Roots > Rhizosphere > Soil | place: USA... | reverse complement strand
GGCCTCGGTCTTCTCGCCGCGACTGCTCGAGATCGCGAACGGCTTCTCGCCGCCTTTCTCGAACGAGACCCCCTCCGGCTCGACGAACAGGCTGTCGAGCCCGCCGGCCTCGGTGAACGCCTCGATGCTCTCGTAGCCGCTCCAGCGCAGAAACGCGCGGTTGCAATAGATGAGGTGGCTCAGCCGGTAGACCAGCACGCCGAACGGAAGCCGGTCGAGGAACGGCCGGGCATCGGTCGCGTCCCGCAGCGCGATCTGCTCGGCCTCGTGGGTGGCGATCGCGTTGCGGTCGATCGGCGGCGCGGAGGCGGGCAGGTGAACGGCTGCGGCTGCGGCCAGCGCCGCCGGGTCGCACGCCGGCGGCTCGCCGTGCGACGTTGCGGCGACGGCAGCGTCATCCGCGTCGGTCGCGGCGTCAGGCTCGGCCGCGCCATGGTTCAGGCGCTGGGTGAGCCGACGCGAGAGCTCCCGAAAGGCGCGGCGCTCGATCGGACTCAAGGCTGGCGCGTTCGGCTCGGTGGTGGGGAACGGCACGACGTTCTCGACCGGCGCCACCGCCGGCGCGTCCGCCGCTGCCTCGACCGGCGCCCCCACCGCTGCCTCGACCGGCGCGTCCACCGCGGCTTGCGGCTCGGCAGCCGACGGTTCCGGCGAGCTGTCATCGATGCTTGTGGGCGCCGCCGATGGGCTCGCGGCGGCATTGCGCCGATGCGCCAGTTCGGCGAGCCGCTCGAGGTCGCGGCACACTCCGAAGCCTCGATAGCCGCGGAACGCCCGCGCGCGATCGAACACCGGCAGGCCGGAAAGCTCGACCGCGAGGCGCTCGGCGCTGTCGTCGACCGGCCAGCCCACCGTGACCCCGCTCCAGGTGTCGTGGGTGGCTATCGCTTGCGCCACCCGGCCCTCGGGATCGAGGCCGAGCTTGCTTGCGATCTCCTGCCACGACCGCCCGAGCACGGCAGCCGTCTGCGGCCCGATCAGGCGGATGAATTCGTCCGAGCCCAGCGTGAAGCGGCCGTCCTCATCCATCTGCCAGACGAAGCGCAGCGGGTGACGCCGCTCGGACGGCGTCGGCGGCGCTTCGGGCAGGGAAGGCGAGGCGGGTGACGCGGACGCGCTCGCCGGCGGTTCCGGGGCGACTTGTTCTCCAGCGTTGGTTGCCGCCTGCGCTTGCTCGCTGGGCACCGCCGCGTCCGGCGCGATGGCCGATGGCTCCGGTGGACCGTAAGCGGACGTATCGACCGCGGCCGGGCCGAGCGCGACCGACATGTCGCCGCGGGCGGGCTCGTCGGCCTGGACGGGCAGGGCGAAGGTGGCGATCAAGACGGTCTCCGCCTCGCTGCCGATGTGGTCCACTGCGATCGGCCCGTGAACGGTCGTGCCGGTGGGGCGATCGCCACCGGCGGCGCTGGCCGCCAGTGCGGCAACGCCGAGGGCGGCGAGCGAGGTCGCGCCGGCAAGCCGCGGCGTGGCCGCCGGCGTGGCGTGAATGAGCTCGCCATCGGGCGCGAAGGCCGCGACCGGTTGGTCGCATCCGGCGAGCAGGCGGCGCGCCCGCTCGTCGAGCGCAAGCTCGGGACCGGCGCGCTCGGTCGCGACCACCAGGATGGCGGGCGCGTCGTCGGTGAGCGCGATGCGCGCACACACGCAGGGCAACGCGCGCCCGACGCCGGCGCCGAATCCGCGCAGCCGCTCGAGGCGCTGCGAGCCGTCCGGGGGCAGGGTGGTCGCGAGCTGCGCAATCTGCGCTGCCGCCGGCTGACCGGTGTCGAATTTTCGCGTGCGGATCGCCGCCGAGCTCGCGGCGCCGAAAATCGCCGCGCCGGTCGGATTCGCCCACAGGATGCGGCTTGCATCGGCGCTCCACAGCCACGCCGGCAGCGCGCTGGTCGCGATCGGCGCCAGCCGCTCGTCACGCAGCAATGCCAGTTGGAATCCGGATTGGCTCATCGAAAGGGCGCGCGCTCCCGATTTCGGCGCCGGCACCACCGGCATCTTAATGAATTTTTCATAATGCCGACGCTGGTCTGCGTCCATGCAGCGAACGGGCTGTCAGCGTCGAAATCCCCGCTAACCTTAATCCGTTTCCGGCGCGATGAACGCCATTCCGCCCGCGCGCTCAGGCCGCGAGCTCGCGCATGATGCGATAGAGCGCCGATTGGCCCTCGAAGCCGATGCCGGGCCGGCCGCCCAGCGGCAGGTAGCCACCGTCGAGCTTGGCGTCGTCGGCGAAGCCGCCAAACGCACCGAACACGCCGGGATAGGATTCGGCGCCGCCGAGGCCGAAGCCGCCCGCGATGGCGAGCGACATCTGGTTGCCGCCATGAGGAAACAGCGCGCTGCGTGGCCAGCCATGGCGTTCGAGCATGTCGACCGTGCGGGCGTACTGCACGATCCCGTAGGCGTGCGGCGGATCGACCTGGATGACGTCGTTGCGATCCGGGCGCAGACCGCCGAAGCGGACGAGATTTTCCACGTCCTGCGTCGAGAACAGGTTCTCGCCGGTCGAGAGCGGGGCATCGTAGCTGGCCGCGATCTCCGCGAGCAGTGCAAAATCGAGTGGATCGCACGGCTCCTCGAACCAGCGCAGCTTGAACGGCGCCAGCGCCCGCGCATAGGCCAGCGCCTCGTCGCGCAGGAATTTCGAATTGGCGTCGACGGCGAGCTGCGCGCCGGCGGAGAGAATTTTCTTGACCGCCTCCACCCGGCGCAGGTCCTCGTCGAGCGGCAGGCCGCCGACCTTCATCTTCACCATGGTATAGCCGGCGTCGAGATGGCGGCGCATTTCGTCCTGCAGGTCCGCCACGGTCTGGCCGGGCCAGTACCAGCCGCCGCCGACGTAGCAAAACACCTTGGCCGCGACCTTGCCGCCGTTGTAGCGCTCGGCGAGCAGGCGATGGAGCGGCTTGCCGGCGATCTTCGCCACCGCGTCCCAGAGCGCGACCTCGATCGTGCCGATGGCGATCGAGCGCTCGCTGTGGCCGCCGGATTTCTCGCGCTGCATCATGCAGGCGAGGATGCTCGCCGGCTCGAAGTTCTCGCCGCTGGCATCGAGCAGCGTTTCGGGATCGGCGGCGAGGATGCGCGGGACAAACCGGGCACGCATCTGTGCGCCGCAGGCGTAGCGGCCGGTCGAGTTGAAGGCGAAACCCGTCACCGGCTTGCCGTCGCGCAGCGCGTCGGTCACGACCGCAACCACCGAGGTGGTCATCTCCGAGAAGTCGAAACTCGAGTTCCGGATGTCGGACTTGAGCGGAACCGCGCATTCGCGGATTGCGACAATACGCATCTCGGCATCCCGTTTTTAGGTTGCGTCGGCCCGGAGCCGATCGGCTGTTCCCGAGTTACTATCTTAAACCGGACTGCGGCGGCGTCGTCGGAACAAATGAGTCCACGCAAAACGCGCGCTGTCGTCGTCGGAACAAATCAATCCACGCAAAAAGGAGGAGATCAGCATGGCCGCAACCGAGCGTTTCGAGATTCCGCCGGAAATGCGCGCGATTGCCGAGAGGAGCGTCGAGCAGGCAAGGCAGGCCTTCGAGGGTTTCATCTCGGCCACTCACCGCGCCATGACCGCGTTCGAGGGTCAAGCCGAAAGCGCCCGTCAAGGCGCCAAGGATGTCACTGAAAAGGCGATGACTTTCGCCGAGCGCAACATCACGGGCTCATTCGACTTCGCGCAACAGCTGGTGCAGGCGAAGGACGTCGAGGAGATGCTGAAGCTGCAAGCGAACTACATCAAGACCCAGATGCAGGTGCTGGCCGAACAGGCCAAGGAGCTAGGCGAAAGCACCAGCAAGGTCGCAAGGGACGCCGCCAAATCGAAGCACTGACGGTCGCCAGCAGGGCCGTCATTGGACGCGCCGGGGATAGCTCCCGGGCGCGGCATGACGTCTGCGCAATTGTGCGCTGCAATATTTTCTATTGCGTCGCACCACAACCAGTGTTATATGTGGGCCATTGAGCGGCTGCGGCGCATTCCAGCATCACGGGACGGCGAGAGGCTAGCTGTAGAGGCATGGACCGGCCGGGCGGCGGGGTCCGGAGGATGCCAGGATCCACCGCCCGATCACAAGGACGAGCCATGACCGAGGTCAGCCACACGACCACCTCCAGAGCAAAATCGAAGCCCGCCAGCGCATCCGCCGCATCGGCGTTCGAGCTGCCGAAATTCGAGCTGCCGAATTTCGAGATCCCGAAGATGGAAATCCCCGCCGCGTTCCGCGAGATCGCCGAAAAGAGCGTCTCGCAGGCGAAGGAAACCTACGAGAAGATGAAGTCCGCCGCCGAAGAGGCGACCGACGTGCTCGAGGACACCTACGCGACGGCGACCAAGGGCGTGTCCGACTATGGCCTCAAGTGGATCGAGGCGGCGCGCGAGAACACCAATGCGACCTTCGACTTCTACACCGACCTGATGACGGTGAAGTCGTTCTCCGAGGTGGTCGAGCTCTCCACCGCGCACGCGCGCAAGCAATTCGAGGCGCTCACCGCCCAGACCAAGGACCTCGCCGCGCTCGCCCAGAAGGTGGCCACCGACACCGCCGAGCCGATCAAGGGCAGCGTCACCAAGGCGTTCAGCAAGGTCGCCTGACGTCGATCGCTCACCGCGGTCCAACCGATCCATCTCGGGTCGATCCGAGAATCGGGGGAGCGCCGCAAGTCGATGTTCACTTGATCGCAAGCCCGGGCCTCGCGCCCGGGCTTTTGCATGAGCGCGGGAGCGCGTCGCGGCGACCATGGGCGGCGGTCGGGGCGGCCCTTGTCAAACTTTGGCGGTGCTCTTAGGTTGCGGGCCGCTCTCGAGCGATGTGCAGCTGTAGCTCAGATGGTTAGAGCGCCGGTCTGTGGAACCGGAGGTCGGTGGTTCGAAGCCACCCAGCTGTACCACGCCTCTTTCGTCATTGCCGCGGCAGCGGATGCTCGAGCGTGTCGAGCGGCAAGGGTGCCGGCCGGTTCTTGTCGGCCTTGAGGTTGCAATTGACCCCCAGATTGTCGAAGCGCGGGCTCTTGAAACAGAGGCGCGGCGTTCGGCCCACCAATGCACCGGTCTGACACGCCGTGCAGATGCGGGTGAATGCGGCTTCGAGCTGCAGCGAGTAATCCAGCGCAACCGCGCCCTGCTGCTGGGTGTCGAACAGTTGCCCGCCTCGGATGTTGCGGAAGTAGTCATCGACGTGCTGCTGGATGTCGTCGGAGCCGGTTCCCACGTTGCCCGACACGACGATGCTGAGACGTGACGAGCGCGGCCATTGCGATGCTCCGTGACACGACAGGCAAGCGGAGAACTTGTTGTCCGCGGGCCCGTTGACCCGGTTCCTGAATCCCATCCATTCCCGGCCCGGCCGATTGTAGAGCAGGTGATCGAGGTCGGAATTGACCTTGCCTTCGTTCATCGTGGTGCCGACGTTTCCGGGATCGTTGCCCCAATGCAGGCCGACCGGCACGAGGTTGTCGAACAGCCCGTCGCCGGTCGGCGGCCCCTTCCACACATAGGTGCCGAACACCCAGCGCGTATCCGTCGCGCGGTTGTCGCGCACGGCGATGTCGATCTGCAGCAGCCGCAGCTGACGCGGCTGTCGATTGGCGGGGTTGCTGTTTCCGGTCACTCCCGGGGGGTCGATCATCGCCGTGATGGTCGGCGATCCCTGCAGATAGGAGACGTCGTCGGGATCGGCATCGGTGAACAGGGTCTTGAACGACGCGGTGTGCAGCCGGAAGACCTGGCCGTTCGATATTTGCGGATTGCATCTGTTCGCGAAAACGCTCCGCAGCCGAATGGCGCCCCAGGAATTGTACCAGCCGACCGCCCAGAGCTGGGCTCCGGCCGGCGCTCCTTGCGCGAGGTCGCCGGCGCGCGGCGCTCGTTCCTTCGTGAGACCGTTCATCGATTCGCGGCCGGCCGCGCCGTAGTCCATCCACTGGGCGATCCACCAGCGGTGGCCGGGATTCATGACGATCTTCGAGTTCTCGATGCGGAAGCCCGCGCTCTTGATAGTGGAGAGCACGGCGGCGAGATATTCGCGCCACTGCACCTTGAAGTCGATCGTGCTCCATGGGTGCGGATCGGACCCGGGCGAATTGGGATAGTCGGTGCGCCACGGCAATGTGATCGCGCCGGAGGTCGGGTCCTTTGCGGTGCTTTCATCGAACGTGCAGGTCTGCGCCGCCGCCTCCGAGCAAGCGACGCAGGCGATCACGAGCATCACGATCGTTCGCATGATTGACCTCTCCAGGCTGAATGCCCCCGATCGCCGGGTCATGGAGTGGATGGTTGCGAAGAACGACTCCTCGGCGACACGAGCTACGCTTGAGCTGGTGGAATGACTCCCTGCGGGACCGTAATCAGGATCGATCGACGTTTGGTCATCGCGTCTTCGCCGGTCCGCGTCGCAAAAGCGTCCGCCCCGCGCATCCATGCGGGCAAGCCTGCCGGCAGGTCATCGGGCGGAATGTTGACGAGGTCGCCGGGCTTGAAGGCGTCGCCGTAGACCACCAGCGGGATCGGCGTATCGGGATGCGTGATCTTCGTCGAAAGGTAGGTCAGCGCCTGGCTCCAATTGCCGAGCATCGTCTTGATGGCGGCGGTGTGCTCGGTCGCGTTGTGGCTGGAGCTTTCAGGCCAGGTCGGATGGGTGATGTGCCGGAACGGCAGATTGGCGAACGCCGCGCCGTCGGCTGTCCCCAGGAAAGCCGACCACGCCTGGTTGGCGAGGCCGCCGAGGGCGACCGCGGCCTCGATCCCGCCGAGGCCGAGCACGGCTTTGAACCACTTGTTGCGATGGGCCACGATCCCGGGATCGTTCTTGTGGCGCTCGCCGCCGCCCTGTCCGTACACGCTGTAAAGAAACGTGTTCAAGAACACGTAGCTGCGGGTCAGCCCGAGCTTGGCGACAAAGCCCTGCGCGCGCTTGCCGGCAGTGCCGACCAGGGTCCGCCGCACGATCGTCTCGTGCTGCGCCGGATCCTGGCCGATGATCAGGAGTTTGGCGGTGCCGTCGAGACGGCCGCGGTGGAAAATCGGCCCCCATTCGACCCGAAAGTCCTTCGGGTCGTAGGTCTCCGCCGCCGGATAATCCGCGCAAAGCTCGCGAAAAGGCGACGCGTGGTAGCCGGGATCGAATGGAATTGTCATCGCTGCCTCCGTCGTGCGTCGCCTTATATTATCACGCTTGCGCAGCCGACGCGAGTGGGTATATTTAATCACAACTTATACATGTATGCGAGCCTGCCATAGCGCGCGCGGGTGGGCGCGCGGGGGGTTTGCGCTCAAATGACCGATTTGGAAGCGGCGAGGCGCGAGCGGGCGGTTGCGGCGGGCCAGGGCCGCGTTACGCCGTGCGGGTCGCGACGAAGCGGGCTGCAGCCTTGAGCACCTCCGCGTCAGCCCCGAACGGGCTGAGCGCGGCCTGCGCCTCGGCGACGAGCGCTTCCAGCCGCCGCTTGGCCGGCGCGGTTCCGAGCACGCCGACCAGGGTGGCCTTGTGCGCGGCCGCGTCCTTGCCGGTCGCCTTGCCGACCGTCGCCGGATCGCCCTCCAGGTCGAGCAGGTCGTCGGCGATCTGGAACGCCTCGCCGAGCGCCGCACCGTAGCGCTCGAGCGCGTTCGATTTGCTTGCGCCCGCCTTGCCGAGGATCGCGCCCGCCACGCAGGCGTAGCGCAACAGCGCGCCGGTCTTCATGGCCTGCAAGGTCTTGACGTCCTGCTCGCCGAGCGCGGGCGGCGAACGTTCGAACCGGCCTTCCGCCGCCAAGTCGAGCATCTGGCCGCCCACCATGCCGCCGAGCCCGGCCGCGCGCGCCAGCGCCGACACCAGCTTGAGCCGCACCTCGGCATCGGGATGAGTCTGCGGCCGAGACAGGATGTCGAAGGCGAAGGTGAGCAGGCCGTCACCCGCGAGGACGGCGGTCGCCTCGTCGAACGCCTTGTGCGTGGTCGGCCGGCCTCGCCGTAAATCGTCGTCGTCCATGGCGGGCAGGTCGTCGTGCGCGAGCGAGTAGCAGTGCACGCATTCGAGCGCCGCCGCCGCCATCAGCGAGTTCTCGCGTGCGACGTCGAGCAGCGCCGCGCACTCGACCACCAGGAACGGGCGGAACCGCTTGCCGCCGCCGAGGCTCGCATAGCGCATGGCGTCGAGCAGCCGCGCCGGCCGGGCCCGCTCGCCATCGACCGGGGTCGACGCCAGCAATCGGTCCAGGAGCGCTTCCGTCTCTTCGGCGACTTGACCGAGACGATCTTGAAATACCGCCTCGATGTCGACGCCCTTTTTCACAGCATCAGTGCGGGCCATGCTTTACGCCTGCCATGACCGCAATCTATCAAGGGGCTTGCTTCCGTCCAACTTGTCCTAGCCCAATTCATTGAAGATGTTGAACGTTTTTTGTGCGCAAGGTTACGATGGCCGGTGTCATGGCGGTTCACGCGGCCACGGCGAGCCGGTCCCGCCCCGGATCAGGCCCGGGGCGGGCTGCGCCGGGGAACACCACAGGCATCGACGGATGCCGCAAAATTGACATCGGAGGCCCGGGTTCCGCACGATGGCCGAGATCGTCGCCTTCATTGCGCTGTTGATCTGGCTCTATCTCCTGGCTGCGCGAGGAGCGTTCTGGCTTTGCACCGAGCGCGACGATTGGCGGCCGGCGCGGCTGCCGGTCTGGCCGCGGGTGGCCGCCGTGGTGCCGGCGCGCAACGAAGCGCAGACAATCGCGGACAGCATCGGCTCGCTGCTCAAGCAGGACTATCCCGGCGCGTGGACGGTCATCCTGGTCGATGACGACAGCAGCGATGGGACCGCGGCGATCGCGCACGGCGCCGCGGCCGCGATCGCGCGCGAGGATCGGTTGCGCGTGGTGACGAGCCGCGGCTTGCCGGCGGGCTGGACCGGCAAGCTGTGGGCGCTCAAGCAGGGCATCGACGCGGCGGCGGCGTTGCCGCAGCCGCCGGACTATCTGCTGCTGACAGACGCCGACATCGTGCACACGCCCGATTCCGTCGGCCGGATGGTCGCGCATGCCGAGCCCAACGGGCTGGTGCTCACGTCGCTGATGGCCAAGCTGCGCTGCGAGAGCCTGGCCGAGCGCGCCAGCGTCCCGGCCTTCATCTTTTTTTTCCAGATGCTCTATCCATTTCGCTGGGTCAACCGGCGCGACAGCGCGGTGGCGGCCGCGGCCGGCGGCTGCATGCTGGTGCGCGCCGACGCACTGAAAAAAGCAGGCGGCATCGAGGTCATCCGCGATGCCCTGATCGACGACTGCGCGCTCGCGAAGGCGCTCAAGGCGCATGGACCGATCTGGCTCGGCTTGACCGAGCGCGTGCGCAGCATCCGACCTTACCCGGCATTCGCCGACATCCGCCGCATGGTCGCGCGTTCGGCCTATGCGCAATTGCGCTATTCGCCGCTGCTGCTGGCAGGGACGGTGGCCGGCATGGCGCTCACCTATCTCGCCCCGCCGCTGGTCGCGATGTTCGGCCTTGGAACCGCGCGCGTCGTCGCGGGTATTACCTGGGTGCTGATGGCGATCGCGTTCCAGCCCACGTTGCGGTTCTACGGCGTGTCGCCGTTCTGGGGTTTTGTTCTGCCGCTGATTGCGCTGAAATACATGATCTTCACCCTCGATTCCGCCTACCAATATATGCGAGGACGGGGCGGCAGCTGGAAGGGGCGCGTGCAAGCCAAGGTGTCGGGGCCGTGATGATCACTCCCGCCGAAGCGCGATCCGGCAAGGGCCATCGGGACGAGAACTTCCCCGTGGCCTCGCGGCTGATCCATCCGCGCCACCGCGGGCCGATCCTCGCCTTCTACGAATTCGTGCGCACCGCCGACGACATCGCCGACCATCCGTCGCTGCCGCCGCAGGAGAAGCTGGCGCTGCTCGACCGGCTCGAGGCGAGCTTGCTCGGCAGCCGCGACGACGATGCGGTCGGCGTCGCGTTGCGCGCGCAGCTCGACGAACGTCAACTGTCGCCGCGCCACGCCCAGGATCTGCTCACCGCGTTCCGGCTCGACGTCACCAAGCTGCGCTACCGCGATTGGGATGACCTGATCGACTATTGCCGATATTCGGCGATGCCGGTCGGCCGCTTCGTGCTCGACGTCCATGGCGAAAGCCGCGCGACCTGGGGCGCCAACGACGCGTTGTGCGCGGCGCTGCAGATCATCAATCATCTGCAGGATTGCGGAAAGGACTATCGCGCGCTCGACCGGGTCTACATCCCGCGCGACGCCTTCGCCGCCTCCGGCGCGGCCGTGGAATCGCTCGGCGCCGAGCGCGCCTCGCCGGCGTTGCTCGATACCATCCGCGCCCTGGCGCGCCGCACCGGCGAGCTCCTGCGCGAGAGCCGGCCGTTCTCCGCCGGCATCGAGGACACGCGGCTCGCGCTCGAGGTCGCGGTGATCCAGACGTTTGCCGAGCGGCTGGTCCGTCTGCTGGCAACGCGCGACCCGCTGAGCGAGCGCGTCCATCTCGGCAAGGCGGGGGTCGCGGGCTTCGGTCTTGTTGGCCTATTATGGGGTGCAAGCCGCCGCGTCGGCCGCATCTTCGCGGCCTCCCACAAACCGCAGGATGCGTGAGCGTTGGCGTCGCTAGAGATTTCAGATACCGCGGCTGCCCAGCGTGCCTCCGGCAGCTCGTTCTACACCGCGATGCGCATCCTGCCGCGCGCGCAGCGCCAGGCGATGTTCGAGATCTATTCGTTTTGCCGGCAGGTCGACGACATCGCCGATTCGCGCGCTCCGCGCGAGCAGCGCCGCCGCGAGCTCGACCGTTGGCGCGCCGATATCGACGCCATGTATGCGGGCGAGCCGGTTGCGCGCGTGCAAGGCCTGGCGCAGGCCCTGCGCGATTTCGGGCTCAAGCGCGAGGATTTCCATGCCGTCATCGACGGCATGGAAATGGACGTGATCGCCGACATCCGCGCGCCCGACAATGCGATGCTCGACACCTACTGCAATCGGGTGGCGAGCGCGGTCGGGCGGCTGTCGGTCCGCGTCTTCGGCATGGAGGAGGCGGCCGGGATCGCGCTCGCCCATCACCTGGGCCGCGCGCTCCAGCTGACCAATATCCTGCGCGATCTCGACGAGGACGCGGCGTTCGGCCGCCTCTATCTGCCGGCGGAGGCGCTGCGCGCCGCCGGCATCGCCTCGAGCGAGCCGGCGGCGGTGCTGTCGAACCCGGCGCTCGGCAAGGTCTGCGTGCAGATCGCAGGGCGCGCGCGCGCGCATTTCGCCGAAGCCGACGAGATCATGGCGCGGAGCGAGCGCCGCAAGGTACGCGCGCCGCGGATCATGGCGGAGGCCTATCGGCTGATCCTCGACCGCCTCTGTGACCGCGGCTGGTCGCATCCGCGCCCGCCGATCCACGTCCCGAAATCGCGGTTGGCGTGGATCATCCTGCGCCACGCTTTCCTCTGATGCCCGGAACCGTTCACGTCATCGGCGCGGGCCTTGCCGGCCTCGCCGCCGCGGTGCGCCTCGCCGGGCGCGGGGCGAGCGTGGCCGTGCACGAGGCCGCCGGACAGGCCGGCGGACGCTGCCGCTCCTATCACGACCCCGCGCTCGACATGGAGATCGACAACGGCAACCACCTGCTGCTGTCGGCCAACCATGCGGCGCTGTCCTATCTGGCGGCGATCGGCGCCGAGGACCGTCTCGTCGGCCCCGCCGGCGCCGAATTTGCTTTCGTCGATCTGGCGGACGGCGAGCGATGGACCTTGCGGATCAATTCCGGCCGGTTGCCGTGGTGGATTTTCGACCGGCACCGCCGCGTGCCGGGGACGACCGCGCGCGACCATCTGACGTTCGCGCGGCTGCTCTGGCCGCCCGCCGACAAGACGATTTGCGAGGTCGTCGATTGCGCGGGCCCGCTCTATGACCGGCTGGCGCGGCCGCTGTTTCTGGCGGCGCTCAACATCGAGCCCAAGGAAGGCAGCGCTGCGCTCGCCGGCGCGATCATTCGCGAGAGTCTGGCGGCCGGAGGCAAGGCCTGCCGGCCGCTGATCGCGCGCGACGGGCTCGGCCGCGCCTTGATCGAGCCGGCGCTGCGCTTTCTCGGCGAGCGCCACGCGCAAGTGCAGTTCGGCCACCGGCTGCGCGCCATCGAGTTCGCGAGCGACAAAGTCGCGGCGCTCGATTTCGGCGACGACAAGGTCGCGCTCGGCGCCGGCGATGCGGTGATCCTGGCGGTGCCGCCGGTGGTGGCGGCGGATATCGTGCCGAGGCTCGACGTGCCGACCGAGTTCCGAGCTATCGTCAACGGCCATTTCCGCGTCGATCCGCCGGCGGGCCTCGCGCCCATCATCGGGGTTGTCAACGGCACCGTCGAATGGCTGTTCGCGTTTCCGGGCCGCCTGTCGGTCACCATCAGCGCCGGCGACCGGCTGCTGGACGTCCCGCGCGAGAGCCTGGCGAAGACGCTGTGGGAGGAGGTCGCGACCGTCGCCGGCCTTCCTGACGCGTTGCCGCCGTGGCAGATCGTGCGCGAGCGCCGCGCCACCTTCGCGGCGACGCCGGCTCAGAATGGCAAGCGCCCCGGCACCGCCACCGCGTGGACCAACCTGTTCCTTGCCGGCGACTGGACCGACACGAAATTGCCGGCGACCATCGAAGGTGCTATCCGCTCCGGCAATCGGGCGGCCGATCTCGCCGGCCGCGTGTGATAGTATGGACGTGATGAGCACGCTCACCGCCGCCAAGACGTCCGCCGCGCCGAGCGCCGCTGCGCCCGAAGCGGAGCGGAGCATCGAGACGGCTACCCGCGCGCTGCTCGCCCTGCAACAGCCGGACGGGCATTGGGTGTTCGAGCTCGAAGCCGACGCCACCATTCCGGCCGAATATGTCCTGCTGCGCCACTATCTCGCCGAGCCGGTGGCGCGCGAGCTCGAAGCCAAGATCGCGGTCTATCTGCGCCGCATCCAGGGCAAGCACGGCGGTTGGCCGCTGTTCCACGACGGCGCCTTCGACATGAGCGCCAGCGTGAAGGCCTATTTCGCGCTCAAGATGATCGGGGATGCGGTCGATGCTCCGCACATGGTGCGGGCGCGGGAGGCGATCCTGTCGCGCGGCGGCGCCTCGCAGTCGAACGTGTTCACGCGGGTGATGCTGGCATTGTTCGGGTTCATTCCCTGGCCCGCGGTGCCGGTGATGCCGGTCGAGATCATGCTGCTGCCGCGCTGGTTCCCGTTCCACCTCGACAAGATCTCGTACTGGAGCCGCACCGTAATCGTGCCGCTCTTGGTGCTGCAGGCGAAGAAGCCGAGGGCGCGCAATCCCAAGGGCGTCACGATCGACGAACTGTTTCGCGAGCCGCCGTCGACGGTCGGACCGCCACCGAAGGCGCCGCAGCAGAAGGCGCTTTGGTTCTGGTTCTTCCGCGGCGTCGACGTCGTGCTGCGCGCCGCCGAGCCGTTGTTTCCGGCAAGGCTGCGGCAACGCGCGATCGATCGCGCGGTGTCGTGGGTGAGCGAGCGCCTCAACGGCGAGAACGGGCTGGGCGCGATCTTCCCGGCCATGGCCAACAGCGTGATGATGTTCGACGTGCTGGGCTACCCGGAGAGCCATCCCCAGCGCGCGATTGCCAGAAAATCGATCGAGATGCTCCTGGTCGTGCACGACCACGAGGCCTATTGCCAGCCCTGCGTTTCGCCGGTGTGGGACACCGGGCTCACCTGCCATGCGCTGCTCGAAGTCGGCGGCGAGCGCGCGCTGGCGCAGGTCCGCAAGGGTCTCGATTGGCTGGCGCCGCAGCAGATCCTCGATGTCAAAGGCGACTGGGTGGCGCGGCGCCCCGACCTGCGGCCGGGCGGCTGGGCGTTTCAATATTCGAATCCACATTATCCCGACGTCGACGACACCGCCGTGGTGGCGATGGCGATGGATCGGGTGCAGGGCTTGAGCGGAAAAAGCGACTTTCGGGTGCCGATCGCGCGCGCGAAGGAATGGATCGTCGGCATGCAGAGCAAGAACGGCGGCTGGGGCGCCTTCGACGCCGACAACGAATACGACTACCTCAACAATATCCCGTTCGCGGACCACGGCGCGCTGCTCGACCCGCCGACCGAGGACGTGACCGCGCGCTGCCTGTCGATGCTGGCGCAGCTCGGCGAGACCGCCGAGCACAGTCCGGTCGTCAAGGCGGCGATCGATTATCTGCGCCGCACCCAGATGGCGGACGGCAGCTGGTACGGCCGCTGGGGCATGAACTACATCTACGGCACCTGGTCGGTGCTATGCGCGCTCAACGCCGCCGGCGTCGACCACGGCGCGCCCGAAATGCGCAAGGCGGCGGCGTGGCTGGCGAAGATCCAAAATCCCGATGGCGGCTGGGGCGAGGACGGCGGAAGCTACAAGCTCGACTATCGTGGCTATGAGGCGGCGCTGAGCACCGCCTCGCAGACCGCCTGGGCACTGCTCGGCCTGATGGCGGCGGGCGAGGTCGATCATCCGGCGGTCAAGCGCGGTGTCGACTACCTTGCGCGCGCGCAGGCGCCCGACGGGTTCTGGAACGAGGAGCATTATACCGCGACCGGGTTCCCGCGCGTGTTCTACCTGCGCTACCACGGCTACCGAAAATTCTTCCCGCTCTGGGCGCTGGCGCGCTACCGCAATCTGCAAAGCGCGAATGCGCGCGCGGTGGCGTACGGGATGTAGCGCCTGCCGTGCTATTGCCTTCGCCGTGAGCTGTGCCAAGACGGGACACGAGCAGCCTTCCATTCGGCGTGCTGCGACCAATATTTTTCCTTATTTTTCAATACACTGAAGTTTAATTTTTCGGGGACCATTCTCGCGCGTCCGCGCTGAAAAGCAAACGCCATCGTCGCCCTGGGGAGGGCTGCGCTGGGGTCCGGAGTGCGGGGACGGTGTGCCGCCAGTTCCATGGCGGGCGGGCGTGCGGGGGAATCCAACATGATCGCAAGTCGCGCGATTGCGGTGAGCATTGCCCATCCGGCTGCCGTGCGATTGCAGCGACCGGCAAGGTCATTGCAGCGGCCGGCGAGGCCATTGCACCGGCCGGCGATGCCGCTGCGACGACCGGTGTCTCGGCAGCCAAGCCGAACGTTGCTGCCAGCCGCGATATTCGTGCTCAAGCTCGTCGCCGCTGCGCTGGCGGGAGCGACCGCCACCCTGGTGCTGTGGCAGGACGACCGCAAACCCGTGGCGCAGTATTCGCTCGAGTCCGATCGCCTCGCCGCGGCCGTCCATCCGGGTCGCCAGGAGAGCGCCGCCCATCGCAGCGCGCCGCAGTGGTTCGCCGGCGGCTCCGGGACGGTGTCGGCGGACCCTGCGCCCGAGCGGGCGGTCCCGTCGAACTTTCCCGTCCGGATCCGGACGGTGAGCTTCACGCCGCCTGCGGGTCAGCCGCTACCGCCACCCACCGCCAACCGGCGCGTCGGTCCGGCCGGAAACGTGCTCGCCGGCAAGCCGCTGCGATATCTGATCGGAACCGGGGCCGCCGGAGCGGGACGCGACGACGAGGTGACCGAGGTCGCCTACAGCGCGGCGCCGGTGAAACGCGGTATCAGCATCGCCTACTGCAACCTGTTCGACGAGCACAACACCCGGCGCTACGGTCCTTATCTGCGCACCTCCGACACGGCGGCCCAGTACAACGAGGGCCAGATCGACCCGCGCGGGCCGGGCTGGGAGAAGAATCTGCGCGAGCAGTTCGACCGGCGAAAGAAGCAGGGCTTCGAATATATCGAGCTCGACAATCCGGACGCCTATTCGATCAAGGACGTGATCGGCGCGATCGACCTGGCGGCGACCTACGGCCTCAAGGTGATCGCCAA
>Ga0075430_100002322_pt1 | contig 15804 bp, 9 predicted proteins | sample RhiMetdeltSRZDD4_FD_75294 | JGI IMG/M metagenome (GOLD analysis project Ga0075430, IMG submission 75294) | Populus rhizosphere microbial communities from Tennessee, USA - Rhizosphere MetaG P. deltoides SRZDD4 | ecosystem: Host-associated > Plants > Roots > Rhizosphere > Soil | place: USA... | reverse complement strand
ACTTCAAGAACCACCCCTGCACCGACCCGACCTGCGCCGCGGGCTCCGGCAAGAGCAGCTCGAACTTCCTGCTGAGTTGGTACTTCGCCTGGGGCGGCGACAACGCCAACGCGTGGTCGTGGCGGATCGGTTCCAGCCACAACCATGGCGGCTACCAGAACCCGGTAGCCGCGTGGGCGATGTCGGACCCAACAGCGCCGGCGGCCCTGAAGCCGCTGTCGCCGACGGCCGACGACGACTGGGCGGTCAGCCTCACCCGCCAGGTGCAGTTCATGGCCTGGCTGCAGTCGAACGAGGGCGCGATCGCCGGTGGCGCGACGAACAGCTGGGACGGCGCCTATGCGGTGCCGCCGGCCGGCACGCCGACGTTCTTCGGCATGGCCTACGACGTCGACCCGGTGTACCACGACCCGCCGTCGAACCAGTGGTTCGGCTTCCAGGCGTGGGGCCAGTCGCGGCTCGCCGAGTACTACTTCCTCACCGGCAACGCGCTGGCGAAGTCGGTACTCGACAAGTGGGTGACCTGGGCCATCTCCCAGACCACCCTCGGCACCGGCAGCAACTTCCTCATCCCCAGCGAGATGAGCTGGAGCGGCGCACCGTCGGCCAGCTTCAGCGGGACCGGTAACCCGGCGGCCAACCCGGGCCTGCACGTGACCGTGACGTCGCGCAACAGCGACGTCGGCGTGGCGGCGGCGTACGCCCGTACGCTGATCGCCTACGCGGCGCGGCCGGAGAACACCAGCACGCCACTGGGCCAGTCGGCCAAGAACACGGCCAAGGGCCTGTTGGACCGGATGCTCCTGCTCAAGGACACCCGCGGTATCTCGGTCTGCGAGACCCGCTCGGACTACGAGCGCTTCAACGACGTCTGGACCAGCGCACAGCAGAAGGGTCTGTTCGTCCCGCCGAGCTTCAGCGGGACTATGCCCAATGGCAACCCGATCAACTCGTCGTCGACGTTCCTGAGCATCCGTACCTTCTTCAACACCGACCAGACCCCGACCTGCACCGGCGGTGCGGGCTCGGGCATGGCGGCGATCACCGCGTTCATGAACGGTGGCACCGTGGTGCCGGACTTCCGGTACCACCGGTTCTGGGCTCAGGCGGACTTCGCCATGGCCCTGGCCGACTACGGCAACTTCTTCCCGGCTGGATAACCCTTCACTTTCCTTCCTCCACCAAGTCCGGGGCGGGCGGCCCTCCACCGCCCGCCCCGGCACCGTCCCTGGGGGGTCTCCTGTGCGACGTAGGCTGTGCGCCGCGGTGCTCGGCGTTCTCTGTGTGGTGACTGTCCTCTCTGTACCGTCGCCGGCCCAGGCCGGCCCGGTGTTCGTCACCCGCAACGGCACGTCCTTCGACCTGGCCGGGCAGCAGTTCCGGTTCGGCGGCACCAACAACTACTACCTGCACTACAAGTCGCAGCTGATGGTCGACGACGTGTTCAACGACGCCGTGGCGATGAACTTCCGGGTGATCCGGGCGTGGACGTCGCTCGAGTGCGGCGGCGACCGGCCGAACTCCGCCGGCGGTTGCTCGCAGGGCACCGACCTGTGGATGCAGCGGTGGAGCAATACGGCCAACAACCCGGTGTACAACACCGGAGCCAACGGCCTGCAGAAGCTGGACTACATGCTCGCCAAGGCCAACCAGCTCGGCGTGAAGCTGATCCTGCCGCTGGTCAACAACTGGCGGGACTTCGGCGGCATGGACCAGTACGTCACGTGGTACGGCCTGCAGTTCCACGACCAGTTCTACACGGACGCCCGGATCCGGGGCGACTACCGCGACTGGGTGTCCACATTGGTCAACCGCACCAACACCATCACCGGCGTGCAGTACAAGAACGACCCCGCCATCTTCTCCTGGGAGCTAGCCAACGAGCCGCGGTGCATCAACGCCTCGCTGCCTACGTCGGGCACCTGTACCCAGCAGACGCTCGTCGACTGGGCGAGCGAGATGTCGACGTTCATCAAGAGCATCGACCCGAACCACATGGTGTCCATAGGGGACGAAGGCTTCCTCGACTGGAACCGGCCTAGCGACTGGCCGTACAACGCCGCCGACGGCGTGGACCACGAGGCACTGACCTCATTGCCGAACATCGACTTCGGCACCTACCACGTCTACCCGGACCATTGGGGCCGGGACGTCAACTGGGTGACCCAGTGGATCACCGACCACGCGACCGCGTCGGCGAACTACGGCAAGCCGATCATCCTCGAGGAGTTCGGCTACCAGAACCAGTCGCTGCGCGACTCGTCGTACACCACGTGGACGAATACGGTCCGCACCACGAACCAGGCGGGTTGGCTCGTCTGGATCCTCACCGGAATCCAGGACGACGGGCAGCTGTACCCGGACTTCGACGGCTTCCGGGTCACGTTCCCGTCGGCGAACGCGACCAATCTCGCGGCCCGCGCGCAGGAAATCAACTCCGGCGGGTGTACCGACACCTCGCCGCCGACGACCCCGGGACAGCCGGTCGCGTCGAACGTCACCACGAACTCCGCGACGCTGACCTGGACCCCGTCTACGGACGTCGGCTGCAGCGGGCTGGCCGGCTACAACGTGTACCGGGAGGCGGGCGCGACCGATCCGATCGTCGGCCAGACCACCGGCAACTCGGTGAACCTGACCGGACTGAGCCAGAGCACCCAGTACACCCACTACGTCCGCGCCCGGGACAACGCCGGCAACCTGTCGGACCCGTCACCGCCCGGCACGTTCACCACGAGCCAGTGCGTCGACTCCACACCACCGACGCAGCCGGGTCCGCCCACGGTGACGAACGTGACGCCCACCGGTGCCACGTTGACGTGGGCGCCGTCGACCGACAGCGGCTGCAGCGGGTTGGCGGGCTACACGGTCTTCCGCGTGCAGGGGACGACGACTACGCCGTTCGCCACGTCCACTACCAACACGGTGAACCTGACCGGGTTGACACCGGGCACGACGTACCAGGTCGTCGTGCGCGCGCGGGACAACGCGGGCAACCAGTCCACCTCGTCTAACCCGGTGGTCGTCTTCACCACCCCGACCGCGGGCAACTGTTCGGTCGCGTACACCGTCGTCGGTCAATGGGGTGGCGCGTTCCAGGGCGAAATCAAGATCACTAACACCAGCGGTACGACCATCGCCGGGTGGACGCTGGCGTTCTCCTTCCCGAACGGCCAGGTGATCACGCAGATGTGGGGCGGAGTACCGACGCAGAACGGTGCCAACGTCACGGTGGTGCCGCCCGTCGACTGGAACCGGGTCATCGGCGCCAACGGCGGCTCGGTGACCGCGGGCTTCATCGCGAACTGGAACAACGTCACCAACAACGAACCGTCGAGCTTCACCCTGAACGGCACGTCATGCACCCTCGTCTGAGGACTTGGTTGGATCGCTAAACTATTGTATGCTGCACAAGAGCCGGGCCGGAAAGCGCTTTCCTAGCGGTCCTCCGAAGGGAGCACTTCTCATGCCTGGCTTCGCGCGCAGCAAGGTCGCCCGGGTGGTCGTCGCCAGTCTCGCGGTTGCGGCGACCACCCTGGTGGCGGTCTCCTGGCAGCAGCAGGCGTCGGCCGCCACCGTCGACCCGTCTGCCTTCTACGTACTGGTGTCGCGGCACAGCGGCAAGGCGATCGACGTCGCCGGTGCGTCCACCGCCGACGGTGCCGGCATCCAGCAGTGGGCCCGCAGCAACGGAACCAACCAGCAGTTCCAGTTCGTAGACGCGGGCGGTGGCTTCTACCGGCTCCGGGCCCGGCACAGCGGCAAGGTCGTCGACATCTTCGCCAAGTCCACTGCGGACGGTGCCAACGTCGTGCAGTGGACCGACAACGGCGGGACCAACCAGCAGTTCCGGCTCGTCGACTCGGACAGCGGATTCGTCCGCCTCGTCAACCGCAACAGTGGCAAGGCGCTGGACGTGTGGGAGTGGTCGACCGCGGATGGCGGGCGGATCTCCCAGTTCACCGACCTCAACGGGTGGAACCAGCAGTGGCAGCTGATCCCGGTCGGCGGCGGCTCGCAGCCACCGGGCGGGCTCGTCGGCTGGGCTACGCAGGGCGGCGGTACGACGGGCGGCGGCAACGCCGCGGCCACCACCGTCACCAGCGCGTCGGCCCTCACCAGCGCGCTGTCCTCGTCCAGCGCGGCGGTGATCCGGGTCTCCGGCACCATCTCGTGCTCGGGCATGCTGCGGGTGGCGTCGAACAAGTCGGTGCTGGGCAACTCCGGCGCCGCGATCGTCGGTTGTGGACTCAACGTCAGCGAGTCGAGCAACGTCATCATCCGCAACATCGCTTTCCGGGACTGGGGCGACGACGCCATCAACGTCCAGTACTCCACCCGCGTCTGGATCGACCACAACTCGTTCAGCAACGGCGCCGACGGCGCGGTCGACATCAAGCGCAGCTCGGACTTCGTGACTGTGTCGTGGAACCGGTTCTTCAGCCACGACAAGACCATGCTGCTGGGCCACAGCGACGACAACGCCGCCGAGGACCGCGGGCACCTGCGGGTGACGTACCACCACAACTGGTTCGACGGTACGAACCAGCGGCACCCGAGGGTCCGCTTCGGCAACCCGGTACACGTCTACAACAACTACTACGGCAACATCGGCTCGTACGGCGTGGCGTCCACTCTGGAGGGTGGCGTGCTCGTCGAGGGCAACTACTTCGAGAACGTGGACGACCCGTACCACCTGGGTGAGGGCAGCTCCCCACCCGGCTCGCTGGTCGCCCGCAACAACTTCCTCGTGAACTCCGGCAGCGGGCAGACCGGTGGCAGCGTCGGGTCGATCCCGTACGTCTACTCGCTCGACGCCGCGAGCAACGTGAAGTCCATCGTGACGGGAGGCGCCGGAGCCGGACGGATCACCGTCTAGCCACGGCACGGACGGCGGCGCTGCTCGCCCGTACCGCCAGATGCGGGTCGAGCAGCGTCGCCTCCGGTACCCGTTGCCCCTCCAGCTTGCGCATCAGCAGTGTGACCGCCTGGTGGCCGACGTCCTCGGCCGGAATGAGCACAGAGGACAGTGCGGGGGTGACCCGTACCGCCACCTCGTCCGGGCAGATCGCGACGATCGACAGGTCCCTCGGCACCCGGCGGTCGAGCGCCCGCAACGAGTCCAGCACGTGCCCGACGGCCGCTTCGTTGTGCACGACCAGACCCGTCAGCGCCGGCCGCCGGGCCAACAGCGCCGAGACGGTACGGCGTACCCCCTCGGCGTCTTCCTCGCACGGCTCGACGCCCGCGTCGAGACCGTGCCTGGCCGCGGCATCGGTGAACCCGGCCATCGTCCGGCGGGCGTAGCCGGTGTCCCGCTCGTAGACCACAACCGGCGCGCCCAGCAGCGCGATGTGCCGGTGACCGAACTGGGCCAGGTGGTCCACGCATACCGAACCGGCGCGGTAGAAGTCGAGGTCGACACAGGTCAGCCCGGCGGGGGAGGCGGGGAAGCCGATGAGCACGCTGGGCAGGGCGAGGTCGCGCAGCATCGGTACCCGAGGGTCCTGCCACTCGACGTCCATGAGTACCAGGCCGTCGACCATCGCTCCCGCGGCGAGCCGGCGCAGCCCGGCCGGCCCCTCGTCGGCGGTGACCAGCAGGACGTCGTGGTCGTACTGGCGGGCCGTGGTGACCACCGTGGTGGCGAACCGCATCAGCACCGGCAGGTGCATGCCGGAGCGCAGCGGCAGCACGAGCGCGATGACGTTGGCCCGCTTGCTGGCGAGAGCCCGCGCGCCGGCGTGCGGGTGGTAGCCGAGCGCGCGCACGCTGGCCAGCACCCGCTGCCGGGTAGTGGCCGAGATGGTCCGCTTGCCGCTGAGCACGTACGACACCGTGCTGACGGCCACCCCGGCGTGCCGCGCGACATCTGCGATGGTCACGAGGCCGTGCCGGCGTTGTGTCACTTACGGTCCTTCGAAGGTCAGTCTGCTCACCAGGATGCCGGCGACCTCGAAGACCAGGTACAGGTCGCGTACGCCGTCGGCTGATCCGATACTGCCGCCGACACCGGCCCAGGAGTATCGCCCGCCGGTATGGGGTACGTCGGCCGAGCCGACCACCGGGCCGGCCAATGGATCGTCGAGCCGCAGCGTGACGGCTGCCGTACCGGCTTCGGCTCCGGCGTCCGGACCGGACTCGGCCGGCCGCGCGACCCTCGCCCGCCACCGGGTCACCGGGCCGGTGAAGTCGACGCCCTCGAACGCCACCCAGGCACCGGCCTCCTCCGCCGCGACCGCATCGCCCGCGGTACGGGTCTCGTCCAGCAGCACGACGCCGGCGTAGTCGTCGTGGTCGATCGCCCACAGTGGACCGTCGAACGGGTCGCGCGGCGGTATCCGTTCGCCCCGCACGGTGAGCGTCGCGGTCTGCGCGATGTCCGTCGACGAGCGGCCGACGAGTACCTTGTGCCGGGCCGCCTCGACGACCGGACGGCGCCGGGTCACGTCCCAGAAGGCGAGGTCCGCCGCTCGCAGCGGCAGGGTCACCGTGGTCGTTTCGCCCGGTTCGAGCCGCACCCGCGTGAAGCCCCGTAGCTGGCGCAGCGGCTGCTTGACCCGCGACCGCTGCTGGTGGGTGTAGAGCTGCACGACCTCGACGCCGGCCCGCGAGCCGGTGTTCGTCACGTCCACGCTCACGGTCACCGTGTCGTCCGGCGCGATCGCGTCGTTGCTGAGCCGCAGGTTCCGGTACTCGTACGAGGTGTAGCTCAGCCCGTGGCCGAACGGATACAGCGGGGTCCCGCGGTAGTAGAGGTACGTGGCGTCCGTCGCCACGATGTCGTAGTCGTCGAGGTCGGGCAGCTCGATCGCGGACCGGTACCACGTCTGGGTCAGGCGGCCGCCCGGGTCGGCGTCGCCGAACAGCACGTCGGCCAGCGCGTGCCCGTACTCCTGCCCGCCGTGCGACGACCAGAGAATCGCGGGCAGGTTCTCCTGCGCCCACGTGATCGCGTACGGGTAGCCGCTCGTCACGACCAGGACCGTGTGCGGGTTCGCCTCGTGCACGGCCCGGATCAGGTCCTCCTGCGCCGGCGGCAGGCTCAGGTCCACGCGGTCCTGGGTCTCCCGCCCGTTGACCATCGGGTGGTTGCCCACGACGACGACGGCGACATCGGCATCCCGTGCCGCCGCGGCGGCCGCGGCACCACCCCCGACGAGCATCTCGACGGTCAGTGCCGTGGCGGCGCCGAGGTCCGGAGCGTCGGCCCGCACCAGCCCGTCGGTACCGACGGCGACGTACCGGCCGCTGGCCTGGTGGTGCAGGGCGACCGCGCCGTCGCTGTGCTCGACGAACCGGAACGTCTCGCGGACGATCCAGCCGTTCGGTCCGGGTTGGTCGTTGACGAGGACACCGTCGGAGTTCACCGAGACGTGCCGGCCGTTCGCGGACGCCCGCAGCGCACGGATGTCGCGGCCCCAGTCGAACACGTCGAAACCCTCGTCCGTGGCCGCTTCCACGCGCAGTGGTCCGCCGTCCGGATCGCTGGACGCGACGACGTACCGGCCGTCGCCCGCCACCCGCAGGGCCACCCGGTCCACTCCGGCGCAGTACTCGACGTGTGCCGCCCGTGCGGCGATGCCGGTGCGGGCCGTGACCGCGTACGGCAGCGTGCCGCTGTACCAGTCCTCGTAGAGCACGTCGGCCAGCGGGCCCACGACGGCGACCCGGCACGACTCGCGCAGCGGCAGGACGTGGCACTCGTCCTTGAGCAACACGACCGACTCCCGGGCCGACTCCCGGGCCAGCGATCGGTGGGCGGTGCAGTTGACAACGTCCTTGGCCTCCGCGGCCCGCTCGCCGGTGTCGAACTCACCGAGCCGCATCCGGATGTCGAGGACGCGGCGGACCGCGGTGTCCACATCGGACTCGCCGAGCAGCCCGCGGTCCAGCGCCTCGGTCAGCAGCTTGATGGTCGGTCCGGCGTCGGCGTCGTCCTGGGTGAAGCTGTCCAGCCCGGCCCGGACCGCGGCGGCGTACGCCTCGACCGCGTCGTCGTAGTAGCGCTGTGGTTCGACCAGGCAGCCCGGCGCGCCGGCGTCGCTGACCACGAGGACCTCGTCGTCCGTCCACTGTCGAACGACGTCGTTCACCAGCGGGCTCAGGTGCGCCGGCCGCCCGTTGACGAGGTTGTACGACAGCATGACCGCCACCGCCGCACCCGCCTCGATGGGCGCGCGGAAGGCCGGTAGCTCGTACTCGTGCAGTACCCGCGGCGGCATGTTGCTCGAGCTGGTGTGCCGGTCGCTCTCGTTGTTGTAGGCCAGGAAATGCTTGAGCGTCGGTGCGGTCAGCAACCGACCCGGGTCGTCGCCGCGCAGCCCGCCGGCGTACGCGGTCGCGATGACCCCGGTCAGCCACGGGTCCTCGGCGTACCCCTCCTCGTTGCGCCCCCAGCGCGGATCCCGCAGCGGGTTGACGACCGGAGCCCATACGTTGAGCCCGGCGTGCGTGGGGTCGTCGAGGTGGAAGGCCCGGACCTCCGCGCCGACAGCCCGCCCGACGGCCCGTACCAGCTCGGGATGCCAGGTCGTGGCCAGGCCGAGCGCCTGCGGGAACACCGTGGCCGGACCGAGCCACGCGACGCCATGCAACGCCTCCGTACCCGTCCGGAAGCCCTCGATGCCGAGCCGGGCGATGGGCGGCTGGTGCTGGTGCAGAAGGGCGATCTTCTCCGCCAGCGTGAGCCGCCCGAGCAGGTCGGCCACACGCTGGGACCGGGGCAGGTCCGGGTCCCGGAAGGGTGGCTCCGTCATTTCCGAATAGCCTCGCTTTCGTGCTCGTTCTGTCGAAGCGCTTCGACAGCGGATCGCCCTCGACCGAGGTCGGCGATCATGATGCTGCTGCGGCTGCCCGGACCTGCTGATGCGTGATGCTGCACTGCCCGTCGTCGGCACGTCGTCGAAGCGCTTCGACAACGGCCGAAAATGTCGGCTCCGCTCGACCGGCAGATCACCTGCCCACGTGTTGCCGGCGTGTTATGAGGGAGCCATGTCCGAGGTTGGCACCGACTCGGTCCCGGGTCAAGGGGCGAGGCTCGGCAGGTCTCCGGCGTCGACCGAGTCGAGCGCGCGGGCCGCGGCTCCGACGGCCGCCGCGTCACCGGCGAGTTCCGAGACGACCAGCCGGCAGCCACCCGCATCGGGCGCGACGGTCCGGGCCCGCAGCTCGGCCTCGGCCCGCGGGACGAGCCACGGGGCGAGCCGCACGAAGTACCCGCCGAGCACGATGACCTCCGGGTTGACCACGTTCGCCAGGATCGACGCGCCGTAGCCGAGGTGCGCGCCGATGTCGGCCAGCGCCGCCAGCACGTGCGGGTCCTCGGCCTTCGCCCGGCGGACCACCTCGTCGACCTCCGGCTCCAGGTCGGTCAGCGGCCCGTCGGCGAGCGCCTCGGGAGCGACCCGGCGGACGAGACCCACGATGCCGGCGACCGCCTCGAGGCAGCCGACCTGGCCGCACACGCATTCGCCTCCCGTGTCGGAGACCCGGACGTGCCCGATCTCGCCGGGGAAACCCTGGCCGCCGCGCAGCAATCGGCCGTCCACCACGATGCCCGCGCCGATGCCCAGGTCGCCGGTGAGGTAGACGAGATTGGGCGTACCGGCGAACGGCCCGTAGCGGTACTCGGCCATCGCCGCGAGGTTGGCGTCGTTCTCCACGGCGACCGGATAGTCGGGCGCGCCGAGCGCCTGGACCAGTCCGTCGTGCAGGTCGACATCCCGCCAGCCGAGGTTGAGCGCGAGGCGGACCGTGCCCTTCGCGTCGACCAGTCCCGGTACGCCGATCGTCAGTCCCAGCACCTGCTTGCCTTCGCCGCCCACGCGGGACACCGCGCGCCGGGCCACGCCGGCGATAGCCGCGATGGCCTTGCGGGGCGACGCGGTCAGCCCGGGGAACGACCGGTGCCAGGACAGCAGCCGGTTGCCGGCGAGGTCGATCGCGACCGCGGTGAGGTGGTCGGCGTTGACCTCCAGACCGATCGCGGCGTACGGCGAGCCGTCGAGCACGAGCATCGTGGCGGGGCGACCGATGCGGTGCTCGGTCAGCCCGGTCTCGCGCAGCAGCCGGCGGTCGATGAGGTCCGCCACGAGGCTGGAGACCGTGGCCTTGTTCAGGCCGGTGGAGGCGGCGATGTCGGCGCGTGAGCACGGCGCGTTGGCGCGTACGAAGCGCAGCACGACAGCGAGGTTGGTGGCCCGGACATCGGCGAAGTCCGCGGGCCGCGGACCGGTCTGCATCGTGATCAACGTGTGCCCTGCTCCCGGCGCGAAGGTGTCGTTGCGAGGGTACCCATTACGATGCCTTCCCTTGTGGCGCGTGTCACGATCCGATAGTTTGTTTAGTCGCAAGACGAACTAACTGTACCTGGTCAGCCCATTCCTGACACCCCTTTTCCCCAACAAGCGAGACAACCGAAGGGAGCGCGCCGTGAACCACCCTTCAGCCGGCGCGGCTATCAACCGTCGTAACGTCCTCGGCCTCATGGGACTCGGCGCCGCAGCAGTTGCCGGTGGCGGCCTGCTCGCCGGTTGCAGCAAGGAGGCCGGTAGCCAGGGCACCGCTACCAACGTCTCGGGGCTGGACGCGGTGCTGCCGAAGTACCAACCGCTGGACCTGGTCAAGCCCGACATCCCCGGTACCCGGCCGGTGGCGGACGGGTTCCTGAAGTACCCCGCGAACCTCGTCGACGCCATCACCGACAAGCCCGGCCGCAGCGGCCAGAAGATCACCGCGATGACACCGTGGTGGGGCCCGACGCCGCCCGGGCTCGGGTCGAACTCGTACCTCGCCGCGGTCAACGCCGAACTCGGCATCGACATGGACTTCAGCGTGCAGGACGGCAACACGTACGCCGACAAGCTCAACGCCACGCTCGGCGCCCGCGACGTGCCGGATGCGTTGTGCGTACCCTCGTGGGAAATCGTCAAGATCTCGAGGTTCTCGGACGCGGTCAAGTCCCTCTTCGAGGACCTCACCGACTATCTCAAGGGCGACGCCGTCACGGGGTACCCGATGCTCGCGACGCTGCCGACCGGCGCCTGGCGCAACGCGGTCTGGGGCGGCCGGCTGTCAGCCATCCCGTGGCCGACCGACGGTCCGTTCCCGTGGGCGCTGTTCTACCGCAAGGACCTGTTCGACGCCGCCGGTGTCGCATTCCCGAAGACCATCGACGAGCTTCACCAGGTCGGCAAGCAGATGACGAACCCCAGCAAGGGCGTCTGGGCGTTCAACGACATCTTCGCCATGGTGCAGATGTTCCACAAGGTGTCCGGCAACCGCGACGGATGGCAGCGCAAGCCCGACGGTACGCCCGTGTTCAAGTACGAGACGGCGGAGTACAAGGCCGCTGTTGAGTTCATGGCCAAGCTCTACAAGGATGGCCTGGTGCACCCGGACATCGTCGCCAGCAAGGGCGCTGACTCCAAGACGCTGTTCGGCGGCGGCAAGACCGTGTTCATGCAGGACGGTATCGGTGCCTGGCAAGGCATGCAGGAGACCCAGCAGAAGGTGCTGTCGACGTTCAACATGCAGCCGACGCCCGTCTTCTCGGCCACCGGCGGCGACCCGCTGGTCTGGGGGAGCGACCTGCCGATCTTCTACACGTTCATCAAGAAGGGGCTCGGCAAGGACCGCACCGAGGAGATTCTGCGCGTGCTCAACTGGTCCGCCGCGCCGTTCGGCACCAAGGAGTACGAGCTGCGCGAGTACGGCGCCGAGGGCAAGCACTTCACCCGCGGCCCGGACGGCGCACCGGTGGGCAACGACCTGTCGCAGAAGGAGCTGGCGTTCCAGTACGGCTTCATCGTCGGCCGGTCGCCCGCCATCGTCAGCAAGGCGGCGACGCCGAACTACGTGCAGGAACTGCTGACGTACTCCAACGCGATGGTGAAGTTCCTCGAGAAGGACCCGTGGGTCGGCATCAAGCTGGAGATGCCGGCGAAGTACTCGAGCATCCTGGTGCCGACCGAGGACAAGATCACTGACATCGTACGCGGGCGGCGTCCACTGTCCGATCTGGACACTGTGGTGAACGAGTGGAAGAACACCGGGGGCAACGAGGCCCGGGACTTCCTCGCCAAGGCGCTGACCGACAACGGCAGATGAGGGTGAGCAGGCGCGCCCGTTCCCGTGTGCCGCTACGGGCGCGCCTGCGGCGTGACTGGCCGCTGTTGGTGATGACCGCGCCGGCGGCTCTCGTCCTGCTCGTCTTCCACTACCTGCCCACTATCGGCAACATCATCGCGTTCCAGGACTACAGCCCGTTCTTCGGTGACTCCGCGCCCGAAGCGTTCCTCAACAGTGAGTGGATCGGGTTCGGCCACTTCGAGGCCCTCTTCAAGGATCCGGCGTTCTGGGACGCGGTACGCAACACGCTGACCATCACGGCGTTTCAGCTCGTCTTCTTCTTCCCGTTGCCGATCGCGATGGCGATCCTGCTGAACAGCGTGCTATCGACCAAGCTGCGCTCGTTCGTGCAGAGCGTCGCGTACCTGCCGCACTTCTTCAGCTGGGTGCTGGTCGTCACGTTCTTCGTCCAGATGCTCGGCGGTGCCGGACTGCTGGCGCAGGAGATGCGCCAGCAGGGGCTGCAGCCGTGGGGCATCATGACGAACCCGGAGACGTTCATCGTGCTCGTCACCGCCGAGGGGGTCTGGAAGGACGCCGGCTGGGGCACGATCGTGTTCCTCGCCGCACTGTCCACAATCGACCCTCACCTGTACGAGGCGGCCGCGGCCGACGGTGCGGGCCGCTGGCGGCGGATGTGGCACATCACGCTGCCAGGGCTGCGGCCCGTGATCCTGCTGCTGTTGATCCTGCGGCTGGGCGACGCGCTGAGCGTGGGATTCGAGCAGTACATCCTGCAGCGGGACGCGGTGGGCCGGCAGGCCGCGGAGGTACTGGATACGTTCGTCTACTACCAGGGCATCCTGACCCAGCAGTGGGGATTCGGCGCGGCGGCCGGCATCTTCAAGGGCATGGTCGGGCTCATCCTCCTGCTGACCGCGAACCACCTCGCGCACCGGCTCGGCGAGCAGGGGGTGTACGCGAAAGCATGAGGCCAGTCTGGGAGGAGAAGCCGACGCCGGTTGGACAGGCGGCCAAAGGCACCGCGCTGACCGTCATCGTCCTGGCCGTGCTGTTCCCGATCTGGTCGGTACTCGTCACGAGCCTCTCGTCGCGCGAGACCATCAACGACTCGGGTGGGATGGTGTTCATCCCGAAGGGCTTCGACCCGTCGGCGTACGTCACCATCTTCTCGGGTGGCCAGGTGACCCGGGCGGTCGGTATCAGCATCCTGGTGAGTGTTGTCGGCACCGCGTTCAGCCTCGTGCTGACGGTGCTGGCGGCGTACGGCCTGTCCCGCCCCGGCACGGTCGCACACCGTCCACTGCTGTTCCTGTTCCTGCTCACGTTCCTCATCTATCCCGGCCTCGTGCCGAGCTATCTCGTCGTAACCGAACTCGGGCTGAAGGACCGGCTCTGGGCGCTGATCGTGCCGACCGCGGTGAGCGTGTTCAACCTCGTGGTGATCCGGGCCTTCTTCCAGGGCATCCCGAGCGAGCTGATAGACAGCGCCCGCATTGACGGGGCCGGCGAGTTCCGCATCCTGTGGCGGATCGTGCTGCCGCTGTCGAAGGCCGTCATCGCGGTGGTGGGCTTGTTCTACGCGGTCGGCTACTGGAACGTGTTCTTCAACGCGCTGCTGTACATCAACGACAACGACAAGTGGCCGATCCAGCGGGTCCTGCAGAGCTTCATCCTCGCCGGGCAGTCCCCGCAGGTCTCCGGTTCCACGGGGAATCTGCCCGGCGTCACCCCGTACCCACCCACACTCGCCATCAAGATGGCGGTCGTCGTGGTGACCGTGGTACCGGCGGTCCTGGTGTACCCGTTCGTCCAGCGCCACTTCACCAAGGGCGTCATCATCGGCGCGGTGAAGGGCTAGGACTCCGGAGACGGCTGCCAGAGTTCGAACCGGTTGCCTTCGGGATCGGTGGCCCAGCCGAAACGACCGTACGGGGCTTCCTGGATCTCGGAGGAGACCTCCGCTCCGCCCTCACGCAGTTGGGCGAGCATCGCGTCGAGATCGCGCACCCGGAAGTTGACCATCGTCTGCTGGTCGGGGCGTCCAAAGTAATCGGTGTCGGCCTCGAACGGTGCCAGCACCGTAGGACCGCCCTCCTGTATCCACGAGTCTTCCGAGGCGGGGAACACGTTTATGCCGAGGTTCGCCTCGTACCAACGAGCCAGGGCCATGGGGTCCTTCGCCCGGAAGAAGAACCCACCGATGCCGACGACACTCTCCACGCGGCGAGGTTACTACAGCGCTGTGAAGAGCTGTTGCAGCGAGGAGAGTGTTATGGGTCTCGACGCGGCCCCTGCCCACGTACGCCCGACGTTGTAGGTTGTCCGCACCACTCAGCAAGAGCCGGCGCCGGGTCCGCGCCGGCCGAGTCGCTCGCCCAGGCCACATAGCCATCCGGGCGTACCAGCACCAGAGCCGGATACCCGGGCGGCATCTGTGCACGGTGGACAGCCGCTTCGCCGAAGGCGTCTACCGAAGAACCCACGAGCACGAACCGACCGTCACGCAGTGACTCGTACAGGCGCCCACCGTCACACTCGAGGTCCGGCATGCGCCGGCCGACCCACGGGTGGTCGTCGGGGGACGGGCGGCGGTACGCGATGCCCACGCCGCTGAGCCGCTCGGCCAGCAGACGACGGGTGCGGCCGAAGCGCAACAACGTCCGGATCGCCAGCCGCTGGACGGCGTTGCGCACCCGCGACCGCCCGAGGACGAGCTGGTTGAACGCGTCGGTCAGCTTCAGCACGTTCGCGCCGACCGGATGCCGTTCGGCCTCGTACGAGTCCAGCAACCAGGAAGGGGCCGTTCCGTGTACCGCGGCGGCCAGCTTCCAGCCGAGGTTCATCGCGTCCTGGATACCGGTGTTCATGCCCTGGCCGCCCAGCGGCGAGTGCACGTGCGCGGCATCGCCGGCGAGGAACACGTTGCCGACGCGGTACCTCGCCGCCTGCCGGCGCTCGCTGAGGAACCTCGCGCTCCATCGCAGCTGCCCCATCCCGAGGTCGCTGCCGGCGATGCGGGTGAACGCGTCCGACATCTCGGCGAGCGTGACGGGCTCGGACAGCGGTACCTGCTCGCGTTGCCGGTCCCACGCGATGGCGCGGTACCAGCCGTCGCCGAACGGTACCGCGATCACCGCGCCGCCGGTGTTGGTGACCGCGAACAGACCCTCGGAAGGCGGTTCCGCCAACCGCACGTCGGCCAGCAGGATGTGTGTCTCGTACTGCTTGCCGACGAACTCGACGCCGAGCAGGCCGCGGATCGCGCTGTGCGCGCCGTCGCAGCCGACGACGTACCTGGCCCGCTCGGTGCGCGGCGCCGCGCCCTCGATCGAAACCACGACACCGTAGGAGTCCTGCTCGAGGCCGACGACCTCGCAGCCGCGGACTATCTCGACGCCGAGCCGCTGCGCCCGGGCCTCCAGGACGCGTTCCGTGCCGCTCTGCGGGACGATCAGGACCATCGGGTACCGGGTGTCGAGCACCCGCAGGTCGAGCGTGCTACCGGGCACCGGGGCGATCGACGGGATCCGGACGCCGTGCAGCAGTAACTCGTCGGCGAGCCCACGGGCATCGAGCAGCTCGAGCGTCCGGGCATGGACGGCAAAGGCTCGGGTGATGTTGGGTTGTTCGGTGCGCCGTTCCAGGACCCGGCAGCGGACCCCGGCGAGCGCCAGCTCGCAGGCGAGCATGAGGCCGGTCGGCCCGGCC
>Ga0075430_100002319_pt1 | contig 15813 bp, 12 predicted proteins | sample RhiMetdeltSRZDD4_FD_75294 | JGI IMG/M metagenome (GOLD analysis project Ga0075430, IMG submission 75294) | Populus rhizosphere microbial communities from Tennessee, USA - Rhizosphere MetaG P. deltoides SRZDD4 | ecosystem: Host-associated > Plants > Roots > Rhizosphere > Soil | place: USA... | reverse complement strand
GCGCCGCTCGCTCCAGTAATGGCGACCACGATGTTCCTGCTGCTCATCGCAGGTACACCGCGACAGCCGTCGTGGCGAGGTAGAGGATCCCCACATAGCCGTTGAGATCGAATGCCCGCTTCACTTGCGACAGATCGTGTTCGCTGACCATCGACTGCTCCCAGGCTAGCAAGGCGGCAACACCGCCGACGCCGCACAAATAAATCCAGCCGAGATCAGTCACCCATGCGAGCGCGGCCAGCGCGACGATGGTGACGATGTGCAGCACGCGAGAGATCACGAGCGCGCGGCGCAAGCCAAAACGGACGGGGATCGAGCGAAGTCCGTGCTGCAAGTCGAAGTCGAGATCCTGGCACGCGTAGAGGACGTCGAATCCGCCAACCCACGTGCCGATCGCCAATGCTAACAACCACGGCTCCCAGCCACCGCGTCCGCCAGCGGCCAGCCATCCGCCAACCGGAGCGACGGCCATCGCCAACCCGAGAAAGAACTGGGTGTAGTTGGTGACGCGTTTGGCCAGCGAGTACCAGAAAACAATCACCAGCGCCACAGGCGACAGCGCAAAGCACACCGGACCCAGCTTGTACGCCGCGAACACGAACACGATGACCGAGACGGCAACGAACAGCGCCGCCTCGAGCCGAGTCATGGCTCCCCGCGGAAGCTCGCGGGATGCAGTTCTCGGATTGAGCGCGTCGTAGCCGGCGTCGACTAACCGGTTGAAGCCCATTGCCGCGCTGCGTGCTGCCACCATCGCAACAACGATCCAGACCAGCCTCCAAAAGATGAAGTCCGCGCTCCAGGTGCCCTGCTGATGTAGCGCCAGCAGCGCGCCAGTCAAGGCGAACGGCAGCGCGAACACGCTGTGACTGAATCGTACGAACGAAGCGTAGGTCCTTAGGCGGTGCACTTTTTTCGGGGCTCGGGGCTCGGGACCCGGGGGTCGGGCTTCGGAACTCGGGTCAATTCCGCAAGACCTCAATAGCCGACGATTCGATACCCCCGACCAGGTATTCTTCCACATCCTCCACGGCGTCTGGAATCTTCACGGCAATGAGCGCGGCGCGCTTGCCGGCCGCAATCGATCCGAAGTCAGCGTCCAGGCCAAGGGCCCGCGCCGCGGTGAGCGTGGCGCTCTCGAGGAGTTTCGCCGCCGGTACCGTGGATACCGAGCGCGCGGCGGCCAGCTCCGCGAACATATCCAGATCCGGTGCGCTGGCGAGGCTATCGGTTCCGAACGTCACCGCCGCTCCGGACGCGTAGAAATCATCGAGCGGCGGATCGCCGGCGCCAACCCACCGATTGCTCCGCGGACAGCTGACGATGACGCAGCCGCGCTGCGCCAGCCGCGCAAGCGCGGCCGGCTTGAGTTGCGTCGCATGGACCGTCAGCAATCCCGGCGTAAGTACTCCGAGATGGTCCAGGTACTCCGCAGGATCCACACCGGGCGCTGACCAACCAACGTTCCAGGCACCGAGGTGCTTGAGCGTGTCCGCGATGTCGCCGCGTCCGGTCAACAGGAACTCGACCTCTTCGCGCGATTCGCCGAGGTGAACCGACGATGGGAGTTGATGCGCGGCGGCTTCGACGCTCACCGCGCGAAAGAGATCGGGCGAGACGGAGTACGGCGCGTGCGGTGCCAACCCCGCGCGCACCGGCGATCGCACCGTTTGCATCACACGCTGCGCGCCTTCTGTCGCGCGCTGCCGCGCGCCGTCCGGCCCGAAGCCAATCAGCTCGTGGAAGAACACCGCCGGCACGTCAGCGTCCGCCAGAACGTCCGCGGCGATGAGGCTGTTGCCGATGTCGCCGAAGGCCACCGTTCCACGAGCGCGCGCGTCCGCGAGCGCGTCAGCGGCCGCCTGCCGCTGCAGGGCCTCTGGCGGCGCCGCCCCGCGACGCAGCGCCATCAGCTCGCGGATCCACGTCCCCATCGACCCGGACGGCGGCACCCGTCCAGCCATCCACGACAACTCCAGATGCGTGTGTGCGTTGATGAGACCTGGAAGAATCGCGACGCTCTGGGGTCTGACCCCACCCGTCACGTTTTCGGGGGGTGGGGTCAGACCCCGGTCGGCGGACGGGGTCAGACCCCGGTCGGCGGACGGGCCGCCCACGCCGACAATGCGACCACCGTCCGTCGCCACCCAGCCGTCGCGGAGGGGTGGGCCGTCGATCGGCAGAACCCAGGCAGCGCGATGGAGCTGGAACATACCAACGTAAGTTAATCCGTGTTGTCCGTGTTGCCCGTGGCTGATTTATCCGTGTTGTCCGTGGCCGTGGCCAGGCAGGCGGGCTTCCTTCTCCGCAGCGCTGCGCGCAGGATAGTTGGCAACCTCGGGCGCCCGGCTCATATCGCCATCCGCCCGCGCCACGGCCAGTTCCAGCATCCGCGGCACCGCGCGCTCGCGGAAAATCGGGTCGCCCAACACCTCATAGTGCATGTTGCGGCGCTTCGGCACGAATCCGGCGTCCTCGATGTTGCGCACGATCTCGATCTCGTCCATGCAGTAGCTCGCGCCGGCGGCGCGGACGACGTTTTCTTCGATCATGACGCTGCCCATATCGTTGGCGCCGTAGGCCAGACTCAGTTGGCCGACTTTCCCGCCCTGCGTCACCCATGACGCCTGCAGGTTGTCGAACGGGTCGAGCACCAACCGCGCGATCGCGAGCGTCCTCAAATAGTCGACCCCGGTCGCCTCACCACCGCCAAGCTCGGTGTGCTCTGGCTGGTAGCTCCAAGTGATGAACGCCGTGAAGCCGCTGGTTTCGTCCTGGAGCTCGCGCAGCCTGAACAAATGCTCCAGCCGCTCCTCCGCCGTTTCAACCGTCCCATACATCATCGTTGCCGTCGTCCGCAGCCCGGCAAGGTGAGCGTGACGCATGACGCCAAGCCACTCGTCAGCAGTGGCCTTGCTGTAGCAATTCAGCACCTTGCGAACGCGATCGACGAGGATCTCTGCGCCGCCGCCGGGAATGCTGTCGAGGCCGACGCCGATCAGGCGCTCGATGACCTGCGGAACCGGGAGCCGCGACATGCGTGAGAGGTGGATCACTTCAGGCGGAGACAACGCATGAAGCCGGAACGACGGATACCGCTGCTTCACCGCCCTGAACAGATCCTCGTACCACTCGAGCGGCAGATCGGGATTGTGTCCACCCTGCAGCAGCAGCTGGCCGCCGCCAAGCGCGATGGTTTCGTCGATCTTGCGGAAGATCTCCTCGAAACCCAGCACGTAGCCTTCGGAGGAACCCACCGGCCGGTAGAACGCGCAGAAGTTGCAGCGCGCCACGCACACGTTCGTGTAATTGACGTTCCGGTCGATGATGTACGTGACGATCCCTTCCGGATGCTTGCGCTGCCGGACGGCGTCGGCGAGACGTCCGAGCAGAGGCGTTGGGGCCTGGAGATACAGCTCGAGTGCCTCGGCTCGATCGAGCCGGCCACCGGCGCGGATCTTCGACGCGATCTGTTCGATCCCCATGCTCAGAAAAACTGAACGTCGCGGACGGCGTCCACCAAGCGGTACTTGTGAGCCAGCCAGTAGTAGCGCTTCAAACCAGCGATGGCTCGTCCGTCCAACGTGTACTGAATATTGTCCCTCAAATAGGCTCGGCCGAGCGCGGCGCGTGCTGGACCGCAATAGTCATCGGCAACGGTGTCCGACGCGGCAACGCCGGTATCCCGCGCATCAGTCAACGCAGCGATTTGCGTCGGCGTCAATACACCGCCTCGACCTGCCCAGAACGCCCACACAAACGGCAGGCCGGCAAATCGGGTCCACTCCTCGCCCAGGTCGATCTTCACGATGCCCAACGCGGCATGATCCAGATAGAGTGCCGGATCGCCGATCAACAGCGCAGCATCGCACTTGCGAAGCATTTCGTCGATCCCCGGCGCCATGGGCACGAACGCCGGCTCGATGCCGAACGCTTCCCGGCTCAGTACCCGCACGAGGCCCGCTGACGCCCGCGAGCTGGTATCGAGGGCAATCGATCGCACTTGCTCTATCGGCCGCGAACTGAAGATGGCAACCGACGCCACTGGACCGTCAGAAATGATGCCCATTCCCGGCACGATCCGGTACGGCGACGGCCCACGCAAGTACTCGATCGACGGAATCATGCCGACGTCGATCGATCCGTCGTGCAAAAGCGCGGCGCACTTTGACGGCACGTCAAAGCGAAGCGCGAACAACTCGTTCTTGGTCTCGAGGCCAAACACCAGAGGGCGCGCGTTCAGATAGTCCACAGCGCCTAAACGCGTCACAGACATCAGCGCATTAACTCGAATCGTCCGTCGCGTTCCACCGGCTCCTGAGCAGCGGCGCGAATGTTGTTCTTGATCTCCTCGAGCGGGCTGCGCCTCGTTCCCAGCACGCCGGGATCGGACGCGGCAATGCCGTCCACGTCGTCAGCGCCGACGGTCAGCGCAACCTGCGCGAGTTTGGGACCATAAAGCGGCCAGTCCACTTGGATCGACGGAATGTTCGTCACGACAACTCGCGCTAACGCGATCTGTCTGACGTCAGAGTAACCGGTAGTTGGAACCGCGATTGACATCGCGCGCGGCAGCGGCGCGAAGGCTTTGAAACCACCGGCTTCGTCCTGCACTCGTTTCGCGCGCTCGACGAGCGCCAGGCGTTCGCGTTTGTCGCTGCTCTCGTCGGTTGGTTGAGCATGTACCGTCAGTCGTTCGACGAGCAGGCCTGCCCGCCGCGCAACAAGCACGGCTTCAAGGCTCTCGTCGTCCACGAACATGTCCAACGGCGCATCAGCGACAGACGCCACGCCTGTGTCATGCAGCTGCTCGCAGAGCGTAGCGAACTGCGGTCGTTCGGATGCAAGGGCTCGAAGATCGGCGAGCGAAAACGCGGATACCGGAGTTCGGCCGGCGAGCGCAACGATGGCACGTGCCGTATCGAGAGCAGACTCGATCGTGCGCGGCGGGCCGACGATACGAAATTCACCGGCGGTGACACCGGGTGGCAGGGAAGCTAGAGGAGCATCCACGTGCACTTCGAAGACACGCACGAACGTCGTTCGTGCCCCGTGGATGCGCCGGCGCACGTCATCCCCTTGCATCCCAACGGTGATGAGGTCTGGCGTCGAAAGAATTTCTTCTGCCTTGAGCTCCGACCCTTGTGTCACGGCTTCCATCCCTTACTGATCCGCTGCCACACCGCGTCTGCAACGCGAGCGGCGTCGTCGGCCGTCACGATCTTCTTCGGCCACGGCCGCTTGAATCCTTCCGTCGGCCACTTGCGCGTCGCATCGATACCCATCTTGCTTCCATACGCGTGCAGATCACTGGCATCGTCCAAATCGTCGACCGGCCCACGCGTGAACTGCACATCGCGCTCGGGATCGTAGTGCGTCCCGACAATCCATGCGACTTCGTTCTCGTTCTGAACGTCGACGTCCTGATCGACGACGATGACCGTTTTCGAGAACATCAACTGACCGAGACCCCAGACGGCGTTCATGATCTTTCGCGCGTGCCCTGGGTAGCGCTTGTCGATCGAGATGATCACGATGTTATGGAAGATGCCCGCGGCCGGAAAATGCATATCGACAATCTCGGGGAGCGTTTTCCTGATGAGCGGCAGAAAGATTCGCTCGCTGGCCTTGCCGAGGTAGTAGTCCTCCATCGGCGGAATTCCCACGACGGTCGTGAGATACACGGGCCGTTTGCGGCTCGTGATGCAAGTCAGGTGGAAGACGGGATAGTCGTCTGGATGCGAGTAAAAGCCGGTGTGATCGCCGAACGGTCCTTCCACTCGTCGTTCCCCGGGCTCGACGTAGCCTTCGAGCACAATCTGCGCATTCGCAGGCACCTCGAGATCGACCGTGATGCACTTGACGAGCTCAACGCGTTCGCGCCGCAGGAACCCGGCCAGCATCAATTCGTCGAGCCCTTCGGGCATCGGCGCCGTGGCGGAGTACGCAAGCGCCGGATCTGGCCCCAACGCAACTGCCACTGGCAGTCGCTGCCCGAGCCGCTCGGCGACGCGATAGTGCTGTGCGCCGCCTTTGTGCTGCTGCCAGTGCATGCCAGTCGTGCGGCCGTCGAACACCTGCATCCGATAGGTGCCGATGTTGCGCGCGCCTGTTTCCGGATCTTTCGTGAAGACCATCGGCAGCGTGATGTACCGGCCGCCGTCCTCGGGCCAGCATTTCAGAATCGGCAACTCGTCGAGCGAACCATCTCTGCGCACGACCTCCTGGCACGGCGCATCGCTAACCGTCTTCGGCATCAGGTCGCGCAACCGATTGACGGTCGGCAACATCTTGAGCGCGTCCAGCATCCCCGACGGAATCTTCGGCGTCGACAACTCTTCGATCTCATCGGCGAGGTCGTCGAGCGTCCTGACGCCCAGCGCCATGCACATGCGCTTCATCGATCCGAACAGGTTGATCGCGACTGGCACGTCGAATCCCGTGGGCCGCTCGAACAGCAGGCCGGGGCCGCCACCCGGCGACTTCGAGGCCCGATCGGTCACCGCACAGATCTCGAGATCCGGGCTGACCGGATCCGTAATGCGCGCCAGTTCACGCTCGTCGTCCAGCGCGGAAATGAAATGATTGAGATCCTTGAACATGATTCGATGACAAAAGGGTTCACTGTCACGTACGGTCGCGAAGGCCGCGAAGCTCACGACGCTCACGAAAAGACTCCTGGATGGTTTGTCTTCGCGAGCCTCGTGGGCTTCGTACTCTTCGCGAGTGAACGTGACCTGAGAACCTACACCACGCTCTCCATCTGCTCGGCGATCGTCGTCGCCAGCGCCAGCGCGCGGCGCCCGGCGGCGCCGTCGACGCGCGGCGCCGAGCGCTCGCGGACGGCGCGCGCGAAGTCGGCAAGCTCGAGCCGGAGCGGCTCATCGCGCTCGACCGGGAGCGCGCCGCCCTGAATCGCGGGCTTTGCGCCATCGCGCTTGACGAGGCGCCACCCTTCGACCTCCTGAGCCGCGTAGTCGATCGAAATGTACGCGTCCGGTTGAAAGAACCGGATCTTCCTGACGCGATCCTTGCTAATGCGGCTTGCGGTGACATTCGCAATACACCCGGTCGCGAATCGCAACCTCGCGTTGGCGATGTCGTACCTGGGCGTGAGCACCGGCACACCGACCGCTTCAACCGATGTCACCTCGGATCGCACCAGCGACAGAATCACGTCCAGATCGTGGATCATCAAGTCGAACACGACGTCGATGTCGAGGTTGCGATCGGGAAACACGCCAAGCCGGTGGACTTCAATGAAACGCGGTGAGGTCACCAGCGGCAGGACGGCGGCGACCGCCGGGTTATAGCGCTCGGTATGCCCGACTGCGAGCGTCGCCCCGGACGCGGCGGCTGCCGCGATCATTTCGTCCGCTTCCGCCAGCGATCGCGCCATCGGCTTCTCGACCAGCACCGAGATCCCGCGTTCAAGAAATGGCATCGCGATCTCACGGTGCAGTTCGGTCGGCACCGCGATCGTCACGGCATCGACGGAGTCCAGAATCTCCCGGCTGTCGGTGACGGCGGTCGTCGACGCTGACGCGGCAATCTCCGCGGCACGCTCTGGGATCTTGTCGACAACCGCGGTAAGAGCCACGCCATCAAGTGTCGAGAGAATGCGAGCGTGATGCTTGCCCAGATGACCGACACCGACGACCGCAACCCGGAGTGTGCTATCGGCCACCTTGCTCCTGTCTCGGCCGTCCGATGATGGCGATCCTGGCTTCGTTGGCGGATCGAAAGACGTGCTCGCCGTCGAGCACGAGTGTGCGTCCCGCATCTACTGACAAGGCCGACGCGCCGGCGACGCGCATCGATTGAATCGTCGCGAGCCCGATCACCGGCACATCGAAACGCATGTCCTGGTTTGGCTTCGCGACCTTGACGATCCGCACGCCAGGTCCCGCCAGGTGGCCTGCCCTGCCGATCACTTCGTCAGTGCCCTCCATGGCTTCCACCGCAACGACCGCCTTGTGTTTCACGGCGATGGTCTGGCCGATGTCGAGCGCGGCAATCGCGTCGGCCATGCGATACCCGAACGTGAAGTCCGCGTATTCGTCGGCGGTCGGCGCGCGCTCGCTCAGCACGCCTTCGCCGGCCAGCAGCGGTTCCAGAAACGTGGTGGAGTTCATCAGCTCGATGCCCTCGCCGCGCATCACGTCGGCGACGGCTGAGATCAGCGAATCGGTATTGCGGGCCTTCAGCCGGCTGAGGACCGAGAGCAGCGTCAGATCGGGAACGATGCCGGAGAAGATTTTGACGTGCTTGACCTGACCGGCCATGACGGCGCGAGAGACACCAGCGGCTTTCAGGATCTTGATGCACTTCCCAAGATGGCCCAGGGACACCCAGTGGAGGTCCGCGCCCGCCTCAGTGGCCGCCGCTTCGAGCTCGGGGAACGCCTCCTCTTTCACAGCCACGACGGTCAGCTCGTGACCAAGGCTTTTCGCCCCTTTCAGCACGAGGAAGGGGAACCAGCCGTTGCCGGCGATCAATCCAATCCTGCTCATGAACAGAGAACCACCGATGGTCGGGCCAAGGAAGGCAAATCGAACCGGCCGAAGCTGGGCCTCGAACGTCAGTCTATCAGATGGAATTCAGCAGGCAGGCAGTCGGATACAATAGTTGGATACGCCCACGCCATTTTGGAGAGAAGATGCGTCGATCGCCAGTCTTGTTAGGTGGTTTTCTCGCGGCAGCTTTGCTGGCCGCCGGCTGTGACAACGGTCCCGATACGGCTCCCACGCCCCCGACGGTCAATCCGGTTACGGACACCTTCACCGGCACCATCAACCTGAACGGTGCGATAACGCACTCTTTCACCCAGAGCGCGGCTGGCATCGTCACGGCCACGATTACCGCCGTCGTCCCCAGTGAAGGCTCGGTTCTTGGATTTCAGCTCGGCACCTGGGATACGGTGCGCTGCACCGCGGTGATGGCGAACGATCTCGCGACCACCGGCAGCGTCCTGTCCGCAGTGACCCAGTCGTCGGCAAGCCTCTGCGTCCGCCTGCACGATCCCAACGGCGTCCTAACGGACCGCTCGGTGCAATACACGGTTACCGTGGTGCACAATTAAGAAGGCAAAAGGCAGAAGGCAGAAGGCAGAAGGCAGAAGGCAGAAGGCAGAAGGCAGATTACTCTTCCACGAGTTCTTCCAGCCTCCGCGAAGGTCTGCGAAGGCCCACCCCGCGACTCGACGATCGGATGAAATCGAGCAGGTACTGAACTTCGTCGCAGCCGAGCGACGGATCGCGCTCGATCTGAGCCAGGGCGCGGCTCGTGTTCGAGTGCACCAGGTAGCGGAACGCGCGGCGCAGCTTGCTGATCGCGTCCTTCGAGAACTTGCGGCGCTCCAAGCCGATCGTGTTGAGACCGTAGATCCGCGCGCGGTTGCCGACAGTTTTCGCAAACGGCAGCGCGTCCTTCGTCACAACGGAATACCCGCCGATGAACGCGTGACGGCCGACGCGACAGAACTGATGCACGCCTGAGAACGCGCTGACCGCCGCGTAGTCTTCGACCGTCACGTGCCCGCCGAGCGTCGCCGCATTGCCGAAGATTGTGTGATTGCCGATGTGACAATCGTGGGCGATGTGCGCGTACGCCATGAAGACGTTGTGATCGCCAATCTCGGTGACGCCGCCGCCGCCCGCGGTGCCGCGATGGATCGTGACGAATTCGCGGAAGACGTTGCGATGGCCGATGACGAGCCGTGTCTTCTCGCCCTTGAACTTCAGATCCTGAGGAATCAGGCCAATCGAGGCGAACGGAAACACTTCGTTGCCGTCGCCGATCTCGGTCCAGCCATCGACGATGCTCGAGGCGCCGACCCGGCAATCACGGCCGAGAACCACGTGCTCGCCGATGATCGCATTCGGGCCGATGAACGATCCGGCGCCAATCCTCGCGCCGGGATGGACGATAGCGGTCCGGTCGACGGTCACGCCATCCCGTGTCCCGTTCGCAGTCTCGGGCACGAGCGCCATGACGAGCTCGGCCTCGGCGACGACTGTCTCGTCGATCCGAGCCACGGCGTGAGCGCGTACTAGCCGGGCACGACGCGCGCCCATCGTGACTTCGAGATGCAACTGATCGCCGGGGATCACCTGCCGCCGGAACTTCACGTTGTCCACCCCGCGCAGGTACGCTCGCGGGAACACCCGTCCGTCAGGCGCCTCGCCCAACAGCAGCGCGGCGACCTGCGCCAGCGTCTCGATCATGAGCACGCCGGGCATCACGGGCGTTCCGGGAAAGTGCCCCTGGAAGAAGTCTTCGCCGACCGTGACGTTCTTGACTGCGACGATGCGTTTACCGGGTTCGTGAACGATGACGGCATCGACGAGCGTCGACGGAAAGCGAAAGCAAAGCCGGTCGATAGCCTGAGGAATGTTGAGGGACACTGGGCGGAGTGTATCAGCTGGCAGCTTCCAGCTGCCAGCTTAAGAAGCTCCAGCTTCCGGCGTGACCGCTGGAAGCTGGGAGCTCGAAGCTGGAAGCGCGTTACTTCTTGACCGCCGGCGGCGGCGTGGACTTCGCGGCGTCCAGCCGCTTGATGACTTCGCTGGTGAGATCGAGGCCGGTGTCGACCCAGACCGCGCCAGAGTTCTGAATATCCACGAGCATGTGCAGGCCCTTTTCCTTGGCGACCTGCTCGAGAATCGGATTCAGCCTGCGCTGAAACTCCACTTGTAGCTCGGTCTGAAGCGCGTTCCGATCGGCCTGTGCTTCCTGCTGCAGGAACTGAACTTCGCGCGTGAGCTTGTCCACTTCTTTCTCGAGCGCGAGCCGCGACGAGTCGTTCATGATCGTGGAGCTGGTCTGCTGCTTCTGGCGGGCGTCTTCGAGCTGCTTGTTCTTGGCTTGAATCTCCGCCACCTTCTTCTTCTCGAGCTCCTGCAGCTTGCCAGTCGCCGCCTTGCCTTCTGATGATGTCGAGGCGATCGCCTGAATATCAACGTAGGCGATTTTCGCACCCTCCGGATAGGGCCGCGGCGCGGCCGCTGCGGGCGGCGGCGCGGGAGCCGGCGTGGTGGCCGGTGGCTGCCCGGTCGCTGGTGGCTGCGTCGGCTGTGTCGGTTTCGACGGCGGCTGCGCCGGCGGGGTCGTCTGCGCCCACGCGGATCCAGCTGCGAGTGTGCTCAGCACGCCAGCGACGATCAGTGTCTTCAGCAATCTCATGAAAAATGAACCCTTTCGATTTGGCTGCCGGCTTCCAGCTCCCAGCTTCCAGCCGACAGCTCGCCTCAGCTCTTTGCGCAAAAGTCTGAGCTTCCTATTGTGCCACAGCCTCAGCTGTAGCTCCCAAGCGCGCTTCTGACTGACGTCAACCGGAAGCTGGGAGCTACCCTTAGAACGTCGACCCCACCGCGAAGCGGAACTTCCACTTCTTCTCGGGTTGGAGATTGTTGTCCAACACCCCGCCGCGCGACGGGTTCGCCGCAAAGATCAGTCGGAACGGCACGTTGAGCACCGGCATGAAGAAGCGAATCTCGGCGCCGGTCGACGTCTTGAACGCGCTTCGCTCCCCAATCACCGAGGTGACCGGATCGAACGGGCTGGTGAACGGGTTGAAGACCGAGTACAAATCGTTGGGGTTCGGGATCAAAGCGCCAGGTACCGTCGTCTGATACACCGGTTCCTTCCAGCCGAACGACTCGCCCCTATCGCGAACCTGGCCCGCGTCGTAGAACAGCACCAGCCGCACCGGCCCTGCGATGGTGATGAGGTATTCAACGTTGAACAGCAGGCTCTTGTTGCCGCCGGTGACCAACCCCGTGACCGGATCGCGAGGCCCGACGGTCCGCAGATCGAAGCCGCGCATGCTGTACTCGCCGCCGAGGAACAGCTTCTCGAAGATCGGCACGACGAGGCTGCTGCCGTACGGCGAGATGTACTCCGCCTGTGCGCGGAGGCCGAGCGAGGTACGGCGCCGGGCGCCAAACGGGAAGTACCTGACCGCTTCGGCTCGCGGATTCCAGAAGTTGGTGTTCCCGCCGATCCCCGCCAGATCCATCGACATCGTGTAGCGCGACCCGGACGTCGGGAAAATCGGGTGATCAACGGTGTTGTAGACGAAGCTCGGACCGATCTTGCTGATGGTCCGCCGGCCGCCCTGGCCGATGAGCAGCGAGTCGTAGAGAAACGGGTTGCCTTGCAGAATCAGCGGATCCGTGTAGAGCGGGTTCAGTTCTTTGACCTTGACCTGCTCGTAGCTGTAATTGACGAACATCCGCGCGTACGGCATCACCTGGAAGCCGAACACCAGGTTGCCGCCGACCGACGCTTGCGTGAACTGGCCCTCGTAGCGGATTTCGCGCGCGTAGAGATCGATGCCGGCCGTCATCGGCCGATCGAAGAGAAATGGCTCGGTGAACGCGATCTGATAGTTCTTGGCGCGGTTGCCCTGCTGCGCCGTCGCCGTGAAGGTTTCGCCGCGTCCGAGGAAGTTGGAGGTCTGGAACGACAGTTGCCCGAAGAAGCCGTCGAACTGCGACACGCCGGCGCCAAACGTCAGCTGGTTGCGGTTCTGCTCCTCGAGCTTCAGCTGGAGGTCGACCTTATTGTCGGCGTTGGGGACCTTCTGCACGTCCACGGCGTCGTTTTCGAGCGGCTTGAAGTAGCCAAGCTGGTTCAAGCGCCGGACGCTGTCCTTCAATGCCTGCGTGTTGAACACGCCCGACTCGAGCAGCCGGAGCTCGCGTCGAATGACGTTATCGCGCGTGGTCGTGTTGCCAACGAACGTGATCCGGTTGATGAAGTATTGCTTCCCTTCATCCACGCGCATCGTCACATCCACGATCGGAGGTTCGGCCTTGCCGCCATTCGCAGGAGCGGGGCCAGCGGAAGCGCCCTGCGCTGGGCTATTCGACGGGGCGGGAGGACCGGCAGATGCATCCCCGCCGTCCGCCGGCTGATCGCGCGGCTTCAGATCGGGATAGGCGGTGAACTCCATGTAGCCGCCGGACCCGTAGATTTCCTGCGCCTTCTCGAGGCCCTTCTTGATCTTCTTCTGGCTGTAGGTCTCTCCCTTTTCCAGCTTGAAGAGAGGCCGAAGCGCTTCGGAGTTGACGACCTTATTGCCTTCGAAGCTGAACTCGCCGACGGTGTACTTCTTTCCTTCGGTGACCGGAACCTGCAGCTGAATCCACCGCGTCTTGCCGTCCTTCGAATCCTCGAGGGTCTTCATCGTCGGCTGGCCCACCTGGGCCATGATGTAGCCCTCGTCGCGATAGTAGTCGGTGATGAGCTGTGCGTCTTCCGCGAACTTGTCTTCCTTGTACGTGCCGCCGCCGGTGATGAATCCGAAGAACCCTTTCTCCTTGTTCTCCTTCATCTTCTTCGACAGCTTCCCGTCGGCGACTGCGGAGTTGCCGACGAAGTCGACGTCCTGGATGCGGACCTTCGGCCCTTCGGTGATGTGGAAGGTCACGTGCACCAGCTTGGTCCCACCCTCGACCGCCTTGGTCTCGGGACGAATCTCGACGAACTGATAGCCCTCGGCGGCGTACAACTCGCGCACGACGCCGGTGACGCTGCGAATCTTTCCGGGGTCGATGAACGAATCGAGGCGGATCGTGATGGCCTTTTCTTTGAGCTTCTCTTCGATCTTCGCCTGATCGACTTTATGGAGACCTTCGTAGTCGACGATCTTGACCCGCTCGCGCTCCTCCATGTCGTAGACGATCATCTTGCCGATGACGCCATTGCTAAACGTAAAGTCCTCGACGCGAATCGCCAGGTCGTCCAGGAAGCTCGTCGCCCACAACCGCTTGAAGTCGTCGCGGATGATCTGCTCGACGGTGTCGTCGTACGGCACCCACTTGTTCTGCGCCGAGTTGCTCAATCGCGATTTGGCTTCGATGTAATAGAGGTATGTGGCGGCTTCGACTACCGGGTAACCGCCCTGTTTTTCGAAACACGGGACGACCTGGTAGACGACCGGAGCGGAGCCGGCAGGCGGAAGGTTGCGCGGCGGGGGCACCGGCTGGCCACAGACGGTCTGCGTGCCGGCGGCCGGCGGCTGCGGCACCGGCGGCTGTGGCACCGGCGTCTGGGCGCTGGCGCCGGAAGCGGCCACCAAGGCTGCAAAGGTGAACAGAGCTACACGCATATTCAGACGATCGTCATTACGCGGAATGAACCCGGCCGAGGTCTCCTCCCGAGGCCGGGACAACCCTATGAGTTTACCCAACTTTACCCAGCGGGAAGAAAAGGGGAAAAGGCGAGCAGGATTGCCGCCTTTTCCAGTTGTTTAGACGAATCAGGACAACCGGCGGCCGGCCAGGGCCTCGCCGGCTGGACGGTATGACAAGGTACCGCCGTCGAGATACACCTCGATCTCGCCGCCTTTCAGATGGCCGCGGATGAGTTCCTCGGACAGCGGATCCTCGATATACCGCTGAATTGCGCGGCGGAGGGGGCGCGCGCCATACGAGCGGTCCTTACACGTCTGCTCGATGATCCAGTCAATGACCTCGGGAGCAAGCTGCAGGCGGATCTTGCGGTCCACGAGGTTGTCGTTGAGCTGCTTGACCAGCAACCGCATAATCGTCCGCAGGTCCTCGTCCGAGAGCGCCTCGAAGACGATGATCTCGTCAATTCGGTTGATGAACTCGGGGTTAAAGGTCTTGCGGACCTCGCCGAGCACCATGTCGTTGACGCTGCGGTTGATGGCGCTGGTGTCGGACGCCTGGAACCCCATCGACGCCTTCTTCTGAATGAAGCGCGCGCCGATGTTCGACGTCATGATGATGATCGCGTTCTTGAAGTTCACCCGGTTGCCGAGGCCGTCCGTCAGGTGGCCGTCTTCAAAGACCTGCAACAGGATGTTGAAGAGGTCCGGGTGCGCCTTCTCGATTTCGTCGAGCAGCACGACCGAGTAGGGGTTTCGCTTGACCTTCTCGGTCAGCTGGCCGCCTTCCTCGTGCCCGACGTATCCCGGCGGCGAGCCAATCAGCTTCGACACCGAGTGCTTCTCCATGTACTCGGACATGTCGAAGCGGATGAGCGAATGGTCGCTGCCGAACAGGAAGTTCGCGAGCGCCCGCGCCAACTCGGTCTTGCCAACTCCGGTCGGACCGAGGAATACGAAGCTGCCCACCGGCCGGTTCGGGTTCTTGAGCCCGGCTCGCGAGCGGCGGATCGCGCGCGACAGCGCCGAGATGGCCTTCTCTTGAGAGATGACGCGCTTGTGCAGCTCGTCCTCCATCCGCAGCAGCTTGTCGCCTTCGTCCTGGTTGATCGACGTGAGCGGCACGCCGGTCCACTTCGACACGACCTCGTCGATCTCGGCCTTGCCGACGACCACGCGGCGCGTGCTCGACTTGACGTCGAACTTCTCGCGGACGTATTGCAGCTGATCGCGCGCCTGCACTTCCTGCTCGCGATAGAACTGCGCTTTCTCGAAGTTCTTCTCCGAGACTGCGCTTTCCATCTGCTCGACGGCCACACGAATGCTCTTGTTGATCTCGCCGAACTCTTCGCTATAGCCAGCCTCACGCAGCTTCGCGCGGGCGCCAGCTTCGTCAACGAGATCGATCGCCTTATCGGGGAGGAACCGATCGGTGATGTAGCGGCTCGACTGATAGACGGCCGCCTCGATCGCTTCCTGCGTATATTCGACGTGGTGGAACGACTCGTAGCGATCCTTCACGCCCAGCAGAACTTCGATCGTTTCGCGCTCGCTTGGCGGATCGACCTTGATCGCCTGGAAGCGGCGCTCGAGCGAGCGGTCCTTCTCGATGTACTTGCGGTACTCCGCCGGAGTCGTCGCGCCGATGCAGCGAATCTCACCGCGCGAGAGCGCCG
>Ga0075430_100002318_pt1 | contig 15815 bp, 24 predicted proteins | sample RhiMetdeltSRZDD4_FD_75294 | JGI IMG/M metagenome (GOLD analysis project Ga0075430, IMG submission 75294) | Populus rhizosphere microbial communities from Tennessee, USA - Rhizosphere MetaG P. deltoides SRZDD4 | ecosystem: Host-associated > Plants > Roots > Rhizosphere > Soil | place: USA... | reverse complement strand
GCACTATCTCGTGAACGATTACGTGCACTTTCATTCTTTGAGTTCGGGAATGGTGGTAATGAACAGGTCAAATGTGTACCCTTCCTTCAATGGCCGCGTCTCGCATTTAAATACAAAGTCTATGGGAATCTCGAAAAGCAACGGAGTCTTTTGCGACCAGGTGGGGGAAGTCAGGATGTGAAAGTTTTTTTGACGAGCAAAATATTTATCAATGTGGTCCTGTGAAGCATAGCCTACATAGTACACAATCCCATCCGCATGCTTATGTATTTCCAGCAAAGACTTCTCATGCTTCGCTCTTGCCGAGGGGACGCCACACATTGAGAACGCATATATTCCCTGGGGCAGATCCTGTATTTTTCTTCCCTCCTCCGATTGAGTAAGTGGTCTAAGCTGATCTCGTTGGCGTAGCTCAAGTACATCCATTCGGGCATGGTTGAGATCGGGCGATGATGTCATGTCTCCACGCGTAGTCTGCCTTGCCTGATTAGTCATGTCATGCCAAATTCCAGCTAAATTTATGGGGGAATACGTTTTGACAGCGAGATACCCCAAGATCATTGTCCCAAGGAACACGATTATCAGATACCAGCGCTTCATCACCGTCCAGGAAACGTAGCAATAGAGCCCTTCTGAATCCTATAGGTCAACAACCCCACGGTGTCATCCCGGTGCCGACTCCGCCATCATTCTATCCGATGCCATCCCAATAAGGGCTACGGCGTGAGTGAGGCGGCCTATCCTGCCTCCTTGCAGTAGGAATGTGTTGAGATGTGAACAAGGCTATATCTTCTCTTCTTTGTTCATTCGACCGATGAGATCGCTCAAGCGTTGCCGGTCCGAAGGCGCTATGATAATAAATCCCACGCCAATCTCGCCCACACGGTTCCAATGTACCGCCGCCTGTTCGATGCGAATTGGTGCATCTTCATTCGGTACGTGAAGGCGCAGAGTTAATTGCATTCCAGGGTAAACCTGACTGTCGGTCTGGATGCCGCAACCACCCTCAGACAGGTTCACCATCGTGCCGAAAGACTCAGTTAGCTTTGGACCAGAGAACATGCTCTGAAAGTGCACAGGAAAGCGGTGATGGCGGCGGAGGTCCATGTGAGTCTCCTTGAATAGATGACTATCGGTTCAAGGCTAGGGCGTCTCCGCATCAGTGTCAAGGATAGGACGGTAACCGGTACTGTGCAGCTCAATAGAAAAGAAGTGGAGCTACCCCTTTGGGCGGAATACCCACCCCTGGGGTCATGAAAACTTCGGACATCACATATGACGACAATACGAAATGAAGCGTACCTTGCGGACAGAACGTCGCCGAAACACGATTTTTGACAAAACTATAGCCCAAAGTGCCTTCACTCCATCAGGGAGCCCGCTCGCTCCACCTCCTTGCCTAAGGGGAAGATCATAATTGCGAGGAATGATTGTTTAAAGAGCAGGGATGCGGGATTGCGCTCTTTGGAGAAGGCAGGGCCCTCTGGATGAAAGAGGGAAGGTCCTCCGTGCAAGAGATGCCACCTCGCAATGCTGCGTAGTTGAATACTGTTTGTGCTATAACCGAAGTTGACGCCGCCGCCCAATCAGCCTTGGGTCATAGTCCGTCGAATACGTAGACTGCCCCGCTATTCGGAGCGCTGCTGTTGGCCTGATTGCCATTCACCCCGGTTGCGATACTATCCTCACGGTAGGCTCCAACGGCAAGACTATTACCGGAAAGAGCGACATTCTCCCCAAACTCAGCTCCAGCGCCGGTATTGGAGGCTTTCAGATAGGCCTTTTGTGTCCAAGCGCCGCCGCTCCGCGTGAATACATAGACAGCACCGCTGTCAGGCGCGGTATTATCTGCCTGATTGCCATCGATCCCGGTCGCATTGCTATCTTCGAGTCTTGAGCCAACGGCCACGATATCTCCCGCGATTGTCACGCTGCCGCCAAAATTTTTGCCTGCGCCAGAGTTTGAGGCCTTGAGATAGGCTTGCTGAGTCCAGACCCCTCCCGTCCGGTTGAATATATAGACTGCTCCGGCATTTGGTGAAGTATTGTTTGTTTCATCGCCATTGATCCCGGTCGCCGCACTAGCTTCGAACCGCGCTCCTGCGGCGATGGTATCGCCGTCAAGAGCGAGACCCTGCCCAAATCTGTCCCCTGCCTCGGTATTTGAGCCCTTCAGATAGGCTTGCTGACTCCAGACTCCAGCAGTCCGCGTGAACACATAGACGGCTCCGGCATCTGGGGCACTATTGTTCGCCTGGTTGCCATTGACGCCCGTTGCATTACTATCTTCCCATGGAGCTGCCACAGCCAGCGTGTCGCCTGAAACAGAAAGATTGTATCCGAATAGGCCGCCGGCATTTGAGGCTTTCAGATAGGCTTGCTGAGACCAGGTGCCACCGGAACGCGTGAACACATAGACGGCGCCGCTGTCTGGCCGACTATTGTCTGCCTGATTACCATCGACCCCAGTCGCATTGCTGTCTTCCGTGTATGCCCCGACGGCTAAAGTATCGCCTGAGAGCGTAAGGTTGATTCCGAAGTTGTCCCCCGCTTCGGTATTTGAGGCTTTCAGATAGGCTTGCTGAGACCAGGTCCCATTGGAACGCGTGAACACATAGACGGCGCCGGACTTTAGCGCACTATTGTCCAACTGATTGCCGTTGACACCCGTCGCATTACTATCTTCCCCTGGAGCTCCCACAGCCAGGGTGTCCCCCGCAATCGCCACGCTCGTTCCGAATTCGTCCCATGCATTGGTGTTTGAGGCTTTGAGGTAGGCCTGCTGGGTCCAGTTCCCCCCAGAACGCGTGAACACATAGACGGCGCCGGCGTTGTTCCCGCTATTGTTCGCTTGATCGCCATTGACTCCAGTCGCGTTACTTCTCTCCTGCGGTGCCCCCACAACAAGTGTATCGTTGGAAAGCGCAACACCATATCCAAAAAAATCCTCCGCATCGGTATTTGAAGCCTTGAGATAGCCTTGCTGAACGAGTTGAGCCACGATCTCTTGAGGGGATCCAGAGAATTCAGGGGATCCAGGTGATCCAGCATCTCCGTCTCCACCACCACACGCGGCCAGGAACAGGCCTAGGAGCACCATTGGAAGCTTGAAGAGGGGCCGACGTGACAATCGTGTCATATTACTCTCCTGTCGAGTTGGATAGTTTTGCATCACTGAAGAAACGCAAGACTCATGACATATACCCGATCTTTGACCCAGCCGAAATTATTCAGAAGAGGGGTGCTCTATCTTTAGGGGGGATAACATAGGTAAACTATTGTATATAAATGTGGAGTAGCCAGTCTCTCATGCAGATCATCGGCAGGTGGCATACGGTAGCAGGGTAATGGCTGGCTTGAGTCTAGTTTCAATCATAAGAGATTTAGGTCATACAGATATTTAAACGACCCTCCGTACGCACACCTGGCCCCCGATCATGTCAGATGCCGTCAAGTGAGGAAGCCTAGTGGGAATCGTGACTGAAACCGTGACCGTCCAGAAGGGTAACCGCGAAGGAGGGACAAAACCGACAGATACTATGGTGCGCCCGACAGGAGTTGAACCTGTAACCCCCAGATCCGTAGATTCGAAAACGGGCAATGCTACTACTTAATATTAAGGATTATGTATTGCTACTAGCTGTTTGAATAAGATAGTAAATCTTGAGCACTGTTAGCGACGACTTAACACCGTCATACTTTAACGATCCGATCCAAAACCGCTACCGAACCGTGACCAAAACCGTAACCAACACCTCGAGCTATTACTTGCCCAGGGACTCATCTAACTGCGTCTTGTACTGAATTTCCTCGCTTATTCACAGATAGGACTAAAACATCGGGCTTTCGATCCCGTGGAGATTCTAAAAAGCAGTGAACTAACAAAACGGCGTCATGCTTGGCATGAACTGATGACGCAAGTTCAAAACCGCTCGACGCGAAACAATCGGAGAGAACTCATCAGAAATTGGAAAATATCATCTTCCGTCACTTGGAATCCTTGGCGAAATGGGCGGACATCTTCGCAGCTGAGAGTCGACGGAGAACTGAAAAGATCCTCGACAGGAGAAGAATGCCCAACGAGAGGCTCCGGATAAGAAGCGCACGACCGGTACTGGGATGGCACAAGTGGTTCCGGGTCAATGCCGCCTTTTCCTCTGCGCCCTCCTTTATCGATACTTGCATCATAGTTCTTTCTTTTATCTGGATCGGATAAAACCTCGTAAGCCTCCTGGATTCCTTGAAACTTTTCCTTGCTGTGTCCTCCGACGAGATCAGGATGGTACTGCTTCGCTAATCTCCGGTAAGCAGTGTGAATACCTTGCGGACTTTCTGCCCGATCAACTCCTAAGGCCTCATAGTAATCATTGCTCACAGGCTCACCCAGCTCCGGCGATAGCAATCCACCGTTCAACCAAGTTTTAGCACGCAGAAAAAGTCCAGGCCTACTCTTAGGTTACCCGGACTTCTATCGATTTCGGTCTGGCTTTTTCAGATTTCGGCAGGCGCACCGTCAGTACCCCGTTTTTAAACTCAGCTGTGACCTTCTGTTCATCCACAACATCAGGCATCGTAAAACTCCTGGCGAAGCTTCCATACGCGCGCTCGATCTTGTGGTATCGCTTCCCTTTCTCTTCTTCCTGTTCGCGCCGGCCAGAGATCAGAAGTACCCCGTTCTCCACTGACAATTTAACATCTTTTTTCTCCACTCCCGGAAGCTCCGCGCTGATTTGAAACTCCTCGTCTGTTTCCATTACATCCACAACCGGTACCCACTCAACTAAGGCCATTGATTCATCTTTACCGCTATCTGACCTACTACGTCCTGCGAGAAGGCGATTGATTCGGTCCGACATATTCTCGAGGTCTCGTAGTGTATCGGGATTCATCATCGCTCGCACAAGGTCCACGGCTAACCTCCTCTCTTAGGGTGGGGTAGAGGACATGACATTGATACATGAAATTGTAATTCTCCTCACTCGATCGTCAAGAGGTGTAAGGGTGTGTCGAGGCCCGGAGAGGCCAAAGGGAGCATAATGGCTAAAATCCACTTACTCGACGGTTCCGAGGAGCCATTGTGTTGAATTTCTTCATTAAAATCTTTACCTTAAAGCCGAGGAACCCTAGCGAGAAGACACTTCTTTAAGCTATTTCTACGCCCCTTTTCAACGAGAATGCCCGACTAACTGAAGAGTTACAAAAGCCATTCGATCCGGTTGGGACACCATCCTTCCAATCACTCCTGAAGTCTCTCAGGCCCTTCTATCCGGTTAGCACTACGCCCCTAGCCTCGTGTCGAGGGGCCGCAACGGACGTGGCGACCCCTCCTGACGGTTAGCTCAGCTTGATTGGAACATGCTGTTTGATATAGGTGGTAATCGGTTCGATTTCCGCTTGCGTGTAGTAGTGTCTCCGAACACCTTCCTCGAACACGCCGAGCGCGTCGCGCACCAGCTGTTGGGCCAGAGCTGAATTATTGGCCTCATGCGCCTTAGCCGCCTGGTTCAGTAGACGCAGTACTATTTGCTGCGGCGTGCGGGGGTCGTTTGCATAGATCATCCTGTAATCCTTCTTGAGAAGCTCTTTCTCGATATCCGTCATCCAAGACGCGGCATAGCTGTCGGCTGCGGAAATCCACGGCGCACCATGTACAGAACTCGGAATCAGCGCCACCCCGCCGATGAGCAGGGACAGCGCGCACACCACGGCTGTGAGTTTCATATGTCCCTCCTTATGGTTAGGGTTAGTAATTTTTACCGGGCGGGCGTCATGCGGTTCATCATCCAGTATGAGCCTGACGACTCCGCCTAATGAGACGGCAGATAATTTCACCGTGCCAGAAGTCAAGCACCAACATGCTTCACAGAACAATCAACGAAGGAAGAACTTACTCATCTCGCCGCAAGTCCGGAAGTCAGGAAGAGGCGCGAGCCACGACAAATGCCATTCGACTGGAAACACCGGCTATTCAAAAGAGTTCCTCATCTGTGAGTTGGAGCAGGAAGATGAGTCTATTAGGGCTAAGGACAGCTCACCTGCCTCTTGGCAGGGTATTAATGCGCTGGCGTGATCTTGCGGAGAAAGGAGGCGGCGACGGGTTCCTTGCCCTTTTCGCTGGAGGCTTCGAAAAAGCCGGTGTCCCAACGCCGCCTCGGTCTATTGTTTACCAGAATTATACGTCTCACGATCTCGCAAAGTGGTCCGAGTCCACACCGCTCCGATTGGAAGACTCGTCATCACTCCACGAGGCCCAGATCGCTGCTCCCCAGGTGAAGAGCATTAGGGCCATGAGCAAGGTGACCGCTAACATAGACCTCACCTCCTTTTAAGCTCTTCCACAGCGGCCCGTTCAGGGGGCCTCTTATTCAACCGATACCGCAATCGTCCGTGATCGCTCTTTCGCTTCACGTCTCCAGGGAATTCGAACAGCGAGCATGCCATGTTTGCATGTGGCTTCTGCACGATCTTCATCTAGCCCCTCGGGTAGTGCCACACTCCGATGGAACGCGGCATACCGGCGCCCGCTTCTTTCTCCATTGGCTTCGCGCCATTCTTCTTGAGCCTCATAGGCCACGTGGAGCATTCCATTTCGGACGGTGACCTCAAGCCGCTTAGGGTCCAGTCCGGGTACTTCTGCTCGCACGATGACATGGTCATCCGTTTCGTCCAATTCAAGCCCAGGGCCTGCGCTTCCCAAACTGGGCCAGCGCGTCTCGAATGGCGACATCAACAAGCGGTCGAAGAGCTGATTGATGTCATCCCGCAAGGACATGACTTCATGCGTTTCAACTGGTTTCCGTTTCCATGGCATAATCTCTTTTAATTTTGTCATCAACGCCATGCTCCCATTCCTCCTTTCTTAAAAGTTACCTTGCACCGAAAAATAAGCCTGTTTCCGACAGTGTCAAGAATCACTTTCATGCATGCCGTGAGGTACATGCGAATCATTGCCCCCTGGCGTCGAGGCGATTTCCTGCGCGACTCATGTGCCCCCCACGAGAACACGCCGCATAGCAGAGAGACCGCTGCAAGCAGACCGACGATCAACAAGGCCATTCGCTCGGTTGACGGCAATATGTCGAAGAGATTCATCATGGCCGTCTCGTTCACCTTCTTCCTGTCGTCTGAGTCGGTACTTTCCGGGTGCGTCCAATGCGCATAATATCTTCGATGAGGGTGTCCCGATGTCGCAGCGCCGCCGCGCGCCGTTTCCCAAGTAGGGGGCGTGTCGCATGTGCCGCAGGCGGAGGTGCCGAGCGCAGGACGGCAGGATCATGAAAGTCATAGCTGATAGGGGGATAGGTACCACGCCGCTCCGGATGAGTACCCACCGTTGAAGAAGATCCCACGTAGACTTCTCCCGCTTCTCTCAGGATGGTTTCACTTCTATCCTTCCTGGTTTGGTGTGACCCTCGTGCAACGGACATCTGTCGTCCTTACCCTACTGTGACATGAACGGGGCCGGCCTTAGAGTATCTGGATTTTGGCAAACGCACGTGCAATACCCCGTCCCTCAACTCACTGTGCACTTTCCAAGGTTCGATCGATTCAGGAAGCGTAAAACTTCTGAAGAATCGTCCACACGATCGTTCACAACGATGTATCTTCTGCCCCGTCTGCGCCGGCGGTTGCTTCCGCTCGCCTTGAACGAAGAGGACGCCATCGTCTATGGTTACACGCAGATCCCATTTGCTGACTCCAGGTACGTCAACATGCAGGCTAAGCTCTTCATCCGTTTCCACGACATCGACAGGCGGAGTCCAGTCGGGTACAGAGATCGGTTCATCCGCTCTACGCCGCTGAGCGCTTCGGTTTGATAACAAGTTATGCAGCCGCTGTGAGTATGCTTCAAGTTCCCTTACAGGATTCCAACGCGATCGGTTCATCGTGAGATTGTCCCTCCTTTCCATGACGGGTTTCGAAATTCTCGTTGACGACACCTGAATAAGTTCTCGATGCCGTTCCGTCAACCTGTGACAGGCAAGGCGGCAGATCTTGACTTCTTGATGCCTGAGATTATTTTTCAGCCGTTGGGGCGGGGCGTCAGGCTGATGAGAGATGACGAACCGCATGACGCCCGCCGGTAAGATGGCCAGTCGTGCAGCACTGGTCGTCGCGTGCATCCAAGCTCAAATCTGACAAGCATTCAAGCAAAGGTGTGGCGTGGAACAGCTGCTTGCCGACGAGAAAGGAGGAATATCAGCGCTATGGTGAGGACAATTATAGGATCTCTGAAATTGTGGATCGTATTATTAGTTTCCGCTGTTGGCTTCCCGAGCGTGCCCTACGCGCAGGATGAAGGGGTAGGGGGCCCGCAAGCACAAGAACAGAGACGTGTGGAGCAAACACTGGAACCGCAACACGGGCTTAGCGTGAATTCTGAAAAGCCAAGGGAAGGCTACCGTGTGTTGTGGCCTGGCCATCGCATTCTGGGCGGAACCGTGGAATCAGTCCATGGAGACCTCGTTAAAGTGAACACCGGAGAAGTCGTTTCGCGTTTCCTATCTGCGAAAGAAGCCTTGGAGAAGGGACTGCCGCAGTTGAAGAGGGGCGATCGACTGGAACTTGCCGTCAATGATCACAACATCGTCGTGGATTATCACTTCACCGGACAGAGTGTCTGGCATCGAATCATTCGGGGCCAATTAGCCCAGGCCCTACCAGTGGGACATGAATGGGCTGTAATCCGTACCGAGGATGGCAAGGACGAAGCCTTTGCAGTGAGACCGTTGGCGCGTAGCAAAGTGAGTGCTATTCCCATTCATGCCCCTGCGATTTTTCTGGTAGATGAATCGAACAAGATTATCGATGCAACAGTTGGAAGCGAGACGGCGCTCCAGAAGCAGACTGCTGACTGGAAAAAATCGCCTCCCAAAGCGCCATACCACCGTGTCGAAGGGACTGTCGTCCGCTCTCCAGGATGGGTCGTGATCAAAACCGTAGATGGGAAGGAGCAGACGTATGAGGTGCGGCCGTATCTCCGGGACAAACTCGCGAAAGCGGAGGGACAATCCGTGGTGGTGTTGTTAGATGATGAAAATAAAATTTCCGACGTGGCTGGCACAGGAATGTAATCGGAGCAAGATGACGAAAGAGCCTCCTCGTAACCCGTGGAGGCTCTTTGTCTATGGATGGGTCACTAGAAGCGTTTCTCTACTCAGAGAATGGCGGAGAGGATAGGATTCGAACCTACGGTCCGATTATCGAGACAGCACGCATAGGAAAGCCTGCTCGACTCGGCCACTCTCCCACCCTTTCCCGCGAGAGATTACCCGTCGCTTTTATCAAAAGCAAATTGAGTGCCGACGTCAGCCGGGATCGAAGAACGGGTCGTTGCCAGGACGCAAAATCGCTTAAACTTCACGATCTTCTTTTACAAAACCTCACCCTTGACTTTTTTCTCGTTGGAATTAACTGCCTTCCTGTTGCTGATACTAACCAGATGAAATCGGTGGTCAGGCCCGAGTCTGGAAGAATATCGGCGGCTGACAATGCCCGCGGCTTCCCTCGCGCCTGATTCCCATTCATCTACTCTTTCAACCTACACATCGCCTCTTTAGAGAGGAGAAGGAGAGGTCTATGAATGGCGAGATGATGAGCTCGGATGTGCTTGATCAAAAAATCGATCTCTTGCTTGATAATGGCTTGCGCAGGCTTGAAACGGGCGGTGATGACTGGGTTCCAGCTTGTAACGTCTGGGAAAATGACCAGGGCTTTTATGTCCAGCTCGCATTGCCGGGATGGCAGCCCCATGAAATCACCCTGGACCTCGAGAACCAGGTCCTGCAGGTCAAGGGGGAGCGTCCCACGCAGGATGCCGGTCATTATTACATCAAGGAGATTGGCGGAACCGGTTTCAGTCGAGTGTTCAGATTGCCGGCGTTCGTAGACCAAGAGAACGCGAGAGCCGTCCACAGTAACGGGCTCTTGACGATTTCTTTTCCCAAACGAGAAGAGGTTAAGTCTCGGCGCATCCTCATCGAGACTGCATAAATAGGTTGTTGAATCGTTCTTGCGACCACCATGAATGATAGACAGCTGATTTGGAAAAAGATCTCGGACCTTGAAGCGTTCTGGCGGACACGTGACCGGCTGATGCAATGGTACTACGAGTCCAGCAATTTCTCTGCAACCCAACGCACTTTGGAGGAAGGTAGCATCGAGCCGGCCGATACGGAGGAAGTTGCATGAAGGCATCAACGATCTCTGGAGATAAACACTATATGAAAAGTCTTCGTCCAGACGTGATGAAGAGTTTTCGGCAAGACGTGCGCGAACTTATTTCGGTCAATGAAAGGATTCAAAGTGCACTCATGCAAGGTGAACGCATGACCGCCGATGAGATGGAGGTTATTCAAATGTGCGCCAATGAACTGCTTACCAACATCTCCAACAGATTACGCGATGATAATCAGTCTAGACTCGAACAACACACCGGAGTGTCAGCAGGTGATCTTGATGGACAATCCGCGGATTGAACACCATTTAGTTTGTGAATAGTTATAAATTCGAACTCGAAGCGAGTTTTAAAAGAAAACGTACATAGAAAGGAGGTACAACGCCATGACGCTGAGCAACCTTTTACGATCGGATCCCTTTCGTGAGCTGGAGGAGATGTCACAAAGGCTTAACCGTTTCCTTATTGGCCATGATGGGAAAACATCTGAGGCCGAGGAAACGTTGACCATGGCGGATTGGTCGCCATCCGTCGACGTGAGTGAAACGGAAACCGAGTTCAAAATCACAGCGGAACTTCCCGGCATCCAAATAGAGGATCTCAAAGTGACCCTAGAGCAGGGAGTGCTGACGCTTGAAGGCGAACGAAGGAATGATCAGCAAGCGGAAGGACATAGGCTTCACCGGACAGAACTGCCCTCTGGGCGGTTCTTCCGAAGCTTTACTGTGCCGGACGTGGTGGAAAGCACAAATATAAGGGCGGAATTGAAAGATGGTTTACTGCATATCCATCTCAAGAAATCCGAAGATGCGAAGCCGAAGGCCATTGAAGTACAAATAGTCTAACGCTCGATCGCTGCTCCTCACATAGGACCTTTTCGCATGTGGCAGCCGAGCTCCAATCCACGGGTTTTTATCACCGAGAATCTTGACTTCTTGCAGGGAGGAGGTGATGGACAATGACTCGATATATTCCCTGGCTAGTTGAGTTGGTCGCAATCTGGCTCATTGCCGCACCGTTTGTTCTTGGCTATGCCAATACCGATGTCGCGATGCGGAATGATGTTGGAGTCGGGCTCGTGTTGTTTATCGGCGCCCTGGCCTGGTGGCTGTCAGATTCGCGCGCTCACGGCGTTGGCTCCCGCATGGGAACTCAAGGCCGTTAAGAACGAGACCGGGCTTGGCATGCTGCCACCAAGCCCGGCAGTCGTTTATCCAAGGGTGTTTGGTTCTGAGGGGAACAGACGAAATATCAGGCCATAAGACTGAAGTCCCTGATGTTCCACAGTTCAAATCTTCAACAAGCAAGGATGTAGATGGACAGCCTGGCACTTTCCATCAACATTCTTCTCGTTGATCCGATTAAGGACGACAGAGAATACTGGGCCGAGCGCCTAGCCAGTTACTCGCCGCCCTTCACCATCTTTGAAGCCGAAACCGGTGTAGCCGCTGTTCTATTTGCCAGTCGATCCGATCGATTGCGTTGTGCTTGAATTGACCCTTCCCGAGATGTCGGGATTTCAAGTGCTCACTCGCTTGATCCCTCGTGCCTACCATCCACAGATTCCTATAATTGTGTTCTCTCATGTCGACCTACCCCCCCCCCCATGAATCGACTTGCTAGAAACAATGGAGCGTACGCATATTTTCTGAAATCTCGCTTGATGCAGGATGAACTGATCAAGGCGATCAGCAAGGCCATCGCTGCCGCTCATAAAATCGGCTTTTTTGCTACCACGCTGCGACCAGGAAAAAACAAATCAGCTCCATTAGCTAAGCCGCGCTTATTCTGAGTTAAAGTCCTTGGCTTCTTCTTCATGAGTTGAAAATGCTGCGGCTTCCAGCGATGGGAACCAGACTCAATGACCTTCATCAGAAAGTCAGGACCGACGGCACAATACAGCGCAGCCATAGTAGGGCCCATCGCTTGAGAGAACCAGGCCAGTACTTCTTCCAGCTTCCGTTCTGTTTTCTCGATGTGAAAACGGCAACGTTCAAAATCCTGAGTGAGTGCTTTCCACCAGGGGAGTTCAGAGGCACGACAGCGTTCATAAGGAGGGGCGTCGGCACTGGTATCCCGGAATGAGATACAAGACTTCAACAACCCCACAGTAAACCGCTTCCATTCATCTATTGGAAGAGAGGACAGCAGATCCAGGCACAGATTTGCACGATCCTTCTTGAACTCGAGCTCCCAACGGACCCACGATCCTTCGACGTCTTCTCCCTTGCCTATGGCCTCTCGACGCTTGTCATAGACCCGAAGATAGGTTTCACTCTGCCGGCTCCCAAACGTGATCATCTCGCCTTGGATATCCTCCTTTCCTTTATGCGAGCACTTGCGTTTGGCATCATAAGTACTCCACCGCATCACGGCCTGGCCCAGATCCGCCGCATCAATCACTTGCGCCACCGTGACGTGTCCAGCTCGATCATCCAGTGCCAGATCCACGCGAGTCCCATGCCCCTTCTTTTCAGTCACCCATTTACACACGGCTTGCACCTTCTCCGGTTCCCAAGCGGACACGATCTCCCCAGACAAGGACACATGAACGTCTGCGGTCCGATGCCGCATTCCGGTCCCGATTCTTCCACTTCCGCCCGCCGTGCTGAGACACATCCATGCACGGGGGTAGCCGTTAAATCCTTTGTCCAACTCCATCCAATCTCCACCCACTCGTTCTTGGGCCTCTTTCGCAGTTGAGCCAGGAACGGTAAAGGCAAGCCAATCGATGCTGAATAAGAAGCCTGCTGCATCGGACGACTTCTGAACGAGTGCAGTTTGTGCCCCCGTTATACTAGGTTGGGGGCATGGCGGTTGCGCCGCCGGCGTGGTGTCCACATCCGGCGGCGCATTCCATCCTTCACAATCTTCCTTCTTCCTTGATTGGTCCATGGTCGCCTCCTCCCTCGGTCGTCTGGGTGCTGTTAAGTGGTTGAGTGCGGGGTGATCACTGGACGAAAGCCAGCCGCCAGGATGCGTTCCAACTCTTCCACGGGAATTCTCACGGCACGGAGGCCGGGTTTGACGTAGGCAATCTGCCGCAGCAGAATGCGTTTCCGAATGGTACTTTCCTTGAGGCCCAGGCGTTCCGCCACCTCTCGAACCGTCAACAATTTGGCACTCGGTTTCATCGGATCCCTCCCATGAATAAGGATTGACAGCATCATGTCTATAACGATATAGACATTCACCACACGAGAGGCATTATCATGAGGAGATGTTCCTGCCCAGCGGATTTCTCGTTCGCGCTACCACTCAACCCCAGAAATCCTCCTTGGCTATGGGATGTAAACGCCAGACGATCTTAGGACATGATGGAGTGCTCGATGAGTCCTACCAGACGTGATATCAAGGAGGAGTTTGACCAGGAGCTCGAGAAGGGGTGGCAACGCATCACGGCACACTCCAACGGCTCGATTGGCTGGCTCATCGATTTTCTCCAACGCGACCTCGATACGCTCACGCCAAGTGAATGGATGGTGGTCGCCTATGAGGTCGCGAGCTTTGGAGAGGAGGCCAGTCCGCACCTGTATTCGATGCCGACGGCCTCACTGAGTGGATGGAGCGTGCAAGCCATTCCCCATGAAACGGTGCATTACACGCTCCCAAGCCGGAAGGAAGCGATCGGCCTACAGCGCACGATCCGTCAGCATCTCGAGCAGCTGTGGGAGCATGGGGTCGCGCCAGTGACTTTTTCAGATCTCACTCTCATCATCACAGCACCGGGTTTGCTTACCGCACGCCACGGGAGTTTGTTAATCGGGACCAAGCCCAAGACGAGAGAGTTCGAATACCGAGTCGCCGTATTGTTGGCGCAATATGCCGGCCGAATCCGGCTCTGCAAGGAATGTCACCGTATCTTCTTGGCCATCCGCTGTGACCAACTCTTTTGCACCACGCGCTGTCAGATGCGAGTGGCTTCACGGAAGTGGCGAAAAACGAACAAACGGGACACAAGAAAGGAACGTCGGTAATGGCACGCAAAGATGGCAAGGATCGAGGCATCTTCCAGCGGAAAGACCGGCCAGGATGGTGGGTTCGTGTATACGTCAATGGACGAGCGCAGACATTTCGATGTGACAACAAAACCCAAGCCAAGGCGCTATATGGGCGACTGAAGGCAGATATCAGAGAGAAAAAGTTCTTTCCCGAGCAGTTTGCTCCCTCAAAAGACATCACGCTCCGAGCTTGGATTCGGCGTTACCTCGACGGTTGTTCCAACCGTGGGGTAGGGAACGAAGAGCGATACGGCAGGCGCTGGTCTCTGCTCCTTGGTGGTCGTCTCCTCCGAGAAATCACAACGGAAGAGTTGCGCCGGCTTCAAACGACCATGCGCGCTCGTCGCCTCAAATTTGAGGCATTCAAACAGCAAGGCAAGACTCAAACGGGCAAGGGATGGAGTGATGCCACCATCAACCGACATTTTTCCTTTCTGCGGCACGTCCTCATGCTCGCCATGAAGGAAGGGTGGATCAATCGCAATCCGGTCAGCGGCGTGAAGTTCTTTCCAGAGGTGAACCGGACGCGATTCTTAAACGATGACGAATTGCACCGCCTACAAAACGTCATGTCGGCCGAGGATTGGAAGCTCGTGGCGTTTGCCATCGAAACCGGCCTCAGGCAGGGCGAACAGTTCCCACTCCGCTGGGATCAGGTCGATCTTGAAAACGGTGTGCTCACGATCCCGATGCCTAAGGGTGGTAGGACGCGACACGTCCCGCTCAGCGACGGTGCGAAGGACCTCCTTCGCTCGCTCGAGAGCTTTCTTACCTCGGCCTATGTCTTTCCGGGTATCCGAGGCAAGGAGAGCCACCCCTTGGATGCTCGCGCGTTCGAACGTCGTTCCTACGAGCCAGCGTTGCGACGGGTAGGCATTCAGGGAGCGTGTTGGCATACGCTCCGGCATACTGCAGCGAGTAGGCGCGTCATGGCCGGCGTGGACCTAGTCACCGTCAAAGAGATCATGGGACACCAAGACATCGAGACGACGCTCCGCTACGCACACCTCGCCCCAGCCCACCTTAAGGACGGCGTGAATCGCGGCAGTTTGTTTGCGAGTGGTATTAAGAGTGACTCCGGAACCGTGACCAAAACCGTGACCAAAGAAAGGCCGTCAGAGAAGGAAAAGACTCAACCCATTGATTCTGTGGCGCGCCCGACAGGAGTTGAACCTGTAACCCCCAGATCCGTAGTCTGGTGCTCTATCCATTGAGCTACGGGCGCGCTGAGGAGAAATCAACTATTTAGCAGATGGGATTTCGCGACGAAGTTTGAATTTTCGCGCTTTGTGACATTCTATGTGTCATTTTTGATGGGGCCCCGTCAACAGGAATCTCTGCGTCGGCCGTCCAAAGTCTCGACCGCTGTGTGCAAAGCACAGCGGAAAAATGACTATACCCCAAAGTCATGGTGGGGGAAGCTTGGCTCCAGGGTGTCAGGCATGGGAATGATGATTTTCTTTATGAGGCCTTTTCATGTGCACGTGCAGTGAAAGTGTGCATCCAGTAAGCCACCACTTCCGCAGCTTGCTTTGTCGTCAGATCGGGGAAGGCAGCGCGTAGTGTTAGCCGTATGTCAAACATATTTGTCACGCCGGTCTTGCGTAGTTTGTCCAAAAACACAAGGCAGTCTTTGA
>Ga0075430_100002315_pt1 | contig 15820 bp, 15 predicted proteins | sample RhiMetdeltSRZDD4_FD_75294 | JGI IMG/M metagenome (GOLD analysis project Ga0075430, IMG submission 75294) | Populus rhizosphere microbial communities from Tennessee, USA - Rhizosphere MetaG P. deltoides SRZDD4 | ecosystem: Host-associated > Plants > Roots > Rhizosphere > Soil | place: USA... | reverse complement strand
CAACGAGCCCGTGCCGAACGGCGTGGTGAAGACGCCCGTGCCCGTGGACACCGCGGCGAACACGCGCGACTGACCGGGATAGCGCCAGAGCCGCGGTGCTTGGATGTGGAGCTCCGGAGGGACTCCACGCTCGGCCGAGTAGCCGGTGGCCGTGAACCCGACATGACGGCCCGCCGCGCCCTGCCAGCGAACGGCGGCGAAGGCATCGTACTGCTGGAGATCGGAATTCGTCCGCAGGTTGTCATCGGAGGTGCTGTCACGAGCCTCGGTGGTGACGCGGAACCCGTCGCGCGCTCGATAACCGCCGCCGGCGCGCAGCGTGAGCGAGCCGCTGCCTAACGCCATCGGCACCGCGCCGCCGACGGAGAATGCCCGGCCGCCGTCCTGGTCCAGGGCGGTCCCGGCCCACGCCTGCGTCCGCGCGCCCCCACCCACGTCGCTCCGCCCCAACCCCAGCTCGATCACGCCACCGAGCACGTTCGGACCGTTGAGCAGCGTCGACAGCCCGCGGACGAACACGAGACTCTGCACGCCCGAAACCGGTACCAACGATGGGTCGGTGCGATGATCCCAGCCTAACGTCAACGGAATGCCGTCGAGCAACACGGCGGCCTGACGCGAGTCGGAGCCACGAACCGAGAGCTCCATCTCGCCACGTGAGTTCTGTCGGACCAGCACGAACGGCGTCTCCCGCAGCGCCTCCTCGAGCAACGGCGCCGCTGACAGGCGGAGGGAGTCCGGGCGGACGACGAGCGCGCCGGTTCCGCCAACGGCCGCCGGCGTTCGAACGCCCGTGATCACGACGCGCTCGACCTGCCGTGCACTGTCGGCACGGGTCGAGTCCCGTCGCTCCTGCGCGGCCAGCCCGAGCGGCGCGGCGAGCATCACCAGCGAGATCGCGCCCCGAATCGCGTGAACCGCGAACGGATGTAAAGGAGGTCGTGTGGCCGTGCTGCCGGTCATGCCCAGGTCCGGGAGGTCATACCATGGAGCTTCGGAGGGACAACGAGGCCGCGAACCTATCTACGAGCGATGGTCGCGGCGAGGAAGGAGCGAGCCCACCGTGGCGCCCACCACAGGGGCGACCAACAGCAACCACAACCCGAACAGACCACGCAGCGTGTCCGTCGCCGCCCACTCGGCCGGCGGCATCATCGCGGCCACGGATGCAATCGGAATGGCCAGGATGTGCCCGATCAGGCCGCCCCAGAACGCGCCCCGCCACCGCGGCGGACGTCGGCGCAGTCGATGCCCAGCCCAGACGAGCACGGTCGGGACGAGAAATACGCCGGCGAGCATCGCAGCCAGCCCCGGCGTCACGTGTCGTCCCCCGCCACGTCCCCGCCCGCGTCGGCCTTCCGTCCCCCGCGAACCGCTGCCTCCGGGCGTGGCCGCTTTGGCGCCAGCCAGAGCCAATAACCCGTAATCAGCGTGATCACGAGCGCGGCCGCAGCGGCGTCCGACAGGAGCACCCACCGAAGGCCGCCGAAGATCTCTCCCGAGTGCAGCTTCTCGAGGAACACGTCACCCCGGGGTCCGACGTGGAGGACACGGCCGGTAGCGAGGTCCACGGTGACCTCGGTCGAGGATGCGTCGCGCATCCGGACCTTCACGAAGCCGTTGCGAGGGCGGACGTCCATGCGGTCCACGTCCACCACGGCGTTCAGGGCCCCGTCCGCACCCTCCACGCTTGCGGCGGCCGCCCTTTCGACCGTATCGAGAGCGATCTCGGCGAGCCGTGACAACGGGAGGGCGGCCGCAAACGGCTGCTCGGTCTCATGCGCGACGTCGGGCATGAGGCCCAGACCGCGCTTGTGATTGAGGAGGATGCCCGTCACCGCGATCACGATGAGGGCAATGGTGAAGATGACGCCGAGCCACAGATGGACGTAGAATGCGACCCTCGTCATGGGCCGCTGCCGCCGCGCACTTGCCACGGGAGGACGTCTGTGGCCGAGCGGTGGGCTCAACGACGGGTCTCGAACGCCAATGGCCATCTGCTCTAATACGCGGAGCGGTCGATGGCCGCTGAGCTGGCCCGGTCAGCCGGTCCCGGCCGGTACGCGCTTACCGCCGGTGCGAAGGTAGCCTACGCCCGTTGCCGTCCTGCGCCGGCCAACGCGTGCGGCACCGACCGTCGAGTCGCAGCTCCCGGCGATCCCCGATGCCTTCCGGCTCGAGCGAGGCGCCGTCTCGTTAGGCCATGGGCCTCGCCGACGCGGTCAGCGAGATGGTCCGTGGCGCCGACGTTTCGCGCGGCAATGTCGCGCAGCAGGGCGCGGCGGGCCGGAAGGTGGCGTGGATGTCCGAGATGAGCGGGTACCGCACCCCGAACATCCGGCCGGGGTGCGGTCGACGAGCCGTTCGATTCAGCGCTCGGCGCGCGTCGTCACGCGACTCGCTGCAGCTCGGAGCGCCGGAGGCCGACGTACTGCACTTCGGCGAACAGCGCGACAGCGAGCGCCTGCACGATGATGAACGCGTACCCGAAGGCGTTCGGCTGGATGGGACCGCCGAGGAGCAACCACAGGCTCGCAGCGACCCATGCGAAGTTCAGTCCGATGACCGCGAGCACGCTCGCTCGCGGAACGACGTCGCGCCGCGCGACGAACGCGACGTACCCGACGAACGGGACCAACACCACGCCCGCGTAGCGCAACAGTGATTCGGGAACCTCGAGCCACCGGGCGAGCATGCCGGCGGCGAAGACGAGGAGTACCGCGGTCGCGCCGCTCACCACGGCGTCAATGATGAGCGCGCGTCGAAGGAAGCTGGAAAGGGCAAGCGTCATATCTATCTCCTGATCACCTGGGTTTGCGTTTGGTGATCGCAAGATCGTCGGCGCTAGAGAAAAGTCGATTCCCTCGCAGGTAGTTGAAGCGCAGAAACGTTGGCGCTATGCACGCCTCGCCGGGTATCGTTCGTGATGACGACGCGAGACCTCGCCGCGCCGGCCACGACGCCGGCGGCTGCATCGCCGGCGCATCACGGCCCGAACGGTTCGTTTCGCAACCCCTGGCCGAACAGCGAGCCACGCGGCTGGGGCGATGTGATGAAGTGGACGCTGCAGCGGGAGCGGTCGAAGCTCGCGCCGACGCCGGCGCGGAACTCGTTTCCCATAACGACGCCGTCGGTCTCGTATCCGCGCGCGAGCGACTCGGACTTCGCGGCGACGTGGATCGGCCATTCGACCGTGCTGCTGCAGCTCGGCGGCGTGAATGTCCTGACCGACCCGGTGTTCTGCCAGCGCGCGTTTCCCGTGCAGTGGGCAGGGCCGCGTCGCGTCATGGATCCCGCGTTGCCGATCGAGACGCTCCCGCCGCTCGACATCGTCCTGCAGTCGCACAACCACTACGATCATCTCGACAAGCACGCGGTGCGGCACATCGCGCGCGCGCATCCGCAGGCGACGTGGGTTGTACCACTCGCGCTCGGCGCGTACGTGCGCGGCTGGGGCGCGCGAAACATCGTCGAGCTGGATTGGTGGCAGGAGGCGGTCGTCGATGGGGTGCGCGTCACGGCGACTCCCGCGCGACACTTCAGCGCCCGGCGCCTCGGCGATCGCAACCGGACCCTTTGGTGCGGCTTCGCGATCGAGCGAAGCGGCAAGCGTGCGTACTTCGCGGCCGACACGGCGTATCACCCGCTATTCGGCGAGATCGGTGCGCGCTGCGGCCCGTTCGACTTCGCGATGATCCCGATCGGCGCCTACGATCCTCGCTGGTTCATGAACGTCGTGCACGTGGACCCCGAGGAGGCGGTGCAGATGTACCAGGACATTGTCGGCGCCCATCCGGGCGCGCCGCTCCCGCTCATGCTCGGGATCCATTGGGGGACGTTTCGGCTGACTGACGAGCCGATGGACGAGCCGCCGCGTCGCACGGCCGAACGCTGGCGCGCGCTCGGCCTCGACGAGAGCCGGCTCTGGATCGCGCGGTTCGGCGAAACCCGCAGCATCCCTCGTCATGCCTAACGCATCCGTCTGGGCCGCTGCACTGCGAAACGGACTGCGTCGCAGAATTCGCGGAATCGCGCCTGACGGCGCGAGCGCAGAAGAACGCAGATGCCTGTTCTGCGTTCGCCGTTGCTGCGCGTTCTGCGTCGCAGGCCGATTCGCCGTTTCGTCGTCACCCGCACTCCGTGAATCGCAACCATTAGCCAGCCGCGGCCTCGGGCTCTGGCGCGGGTCCTGGCTCCGTGGGCTCACCCTGCTCGGACGAGCCTCGGACTGCCCTCAGTGACGTCGCAGCGAACACTGCCATCACGAGCGAGCCGACCACGCTGATCCAACCACCGATGCGCAGGCCGCGAACGAATGCCGTGCGCGCGGCATCACGCAGCGCGTCGCCTGCCGCGCCGCCGATCTGTCCGGCGACCTCGATCGCGCCGCCGATGGTGGCCGTCGCGGCGCGTAACGAGTCATCCGTGAGCCCCGCCGGAACCGCGTCAGCCATCCACGCGCGGTACACCGCGACGCCGATGCTGCCGAACACGGCGATTCCGAGCGCACCGCCGAACTCCGCGCTCGTCTCCGAGATGGCCGACGCCGCTCCCGCGCGTTCCGGCGGCGCCGAACCGATGATGAGATCCGTCGTCAGGGTGAACACCGGCGCGACGCCGATCGAGAGGATGAACGACGCGGCGCCAAACGTAACGAAGCTGGTGTCCGTGTCGAAGCCGGCGATCATCCAATAGCCGATGGCCGAGAGGGCGAGGCCGGCGGACATGAGACGGGCGGGGCGAACGGAGCGAGCGAGCTTCGGCGTCGCGATTGCGCCGACGATGAACGCGAGCGCCCACGGGAGCGTCCACAGTCCCGCGTCGAACGGCGAGAGGCCGAGCACGAGCTGGAGGTACTGCGGCAGGAACAGGAACCCGCCGAACATGATGAGGATCGTCAGGCCGTACGTCGCGAGCGACGCGCTGAACGCGGGCACGCGGAAGAGCCGCAGGTCGATCAGCGGATCCGCGAGCACGAGCTGACGTCGCACGAACACGACGCCGAGCGCCACCCCCGCGAGAATCGTGAGGATGGGCAGGAGACTCACGCCATCCTGCGCGATCTGCTTCAGCCCGAAGATCATCGACAGCACGGCCGTGAGCGAAAGCGTCGCGCTCGCCAGATCCGGCCGGCCCGCGTTAGGGTCCTTGTACTCCGGCAGCAGCGACGGCCCGATCGCGAGCAGCAGCCCCATCACCGGCACGCTGATGAGGAACACCGATCCCCACCAGAAGTACTCGAGCAGAATGCCGCCGATGAGCGGCCCGACCGCACCGCCGAGCGAATAGCTGGTGATCCAGATGCTGATGGCGACGGTACGCTGCTGCGGGTCGAGGAACATGTTGCGGATCAACGACAGGGTCGACGGCGCAACCGTCGCCCCGGCAAGCCCGAGCAGCGCGCGCGTCGCGATCAGCATCTCGGCGCTCGTCGAGAACGCGGCGGCGACCGAGGCGACGGCGAATGCGGCAGCGCCGATCAACAGGAGCTTGCGTCGCCCGATCCGGTCCCCGAGCGTGCCGGCGATGATGAGCGTGCCGGCAACGAGGAAGCCGTAGATGTCGATGATCCAGAGCAGCTGCGCGCTGCTCGGCTCGAGGTCGCGCGTGAGCGCGGGAATCGCGAGATGCAGGACCGTGAGGTCCATCGAGTACAGGAGACATGGCAACGCGATGACTGCCAGGCCGACCCACGCGCGCGGTCCCGCCTTTGGTGCGGGTCCCGCGGACGCTTCGCTCATATCGTTCGTGCCGTTCATGAGATCGCCAACTTGTTTGAGTCCTACTCGATCGTCGAACCACGGTCGACGAAATCGACAATCCGCGTTGTGCGATTCGTGTTCCTTAGCTGTCCGGTCCGGTTTGGCCGAATCCGGCGGGCCTTTCGCAGCCAGGTCGCGAGTTGGCTCGCGCACGCGGGCCGACGCCGCCTACGCCGAGCGACCGCGCTCCCCCCTCGTGCCGCGGGACGGCCGGCCTAACGACGCAGGCGTGGGGGAGGCGGGCGCGTCGCGGCGGAGGCGGCCTATGCGAGGCGCCGGCGGCCGGCGGGACCACCACGCCACCCGACGAAACGACACGCTATGCCCGCCGGCCCCGGGCGCGGAGCATCCAGCCGCCGGAGGCGCGATGCGGCCGCCGACCATACGCGATCACGAACTGCGATTCGTCGCTACGCTCGAATGACTCAGGGATACAGCAGGAACGGTTTACGGCTCTCCTTGAACTCCGCCGCCTCGCGATCCCATTCGTCCAGCAGCGCCGCCAGCGTACCGCCTTCGATCGCCGCGCGCACCTTGTCCGATCCCGTTAGGCGGTCGATCGACGGACGCCACTCGAACTCGCGCGGATGCTGGCGGCGAATCTCATCGATCAGCACGAGGGCCGCGCGCACCGGGCGATAGGCTTCGCGGTCGGTGATGTTGAACCGGATCGCCGGGATCGTCTGCCCCGGAAACTTCCGCGCGCCGGCCTCGACCGCCATCGTGATCGCCTCGAAGCGGACTCCTGGCAGCTGCTTGTCGTTCATCACCCGCACGACCTCCGGCGCGTTCAACCACGACGCGCCGACCTGCTCGAACGGTCGGTCCGTGCCGCGGCCCTCGGTGACATTCGTGCCCTCGAAGTAGACCGTGCCGGGATAGTCGTTCAGCGCGGCGAGCGAGCGCAGGTTCGGCGACGGATTCTTCCACGGCAGCCCGGTCTGGTCGAGCCACTGCGAGCGCTGCCAGTTCGATGCCTTGATGACGATGAGGTTCGCGCCGATGCCGAACTTCTGGTTGAACATCTGGGCGAGCTCGCCAACGGTCATGCCGTGTCGCGCCGGGATCGGATACATCCCGACGAACGATTTGAACTTCGGGTCGAGGAGCGCGCCTTCGACGATGTCGCCGCCGATCGGATTCGGCCGGTCGAACACGACGAACGGGATGCCCTTCGCCTTCGCGGCTTCCATCGACAGCGCCATGCTCGACACGTAGGTCCACGTGCGCCCGCCGACCTCGAGCAGATCGTACAGGATGGCATCGACGTCCTTCAACATCGCGGCCGTCGGTTTCTGATCCTCGCTCTTGTAGAGCGAATACACGGGGACGCCGGTCGCCGAGTCGGTCTCGTTCTCGATCTTCGCGCCGGCGGGCGCCGTGCCGCGGATCCCGTGCTCCGGCGCGAACAGCGCGACGAGCTTGAGATCCTTGTGCTTCGCGATGAGATCGACATCCGGTGTGCCGGCACGATCGACCGCGCTGTGGTTGGTCAGGAAGGCAACGCGCTTCCCGCGAATCGCTTCGGGCACGTTCGCGAGAAACACCTCGACGCCCGGCTGGACGGCAGCTGTCGCGTTAGGCGCCGGGGCCTTCGTGCTGTCGGTGGCTGCGGCTTGCTCGGAGGCCGGCGTCCGACCGCACGCCGCCAGGAGGATCAGGACCGGGACGAACGCTCTCATCATCTGTTCTCGGCTCGAGTTGACATCCGACATTAACGATGCGACGCGTTCGACGCTCCGGCCATACCCGAGCGGATACTCCTCGCGGCCTTGTCATGGTCCGGACAAACGCGCGCGCGAAAGGAGCCGCCGGGTACCAGGCTCCCGTCCCTCGGCGCCTCGACCGTCAGCTCGACGAGTCCATGGCGTCAGACGCCGCGTGCGTCCGGCGTGCGAACCAGTAGAAAGGTGTCGCGAGCAGCTGAATGACCGCCGCCAACCAGTACGACGTCGGATAACCCCACACGTCGGCCGCTCGACCGAGCATCGGCTGAGCAGCGGCTGCTCCGCCCGACCCCAGCAGGGAATCGAACGACAGCACCGTCGCGCGCTCGTCCGCCGTAATCAAGCCGTTCAGGTACGCCTGACGAACCGGCGTGATCGCAGCGTACATCAGCGCCGCGATCGACAGGAGCGCCACCACTGCCCAGAATCGCGGCACGAGCCCGACGATCGCCAGCACGACCGCGGTGATGCCCGTTCCCAGCACGAGCACCGACGTGCGTCGGCGAAAAACGCGGCGCATGTGCGGGACAGCGAGGCCACCGACGATCTGCGCCCCGGCGAATGCCGCGGCCGCGATTCCAGCGACCCCGTACGCGCGGTCATCACCATACAGCTCGAGCAGGTACGGCTGCGCGGCGTAGAACGCATAGATCATCACGCCGCCGGTGAACGGCGCGGCCAGCATCACCCATCGAACCGACGGGTTACCGAGTCCGTGGGCGACGGCTTCGCGGAGCACGCGCTTCACCTCCTGCACCGGATGCTTCCCTCGGCTCGGCGTGAACCCGACATCTCGCATCAACACGAACGCGACGACGAACGTCACGCCCAACACGAGTGCTCGAGCGAGATAGGGAACACCGAGGTTCGTTGCCTGCGCGATGAACCCTCCGCCAACGGAGCCGCCGAGCATCGCGATTCCTTCGACGATCTCGCCTTTCGCGAAGACGGCATCGAGCGCTCCGCCGTCCCGTGTGTAGCCGCTATGGGTCAACGCATCGACCAGCCACGCTTCCACCGCCCCCGAGAAGAACGTGAAGCCGAGGCCGAGCAATGCGGACACGAGCGCCCATGCCCAGAACGGCGCCGTCATGCGCCACATCAGCAGGTAGAGCAGCGTGGACATGGCGAGCGTGATCGTCCCGAGCAGGTACGAGGTTCGCCGCCCGCGCGTGTCGGCGACGACGCCGGTCGGCACCTCGAACACGAGCATGCCGACCGTGAAGAACGCGTTCGCCGTGAACGCTTCGGTGTTGCTCAGCCCCGCGTCGAGCAGAAACAGGGTGTTGATCCCCCAGATCAACGACGCGGCGAGCGTGTGGAGAAACAACAGGACCAGGTACACGCGCTGAATCGCGCGAGAGTCGGCGTTCACGGGTCAGTGACCACGTCCGTCTTCATTGACGACACCTTCCCCGTCGAGCGTGCCACCTCTGACATCGCGAACGGGTCTGTGAGGGGTTCCCGAGCGAAACGCGCAGTATCAAAGCAACTGCAGCTAACCTCGCCCTAACCGCGCGCGCTCATTATGGGAGCCCCGCTGCAAGCGCGACAGCGGCGGAGGCGTTGCTTCGGCGCGTTTAAGACAACCCACCAATGGGAGACCGATCCATGAGACGCGTGCTCGCCACACTGACGGTCGCATCGATTTTCGCGCTCGGCTGCAGCCAGGCGCCAACCGCGCCCGCGGCAAGGGTGAACCCGACGGTTTCGCTGAGTTGCGGCAGCACCACGAACAACGACAACAACCCGCCGACGACCGCGGGGGGTGGCAGCTGCAACAACAACAACAACAACAACGGCAACACTGGCAACAACAGCAACAACCCGCCGACGACAGCCGGGAACTGATCGCGCCATGTACGTCCGCCCTCGCCCGGTTTCGGATGCGGGCGAGGGCGGAGGTTGCGAGCGTCCGTGAGCTAGGCAGCGCGCGCTAGCAGCTCGTGGATCGTCTGGCGCACCGGCGCCGTGAGTCGCTTTCGCGATGGCCGCGTCGTCACCTACGGAGAGCAGGAAGGGCGGCCGGCAGCGTTCGTCGTCACCGAATCCAGCACTGGCACCCTGGCGGCGGGAGAGAAAAGGGACTTTCCCGATTCGCCGGCGCGAATTGGCACGACGTGAACCGCGAGTGGCAATATCCCGGCACCGAGAGCAAAGCCGCGTGGTTCGACAGCAAGGACGTGCTCTGGGCACAGACGGAGAATCGCGTCGTCTATCTCCCGTTAGGAAGCCGTCGAGTCGTCGATCCGGGAATGGCGCTGCGGTCGTGGTCGGCCGCAGCAGTCAGGTCAGTCCACACCGGGTATGGCGTGACACGCCTGACGCGCATCGTGGCCCATCGGCGCTCGCCGTCGTTGCTAGCAGCACCAGGGTCGAGCATGTAGTCCATCGCGCCCTATGTCCGAAGAGCGACCGTGAGCGCCTCCAGCAGAGCCGTCTCGGTGAACGGCTTGAACAGACAGGCCACCGCACCCGCCTCGAGCAGTCGCGCGCGAATGGCTTCGTCTCGCTGGCCGGTGACGAAGACGATCGGAATGGCCAACTGCCGGCGGGCCAGCTCGACCTGGAGTGCCGGCCCGCTCATGCCGGGCATCGCGATGTCGAGGATCAGACACCTGGTGTCGGCGATGCAGTCGGATGCCAGGAAATCCTCCGCCGACGCAAACGCCCGAGCGTCGAATCCGAATTGCCACAACAGGTCGGGCAGCGACTCGCGCACTGACTCATCGTCATCGACCACCGACACGAGCGAACGAGTCGTCGTCACGCATTCTCCGTTGTGTGGCCTTTAATCCGATAATGGGCCGGTCGAGTACCGAGGGTCGATGATACCTTGGTGTTGGCTCAGGCCGGTATCGTCAGCAGTCGGAGTCCGGAGAGGTCCAGGCGGAGGAGACTCGGTGTGCGGACGATGCGGAGCACCGCCGTGTCACATGTGGGGCAGCGCAGCACGATGCCCATGGGTTGCCCGTACTCCAGCAGCGCGCCTACGGGCCCTACGGCTCCGCAGCCGCCGCACGTTGCCAGCGCCGCGGTCATCTCGTGCGCGAACACGTCGCGAAGGACTCCGCCCGCCGCGTTTCCGTCGAGGTGGATCTTCTCAGCCCGCATGGCACGCCTCCAGGTCTTCTGCGTCAGAAAAGAGGATCACTCACGGTGACATGCTGCCCTAACCCGTCGCGCCGAACCGCTCCGTCCGCACGCGGGATGCCGCGTGCCCGAGCTCCACGAGGAGCGATGCGACCGACTCGACGAACACCGTCGGACCGCACACGTAGGCGTGCGGCTCGGCGGAAGGCGGCCAGATCACGGCCTCGAGCATGGCGCGGTCGATGCGGCGACGGTACCCGGTCCACGTGACGGGCGCCTCCCTCGTGAAGGTGAGCACGACCTCCACAGCTGGCGGGTCGGCGAGCCGTTCGAGCTCGGCGGCGTATATCACGTCTGCCGGCGTCCGCGCCGAGTAGAGCAAACGCACCGGCACCGCGGCGCGCGCCGATGCGTCGGCACGAGCGTGACGGCGCAACATCGCCATCAGCGGCACGATCCCGGAGCCGCCCGCGACGAGTAGCAACGGCCCGCCTAACGCCACGTCCCACACGAAATAGCCGCCGATCGGTCCGCGTATCTCGAGCCCGTCGCCGCGACGTAACTCGCCGACGAGGTACGGCGAGACCTCGCCGTCGTCGAGGCGCTCTACCGTGAGCGCGACCCCGCGATCCTCTGGTGGAGACGCGATCGAGTACGAACGCTGCGCCTGGTACCCGTCCTCGGCGACGAGCCGCACGTCGACGTGCTGGCCGGGGCGGTGGCCGGGCCATTGCGGCACATCGAGCACCAGCGTGCGCGCTCGCGGCGTTTCGTCGCGAACATCGACCACGGTTGCCACGCGCCACTCGAGTCGCCCCGCTGTGGCGTCAGGGATCGCCATGGTATCGCTGCTCGCGCCACGGATCTCCGCGATTGTGGTATCCGAGCTGCTCCCAGAATCCGGGGCTGTCGGTGGGCACGAGCTGCAGCCCACGCACCCATTTCGCGCTCTTCCAGAAGTACAGATGGGGCACGAGCAGCCGCGCTGGTCCGCCATGCTCGGGCGGCAGTGCCGCGCCGTCGTAGCCGAACGCAACCCACGCTTTCCCCCCTGTCACGTCCGACATCGGGAGGTTGGTCGTATAACCGCCATCACAGAAGGCGACCACGAACGCGCCGGCTCCGACCCCTTGCGACGCAGCGGCGGCAAGCAGCGTGTCGACCGACACGCCCTCCCACTTCGTTCCGAACTTCGACCACTTCGTCACGCAGTGGATGTCGACGACTGGCGTGTCGCGCGGGAGCGCCTGGAAATCGTCCCACGACCAGCGAGCCGAACGGCCATCGGCGTCGCGGATCGTGAAGTCCCACTTCGACAGGGGCGTGCGCGGCGTCGGGCCGGCAGAGAGGACCGGGAAGTCGTTCGTCTCGTACTGTCCGGGAGGGAGGCGAGGCGCATCGACCATCCGGGCGCTTCGGGCGCGGAATCCGCGGGCGATGAACGGTTGCTGAGCCATGGGGTGTCTCCCGTTAGGTGGAAGGCTTGGTCGCGTCGAGCCGCGTAGTGACCGGCACCAGTCATCCCGCGGAGCGGGCGTGTACCCACACCCGGTCGTGCTCGGCGGCGCGGGGCGTCGCCGTATCCCGGGAGGCGCCCGCCGCGCAGTTCCTCCTCGCCTGATCCTGCTCGACGGCGAGCTCCACCTTCGTGATGTCCGGCCGGAAGAAGAGCGCGACCGTCCAGTCGAGCACCATGCGCAGCCGTCGGTCCCAACGCGGCATCTCGAACAGGTAATACGTTCGGCGCAGCCACCACGCGACGAACCCGGTGACCCGCACACCAAAGACCTCCGCCACAGCCTGCGAATGTCCGAGGGACGCAAGCGTGCCGAGCGTCCGGAAGAGAAACGCGGCTGGTTCGCGCCCGCGCACCGCGGCGGCGACGTTGCGTGCCAGCTGCCGTGCCTCGCGGCTCGCGTGTTGCGCGAGTGGGGGATACGGGCGGCCGTCGGGTCCCGGGATGGCGGCACAGTCGCCTAACGCCCACACCGTGGGGTGACTCCGGCTCCGCATCGTCGCATCGACCGCGATGCGACGGCGCTCATCGTGCGCGACGGGGATGCGGACGGCCGCCGGGTTCGGAACGATGCCGGCCGCGAGCACGATGGTGCCGGCCTCGATCGTCTCATCGGCGAGCGTGACGCACCTCGACTCGATGGCGCGCACGGGAGTCGAGGCCCGAATGTCGGCCCCGCGGCGACGCAGGATGCGCGTCGCGGCGTCGGCGAGTTTCGCGTCGACCTCCGGCAGGATTCGCGAGCCCGCCTCGAACAGGTGGAACCGCATCTCGTCGCGACGGATGCGCGGGTAGTAACGCAGGATGTCGTCGGCGAACGCCGTCAGCTCGCCGAGCAGCTCGACGCCGACGAGTCCTCCGCCGATCACGACCACCGTGAGATACCGGCGACGCGTCTCCGGGTCGGTCTCCGCGTCGGCGCGCTCGAGCCGCTCGATCAGGTGATTTCGCAGCACGAGGGCGTCCGCCATCGTCTTGAACGTCAGCGCACTCGACGAGCCGGGGATCAGCGACTGGTTTGTCGTCGACCCGAGCGCGACGATGAGGTGGTCGTATTCGAGCGCATACGACGCGCCCTCGGCCGCGCCGGCGTGGACGACTTGCCGTTCGACGTCGACGTCCTCTACGGTCGCCTCGATGAAGCGCGCCCGGCGCAGCGTGGGCCGGATCGGCTGCGCGCAATGTCGCAGCTCGAGGACGCCGGAGCACGCCTCGAAGAGCAGCGGCGTGAGCACGAAGAAGTTATCGCGGCTCACGAGCGTGATCTCGACGCCGTGTTGTCGGCCGACCAGGCGCTCGAGGTGGCGCGTCACCGCCACCCCACCGAAGCCACCTCCAAGTATCACGATACGCATTGGCTACCTCAGCCGGCGGCCGCCATCGTGTGGCGGGCGCCACGTGGTTGGTACGTTCCCGGTTCGGTTCGGAAGCTCACCGCGAGGCGAGTCCATCCGTTGATGGCGATGATGGCCATCGTCAGCGCGAGCAGCTCGGTCTCGGAGAACTCCGCGCGCGCCTGTTCATAGACGTCGTCGGGCACGCCGCTGTGACCGATGTCCGTCACAGACTCCGTCCACGCCAGTGCAGCTCGCTCCCGTGGCGTGAAGAACGGCGTCTCGCGCCACACCGGGATGGCGTACAGGCGCTGCTCGGTTTCGCCGGCGGCTCGTGCGTCCTTGGTGTGCACGTCGACGCAGTACGCGCAGCCGTTGATGTACGAGGCGCGGAGCTTGACGAGCTCGACGAGCCTGGACTCCAAGCCGCTGCCCTGAACGAATCGTTCGAGCGCCGCCATCGCGCGCATCGCCTCAGGACTGACTCTGCGGTAATCGACGCGAGCGGGGCTCGAGGCTGTGCTGCCGGTCTCGGCGGTCACGTTCGTCATGCGCCCTCGACAGAGAAAGGTATCCGCGGTCTGCATCCGCCTGGTCCGGATGCGCGTGCGCTCCACGCGTACACAATCTCGGGACGTCGCGCCGATCTCTATTGCCTGATGGTATCGGTGCAACGCGCGCGGAGCGACTGGCGGGTGTGCTCGCGTTTTCGGGCGCCGGGCCTAACGCGCCGCGCCATGTGCCTTCGCGCGGACCGATACCAAAGTGTCGGCAATACCATCGGGTAATGGGCTGCTCGGCACGACCTCGGAAGATTGCCTCCGCACTCGCGGGGTGCCATCCGGCCGACTTGGAGGCACGCCGGAAACTGTTCTTCCACGAGGAGTCACCATGATCCACCTCCGTATCGGGCCGCGCCTCGGCGCGATCGACGCTGCGCGTGCCCGGCTCCGCCCGGCCCATCTCTGCATCAGTGCACTCGGCCTCACGTTCTCCCTGTCCAGTCCAGCGCTGGCACAAGCCCAAACCGTCGTGTCGAGCCGTCAGGCCCGGCCGACACTCTCGAGGGAATCCACAATGACGCAGACCACCACCGTCGAGCCCATGACTCAGACTGCAGCGAAGCCGCAGAGCACCCCGCCCGCCGGCAGCGAGGACGCCATTCGGCCGTTTCGCGTGGCCGTCCCGGAGAAGCAGATCGCTGACCTTCGCCGCAGGATCGCAGCCACGCGTTGGCCCACCAGGGAGCTCGTGGCGGATCGGTCGCAGGGCGTACAGCTGGCGACGCTCAAGGAGCTCGCCCGCTACTGGGCGACGGACTACGACTGGCGGAAGACCGAAGCCAGGCTGAATTCCTACCCGCAGTTCGTCACGAAGATCGACGGCGTGGACATCCATTTCATCCACGTCAAGTCGCGTCACGCTAACGCGATGCCGATGATCATCACGCACGGGTGGCCCGGATCCGTGATCGAGCTGCTCGATGTCATCGATCCGCTCACGAATCCGACTGCCCACGGCGGGAAGGCCGAGGATGCCTTCCACCTCGTGGTGCCGTCCTTGCCTGGCTACGGCTTCTCGGGCGAGCCGACCGAGCTCGGTTGGGAGTCCGGCCGCATCGCCCGTGCCTGGGCCGTGCTGATGCAGCGCCTCGGCTACACGCGCTACGTCGCCCAGGGGGGCGACGTCGGCGCCGACGTGACGGACGCGATGGGGCGCCAGGGGCCGAAGGGACTGGTCGGCATCCACCTCAACCTGCTCACTGGGGCGTTAGGCATCGCCGATAAGCTGCCGGCGAAATCCGACCAGGAACGCTCGGCGCTCAAGGCCGTCGAGACGTTCAAGGCGACTGGCTTCGGCTACTTCCTGGAACAGTCGACGCGACCACAGACGATCGGCTACTCCCTGCTGGATTCACCCATCGGCCTCGCGGCCTGGTTGCTCGACCACGACACGGACAGCTACTACAAGATCTCCCGTGCGTTCGTCGACAACATGCCCGCGGGCAATCTCACCCGTGAGACCATCGTCGACAACATCACGCTGTACTGGCTGACGGGCACCGGCACATCGGCCGCGCGATGGTACTGGGAGTTCGGGCAGTTCCTGGCGAAGGTGGGCGGCAACGCTCCTCCGCCGGTCCTGGTTCCCGTGGGGTTCACGACGTTCCCAGGCGAGCTCTGGGCTGCCCCGCGCAGCTGGGTGGAAGCGGTCTACCCCGGCCTCGCCTACTTCAACGCCGTCGACCGCGGCGGACACTTCGCGGCCTGGGAAGAACCGGCACTCTTCGCGTCGGAGCTGCGTGCGGCGTTCAAGCCGCTGCGGTAACGCGTGGTCCGGCGGCCGGCGCGAAACGTTAGGCGCTCGCGTCGGCCGCCGTCGGACCGA
>Ga0075430_100002314_pt1 | contig 15821 bp, 12 predicted proteins | sample RhiMetdeltSRZDD4_FD_75294 | JGI IMG/M metagenome (GOLD analysis project Ga0075430, IMG submission 75294) | Populus rhizosphere microbial communities from Tennessee, USA - Rhizosphere MetaG P. deltoides SRZDD4 | ecosystem: Host-associated > Plants > Roots > Rhizosphere > Soil | place: USA... | reverse complement strand
TCCCGATGTTCCGCCGAAAGCTTCTCAAGACACTTCCGGATCGCCGCACTTTTATCCTTCTTGTCGAGGACAACTTCCGGATCGTCAGAGGGATCCTCGATTGCCTCGGCCGTCTCGTCATCCAGTTCTTCGTCCGGACGACGCCGAAGCGCCGACAAGGCTTTGAACCGCGCGATCGCCAGCAACCAGGTGGATACCTGCGACCGCCCCTCGAACCGACCAGCCTGACGCCACACGTCAAGAAACACTTCGCTGATCAGATCTTCCGCAACCGACTCGTCACGCACCAGACGCAACACGAACCGGAAAACCCGTACATGGTGCCGCGCGAACAGCACCTGCATGGCGAGCCGATCGCCGCCTGCAATGCGTCCGATAAGGACATCGTCCGAAGTGGATTGCATTGCCTGACGGTCAACTCGTTAGGTTAGTCGCAGGGAGAAGCGACGAGGTTCAAAGGTATCGGGAGGAAACGGGCTACGTAGAACCCCTACCCCAAGGGTTTCCACGCATAGCGCCCGGACCGATCCCCTCCGGGCAGAACCGCATCATAACGCAAAAATCGCTCGCCGAGACAGGCTTGCGAAAAAACCTGTAGATTCATGCTCGTAACCGGATTCCCCGGCCTTGCCCAGCCCTGCTCAAGTACCGACCCGGACCGGGGCGTGAAGCTTCCGCAGCGCCGCCAGAACCGATAGGGCGGTAATCTTTCCAGTTTTTGGATTTTCTGAAGGAACATTTTCGATAGTTAACGAGAATCGGGCGGAATCCGCCTCCACCTCGATGGTGTGGCAGTTCCGGTTGACGCCAGGGTCGGCCCAGATCTCGATCGTGGTCCGGTCCGGCCCGATCCCGGCCAGGGACAGGGCCGCCGCCACATTCACGTTAGCCGGGAACCCGGCCGCCGCCTCGCGCGCACTCCCGGCAAACACCCGCTTCGGCCCGTTGAGCCCCTCGAGCGAAATATCGTTGGCCACCAGATAAGGGGCGCCGGCCAACCCGGTGGGGGGCTTGCGGGTGGTCATCCGGACCGAACTGATCCGGCCCTCGGCGGCCGCGGTGACGGCATCGAGTCCTAAAAGCGCGCCGGTCGGAACGATGATCTGGCCGCCCTTCTCCCGGGCAAGCTCCATGAGTTGCGGCCGTGCCAGTAGAACGCCGCAGCTCAGCACCATGACCGCCTTGCCGGCTTCCAGCATCGGCCGGCAGATATCCTCAAAAACCGTGGCTGGTGCGCACTCGATCGCGAGGTCGGCGTGCTCCGGCATTGCGTCGAGTTCCACCAGCGGACAGGCGATGCCTTGAGCATCGAGCCAAGCCTGTGCCTTGTTGCGATCACGCACCGCAACACAGGCGAGCCTCAGTCCGGGGATGCCGTCATGCAGCCGCCGCGCCAGCACCCGGCCGATGGCGCCGAGGCCGGCTATTGCGACGCGCGTCTCAGCACCTGTCATAAGGCCTCCTATCCGAACCGGTCATACGCGTGGCCGTTATCGTCGACAAGCGGCGGTGCTGCGGTGCCTCGCCGCCTTGACCGGCGACCGGCAATCGGCACAGTCAGCGCTGCTTCCAAGGAGGAAACAGGATGATTAGCAAATTTTCCGCCGCGGTCGTCGGCGCTCTTATTACCCTGACGGCCGGCGCCTCGGCGCAGAACTTTCCCAGCCGGCCGGTGACGATGGTGATCCCGTTCGCTGCCGGCGGTCCGACCGACGTGCTCGGCCGCGTGGTCGGCGCGCGCATGAGCGAAATCCTCGGCCAGCAGGTCGTCATTGAAAACGTCGGCGGTGGTGGTGGCCAGACCGGCTCCCGGCGCGTGGCGGATTCCAAGCCAGACGGCTACACGATGGTGCTCGGCACCGTCGGCACCCATGCGCAGGGCCAGACGCTCTATAAGAAGCCGCTCTACAACGCGATGACCGACTTCAGCCCGGTCGCCTTGCTCGCCGAGGTTCCGATCATCTTGACCGTGCGCAAGGACCTGCCGGTCAAGAACTTCGAGGAATTCGTCGCATACGCGCAAAAGAACCAAAACAAGATGCAGTTCGGCTCGGCCGGCGCCGGCTCGGCGACCCATCTCGGATGCGTACTGCTCAACCATCTTCTCAAGACCAACATCAATCACATTCCGTACAAAGGCACCGGCCCGGCGATGATCGACCTGGCCGCCGGCCGCATCGACTTCCTGTGCGAGATCATCACCACCGCCAAGCCGCACGTCGACGGCGGCACCGTGCGGGCGCTGGCGATCTTCGACAAGGAACGCTCCCCGGCCCTGCCCAACCTCGCAACCGCGATCGAGCAGAACGGGCCCAAGGACCTGATCGCCTATACCTGGAACGCGCTTTTCCTGCCGCGCAACGCGCCGGCTGATGTCGTGGCCAAGCTCAACACGGCCGCGATCGACGCGATGAAATCGCCGCAGGTCAAAGACAAACTCGCCGGCCTCGGCGCCAAGATCGCGACGCCGGCCGAGATGACCCCGCAATATCTCGCCGACCTCGTGAAGAGCGAGATCGCGAAGTGGTCGGTTCCGATCAAGGCGTCGGGCGTCATCATCGAGTGACTGCCGCCGGCGTCCAATGCGTTTCATGGCCGGGGCCCGTCCCCGGCCATTTTTTTTGGGCGAAGGGCCTTTTTAGGCGAGCTCGATCGGCTCGCTGACTTCGTGGCGGAACTGCAAGGAGCCGATCGTGATCACGGCCTGCGCGGTGAGCTTCTCGGTGCCGTTAAGCCTGCCATCAGCAAGCGCTTGCCTGACGGCCTTTTCGATCTCACGTTGGCCGCTCACGCCCAGCGTCTTGAGGAATTTCCGGATGCTGGTGTTGAACACGTCCTCGTTCATGGTCTGCTTCCTTTCGGGACACCAACCGATGGAACTTCGGGTATTCGCCGCCCGGCTGCCACTTTCCCGCCGCCGTCGCTTAAGAATTCCCTAATTCAGTCAAGTTGAGGCCACCGACGCAAGGGCGAATGGACGCTTCCCGACATGGCAGAGGGAAATGATTCCATGGCGATCATCCGTACGGCTGCGCTTGGCGGCGCGGCCCTTATTGCCTTAGCGGCAATTGTTCCTGCGACATCCCATGCGCAAGGTCCCGGAGCGCCGCTTGAGCTCGTTCCGGGGCCGAACCAGGCGAAGCCGACGCGCGGCGCCATCAACAATAGGAACGCCGCGAAGACCGTTGCCAAGGCTGCCGCCAAGTCTGCAACCAACAAGTCTGCCAGCAGCAACAAGTCCGCGACCAACAAGTCGACGACCAGGACGGCGGCGCGGAAATCACCGCGACAGGATACGGCAGAGCGGCCCGCACCGAAGACCGCCCGGGCCAATCCGCGGACGGATACCAACATTGCCGCAAGCCGGCAAAAGCAGGTCGCCAGCAACGCGCAGCGTGGACGCGCCACACCTAAGCAAAGCGTGATCCGCACCGCGGTCGTGCCCTACCTGACTGTCTCGCGGCCGGTGCTTCGCCGCGGGACAAAAGCGCCGCCGATCATCGCGCGCGGTCCCAACACCGATACGTCCGAAGACCGGGCAGCGCGCGGCCGCGATTCGATTTCGCTGGTGGCGACGCTGCCCTGGTGGCGCAACGACCGCATGCAAGATGTGAGCTACGGCAGCGCCGTGGCCGAGAGCAAAGTGCTCGAGGCGGCCGCGGTGTGGATCGCGGCCAACGGCGGCGCGGCGGAGGACGAGCGTCCCGCCGGCGAAACCTTCGGCCACCCCTCCGTGGATGAGGCCGTCGATGTGGCCGACGCTAACGAGCTCAACGACATCGACCTCGCAGCGGGACCGGTGCCGGCGCCGACGTCTCCGGGATTCATGCAGTCGCTGCTGGCGCTGATCGGTGGCGCGGCCGCCGCGGCGGTCGCCTCAGCGCGCCTGTTGTTCACCTAGACAAACTCTCGGAAGCTGGCCCCGCTTGCGTGGGGACGAGCGGGACATGAAACGGCGCGCGGGCCGTGCTAAACCTCGCCTCCCGCCGCCTGCATTTCCACCCGAGAGGTCGACGTGTCCCGCCTCAAGCTCACTCTTGCCTGCGGCCTTTACGACCGCACCGACGCGCTGCGCACCGGCGACGTCAAGATCGACGGTATCGACATCGATTTCATCGCGATCTCGAACCCGCGCGAGATTTTCGACCGCATGGGCGGCAAGCAGGAGTTCGATGTCTCGGAATTTTCAAGCTCCGAGTTCATCAGCCGGCTCGGCCGTGGCGATCGGAGTTTCGTAGCAATACCCGTGTTTCCGTCGCGCGTGTTCCGGCACGGCTACATCTACATCAATCGCAAGGCCGGCATTCGCGAGCCCAAGGATATCGCCGGCAAGCGCGTGGGCGTACCCGTCTACACCATGACCGCCGCGGTCTGGATCCGGGGCCACCTCACCCATCAGTACGGCGTCGACCTCTCCGGCTGCCGTTGGATCGAAGCCGCGATCAACCATGCCGGCTCGCACGGCGACCCGAGCGCGCCGGCGCTGCTGAAGCCAGTCAAGGTCGAGCGCGATCCGCAGGGCCGCTCCCTGAGCGAACTCCTCGCCAACGGCGAGATCGATGTCGTGATGGGTACGCAGCACCCGACTCCGCATCCCGACATCGTGCCGCTGTTCCCGGACGCGCGTGCGGTCGAGCGCGCATTCGCCAAAGCCACACGTATCTTCCCGATGATGCATCTCGTGGTGATCCGCCGCGACGTGCACGAGCGCGATCCCTCGATTGTTGGCCGGCTCTACAAGGGCTTTGTCGACGCCAAGAACCTGGCGCTGGCGCGGCTCAAGCGCGGTCATCCGCTGATGCTGCCGTGGCTGCACCAGGACATCCGTGAACTCGACGAGGTGTTCGACGGCGATCCCTACCCTTGCGGCATCGAGGCCAACCGGGCGAGCCTCGACGCGTTGATGCAATACATGGTGGAGCAGCACTTCATCGCGCGGCCGATCCCGTTCGAAGAGATGTTCCTGCCGGTCGACCCGTCGCTGAGATGATGCGACACAGGCCACCCTGGTGACCTTGGGCACGGGAGCCGTGCTAGTCTCGCCGGCAACAACTTTCGCTAGGGTGGTGACGATGGGACTGGAACAGGCAGGAACCAAAGCAGCGGCCACGGTCGACTACGATCGCTACCGGCTGCGCCGCTTTGTCGAAGAGCTGGAACACGGCGAGATCGAACGGTTCGGCGGCCAAAGCAAGCTCTCGGAAGTCGCCGCCACGCTCGAAGGCAATCCCAAAGCGGTGCTGTTCGAGGATGCCGGCGGCCATCCGCTGGTCGGCAACGCACTCGCCAGCCGCACCCGCTTTGCCAAGGCGTTCGGCACCACCCCGCAGAAGCTCCTGCCCGAAATCCTGCGGCGGTTGCGCACCAAACCCGAATTCGTCGAGGTGACGCGCAAGGAAGCGCCGGTGCAGCAGGTGGTGACGACCGGCGCCGACGTCGACCTCACGCGACTGCCGGTGCATCTCCAGCACGGCAAGGACGGCGGCCCCTACATTTCCGCAGGGATGGATTTCGCCCGCGACCCGGCCACCGGGCTGATCAATGTCGGGCTGCGCCGCTTCATGGTGCGCGGCCAGAACACCACCGGCATCGACCTCGTCGCGCCGAGCGACCTGCGCAACATCTATCTGGCGACGCTGGCGCGCGGCGAGCGCTTGCCAATGAGCGTCGTGGTCGGCGGACATCCGGTCGACTATTTCGGCGCGACCATGCGCATGCCGGGCGACGAGATGGAGTTGCTCGGATCGCTGCGCGCCGCACCGATGCCGCTGGTGAAGAGCATCACCAACGACCTCATGGTGCCGGCCGACGCCGAGTGGGTGATCGAAGGCTATCTCGGTGAGGAAGGCTACAAGGAGCCGGAAGGTCCCTACGGCGAATTCCTCGGCTACTACGGCGGCGTGAAGACCAATCCCATCTTCTACGTCACCGCGATCACGCGGCGCGAGGACGCGCTGTTTCAGACGCTGACCATCGGCGGCCCGACCATGAGCCGCACCGACACCGCACAGCTCTGCACGCTGCGCACCGAGGTGCTGATCTGGCGCGCGCTCGAAAGCGCCGTGCGCGAACCGGTCGCGGTCTATGCGCCACCGTCGACCGGCGGCGTCTACAACGTGCGCATCGCGATCCGCCAGCGCGTGCCGGGCGAGGCGCGCAACGCCATCGCAGCGGCGTTCGGCTCGCTCGCCAACGTGAAGAACGTGTTCGTGGTCGATCCCGATATCGACATCTTCTCCGACGAGCAGATGGAGTGGGCACTGGCGACGCGCTTCCAGCCCGACCGCGACTTCGTGGTGGCGAGCGCGTTCCGCACTATCCCGCTCGATCCGTCGCTGGCAAGCCACGGCAGCCTCGGCGCCAAGGCCGGTTACGATCTCACCATGCCGATGGGCAGCAGCAAGAAGCTCGAATCCGAAATCCCGTCGCCGCCGCACTACAAGGGCGCGCGTTTCGCGTCGGTCGAAGCGGCGCTGCGTGACGGTCCGAAATTCTTCGAGGACCTGATGACCGCGCTCGGCTCCAGCGACGGCCGCGAGATCGTGCGGGATCTTGAAGCGTTGCGCGGCAAGGGCCGGCTCAAGCGCGATCCGGCGGAAGGCCGCTATAGCCTCGTCGACTAAGCCCGCGTGCGGCGAAAGGAGTGGTGCCGAAGCCGTCACCACTCCCATCGACACTGTCATCTAACCTGGACAGGCTTGGTTCGCTTAGGCACGCGCATACTGGTTGAACCAGTCAATGGTGCGCGTCCAAGCCTGTTTTGCGGAGTTTTCGTTGTAGCGTTCCGGCGTGGCGTCATTGAAGAAGCCGTGCACGGAATTCGGATAGAGGTAGCCCTCGAAGCGGATATTGTTCTTCTTCAGCTCCGCTTCCTGCGCGGGATATGCGCTGGCCAACGGCTTATCCAACGCGCCGTGGTGGACAAGAATCGCCGCCTTGATCTTCGACACGTCCTCCGGCCTTGCCGCCGCGCCGTAGAACGGCGCTGCCGCCGCCAGATCCTCGCCCAATTGGACCGCGAGCATATTGGACAGGCTGCCGCCGAAGCAGAACCCGGTTGCGCAGATTTTTCCATTGCTGTCGGGGCGCGCTTTCAGCCACCGCGCGGCGGCGATGAAATCCTGCAACCGCTTGCCGGCATCTTGCTTGGCAAACAGCAGCCCGCCCTTGTAGTCGTCGCCTGGATAACCGCCCACCGACGAAAGCGCGTCCGGAGCAAATGCATTGAAGTTCGCCAAGGCAAAGCGCCGCGCCACGTCTTCGGTGTGCGGGTTCAGGCCCCGATTTTCGTGGATGACGATCACGCCCGGCAGTTTCGCCGCCGTGTCGGTGCGCGTGTCGGCGCTGAACGGCCGCGCGAAATAGCCTTTGATGGATCCGTGACCATCCGGCGAAGGGATGGTTTCGTAGCTCGTCTTGATCCGCTCGTCGTCCTTGCGAATCTGCTGGCCCAACGCATAGTTCGGCATGAGCGCTTCGACGATCGCCGTGGCAGTCAGACCGGCGACTGCGTAGCGCTCCACCCCGCGCAAAAAGTCACGACGATCGATCTCGCCATGAATAAAACGCGTGTACAGATCAATCGCTTCCGCGGGAATTTTTCTCTTCTGTTCCATAGACACCTCTGTTCGGACCAACGCCAACCGCCGTTGCCAGCGGCACCCTCACAAGCCACCATAGCAGAGCACACCGGTTCTGGCCCATAGTAGGCATCCAGTGCGCCGCCCCGTTATGTCCGGCATAAAAGGCAACGTCCGCTCTCGACGTTGAAGCCGAACCCAACCCGATTTTCGAGCGCTTCGCGACACAAACCCCGCTGCCGGGCGATCATTCCCGTCGCGGGTTTCTCCTTGCCGCAGCTTGGCTATCTTTTTGTCATGAATGGTACAGAATGTTGAAGACGGCTCGAGCCGGAAATAGCGGCTCGTCTCCGCAGCGATGGCGCCGGAGGAAGATAAGGAGTTCCGAATGACGATAGGCGGTCCGTTCAAGATAGCCACCGCCGCAGCCTTGGTGGCCCTTCTGTGGATGCCAGGCAGCGCCGGCGCCGCGCAGTGCGGCAACACCTCGGCCGGTTTCGAGGCATGGAAGAGCCAGTTCGCCAATGAAGCGAGGGCCAAGGGCGCCAGCGCCTCCTCCATCGCGGCCCTGATGGCGACCAGCTATTCGACCGCGACCATCTCGGCTGACCGGGGCCAGCGGAGCTTCAAATTGACGCTCGACCAGTTTCTCACCAAGCGCGGCGCCCCGACCATCGTCGCGCGCGGGCGCACGCTCAAGCAAACCCATGCGGCCATGTTCGCGTCCATTGAGCAACGCTACGGCGTCCCGCCCGGGCCGCTGCTGGCGATCTGGGGAATGGAGACGGCCTTCGGAGCCGACCGCGGGAAGCACAACGTGCTGTCGGCAACGGCGACGCTCGCCTATGACTGCCGCCGGTCGGCCTTTTTCACCGAGCACCTCTACGCCGCACTGACGTTGATCGATCGCAAGATCCTCACGGCGGACGCGCGCGGCGCCGCGCATGGTGAGGTCGGCCACACACAGTTCATGCCCAAGAGCATCCTGAACTACGGCGTCGGGGGGAGCCTCGACAACGTGAACACCGCACTCGCCTCGACGGCGAACTTCCTCAAGGGCCATGGCTGGCGCGCGGGCGCGGGATATCAACCCGGCGAACCCAATTTCGTGGCGATCCAGGGATGGAACGCCGCGACGGTCTACCAGCAGGCGATCGCAATCATGGGCCGACAGATCGACCAGGGAGGAAGCCCGTCTGCGAAGCGCTGACGCCTAGGCTGACCGGCGTCGCGCAGAGCGGAGCGCTAAGTGTCCGCTCCTGGTCGCGCGACCGCTTGAGCACCAGAAGCGGACATCACCACAAGTATCGAACCGTGCCGGTGCCGGCGTAAGTCTGGGCGCCGCCCGCGAACTCGCCGTCGAAGCGCGCGGCGAGCGAGAGACCGCCGGCGAGGCGCAACTCACCGCCGGCCGAGAGCAGCGCCACGTCTTTGGGCGCTGAGGCGCCGTTCACCGTGAAGCCCGAGCCGGGCAGTGTCTGGAATACCGCCGAGAGGCCGCCGCCGTTGCCCTCGTCGTGCGCCCAGGCGGCGCGGCCGCGCAGCATGATCGCGTGACCCCGGTCCAGGGCGATCAACGTGTCGAACCAGGAGCCAAGCTCGAACCGCGTGGCCGTAGTGCTGTTGGCGCCGTAGCTCAGCGCGAAGGTGTTGGCGCCTGACACCACCGTCTCGCCGTATCCCGGCGTGCGGAAGTGCTGCACCTGTCCCGCGACATAGGGCGTGACGCCGATCGGGTGCGTCGCGATCCGGTAGCCCGCTTCGATGCGGCCGCCGAAGCTGTGCGCGTTGAACGAGGCGCGCAGCACGTCAGTGCCGGCGATTCTCACCGTGCGGTCGGTGCTGGTGTCGAACCACGCATAGGACGCGGCGCCGGAGATGTAGGCTGCGCCAAACGAATGCGAGCCGTAGACACCGGCCTGGAACACATCGTTCTTGCCGCCGCCGAGCCCCTGCGACAGCGACCAGTGCGTCTCGCCGCCAGCCAGCGCGAAACCAAGCATGGTGTCGCGTGTGACGCGATGGTCCGCGCCGACCGCGAAGCCGTACGCGCGCGCGCTTGTGTTCGCGGTGCCGGCCGTCGCGCTGCCGTCCGTCCTGTTGTATCCGCCGTAGCCCTGGCCCCACACGCTCCAGCGCCCTTCGAACGGCATACCCGGCGCGGCCTTCACCGGCATGACCGCAGCGAAGGCGTCGGCGGCTTCCTTCGGCAACGCCTCCCCCGCGCCCACAGCGCGCGCATAGCCCAGCGCGCCGGGATTGCCCGACGGTGCGCCGCCGGTCGGATTGAGGACCAATGAGAGAAAGCCATTCATCATCTGCGTGGCGCCTTGCGTCGCCCCGCTTGGCGCCGGGCCCGACACCTGAGTCAGCGCGCTGGACAGCGCCGGTCCCGACAGGTTGAGCAGCGTGTCGAAGCCCGCCGGCGGCGTCCCACCGCCGAGCACCGCGTTGTTGATACCGCCGGCGACGCCCGATTGGTTGCCGCCGGCGCCGGACGGAACCTGGATCGTGCCGGGATCGAGCACGAGGTACACGTTGTTGGCGTCGTAGGTCAGATGCGGGTTGCGCGCGCCCGAGCCGAGGCTGCCGCTGACGAGTTGGAAACCGCCGAACGTGCCGCTGACACCGGCGGCCGCATTCAAGATCGTGTAGGTCTGTGCGTGGAAGCTGCCGGGCAGCGCGGAGGCCATGACGGTCCCGCCGTTGAGCGTGGCCGTGCCGCTCACATTGGTGCGGTCCGCCGTGGTCGGCGAGAATTCCACCGCGTAGAAGCCACCGGCGTTGAACGTCAGGTTGCCCTGCACCGCGATGCTGCCGACCGAATTGCCCGGCGACAGCGCGCCGCCGCTGCCGATCGTGGTGGAGGCCAGCGTGCCGGTGCCGCCGACGAAGCCGCCGTTCACGTTCAGCGCGCTCGAGGTCGCGATCGAGCCGTTCACCACCAGGCCGCCGCCGTTCACATTGGTCACGCCGGTATAGGCGTTGGTCCCGGTCAATGCCTGGGTGCCGGCGGTCAGCGTCAGCCCGCCGCTGCCGCCGATCGCGCCGGCGAATGAACCGGACGCATTCGAGAGCGTCAGCGTCTGCGCACCCAGCGTGACCAGCGCGCCGGCAACGCCGTCGAGGCTCTTGATGGTGGCGCCCGCCGTCGTGCCGGAGATGGCGAAATTTGCGCCCGAGGCGTTGATGTTCACGCCGCTGGACGAGGCGATGCTGCCGGCCCCGCTGAGCGATAGCGTGCCGGCGTTGATGGCGGTGCCGCCGTTGTAGGTGTTGATGCCGCTCAGGATCAGCGTGTCGGCGCTGTCGTGTTGGATGCCGCCTGCGCCGCCGATGACGCCGTTAAGCGTGGTCGTCGCGGTGTTCGACGACAACAGGCCGCCGTTGAGGGTAACGTTGCCGTTCAATGTCACATTGTTGGCGCCGGCAATGGCGCCGTTTCCGGCGTTGACCACGACGGTGTTCGCCAGCGTCGCGGCGAGCGACGATTGCAGGGTGCCGCCGTTCAGAACCAGCGTGCCGGTGCCGAGCGCGGTGTTGCTCCCGGCCACCACGGTGCCGGCGTTGACGGTGGTGTTGCCGTTGTAGGTGTTGTTGCCGTTCAGGACCAGCGTGCCGGCGCTGCCGTGCGTGATGCTGCCGTTGCCGCTGATCGCGCCGTTCAGTGTCGTCGTCGCCGTGTTGGACGACGTCAGGGCGCCGATCAGATTGACGTTGCCGTTGAGAGTCACGTTGCTGGCGCCGCCGATGGTGCCGTTTCCGGCGCCAACCGTGACGCTGTTCGCCAGCGTTACGCCCCCGGCAAGCGTCGTCTGCAAGGCGCCGCCATTGAAGACGAGCGTGCCGGTGCCGAACGCGCTGTTGTTGTTGGCGGTCAGCGTGCCGGCGTTGAGGTTGGTGTTGCCGGTGTAGGTGTTGACGCCCGAGAGCGTCATGGTGCCGGTGCCGGTCTTCGTCAGCGAACCGCCCGTGCCGTAGATCACGCCGGAGAAGGCGGTGCTGGTGTTGTCGCCGCCCGTGGTCAGCGTCGCCGAGCCGAGCGCGACCGTGCCGGCGCCGGCCAGCGAGCCGATGGTCTGGTTGACGTTGTTGAGGTTGAGCGTCCCATCGACGGTGAAGGCGCTGTAGGGCGAGAACGCCCCGGCGACGGCGGCGGTCAAGGATGTTTCTGCGCCGACGAGAGTGCTGCCCGTATAGGTGTTTTGGCCATCCAGCGTGACATCGGTCTCAAAGGGATTGAAGGGATTGCCTTCCGCTAGCAACTCGATACCGCCGCTTCCCCCCAGGTTGCCTGTGAGCTCTAGTGGGCCGCGTAGCGCAAGCCTTGCGTTGAGCGTGCCGGTGGAGAAAGTCAGGCCGCCACTGCCTCGAATTTCTGCGTTGCCGTTGACGGTAAGGCTGTAGACGCTGGGTGTGTGGGCGTTAACATTCAACAGGCCCCCGTTGAGGATGAGCGCCGTGGATCCGGGAAGCGCAAAGGCGTGGTTGATCTGCAGCACGCCATCGTCGATCGTTGTGCTGCCGGTATAGGTGTTGGCGGTGGTCAAAGTCACACGGCTGTTGCCGAACTTCACCAGGTCGCCCGAGCCATTGATTGTGCCGCCAACCGTGCTGCTACAGTTCCCAAACTCAAAGCAGGCCATTCCGAGGTACGCCGTCGAGCGGGATCCGAGCGCGATAACGCCGCCCCCACTCATGGTCAGGATGCCGAAGTGCACCTGGGCTGTAGCGGCGACACTCACAATGCCGGTATTAACTGTCGGGTTGGCCAACGAAAGATTGGTTTGAACGCTGATATCACGTTGGAAATGAACGTAGAACCGGTGCCGCTTGCAGTACCGAACGTCAGAGCGATATTCGAAGCAGGAGCAAGCACGTAAGGGGTCGTTGCCTGGAACGGTGCGTTGATAACGGCGCTGCCGCCCCCGTCAAATACGACGTTGTTCCAGACGAATGACGCGCCGGAGATCCTCCCGACCGTGCCGGTCTTGATGACGATGGTGTATTGATTTTCGGTATCCGTTGAGTTTTGCGCTTCTTCGAACGCATAGCGCAGCGTGGGATTGGCCGCGGTGCCGGGCCCCTCGTTGGGGTCGGTGACGACGCAGACGCCGGCCGAGCTGCCGACGCTGGTGCACACGGCGTAAGCCGGGCTCGACCACTGCATTGCAGCCAGCAGCGGCAGGCTCGACAGCAACGCAAGACGATGCCGCCGCAGAACGCCCGGCTGGTGGCGGCCGGTGCCGCGCTTGCTTGAAATGGCTTGCGGATGAAATGGCCCCCGCGCGCGGAATAACCGCGCAGGCCCACGCCTGAATTGCACTGACAGTCCCTGCCGCTATTTTTATCTTGTTGTTCTGCCGCACCTTTGCGGTGCGGGACGCAAGCGGCCCCGTACGGACAGGCTCTGTATGTCGAATGCTATAAGACCGCAGAAAACCGGGCAAGCTGCCGCCGCGCAATCGCGACCGGTGTGGCGGATGAGCCACAACCGCGCTGGCCACGACGATGCTGCGGCAACAAAGACGTGGATGCCCGGGCCTTCGCCCGCCATAGGTTTGGTTAGCGCTGCCCTCGGCATGAGGCTTCGGCCCGCAGGCGGGACAAGCCCGGGCATGACGGGGAGAGAACGCGCTCGGACCAGAAAATGAAACAGGCGAATTCGCTCCGCTTTCTGCTCATTGCTGGCACGGCCCTGCTTGCTCTGCCCGTCTTGGCCGCCTTCCCCGAACGTCCCGTCACCATCGTGGTGCCGTTCGCGCCGGGCGGCGCCAACGACGTGGTGGTGCGCGCGATCCAAGGGCCGCTGGCGGAAGCGCTCGGCCAGCCGATCGTGGTGGAGAACCGCGGCGGCGCCGGCGGCAGCCTCGGCACCGGCTATGCGGCGCGGCAGAAGCCGGACGGCTACACCGTGCTGATGGCGGCGACCGGCTATGCGGTGAACCCGAGCCTCTACGACAAGGTCTATTACGACCCGATCAAGGATTTCGACCCGGTCGCCGAGGTCACGACGTTTCCGGTGATCTATGCGGTGCGCCCGGACATCGGCGTGAAGTCGATCCAGGAGCTGGTCGCCTACGCCAAGACGCGCAAGGGCGGCCTGAACTATTCGACGCCCGGCGCCGGCACCCTGCCCCATCTCGCCGCCGAGCTGCTCAAGCTCAATACCGGCATCGAGATGGTGCATATTCCTTTTGCCGGCGCGGCGCCGGCCGCACAGGCGCTGCTCGGCCACACCGTGGACGTGGCGTCGATCTCGATATCGGTCGCCAAGCCGCAGATCGATGCCGGCAGCTTCATCGGGCTCGCCGTCTCGGGCGGCGAGCGCTGGCCGGAACTGCCGAACGTGCCGACCATCGTCGAGGCCGGCGTTCCGGCGGCGCTCGCCGACACCTGGCAGGGTCTGATGGTGCCGGCCGGCACGCCGAAAGAGATCATCGACCGGATCGCCAAGGCGACCATCGAGGTCGTGCGCCGGCGCGACGTGCGCGAGCGGCTGCTCAACGCCGGCTTCCATGCGACCGGCCGCGGGCCCGACGATTTCCGCAAGCGGATCGTCGAGGAAGTGCCGAAGTGGAAGAATGTGATCCAGAAGGCGCGCATCACCGCCCAGTGAGCGGGCTCACGGCGCGAATTTCTTCGGCGCCGCGCGAGCCGCATAAATAGAACACGAAAAATGCGACGCGGCCCGCGCAAGCCTATCTTCGCTCTCAAAGCGCTCGGCTCGATCGACCTGTTCGTGCGCGAGGTGATCCCGGTGGTGCGTCAATCGCTCTCATGAAGGATACACGGTTCTTGCGGTAAGCTGGTTCGCCTTCAAAGAGGTCTTGCCATGACAAGAGCCCTGAAGCCCGCGCTTGCCGCCCAGGTCCTCGCCATCCTGGTCCTCGCCTCCACGCCCGCCACCGCGCAGACCGTCAACCTCGTCGTCGGCTTCTCGCCGGGCGCCAGTTACGACATCTATATGCGCACGCTCGCGCGCCATCTCGGCAAGCACCTGCCGGGCAATCCGACCGTCGTGCCGCAGAACATGGCCGGCGCCGGAAGCCTGCGCGCCGCCAACTACATGTTCAACGCCGCGCCGAAAGACGGCAGCACCATCGGCATGTTCGCGCGGGGGCTCGCGATGCAGCCGTTGCTCGACGCCGCCGGCGTCCAGTACGACGCACGCAAATTCAACTGGATCGGCAGCCTGACCTCGGACGTGAGCATGGTGCTGTCCTGGCATACCTCGCCGTTCAAGACGCTCGCGGATGCGCGCGCCCAGGAGATGATCGTTGCCGGCACCGGCTCGGGCGCCGACAGCGTGATCTTCCCCTACATCCTCAACGGCGTGCTCAACACCAAGTTCAAGGTCGTCACCGGCTATCCCGGCGCCAACGATTTCCTGCTGGCGGTCGAGCGCGGCGAAGCCGACGGCACCGCCGGCGTCTCCTGGAGCAGCATCAGCTCCGGCAAGGCGGACTGGATCTCCGGCAAGAAGATCAACCTGCTGGTGCAGCTCGGCATGAAGAAGCACCCCGACATGGGAACGACGCCGCTGGTGATGGATTTCGCCAAGACCGATTTCGAGCGCAGCGTGCTGGAGCTGATCTTCGCGCGGCAGGACATGGCCTATCCGGTGGTCGCGCCACCCGGCGTTCCGGCCGAGCGCGTCGCGCTGCTGCGGCGCGCGTTCGAAGCGGTGATGAAGGATCCCGAGTACCTTGCCGACGCCAGAAAGCAGCAACTCGACACCGATTTCATGCGCGGCGAGGACATCGCCAAGCTGGTCGAGCGCATCTATGCCAGCCCGGAAGCAGTGGTTGCGCGCGCCCGGACCGCACTGGAAGACGGAAAGAAGGTCACCACCACCAAACGCTGACGCACGACCCCGCCGGCAATCGAAACCACGTCTAAAGATTGCTCATGTCCCCGCGCCGGGACGTAGGTATTGTCGTATTCGCGCGAATGCGTGTGGTATGACGCATCGTGGCCGGAAATTGTCACGTCGCATCACAACGGAGAAATTCCATGAACCGCAACCTCATCGGCGCCCTCGCGGGCATCGGCATTGCAGGGATGGCTACGGCACCTGGCGCGTATGCCGCAGCAGGGTCGTTCGAGGCCGGGGCCAGGGCGCCCGCTCAGACTTCTGATGCCATCGTTGTTGCCGAAGCTAAAAAAGCTGGCGGTGGCGGCGGTGGAATGGGCGGCGGCGGTGGCGGCGGCGGAATGGGCGGCGGCGGTGGCGGCGGA
>Ga0075430_100002309_pt1 | contig 15827 bp, 10 predicted proteins | sample RhiMetdeltSRZDD4_FD_75294 | JGI IMG/M metagenome (GOLD analysis project Ga0075430, IMG submission 75294) | Populus rhizosphere microbial communities from Tennessee, USA - Rhizosphere MetaG P. deltoides SRZDD4 | ecosystem: Host-associated > Plants > Roots > Rhizosphere > Soil | place: USA... | reverse complement strand
GCGATCACGTGCCCGGACCCGTAGACCTTCACCGCGAAATAGCTGTTGATCGGATGGGCGCCGTAGAGACCCGGGTTCGCCCACCCGAGCACCCGATGGCGATCGTCGCGGCCGAGAAAGATGTTGTCCGCGATGTAGAAGTCCTTCGATCCCGCGAACTGCGTGACCACCCCGACGCCGACGTTCTCGATCCGGCAGTTGCGGACGACCAGTCCCTTTGCGCCGGCGACGTCCTTCACTCCGGCCCAGAACGCGACCTCGGTATTCCTGATCGTGAGACCGTCGAAGATGTTGTAATCAGCGGCCATCACGTCGAACAGGCGGAACGCGCCATCGCCATCGAAGATCACCTCACCGTCGCCAGCCGCCTTGACGACGATCGGCCGTTCCGGCGTGCCTTTCGCCGTCAGCAGGTAGGCGCCGTCGAACGTCGTGCTGAGCGGGTCCACGTAGTTGTGGCGATCGCCCTTGTAGAGCCCTGCGTGCACGAGAATCACGTCGCCGGGACCAACTTTGTTCTGGAACACGACGTTCCAGTCCCCCGTGCCCGCGCCGGCATAGGCCGCCATCAGTCCGGTAAAGTTCGGCTCTTCCTTCGCACCCCGCCACGTCGGCGGGTACACGTGCAGCGTTCGTCCGCCCGGAGCCGCTTTCGGCTCGGCGCGGGTCCGCACCTTCACCAGCTGCACCGCCTGACCGCTCACCCCGTCCGGATCCTTCATGGTCAGGCGGACTTCGTAGGCCGTGTCGGGATCGAGATCGAGGATGCTGCCGGCAAATCGATCCGGCACGGTGTAAGGCGCGCGGAAGATCTTCTCGCCGCCCATGCGCAGCAGCGGCAAGGCATCGTGCCACTGGCTCTCGCCGGCGCGCCGGTAGTTGACGTCGACGGTTGCGTTGCGATTGTCATCGCCGCTGATCGCCCATTCGAATCCCAGGCAGATCAGCGTCGGCGGCTCGATGATGAAGTCGCCGGGACGGACACCGTTCTCGGCGCGGAGCGCGGGAGCGGTCAACGCGACGAGAGCGATCGTGCACAAGAGGCGTTTCATGGCTACTCCGGAGGTACCGAACAGCGCGTCGGGCGGTGGCAGTCTACACTGGCGGACGCCGGCGTCTCCTGGAGCCGCGACTGCGCAAAAATGTGGCACTCGTGCCAGCGAGTGCAGGAGCGCGAGGCCAGGGAGACAACGGATCTCAAAAACGGAGCAACGGAGCTAACGAAGAGAACGGATCTTGGTTCGGCACGACTCGGAATTCGACGCGGCGCCGGCCGGAACGGCCGGCTTGAGGGAGGGCGAGATCCCACGGAACACACAAGCACCCGATTTGAACCTGCTTGTGTGTTCCGTGGGATCTCGCCCTCCCTCGCGCGCGAAGCGCGCCCGCGTCGAATTGGAAAGTCGTTCGGAAAGCAGATCCGTTTCCTTCGTTGGCTCCGTTGCTCCGTTTTGAGATCCGTTATCTCGTTTGCCTCCACTCCCCCGTCTGGACACGAAGCCGACCAGGAGACAGCTCGATCGATCTACCGTAAACTCTTCGCCTGCAGGATCTCGCATGAAATTCTGGAATGGTGCGATTACCGGAACGATTGCGGTCGGACTCTCGGTGCTGCTTCACACCGCCCCCGCATCGGCACCAGCGACGACACGTCTCTTCTTTCTCGACATTCGCGGCGGCCGCGTCGTTTCCACCGCGCCTGACGGGTCCGATGTCAGAGTCCTGGTGTCTGGCCGCTCCGGTACACCCGACGGGATCGTGGTGGATACCGACCGCGGCCACATCTATTGGACGATCATGGGGCGCCCTCGCGAAAACGATGGCCGCATCGAGCGCGTGGACCTCGACGGCGGCAATCTGACGACGGTCGTGCCGACCGGCGGCGCTTTCACTCCCAAGCAGGTCAAGCTGGATGCCGTTCACCGGAAGTTGTACTGGTCGGACCGCGAAGGCATGCGCGTCATGCGCGCGGATCTGGACGGCTCGAACATCGAGACGCTCGTCGAGACCGCGCGCGGCGAAGCCGCCCGGGCCGACGCCCGTAACTGGTGCGTCGGCATTGCGCTGGATGTGGCCGGCGGGAAGGTCTACTGGACGCAGAAGGGCGGCGACAATGCCGGCGTCGGCAGCATCCGCCGCGCGGGACTCGAAATTCCCAAGGGAGACGACGCGGCACACCGCTCGGACATCGAGGTCCTCTTCGACGGCCTGCCGGAGCCGATCGACCTGGAGCTCGATCTCACACGGCGGATGATCTACTGGACAGACAGAGGTGACGGTCCGCGAGGCAACACCGTGAGCCGCGCGCCGATGGACCCGCCGCGAGGCGTGAATCCCGGCTCGCGGACCGATCAGCAGATTCTCATGCGCGACCTCGAGGAAGCGATCGGCATCGCCCTTGATCTGCAGGCCGCGCGGCTCTACGCCACCGATCTCAGAGGGACGATCCGCAGCGCCGGGCTGGATGGATCGGATCAGAAGGTCGTGCTCTCCGGGCAGGGCAGCCTGACGGGGATCGCGGTCGTCCACGTCCCGGACGGGCAGGGCCGCTGAAGTGACGAGATTGCGATCCTTCCTCACGCGAGTCGCGTTCGTCATCCTGGCTGTGGCGGTGCCGCTCGCATCGCCGATCGGTCCGCACGCGACAGGGGCTCAGGCCCCGGCCGCGGCCCCACAACCGCTGGCGCAAACGGCCGCGCTCGACTGGCCCGAGGAAGACCTCTCCGGCCGTCTGATGGACGGCGCCCACCGGTTCGTCGAACGCCAGATCGCCACGATGCAGGCACGGACGGATCGATTCTGGAAATACGACCGGTCGTCGGCTGCCGCGTGGACTGCGGCGCTCACAGGCAATCGCGATCGCCTGCGCGAGATCATCGGCGCCATCGATCAGCGTGTCGCTCCAGCGCTCGAACGGTTCGGAGACGACGAGAATCCCGCGATCGTGGCGGAGACACCCCGCTACCGCGTGTGGCAGGTTCGCTGGCCGGTGCTCGACGGGATGACGGCCGAAGGCCTGCTCGTCGATCAGATCAGCGGCACGCCGTCGGCGTCCCTCGTCGCCGTGCCCGATGCCGGGCAGACTCCCGAACAGATCCTTGGGCTCGCACCGGGGTTGCCCCCGGAACGTCAGTTCGCTCGCGTGCTCGCCGAGAGCGGCTGCGATGTGGTCATTCCGACGTTGATTCAGCGGGCGCTGATCCAGACCGACGATGCACAGCTTCGGCAGAGCCAGCAGACCTGGCGGGAGTGGATCTATCGACAGGCCTTTCACATGGGCCGGCACCCGATCGGCTTCGAAGTGCAGAAAGTGCTCGCGGCGGTCGATCGCTTCCGCGCACGCCGCGGCAACACCGCGAAGATCGGCGTCGTCGGTCATGCCGAAGGCGGTCTGATTGCCTTCTATGCGGCTGCGATCGACACGCGTATCGATGGCGCGCTCGTGAGCGGCTATTTCGATCGTCGCGGGCGCGTGTGGGAAGAGCCGATCGATCGCAACATCTGGAGCCTGCTCGAACGCTTCAGCGATGCCGAGATCGCGGCGCTCGTCCTGCCGCGCCACCTGGTGATCGAGCACGCCGGGGTTCCATCGTTCACCAGCAGCAAGGGCGCATGGCAGACGCCGTCCGGAACATCGGTGCGCGCCGAGTTCGATCGCATCCCCGTGGTTCCCGTCTTCCCCAAGCCTTCTCTCGTCGCAGGCGACGGCGATCGTCCGGTCGCCGCGATCTCCACACGAGCGGTCGGCGATTTTGCCAGACGCCTGGGCTTCACGCTGACGACGCGTACGGCGGGCACGCTCACCGACCGGCGGAAGGCATTCGATCCGGCGGCACGCCACGCCCGGACCGTGGTCGAAATGGAACGGTACGTTCAGGCATTGGTGCGAGGGGCCGAGCATGTCCGCGATCGGGCCTTTCTCTTTTCGGTCCTGCCCGAATTGACGGCCCTGAAGTGGAGTACCGAGAAATCGCGGCCGACCTGGCCTCCGGAAAAGTTCATCGAGGGCGCACGTCCCTATCGCGAGCGCTTTCGCACGGATGGTATTGGTGTGTTCGACGCGCCGTACCTCCCGCTCAATCCCCGGACCCGCAAGGTCGGCGAAACCGACAAATGGACGGCCTGGGATGTCGTCCTCGACATCTGGCCCGACGTGTTCGCGTGGGGCGTCATCGTGATACCGAAGGGGATCACCGCTGGTGAGCGGCGTCCGGTGGTCGTCGTTCAGCATGGCCGCAACGGGCTGCCGCGCGAGACGATCGATCGGCACGTGTCCTACTACAACGATTTCGGCTCGGCCCTCGCCGATCGCGGGTTCATCGTCTTTGCGCCGCACAATCTGTATCGCGGCGAGGATCGGTACCGGTGGCTCGGTCGCAAGGCCAATACGATTCACGCCACGCTGTTCTCGTTCATCCTCGCTCAGCACGAGCGCATTCTCGACTGGCTCGGATCGCTGCCCTTCGTCGCCGCGGATCGCATTGCGTTCTACGGTCTGAGCTACGGCGGCGAGACGGCCGTGCGTATTCCCGCGATTCTCGAGAAGTACGCGCTCTCGATCTGCTCCGGCGACTTCAACCAGTGGACCCGGAAGGTCGCCGCGACCGACCAGCCCTTCAGTTTCATGCGCACGATCGAGTGGGAGATGCCGTACTGGAACTGGGGCCACACCTTCGACTATGCCGAGATGACCTACCTGATCTTCCCGCGACCGTTCATGGTCGAGCGCGGCCATCTCGACCTGGTCGGACGCGATCAATGGGTCGCGCACGAATACGGCAAGGTCCAGTTCCTCTACGCGCAACTCGGACTGGCCGACCGCACCGCGATCGAGTACTTCCAGGGCGGCCATAGCATCAACGGGCAGGGTACGTTCGCGTTCCTACACAAGTATCTGGGGTGGCCGGTGCCGAAGTGACGGTTCCGGGTTCAAGGTTCCAGGGTTCGAGGTTCGGTTCAGGGTTCCAGGTTCGGTTCAGAGTTCGCGGTTCAGAGTTCGCGGTTCAGAGTTCGCGGTTCAGAGTTCGCGGTTCAGAATTCGCGGCGCGGCTGCGACCACGAACCTCGAACCCCGAACCGAACCCGGAACCGCCGAACCGAACCTCGAACCCTGGAACCCCTGAACCCGGAACCGCACACGCAGCGAACGGATGTAAACTCACCGAATCTCAATTGATCGGAGACCCTCGACCATGCAGGTGATGATGCAAGTCAGCTTTTACGGACACGTACGGCAATACAAGAACATTCAGTCGGAGATAGACGCAAACCTGAAGCGCGTGCTCGAGAGCGGCGAGTACGTGCAGGGACCCATGCTCAAGCAGTTCGAACAGGAGCTGGCGGCGTTTCACGGGATGACGCACGCCGTCGGCACCGGAAACGGCACCGATGCGATCTGGCTGGCGCTGATGGCGATGGGCATCGGCCCGGGTGACGAGGTCATCACCCACCCGAACACGTTCTTCGCGACCGCCGAAGCGATCTGGATCGCGGGCGCGACAGCGGTGTTCGTCGACTGCGACCCCGAGACCAAGTGCATCGACCCGTCGAAGATTGAAGCGGCGATCACACCGAAAACGAAAGCCATCGTTCCCGTGCACCTGTACGGCCAGTCCGCCGACATGCCGGCAATCAAGACAATCGCCGACCGGCACCAGCTCCGCGTCATCGAGGACAACGCGCAGGCGATCGACGCGGCCGGCGCCGGCTTCAAGATCGGCGAGTTGAGCGATGCGACCTCGACCAGCTTCATCATCCAGAAGAACCTCGGCACGTTCGGCGACGGCGGCGCGCTGATCACGAACGACGCCGACATCGACGCGACAGTCCGGAAGCTGCGCAATCACGGATCGAACAAGCGGAACGTCCACAGCTTCGGGTTCAACAGCCGTCTCGACGATTTGCATGCTGGCGTGCTCAGCGCAAAACTCAAGCACATCCACGCCTGGAACGATCAGCGCATCAAGTGGGCGGCGCGCTATACGGCAGGCCTCTCAGGCGCGACGCGGATCGACCTGCCCTCCGTCCGTCCGGGGTACCGTCACGTCTTCCACTTGTATGTGATTGAGACAATCGACCCGGCGCACCGCGACCAGCTGGTCGACTTCCTCGTCGCGAACGGCATCGATGCGAAGACGCACTACTCGATCGCAATCCACAAGCAGGACGGCTATCCGTGGGGCAAGGGCGCGCGCCTGGCCGGCGCGGTGCCGAACGCCGAGCGCAACGCCGCCTCGTGCGTCAGCCTGCCGATGTACCCGGAACTGACCGAAGCGGAAGTCGATTACGTCATCTCCAAAGTCCTGGAGTGGGACAAGGCGCCGAAGTAATGGCCTACCGCGTCATCGTCGTGGGCATGGGCAAGCGCGGCCTGCACCATGCGGCGGCGTTCGCTGCTAATCCCCGATTCGAGCTGGCCGGCATCTGCAGCCGGGATCCACAGCGGCTGGCCGCCGCGGCGTCGAAGCTTGGGACGGTCAAGACGAGTACGGATCCGTCCGAGCTCGCGAGCGAGGTGAAGCCCGAGGTTTTCTGCTTCTGCACGCCGCCCGGCGTGCGCCTGCCGCTCATCGAGCTCGGCATCCGAAGCGGCGCGAAGCTGATCGCGTTCGAGAAGCCGGTGGCGATGACCAGCTCGGAGGGGCTCGCGATCAAACAGGCGCTCGACGCCGCGGGCGTCAAGGCAGTGGTCAGTCACCAGCACCGCTACGGCGAGCACTACCAGCGGGTGAAGGAGATCATCGCCAGCGGCGCCATCGGACAGGTCCGCAGCGTGTACGGCACCTCCACGGGATGGGCGGCGCACATGCTCAGTCATCTCGTGGAGTACACGTCCTGGTTCAACGACTATGTGCCGGCGGAGTGGGCGATGGCTCAGGCCGCCGGACGAGGCAAGCTGTCCGACGGTCACACCTCGCCCGATTACGTGGCCGGCGTGGTGCATTTCCGGAACGGCGTGCGCGGCATCTACGACTGCGGCGCGGGTGCGCCGGATGTGCCGGAAGTGCCTTACTGGTGGCGGAAAGTCCGCATCGGCGCCCAGGGCACTGACGGGTTCGCGGAGGTGTACACCGGCAGCGGCTGGCGCGCCGTTACTCCCGACGGCGTGCAGTCAGGGCCCGGCGGGATGAACTACGAGCACGATATGCCGCCGTACGTCGAGGAAATGGCGGACTGGCTCGACGACGGCAACAAGCCGCATCCACTCAGATTCGAGCGGGCCTTTCACGGTCTCGAGATCATGTCGGCGATGTATCGGTCGGCGATCGAAGGCGGTCAGATCGCCTTGCCGCTGGCCAGGGGCATCGACGAGCTCGACGGGCTCAGAGGGCGCGTACCGGCTCGAAAAGTACTCATGACGCTTGCTGACACTGCGAAGGAATACAGCGAGTGAGTTGATCACCAGATCCCGTCGCAATTGACCAGAGATGTGACGTGCTCCAGACCCTCGGGCCTGGGGCCGTAGCCTGGCACCGGGCAGCCGGCTTCGAGAGCCCCGAGATCCGGGGCTGCGCCAGTGAATCCGTCGTTGATGCCCGGCAGCCGCTGCCCACGGTCCAGGGCGCTGGATGAAATAGCCAGCGCGAAGTCCGGCGCGTCATGACGCAGGGTCTCGTCGGCCGGCCCGACGAAGCCGTCCATGAACACGCCGCGTGTGACCAGGACGCTGTGCCGCGCCACCCAACCCGCCGCCTGAAGCGCCGCAAAGTTCGCAAACAGCGCATCACTCGGACCATGAGTGCCGAACATGAACTCGCCGTCCGGGAAGTAGCCGTTGTAGTCGAACGTGCCGCGATCGATTCCGGCGCGCCAGTCGACCGTGCGTGACCCCACGAGCGAGTCGGGTCCGACGAACAGGTTGTTGCCGATCGCAAAGTTGTGCTGGCTGATGGTGGAGAGCAGGTTGAGCGCACGCTCGGGGCTGACGAAGGTGTTGTGATAAATCAGCGCGCCGCTCGGCTCTTCCACGCCACCGAGCGACTTCAGCTTGATCTGTTCGTCGGGGATGTTGAAGCCGACGTTGCGCAGCGCGTAGGCCGGGCCGCCGAACATCGGCTGCATGCTGATCGGCGCCATGACGTTGGTGAACCGGTTGTGGAACATCCGAACGTTGCCCTCGCCCTCGTCGAGCTCGACGCCGTCCCAGGCATCGGCAATGTCGTTGCCATAGACATCCCAGGCCCTGGCCTGCCGCACCGTGTTGATGACCGGGTCGCCGAATCCACGAATCCGGTTGTGGCAGACCACGTGCCCGTTGCCGCTGACGGCGATGCCGCGATCGTCCCAATGGCTTGACGGATTCGACCCGAAGACCCACGGCCACTGCAGCCGGCCGTCGATGACGTTGTCGCAGATATAGAAGTTCGACTGGATGCCGCTCGAGGCGGCGCCGTGGACGACGTTGGTCACAGTCAGCCGGCGGGCGACATTGCCGGTGGCGCTCGAGCCGGTGAAGCGGAGGCCGCGCAGACCGTTCCTGATGCTCAGCCGCTCGACATGGACGTAACTGCCCGAGATCTCCAGGATGTTGCAGGTCTGGCAGTTGCCGCCGTCGATCACGACGCCTTCCATGCTGCTGCCGCGGATGACGATGGGCTGCGTCCCGGTCCCGCTCGCGGACATCTGGAACGGCCCGGCATAGATCCCGTTGGCCAGCAGGATCACATCCCCCGGCTGCGCGGCGCTGAGCGCCGACCGAAGAGCCGTGCTGTTCTGCACGGAGACGAGGCGGGGCGTTGCTGGATCGGTCCTCGGAATCGGGCGCGTGGTTGCCGTCAGCACCAGCCTCTCGTCCACGGGTCCGTCACTGTCGAATGCCGACAGTTCGATCTCATACGTCGTTGCGGGGACGAGGTCGAAGATGCTGCCTGCGAACTGCTCCGGGACGGCAACGCTGAGGTTCTCGGGGAACACGCGCATCAGCGGCGGCCCCTGGCGCCACTGCACCGTACCGTATTCACGGTAGCGGACCCCGATGGTGCCGTTGCGATTTGCGTCCCCCGCGATCAGGACCTGCACGCCGAGCACATGCACCGTTGGCGGATCGAGGCGAGCCTCCTGCACCTCCAGGACGGTCGGGTCCGGGCCAGTGTTGTTGATGGTCAACGAAATGCTGCTCGCCGGCGAGATGTTGCCAGCCGCGTCCCGGGCGCGGGCGGTGACCGTGTGGACGCCGTCCGCATAAAGCGTTGTGTCCAGCATGAACTGCCAGGCGGTCGTCCCGGTGGCGTTGGTGAACGGGGCCGAGTCCACCTGCACTTCGACACGCGTCACGCCGACGTTGTCGGCCGCGTTTCCGGCAATGGTGAGGAGGCCGGCCGCGATCGAGCCCGTGACGGGTTCGACAATCGTGACCGTCGGAGCGGCGGTGTCCGGGCAGGGTCCTCTGCGCGGGTTGCAAGGCTTCGGCGGTTTCCCTTGGGCCTGCGGCCGGGATACTGGTGTGTTCGACCACTCGCGCGCGGCATGAAGGTTGGGCGAGGCGTACAGGAGCGCGCATGCCACGAACAGGCACGTACCCAGGGTTCGACTCGGCTGGTCTGAGGTCATCAGACGTCCTTTTTTGAGGGGGAGCGTCCGGAGAATCGCCGAACTCATCCTGAAGGTCAAGCTCAGCTGAATGGTTTCAGGGGTCCTGCCCTTAGAATTGGCCGGGTTGAGATCGCCGGGATGCACGAGGCTCAGCGACAAGCCGAATGAATACAGGAGTGAATGGAGAGAGCGCGACCGATGACCACTGTCCCTACCCATACCCGTTATCGAGTCGTCGCGCTGGCGACCTCGCTCGGCATGATCACCTATCTCGATCGCGCCTGCATCGCGACCCTGGCGCCAGGGATCATGCGCGACCTCGGGCTGTCGACCGTCCAGATGGGATACGCCTTCACGGTCTTTCAACTGGCCTATGCGCTGTTCGAAATACCGACCGCCTGGTGGGCCGATCGCAAGGGCACGAGGGCGGTGCTCTCGCGCATTGTCCTGTGGTGGTCCGCGCTGACCGCGATGACGGGCGCAGCGTTCAGCTACCCCGCCCTGCTCGCGATCCGCTTTCTCTTCGGCATGGGTGAAGCGGGCGCGTGGCCCTGTGTGGCCCGCACCTTTTCACGCTGGATTCCGGCGTCCGAGCGCGGGCGGGTCCAGGGCGTCTTCTTCGCCGGCGCCCACCTGGTGGGAGGGCTGACGCCGGCGCTGGTGCTCTGGCTGCTCACGTTCATGTCGTGGCGCACGATCTTCGTCTGTTTTGGCGGCGTCGGCCTGGTCTGGGTCGCCGTGTGGCACACGTGGTTTCGTAACGACCCGTCCGAGCACAGGTCGGTGAATGCCGCCGAGCTCGCGACCATCGCCTCGGAACGGAAACCAGACAGCGGTCATGCCGCGGGATGGGAGTACTGGGGCGGGCTGCTTCGCAGCCGGAACATGATCGCGATGTGCATCATGTACATCCCCAATTGCATGATCTTCTACTTCTGCATCACCTGGCTGCCGACCTACCTCCGCCAGCGTCACGGGTTCGACGCCACCAGCCTCGGCATCTTCGCGGGACTGCCGCTGATCGTCAGCATGCCGGGGGATCTGCTGGGCGGCCTGGTGACGGATCGACTCTCCTCGCGCTACGGCCTGAAGATCGGCCGCTGCGCGCTTGGCGCCACGGCCTATCTCATCGCCGGCGTGGCGCTGATTTCTGCCGCGGTCGCGACCACGCCCATGCTCGCGGCAACGCTCATCGCGGTAGCGACCGGCATGACGATGTTCACGCTCGGCGCGGCCTGGGGGACGGTAATCGAAGTCGGGCGCAATCACGTCGGCGTGGTCGGAGCCACGATGAATTCCGTCGGCAACCTCGCCGCCATGCTCAATCCGCTGATCGTCGCGTACTCGGTGCAGTGGTTTGGCAGCTGGAACGTGCCGCTCTACGTGATGGGCGCGCTGTTCCTGGTCGGCACCGTGTGCTGGACGCTCATCGATCCGACCGAACCAATCTTCGCGGAGCTCGCCGAACCTGTACCAGGGCGAACGTCGCTGGGCGAGGCGACCGCGTAAAGGATCGCAGTCTTCATCGCGCCCTGCGCGATCCCGTCACTCGCCGCCACCACCTCACGGCTGGAGGGATCGACTCCGCGCGATGTCGTCGCTTCTGCTCGAACACTCGCGCCGCCAGTTCGAGGCCTGTTCGGTCGATGCGCTCGACGGCACGGATCTCGTCGGCGGTCAGGCCGGCGCCCTCGGCGACGGCCGCGGCATCGGCAAGAAAGGCCTGGCGCAGCTTCTCATCGACATACAGCCTCGCCACGAACGTTTCGAAGGCGGGACTCACGAGCTCGCCCTACGGGCACGGCCGGCTCGCAACGCGGCGCGGGCGCGATCCAGTTGGACCAGCAGTTCGGCGAATGGCGGGAACGCCCCGTCACGTTCGAGCACGACGTCGACGGGGTGAGGCACGAGTTCGCCGACATCTTCGAGCAGCGCGTAGACGGGATCCGGGACGTCGTGCCGGTGGTCATCGAGCCAGCGCTGCTCGCCCGTCGAGGCCTGCACCGTCGTACCGCCGGCGAGATGAATGACACGGATCCGGTCCGCGGGAATCGCCCGCAACACCTCAGCCGGATCGAACCCGAAATTGACGCCATTGGCGTAGAGGTTGTGCAGATCCAGCAGCACATCCGCGCTGGTGGTGGCGAGGAGCTGATTCAGCCAGACCTGCTCGCTTACCTCCGAGCCGGGAGGATCGATGAGCGTGGCGACGTTCTCCACCAGCGGAAAGGCCCCGACGGCGCGGGCGGCACGCGCGAGATTGACCGCGGTCGCGTCGATCGTGGTGGCGGTTCTCGCTGGCGCCGCCAGGTGGGGCAGCTCGACGCCCTCGCCCCGGACGAAGGCGAGATGCTCGGACCAGCATTCGGGCCGAACGCAGTCGACCAGCCGGGCAAATTGATCCAGCCGCCAGTCATCGACCGGCCGTGTCGAGGCGAGTCCGAGCGACACGCCATGGATGCTGACCGGAACTTCTCGCGCGAGGGTGCGCAGCGCCCGCTGGGCGCGGCGCGACTCGAGGAACACACCTTCGGGAATGACCTCGACCAGATCGATGCGCTCGCGCGACGCGAGAATCGCGGCCGCCAGTTGTGGATGCCAGGTCAGGCCGACGCGGTCCGTCATCAGCTGCCGCATCCTCCGCAGCCGCCGCCGCACCCGCCGCCGCCACACGAGGATCCGCACGACGAGCCGGACCCCGATCCACACGATGAGCCGGACGTCGAGCCGCAGGAGCTCGCCGATCGCGGCCGTTGCGGTTTGCGAAACAGCCTCTCCAGCAACACGGCTCCGCCGGGCACCGCCCCCGCGCCGAACACAGCGGCGAGCAAGGCCAGCTCGTTGCCGCGTTTGTCCGGGCCGGGGCGCAGGACTCCGGCGCGACGTTCAAGAGCCGCGAACAGTGTCCGAAGATCGGCGAGCATGGCATTGCCGGCGGCGGTTCTCACCGGGTTGGTGACGAAATGGACGATGACGCCGAAAATCGCGGAGAGGACGACCAGGAAGACGATATTGGTGCGGCCCCGGCTCAGCGCAACGCCAAGCTTCAGCACCGCGACCGATCCCAGCAGGAGAAAGGCCACTACGCGCAGATATCTCCAGGTCGCCTTGATCCGATCATCGGGCAGAAGGCCGGCGCGTATGAGCTGGGGTTCGCAGTCGTTGGCCGCGATGGTGTTCAACGTGGTGTCGTCGAGCAGGCCGCTCGCCCGGACCGGCGCCCTGCACGCCTGCATCACATGCGCTTCGATCAAGTGCAAACCGGTCGGCACGCTCGCGGTCGCTGCCTTGAGATGATGCGCGTCGACCACCTCGAGCAGACCGCGAGCCATCAGCGCGACCGACGCAACGCGGATCGCCTCCGCGGACCCGCCACGGAGGTACGCGATCTTCAGGTAATCGGTCAGCGGACCCGCGGACAATCCCGGCGGCTCGCCGCGATGCCGCAGGGCCAGAACCGCAGCCGTCACGGCGACGCCGAGCACGAAATAGAAGACCAGGAACTCGGGACCACGCAGATCAAACGGGTTGACCATGCGCGATCAGCGGCTTTCGAGCGCCATCGCGCGGCGCAGCAGGTGATTTGCGAGATCGATCGTTTTCACGAGCATCGGCGCCGTCGTGCCCGCAGGGAGGGTTCGGTTGTGCCGGGCCTCGGTGACCGCTTCCAGGACCTGCGGCCATCCCTCGCCGGGCAGAGTCCGCGCCATCTGCTCGATGGCTTCGCGTGGCGGCAGCCGCTGACCGGACTCGAGCTCCAGGATCTCGGCGGCACTGGCGCGCAGCGGTCCCGCGGTGTCCGCCAGCAGGACCATCAGTCGTTCCTCACGCTGGCTGTCGAGCGCGTAACTCGCACGCAGCCGGAGCACCAGATTCAGCAGCACCTGTCGCAGTCGCGCGATCGCGGCGTGCCGCGGGATCGCGAGGGCCTGGAACGGGTCGGATCCCCGCAGCACGCGACGCCGCCGCAGGATGTCGGCGAACTTGACGGAGAACGCCTCGACGGCTGCGCCGATTTCCGATTCGAGCAGCCACATCACGTTGAGCCGAATCGCAGCATTCGCCGCCGCGAGCGTCTCGCTCAAGCCTTCAACCTGCGAGCGGTCGAAGACGGTGAGCACCACGAGGAGGTTGACGTCGGACGTGGCGCGAAGCCGGTTCTCCGCCGCGCTGCCGAAGAGGATGATCGAGCGCAGACTGGCGCCAAGATGATTCTCCGCCGCTGTCACGAACAGCGTGAGAGTCCGCGCGACCGGATCCGGCAGGTCTCGGGCAGCGTCGAGCAGCGGCTGGTTCATGTCGCCGGCCGGGGATTGTAGCATCCGTCCCGCACGGCTCGAGGAACAGACAGCTGCGGGGTCGACTACCGCCGTCGGGTGTCTTCGTCCCGCAGCGCATACGCGGCGAGCACGTTGCCCCCGATCGTCGCGACATACTGCCGGCCCTCGACCTCATAAGTAATCGGCCCGGACAGCATTTGCACCGACCCGAAGCTGCTCTTCCAGAGCAGCTCACCGGTCCGTGCGTCGAGCGCCTGGAAGTAGCCGTCGCGACCGCCGGTGAACAGCAGATCCGAGGCCGTGGTCAGAATCCCGGAATCGGTCAGGTCGTACATCCTGAACGTCCACTTGCGGTCGCCGGTCGCGGGATCGATCGCAATCACCGCACCGTGGCCGGCCGCGTCCGTCCAGTTGTTCATGGTCGGACGCCGGATGTTTGGCGGGACCGGCGCGTCGGGCACCGCCGGCGTGGTCCGGTATCCACCGCCCATGAAATTGCCGCCGGGCTTGTAGACGGATTCCTGGCTCCGGTAGACGCCCCCCATGTTCTCCCACGCCGACACGTAGAAGAGCCCCGTGCGCGGGCTGTAGGACGGGGAATACCAGTTCGTGCCTCCCTGCTGACCGGGCCAGGTGGTCGCGCCCGGGGGCTGAGGGGTCTGGATCGGCCGGCCGTGCTCGTCGAGTCCGCTCGCCCAGTTCTGCTTGACGAAGGGCTTGCCGAGCAGGAACTTGCCGCTGACACGGTCGAGGACGTAGAAGAAGCCGTTGCGATTCGCGAGCATCAGCAGCTTTGCCGGCGCGCCGCGCCAGGTCGTGTCGACGAGCACCGGCACCTGGGTCGCGTCCCAGTCGTAGCGATCCGCAGGAGTGAACTGGAAGTGCCACTTCAGTGCGCCGGTATCCGGATCGAGCGCCACGACTGAATTGGTATACAGGTTGTCGCCCGGCCGTTGCGCGGGGTTGAAGTCCGGACCTGGATTGCCGGTGCCCCAGTACGTGAGATTGAGCGCCGGATCGTACGAACCGGTCACCCAGATCGATCCGCCACCGGACTTCCATGCGTCACCGCTCCACGTCTCGGAGCCGGGCTCGCCGGGCGCGGGGACGGTATTGAAGCGCCAGATCTCCTTGCCGGTTGCCGGCTCGTACGCCGCAATGAACCCGCGGATGCCGTACTCGCCGCCGCCCACGCCGATGATGACCTTGTCCTTCACCACGAGCGGCGCGAGGCTCACGGAGTAGCCGTGCGCGTATTCGGCGACCTTGAGGTTCCAGAGCAGGCGCCCGGTGCGAGCATCGATGGCGACCAGCCGCGCATCGAGCGTCCCCATGAACAGCGTGTCCCCGAGCATCGCGAGACCGCGGTTGTTCGCACCGCAGCAGACCTTGAAGTCCGGCGCGACCGGATGCTTGTAGACCCAGAAGATTCGGCCCGTCTTCGCGTCGATCGCCAGGACGTCGTTGGGCCTCTGCGTCAGGTACATGATCCCGTCGACCACGAGCGGCGACGATTCCCAGGGTCCGAACACCTGGTTCTGCAGCATCCACTTCATCTCGAGGTTCTTCACATTGCCGGGATCGATCTGACCCAGCGTGCTGTACCGATGACCGGCATACGTGCCCGAGTACGTCAGCCAGTTGTGCGGCTCGGCCGCGGCATTGCGCAGGCGATCGCCGGACGGCTGACCGGCGAGAGCGATGGTGCACGCCAACAGACACCCGAGCGCGGTGACGGCGCGCATCACAGTGCGCCGTCCCTCAGCGAGACGAGGTACGCGACGAGATCGGCGAGGTCATCCGCGCTCAGCGTGTCCTTGTAGGACGGCATCGGCGAGGTCGGGCTCACCGTCCATTCACGCAGCTCCTCTTTGACCAGTGAGACGAGCCTGCCTTCAGCCGCGACGATTTGAACCGTGTAACTGTCTTCATTCAGCCGACGGCCGGTGATCGTTGATCCGTCGCGCCGCACCGCCCGCACCGGGCGGTTGATCGGGCGCATGCCCCCGGTCGGGT
>Ga0075430_100002304_pt1 | contig 15841 bp, 23 predicted proteins | sample RhiMetdeltSRZDD4_FD_75294 | JGI IMG/M metagenome (GOLD analysis project Ga0075430, IMG submission 75294) | Populus rhizosphere microbial communities from Tennessee, USA - Rhizosphere MetaG P. deltoides SRZDD4 | ecosystem: Host-associated > Plants > Roots > Rhizosphere > Soil | place: USA... | reverse complement strand
CTTGGCCTAGGTCTTGCTCTTGCGGGCGCTGGTGTATTGTTCTTCGCAACGGCACTCACTGCACTAAGCGCTGCTGGCGCAGTAGGAGTTGCGACTCTGGTTGCAATACTAAGCGCTATCATCGGGCTTATTCCAACTCTTGTCAAACAAATCGGAATTGCACTACTACTCCTCATCGATATTCTCATTGATGCCGTTCCAAAACTTGTAGAACTGATCGTCAAGCTTATAGTGTATCTTCTTGATGCACTAGACGATCTTCTACCACGTATGGGTGACTTCATCAATAAGTTGATTCTGGTGATTCTCGATATTCTCGAGAAGTCAATTCCGAGGATAGTCGAAGCTGGTCTACAGATTCTTATCGGTATCCTTAGGGGTATCGGTAACAACATAGGACGAGTTGCCGACACGGTAACATTCATCATCACCGAATTCTTGAAAGCTCTTGGGCGAAACATACCCAAGATTGTACAAGCCGGCTTCGAAATGCTTATCGCTATCATGGATGGCATTACAAAAGCCATTGATCAGAATTCTGGACGACTCGGCCAAGCTGGTGCAGACATGGCATGGGCTATTGTTCGAGGCGTTCTCAATGGGTTCAGTACTTTCGGTGGTCAGATTGGTGATAAACTGATGGCCATCGCTAAGAACGCTTGGGGAAGAATCCTAAGCTTCTTCGGCATTAGTTCTCCTGCTAAGGAAGCTATCTGGGCATCACGAATGATTGCTGAAGGCTTAGTTGTAGGTCTTAAGCTATATTCTCGTGGAGTCATAGTGGCTGCTGAGAATCTCGGAGAAGACACAGTTGACTCTCTTCGCGGTGCACTTACAGGTATGGCTGACGTCATCCCTCAAGACATGGATCTGACGCCAACAATTACACCTGTACTTGACTTGTCCGACGTTGAACGTAAGTCAGAAGATATTTGGAAGATGTTGAACACCAAACCATTCCGTGTAGATGCAGCTTACGCTTCTGCACGTCAGGCTCAAGATGGTCTTCAACAGAATCAGGACGATGCTGCTGACTCTACTACGGATGCCGGCGACACCTATCAATTCAACCAGTACAACACCTCGCCGAAGGCACTATCTACGGCAGACATCTATAGGAACACCAAGAACCAACTGTCTACTGCGAAGGGGGTGCTACCCACCTAATGATATCCCAAGTAGAAGTACGATCGACTTCTGGTCAGCTTCTGACTCTAGGGTTAGAATCATCTGACGATGGCTTGATCGTTGAAAGTATTGATGGGTTAGACCCAGTTAAAGCGACGCTTGTGTCGTCGTCTTTCGCAGCCTTTGACGGTGGGCTATACCAGTCAAGTCGGAGAGAGACCCGGAACATCATCATCACTCTGGGTCTCGATCCGGACTATGTCACCACCTCAGTGCGTGACCTTCGTAACCAACTCTACCAATTCTTCATGCCCAAGTCCGAAGTTGACCTTCGCTTCTTTCTCGAGGACGATTTTACAGTAAAGATCATGGGGAGGGTAGAGTCATTTGAATCTGTCCTCTTCACCGCAGAGCCAAAGGTAGTCATATCCTTGATCTGTTATGATCCAGACTTCGTTGTTCTTGATGCGATTGAGATCGAAGGCGAAACGGTTTCTACTAGTACTGAAACACTCATAGTGTACGATGGCACAGTTGAAACAGGAGTCATTATAACGTTGCTCGTAGATCGTACCATAACTGCGTTCACCATTTATATGCGTGGTAGCGACAATGTTACTCGTACTCTTGACTTCGCTGGAGCTCTTCAAGCCGATGATGTTCTAGTGTTCAATACGATTCCGGGTAGTAAAGGCATATCCCTTACAAGGTCAGCAGTTACCACTTCTTTCTTGCATGGTATGTCGCCTCAATCATCTTGGCTTGAGTTAATGCCTGGTAACAACTATTTCCGTTTCTTCGATGAGGGCGCCGCAATTCCGTATACACTCGAGTACACACCTAGGTATGGAGGTTTGTAATGGAGGTGTATATCCTTGACAGCCTCTATCGTCGTACCATAGTAGTGGACAAATTCGAATCTTTGATCTGGGCCGAACGGCTTAATGCGATTGGCGATTTTGAATTGCATATTGTTTCCACTCTTGAGAATAGGACTCGATTTATCCCTGGTGTAAACCTTGCGGTAAATACGTCTAATCGAGTAATGACGGTGGAGACAGTTCAGGATGTCACTGACGATGATGGTCGACGCATCTTAAAGATCACTGGCCCTTCTTTAGAAAACATCCTCAAGCATCGCATGCTTGCTCTTCTAACTGCCGGTGATTATCTTCCTTACGGCGATCTTACAGATACTCCATTTAATCTTCTCAGTGACATGTTCGATTATATTTGTGTCACTGGGACATTGAATGCTGGGGACATCATTAGTCCGTTGATTGTTCAGGATACTGACTGGTATCCAACGGATACGATCTCTTTCCCCTCAGAGACGATATTCTTTCCTGCATCGATTCAAACTTTGTATGATGCCATAAAGGGTATACTCGATGCGTACTCAATTGGATTCAAGATTGTTCGACACCCATCACTAAATCTTCTCTATGCAGATTTTTACATGGGAAGCGATAGGACGACAGGGCAATCAACTCTTCCAGCAGTTATATTTAGCCCTGACCTGGACAATCTTCGTAACACTAATCGATTAACTTCTTCAGCCCTCCACAAGAATGTGGCGTACGTATTCAACTCTACGGACGTAACACTTGTGTATGAAGATAATGTCGATACCAGTATTGCTGGATTTGAGCGTAGAGTGCTCATGGTCGAATGTGACGATGGGTTAACTTCAGACGAACGGATCCAGAAGGGTAAGGACGAACTCGCCAAGAACCGAATGTTCTCTGCTCTGGATGGACAGCTTTCGGCCGTAGCTTCATATCAATACGAGACAGACTACTATCTTGGTGATCTTGTAGAGCTGAGAGACGACGACGGTACTACAAGCAATATGCAAGTAACCGAACAAATCTTCATTCATGACAAAGAGGGTGAACGGACTTATCCAACTTTGTCCATAAACACATTCATCTACCCTGGCTCCTGGATTGCCTGGGATTACAGCCAGGAGTGGGATGATCTCGGCGCAACAGAGTACTGGGAAGACCAACCATAGTAAAGGAGGTGCGACATGGCTGTTGGTGATGACGCCGTAGCTGCTGGATATCCTCTTGTCCCAGATACGGGAGAAGAAGGACGCGTCCGTTGGGGCGCGAGAGAGATCAACCGTGCCCGCGACTTCATTGCTCTGGTCAAGGGACTGATACCAGTCGGAAAGGCGAACTATCGTACTGCTTCTGGTATTTCGTCCGGAACTGCTGATCCATCTGGTGGCAATGACGGAGACATCTACTTCAAGATTCTTCCGTAGGAGGATCTATGCCTACATCAGGTCAGGTCAATGGTGATGTTGGTAGCCTAAACGACTATGCCTATATTGCCTGGCAGCTAGCATCACAAAGTATCCCAGGTAACTATTCAGTACTTAACTGGCAAGTCGGTTGGTATTACCCAGCATTCACCTGTCGTGGTCTCCGTCAAGGATCGGCACATGTCAACGGTACCTTGGTTTACAACGATCAAGACGGTGGCGATGGTGTTCACGCATATAACTCAGGACACAATCACGTACCATTAGGACTTGCCTCTGGGTCAATCAACGTCCCTCACAATGCTGATGGTACTAAGACCGTTACGTTGGATGTGTCTATTCGAGGATGGGAAGGCGGAGGACCTAATCTTCTCTCAGACGGGTCTGCTAACTTCGCTTTACCAACTATCCCTAGAGATCCAGGTGCACCGAGTACGCCAACTATATCCAACGTTGAACAAACTACAGTAGATCTGGCATGGTCGCAGAACCCTGCTGATGGCTTGCCCGTTACTCTGTATACGATCAGCTACGGCACGGCTACGGACGCAACTGGTAACACAACTACAACAGCAAATACAATCAAGACAATTACTGGTCTTAGTCCTGGTGTAAAGTACTACTTCAAAGTCAAAGCTACAAACACAGTCGGTACTGGGCCATATTCTGGCATCTCGAATGATACCACTGTGGCTGGAGCTTACGTACGATCCAGCGGTGTTTGGAAGAAAGCCATCCCTTACGTTAGAGATGGAGGTGTGTGGAAGTTGGCTAGACCGTACGGAAAGATCCTAGGCATCTGGAAGAAATCAATCAACTGAAAATGGAAGGACAATCTATGGGCGATCTTTTATGGGTGCAGTATGTCGTAACAGCCATAGTTGCTGCTGCCGGATCATCGGGTTTGTGGGCCTTTTTACAGCATAGGGATAAAGAAAAAACCCAGACACAACGATTGCTGCAAGGACTAGCCTACGACAGAATCATATCCATGGGCATGGCATACATCGAACGTGGATGGATAACCAGCGATGAGTATTATGATTTTCGCCGTTTCTTGTATGAGCCTTATAAAGCTCTCGGGGGGAATGGCGTATCTGAAAGAATCATGGCTGAGGTATCAAGTTTGCCACTAAAACAACGTGCCAAATACAACGAAGTCTTGACTAGAGCAAAATCAAGGAGCCCCCGTGTCAATGGAACCCTCGACGAAATCCCAGACGAAGCTACCTAGCGGTGCCGTGTATGACAAGCTGAAGCTTACCGCTCAGTTACTACTGCCTGCTGGCGGCGCATTATATTTCGCTCTCGCACAAATCTGGGATCTTCAGTATGCAGCTGAAGTCAATGGCACCGTAGCCGTTGTAAATACCTTCATCGGTGTCGCGGTTGTCTGGCTTAAGTCGATTTATACCGCTCGTGGGAGTCAGTACGACGGCTCACTCGTGTGGACTGAAGGTGACGAGCCAGGCGACAGTGTTCTTCGTATGACGTCAATAGATCTCAAGGCGCTTGAAACCAAGGGAGAACTTCTTCTCCAAATCAAGGGCCGACCTCCAACTGAGTAGGGTCGCGATTCAAACATCTCCTATAGTGAGACCCTAACAAAGGAGACCGTATGTTTAACCGAAAGCCCAAACCGAACCTTGCGTTCGATGAGGCGATCAGCGCACTGCTCGCACGAATTGCGAAGGAGCAATACGACCCGAAAGAAACCCCAGCGATAGTGGATCAAGTAACCAAACTTGCTAAGTTGAGGGATGCTAGTCATCCCAAACGACCCAGTCCAGACACATTGATCCTTGTTGCCGGAAACATCCTCGGAATCGTACTCATCCTGCAATTCGAACGAGTAAACGTGATTACCTCACGAGCCATTGGCTTCGTACTAAAGCTCAGGTGACGTTCGACCCAACAGTTACGGACAGACGAGGGGGTGTGTAGCTAACGCTACATGCCCTCTTGTTTTTGACCACCTCGCAAAACTGACATGGCTTCTAATGAGACCCCTAACGAAAGGAAGAACATGGTTGCATTCTCATGCACGTTCGAAAACGAGCAGGGAATAGAAGTAACAATCACAGTAACTTACACTCGTAGTAACGTTCTGATCTCTGTCACTACTGGATCAAACCAGCCGATAGAGCAGACCTGGACACGACTGGAAGCTGCAGTGATTCGGAAACTTCTAAACCCCGAACTCATCGAGCCTGCGTACAAGAACCCATCCAACCCCGAGTAATGTCTCAGAGCCAGAGCCCCCACAAGGGTTCTGGTTTTGTTCGCGTAATTTACAAAGCATATAATGAGATACATCTATGTAAGGAGACACAATGTTAAAACTGCTCTTCCACCTAGCACTCACATTCCTCACTGGAGGCTTGTGGCTGATAGTGCTGGTAGTGCGATTCCTAACAAAGTAAACCTACCTAGAGATCAAGACCAATCCCCACAAGGGATTTGGTTTTCGTTCACCAAAAATTCCCCGGGTGAAAAATTCCAAAATACCTCGCAGAAATTACATGGGCCCTAATGAGAACCCCCATACTAAGGAGACCCCAATGAAGAACCTCGACAAAGCACTTGTCAAGGCCAGTTCAGAAGGCACCACGGACGGAAGGGCGCTTGCTATCAAATTAGCTTTGATGGTGGGAGCCACTGCCGCCGGTGTCGTCGGAACTGTCCTCGTACAACGCGCCATCGAGAACAACTCAAAGGACCCCGACTAGGAGGAGCCCAGAGACCCTACAAGGTCTTTGGGTTTGCTTTTTGGCATAGAAAGGAGGGAACATGCCAACTCTACTCGACCTGCTATTCATATTCGTCAACGTCGTATTCATTGTCCTCTTCATTGACGTCTTTCTTCTATTGATTATCTGGCGTGTAAAGAGACTCAACGCCAACATCAATCGTCGGAGGAAAGAGAAAGAAGTACGAGACAATCTGACTGAAGAGGAGAGGGATCGCTTCTATGCTGCCCCTTGGTGAGATCATGAAGCGGTTCGAGAAGCTAGTCGTGGACAACTCGCCGACCATCTTAACTGCAATTGGAGTGACGGGCGCTCTCACAACTGCATATTTGACCGGACACGCATCATTTAAAGCAGCTCAAATCTTGGGCGAGGAAAGCCCACATCTAGAAGCGAAAGAAAAGGTACAACTTGTCTGGAAGCTCTATATTCCTGCAGTTGGTACTGCGGCTTTAACTGTTGCAGCAGTTATCGGCGCCAATAGGATCGGAAGTCGCCGTGCAGCGGCTTTAGCTGTTGCATATTCCGTGTCCGAGAGAGCCTTCGAAGAGTACAAAGCGAAGGTTATCGAACGTGTAGGCGAACGGAAAGAACAGGCCATTCGCGATGAAATTGCTCAAGCTCGTGTCGACAGGGATCCCGTTGGCAACGCTGTAATCATTGGAGATGGTCGAGTTCTTTGCTATGAAGAGTTTACGGGTCGATATTTCCTGTCGGACATGGAGGCCATAAGGAAGGCTCAGAACGACATCAATCAGCGAATCATCACGGATTCATACGTGACTCTGTCGGATCTGTACGATTTGCTAAATCTGCCCCACACCTCTGAATCAAGTGAGGTTGGTTGGAATACCGACAAATTGCTCGATATTCGGTTCTCGGCCATTCTCTCGGAGGGAAGACCCTGCATATCTGTGGGGTTCCAAGTAAAACCCATCCGCAATTTCGACCGGCTATTTTAGCCAACCAAACAAGGAGAACTTAGTCATGAAGAAGATCGCAATGTTCCTCAGCTCGAAGAAGTTCATCATTCCGGCAGCAATTACGGTCGTTCTCACCGCGGCCGTTGTCGGTCTCAGCACGCTCAAAGTCAACCAGATCCTCGAAGACGAAACTGTTGACGAGGGCGACGAGTCCTGATCTACCCACACCCAGTTATATTCTCTGAAAGGTAAGCTTGTGCTGAAGAAGAGCATTACATATCAGGATCTCGACGGCAATGCCATCACCGAGGACTTCTACTTCAACCTCACCAAGGCAGAACTTGCTGAGATGGAGCTGTCCGAACAAGGTGGCATGCGTGCCCGTCTCATGTCACTCATCGAAGAGGACGACCGCAAGAAAATCATCGGCGCCTTCAAGATGTTGATCTCGACCACAGTTGGCCGACGTTCGGACGACGGCAAACGGTTCATCAAGAATGAGCAGATCACCAATGAGTTCATGCAGACAGAAGCATATTCTGTGCTGTTCATGGAACTCATGACTGACACAAACGCTGTCGTCGCATTCGCACAAGGCGTCATGCCGGCCGATTTGGTGGCTCAGGTGGACATGGCGAAGTTCATAGAAACTCAACCTACTGAGAAAGCTGTCCAGCCAGCGATCACACAGGTGGAGCTCCCATTAGCGTCGAAGACGCTTCGTGAATACACCCAAGCTGAGCTCGAGGCGATGCCGATTCAGCAGCTTCATGAGCTCGTCGCAAACGAGCCGGGCAATGACCTTCCCAAGCAGGCCATCGTCGCGCTGATGAAGAGGGAAGCAGAGTAGTGCGATGCAGGGGGACCAGCGAGGTTTGGAGGTACGGGTCTCATCTCCTCTCTTATTCCGGACGCTAGGTCTTCAACGACAGCCGAGAGTGCCAGTAACTGCGCCCGACATCGCAAGAAATGCATAGCCTTTAATGAGACCCCTACAAACAGAAGGAGACCCCAATGAACAAGACCGAACTCGCGAAAGCGCTGAGTGGATTTGTCATCGGTGGGATCACTGCCAATGTTGTTAAGCAAATAATTCGAAACAATACTGACCCCGAGGCTGTAGCTGATAAAGCTGCCGTACTCATAGCCAGTTTCGTTCTCGGAGCTATTGCCGCTGACGCAACAAAGGCATGGACCGACCGACAGATAGACGAACTCATCGTGACGTGGAAGAAGTTGGCTTCAAAGGAGCAACACACCACTGTCTAGTCTCGAAGCCATAGCCCCCACAAGGGCTTTGGTTTTGATTTGGAAACGAGGATAAATGGACGAGTCTAACTTCCCGTCGAACAAGCAGTCCAAAGCTATATCTCCAGCCAAGGATAAGAAGGTCGTGGACAAAGTCATCACGGGTACCGTCAAGACTCGACGTCGCCCTTTGATGCGTCGCTTTGCGGAGACCTTCATCGCAGAGGATTCGTCCAGTGTTGGGCGTTATATTCTGTTTGAAGTTCTGATTCCTGCGGCAAAAGATCTGATGTCCGATCTTGTCAAAGAGACCGTTGATCGTACCTTATTTGGGGGAGGACGATCCGGACGAGTACGAGCGGGTTATCGCTCAAGCACTCCAGGCGGTCATGTAAGTTACAACCGATATTCTTCGGGTGGAAGTAACTCTCCGCCGTGGCGTCGAGATGACGATCGGCCAGGAATCTCAAGGAATGGTCGTCGAGCACATAACTTCGATGAGATTGTTCTGGACACTCGTGCAGAAGCCAATGAGGTCCTTGACCACATGTATGAGCTGCTCTCCAGATACGAGCAGGTCACTGTGTCAGATCTCTATGATCTAGTCGGCCTTGATGCGAAGTTTACGGACGAAAAATGGGGCTGGCGTGAACTTCAAGGCTCTCGAGCCGTGCGTGTTCACGAAGGCTATGTCCTCGATCTACCCAAGACCGAACAACTCGATTAAGAAAGGTTGCAACGTGAAATTCACGACAGTTAAGAACCTGATCACTAGTACGGCCAGTCGTCAGGTTCTGAAGATTCAGAAGCATTCGCCGGTTCTGCTGTTCTCGGCCGGCGTTGTCGGGGTTGTCGGAGCAGCTGTGTTGGCCAGCCGGGCCACACTGAAACTCGATGATATTCTCGTCGATGCTCAGTACGACCTCGAGAAGGTTCGTTCCCTCGAAAGTGCCAAGTACTCCGAGGAAGACCGTACTCGTGACAAGACTATCGTCTATGTCCGTACCGGTGTCAGGATCGCTCGCATCTACGCACCGGCAGTGGGTGTCGGTGTTCTATCCATCGTTGCTCTGACTGGCTCACATGTCATTCTCAGTCGACGGAACGCTGCGATCACAGCAGCTTATGCCATCCTGGACAAGGGCTTCCGGGAGTATCGCCGGCGCGTTGAAGATGCTTACGGATCTGACCGTGAGCGGGAACTACGCTATGGTCTGGTTGAGCGTGATATTTACGACGACGAATCCGGCAAGGTCGTCACGGTCAAAGACTACATGCCGCACGGATCCATATACGCGCGGTGTTTCGACGAGACCAACCAGAACTGGAACAAGACCCACATGTACAACCAGATGTTCCTGGCCTCGCAGCAGCAGTACTGCAATGACAAGCTGCGCGCTCAAGGGCATCTGTTCCTGAACGAGGTGTACGACATGCTCGGGATGGAGCGCTCGAAGGAAGGCGCTGTTGTCGGATGGCTATGGGGTCCCGAAAGCGACTTCGGCGACAACTACGTCGACTTCGGCATATTTGTGGGTAATCGTGAGCAGGGCATGCGGTTCGCCCGCGGCTACGAACGTTCAATCTGGCTCGACTTCAATGTCGACGGAATCATCTACGATAAGATTTGAGGAGATCATGCGTCGAATCATCCTATTCGCTGGCACTACTGTGGCATCTGCGGCAGCAGGGGCTGCCATTGGGTACTTCATTAGTAAGCGGCGATTTGAGGCAACTTTCGACCAGCGTGTCGATGAAGAAATCGCTGTAGCTAAGGCGCTCATAAACGCCTCGACCAAGGCCGAGCTTATCAAACGAGTTCCGGGTGCACAACTTCCGGACGTCGAGGAAAAGCAGAAGCCTACAATGTTCGATGATACTGACGAGACGCTCAACCGTCTGGTCACCGGCCTTCGCTACAAGGGGGAAGAAGAGCCTCCTATCAAGCGGAACGTCTTCCTCAACAAGCCCAATGATGACGAGGACGAGGATGAAGAAGTCGCTTGGGGTGACGAGGTTACGGCTCGAACTGCAGACAAGCCGTACATTATCAGCGTCGACGAACACATGGAAGGCGTGATTGGCTACAGTCAAGTCACGCTCACATATTTCGTCGAGGACGACACCCTGATCGACGAAGGTGAAGTTCCCATCGAAGACATGGACCTGGTTGTTGGGTCGATCAATCTTGACCGATTTGGTTACCGCTCTGGCGATCCACGAGTGGTCTATGTCAGAAATGACAAGCTCAGAGCTGACTATGAGATTCTTCGTCACGAGGGCTCATTCGGCGAAGTGGTTCATGGGCAAATTGCGCCTCGAGTGAAGCCTCGTCCTCGAAAGATGCGCAAGGAGTAGCCATGAGCAAGCCGCTTGACGAGCTATATTTCGTATGGCTCTACAGTCAAGTCGGCGACTCATCTATCAGAAACCCAACCCGCACTTATTGGAAGGTCCTTCGACAGCTCTTCACCAAGGAGTTCGTTTGGATCGTCCCTAATGATGACAACCGCATCGAAGACGGCAAGGCTCTGAGATACGAGTTCGTCGACCAATCAGGACTAAACAACGTCGACCGAAATTGGATGAAGCTTGGGTGCTCCATGCTTGAGCTGCTTATAGGACTATCCCGGAGGCTTGCCTTCCAATGCGATGGTGAGTCCCGGGATTGGTTCTGGCATTTGATGGACAACCTTGATCTGCACTATAACGATAGGGGATATTTAGAGACGAATCGAATTGACACAATCCTTGACCGTATCATCTGGCGAACATATGAAGAAGATGGGCATGGTGGTCTGTTTCCTCTTCATAACGCCGCGGTTGATCAAAGGAAGATAGAGATCTGGTGTCAGATGAGTGCTTATATTCTAGAGATGCATTAGAACGGGAGGAGGGTTGATGGACTTTTTTCAGATCCGAGAGAAAGAAGACAAGGGTGGAGCGATTGAACTATATCCTGACTTCACCGTTGGTAGATCAAAAGATCTGATGATTCGCGGCTCTTCGTTTTACGCAGTCTGGGATGAAGACAATCAACTCTGGTCCACAGACGAATACGATGTTACTCGCTTGGTCGATCAAGCTCTCTTTAAGAGACTCACTGAGCTTGAAGAACAGGGTAAGGTCGTAACCGCGAAATACCTCCACTCGTTCGTAAATAATGGTTGGTCAAATTTTCGTAGATTTCTTCGTAACGTAAGTGATAACGCACATCAACTCGACGAGAATCTGACGTTTGCCGATACAATTGTTAAGAAGGAGGATTATGTATCACGACGCCTCCCGTATGCCCTACTCGAGGGAGTTCACGATGCTTGGGATGAACTTACCGGGACGCTTTACTCTCCAGAGGAGCGTGCAAAGATCGAATGGGCTATTGGTGCTATATTGTCGGGAGATGCCAAGAAGATCCAGAAGTTCGTGGTCTTTTACGGTGCTTCCGGCACCGGGAAATCGACCATTCTCAATATCATACAACGGCTCTTTGCTGGTTACTGTGTATCTTTCGAAGCGAAAGCGCTCGCAGCTAATAGCAACTCCTTCGCTACTGAGGTCTTTCGCGGAAATCCCTTGGTGGCGATCCAGCATGACGGCGATCTTTCCAAGATTGAGGATAACTCGAAACTAAACTCAATCATCGCTCATGAAGACATGACAATCAATGAGAAGTACAAAGCAAGCTATACTTCTCGAGTCAATGCTTTCTTATTCATGGGCACTAATAAACCCGTCAAGATCTCTGACGCCAAGAGTGGTCTTATTCGCCGGCTCATCGACGTGCATCCTACTGGAGATCGATTTCCTCCCAATCATTACAATACCCTCTTGACTAGAATTGACTTTGAACTAGGCGCTATCGCGGCGCATTGTCTTGAGGTATACCGTCAAATGGGCAGGAACTACTATAGTGCATATCGTCCCATGGAAATGATGTTCCAAACAGATATTTTCTTCAACTTCGTAGAGGCAAACTTTGACATATTTAAGGCTCAGGACGGCCTTTCACTTAAACAAGCCTATGCGCTATACAAGGAGTACTGTAATGATACGGGCATTGAGTATGTCCTTCCGCAATACAAGGTTCGGGAAGAACTTCGTAACTATTTCAAAGACTTTCAAGATCGAGCTACTGTCGATGGCGTGTCTATTCGTAGTTACTATTCTGGGTTTACTTCCGAACACTTCAAGGCTCCAATGGCTAACGATGGGGCTATATTCTCTCTGGTGCTTGAAGAGAATGTGTCTTTACTGGATCTGGAGCTGGGAGACCAACCAGCTCAGGAAGCTCGAGAAGATGGGACGCCCAAGACTCGATGGGCCGTAGTCAAGACGACGCTTTCTGAGATCGATACGTCACAAGAACACTTTGTGAAGGTTCCAGACAACCATATTGTAATCGACTTCGATCTTAAGGACGAAGATGGACAAAAGTCTCTTGAACGAAATCTGGGAGCGGCTAGTGACTGGCCTCCAACCTATGCCGAACTTAGCAGAGGAGGAAGCGGAGTACATCTGCATTACATCTTTGACGGAGACGTCAATGAGCTCGCGTCGAGTTACAGCGACGGTATCGAGATCAAAGTCTTCACCGGTAACGCTTCACTGCGGCGGAAACTGTCAAAGTGCAATAATGTGCAAGTATCTACTATCAGAGGCGGACTCCCTTTAAAGGAGAAACGAATGATCTCTACCAGTACTATACAAAGCGAAAAAGGTTTACGTGACCTTATCGCTAGGAATCTCCGGAAAGAGATCCACCCAGGGACAAAGCCGTCGATCGACTTTATCTATCATATTCTTGAGGAAGCATACGCCGCGGGATTTGTTTACGACGTGACGGACATGAGATCCAGGATCGTCGCGTTTGCTAACAACTCAACGCATCAGCCGTTGGCCTGTCTCAAGGTTGTTCAGAAGATGCAGTTCAAATCCGTAGATGAGAACTCACCGGCTGAAGTGGCGCTCAAGGACGATCGTCTTGTGTTCTTCGACATTGAGGTTTATCCGAACCTCTTCGTTGTCTGCTGGAAGTACAAGGGCAGCGATGAAGTTGTCAAGATGATCAATCCTAGCCCGCAAGAAGTCGAGAGTCTTTTCGGTCTGAAGCTGGTCGGATTCAACAATCGTCGTTATGACAATCATATTCTCTGGGCAAGATTCATGGGATATGATAACGATCAGTTGTATCGACTCTCGCAGAGAATTATCGATGGACATGTGGGCTCAATGTTCGGTGAGGCATATAACTTGTCATACACTGACATCTTTGATTTCAGCTCGGTAAAGATGAGCCTAAAGAAGTTCCAAATTCAACTAGGCATTCATCACATGGAACTGGATCTACCATGGGATCAACCAGTGAAGGATGCAGATATTCCTCGCGTAGTTGAATACTGCACCAATGATGTCATCTCCGAAGAAGTCGTGTTCGACTCGAGGGAACAAGACTTCGTTGCGCGGCAAATTCTCGCGGAGCTCAGTGGTCTGACAGTAAACGATACCACGCAGAAGCACACAGCTAAGATCATATTTGGAGACGATCGAAATCCACAACGAAGTTTCGTCTACACCGATCTAAGTAAGGAGTTTCCCGGCTATGTCTACGAGCGAGGAAAGTCGACCTATCGCGATGAGGAAGTCGGCGAAGGCGGATATGTCTACGCAGAACCCGGAATGTACCAGAACGTGGCGGTGCTCGACGTCGCCTCTATGCACCCTACCTCGATCAAGATTCTGCGATTGTTTGGGGACTATACCCCAAACTTCACCGCTTTACTTGAGGCACGAATAGCAATCAAGCGGAAGGAATTCGATGTCGCAAGAAAAGCCATGGGAGGTAGACTCGCCCCCTTCCTTAAAGACGAAACTCAGGCCAAAGCTCTTTCCGACGCTCTTAAGATCGTTATCAATATTGTCTATGGTCTTACAAGCGCGAAGTTCGACAACCCTTTCCGAGACAATCGAAACAAAGACAACATCGTAGCCAAACGTGGTGCTTTGTTCATGATCGAATTGAAACACTTCATCCAGGAGTTGGGATATTCTGTCGTCCATATCAAGACAGACTCGGTTAAGATCCCGGACGCAACGCCTGAGATCATCGAACAGGTCAAACTTTTCGGAGAGAAGTATGGCTATGATTTCGAACATGAAACTACTTATGACCAATTCTGTCTAGTTAATGATGCGGTCTATATTGCTCGAGTGGACGAGTGCTTGATTCCGCATTGGACAGCAGTAGGCGCGCAGTTCCAACACCCATACGTGTTCAAGACATTGTTCTCGAAAGAGGAAATTACCTTCGATGATCTATGCGAGCCTAAAGCAGTAACACAGGGCTCGATGTATCTGGACTTCGAAGTTGATACACCCATGGTCCTTATCGAGGGCATGCAGTTTGTTGGGCGTACGGGTTTGTTTGTTCCAGTGCTTAAGGAAGGTGGAATACTCTATCGTGTTAAAGACGGCAAGACCTATGCTGTCAGTGGCACGAAAGGGTACCGCTGGATTGAAGCAGAGTACGCGAAGAACATGTCGATGGAAGATGTTGACATGTCATATTTCGAACGACTAGCAGACGAGGCTTTCAAAGCCATTGACTATTGGGGGTCGTTCGCCACATTCACTTCGTAGGAGGAATCATGGAACGCGACATCGTTTTAAAGGAGATCTTCTATAAGCTTCGTAAGGAGCTAGGTAGAAGTCCTTCTTCGCTAGAGGTTCTCGAACGAATTCGAGAAAGGAAACACGCGTGAGCATCCATCAGATGCCGATGTTTGGTCCTGAAGATCATATTCCGGACTTCGGTAAAAAGACTGTCCCTCTTACCATCTACCTTAAAGACGGTCACATGGTGAATCCTGGGGAGGGAGAACGAATCGTTATCGGAGAGGCGGATGTTGACGGCACTATGGTCAACATGACACTGATGGATATCATCCCTGATGCGGTTATGGACTCTCTGATAGGGGATAGCGGGGCCAAGTTCAGTATAGGATTCACCCCCTATGATGACTGATACTGAACGTCTTCGCAGAGCATTAGAAGCCAACTCCATTCGTCTGAAAGAGATGACTAAAACTCTATCAGACTTACGCAATGCACTTATCGAGCTTCATCGTGAATGGTGGAGAGAGTATCAACAGGTTCGACTGGAACAAGAACAAAACTCTCTACCAACTAATCAAGAGGAGAAAACTGATGGCGAATGACGCCGATCACATCGTATTCGAGGACGCCCACATACTCTTCAAGAACTTCGCCGGTGCTGAGACGAAGTACAATCGTGAGGGCGATCGTAACTTCTGCGTGATCATTCCCGAAGACATCGCGCCTCAGCTGACAGCAGACGGCTGGAACGTCAAAGTTCTCGAAGGCCGTGAGGAGGGCGATGCTCCTCGCTTCTACATGAAGGTCTCGGTCAGCTTTAAGGGTCGGCCGCCCATGCTCGTGATGATTAGTTCGCGCGGGCGTACGAATCTATCTCAGGCTGAAGTCGAGATGCTCGACTGGGTCGA
>Ga0075430_100002303_pt1 | contig 15842 bp, 13 predicted proteins | sample RhiMetdeltSRZDD4_FD_75294 | JGI IMG/M metagenome (GOLD analysis project Ga0075430, IMG submission 75294) | Populus rhizosphere microbial communities from Tennessee, USA - Rhizosphere MetaG P. deltoides SRZDD4 | ecosystem: Host-associated > Plants > Roots > Rhizosphere > Soil | place: USA... | reverse complement strand
TCGTCGTCCAGGGGCAAGCCGTCGGTATGGCAGCGCTGGCGCAGCATCGCCCAGAGTATTTCGCCGTAGGGGCCAGCGAAGGTGCGCCAGTTCATCTCTACGTTGCTGTCTGTGACGAGCTTGGCGTTCGGCGGCGCCGCCGCCTCGGCCAAGGAGCGGCACAGCGCCCAGCGGCACAGCACGTTCCATTGGGTGATGTTGGTGCGCCGCTTGAGGGTGATGAGCTGGTCCTTGGCGGTTTGACTGATTCGGATGTGTTCGATTGGCATCGTCTTCACCAGAAGTAGCCGTTCTCGATGGTGGTGCCCTTGACTCCCCGGGGGTGGTGAAGGTAATAGGTGTGACCGATTGCCGGCTTGAGGCGCTGCCAGGCTGTCTCGTCGATCTCCTGGTCGGTGGAGAGCAGGATCACTTGGTGACTGGCATGCGGGAAGTACCGTTCGACCAGGTGCGTCCGGTGTTGGCCGTCGAGCCGCCCGAGCGGCGTATCGATGACGACGGGGAGTGGACGGCCGGATGCCTGTGCGAGGCCCCATAGAAGGGCGACGGCGAGGAGTTGGCGCTCACCTGCGGAAAGCTGCCGCGCAGAGAGCGGCGTCCCGTCACCTCGTTGTAGCTCCACGGTGAAGGTCTCTGGATCGATGGTGAGCGCGCCGATGAGATCGGACTTGCGCAGGAGTTGCTGCAGAGAGCGCAGGACATGTTGCTCGATGCGGGCTAGGTGTCGGCGGACTGCTTCCAGGCGGAACCGCGACAGGGTCGTTCGCGCACGTTGGGTGTGGTCCAGCAGCCGAAGGGCGTCTTCGGCTTCAAGGGTGCTGTCGGCGACGTGGTTGAGCAGCTTCCCGTACTCCTTGTCGGCGGACTCGCGGGCGGTTCGTGCTTCGGTAAGCGCCGCGTCGATGTGGTCGAGTTCGTGTTGGGCGCGGGTGTGCGCGGCAAGTGCTTCATCCCGGGCGGCACGTAGTTCAGCGATGGTCTCGGCGGTTGGCACGGCCGCGAGGTGTCGTTCGGTGTCCTCTAGCTCTGCGAGCGTGTTGTTGCGCTGCTCCACCAGCCGACGTACATCCGTTGCAATTTCAGGCAGCCGATGCGACAGCAGGTTCCTCGCGTGAGCGGCCTGGTCTTCGTCAAGATTGACGATCGGGCTAAGGTCGGCCCGAGCCATCCTCTGCGCCCGTTCCTTTGCGAGGTATTCGTCGATGGCATCCACAATCGACGCCCGGGCACGGAGCTGGCGGAGCTGGGTAACGATTGTTGAGTCGCGACCCGCGAGGACGTCGGCTAGGCGGTGTTCCTCGGCTGCCGCGACTTCCAGCTCGGCGCGGTCGACTACCGCGGCCAGCAACGGTTCGACGAGCAGAAACGGTCCGCTGTCGGCAGCGATGTCGCGGAGTCGGCCATCAATGTCGGCTAACCGGTCCTTGAGGTGCTTGTTGTGGCGGCGAAGCTCTTCCTGCCGCTCGAATAGCTCTCCCCCTTCGAGCCGATAGCGTTCCTCGCGCTCGTGTAGCAACTTCGCGGAACGCTCTAGTCGGTTGACTGCGGCGGCGCGTTGCTGCGACGCGCGGTCTTCGGCCTGGTTTAGTGCGTTGACCCGGGCGCGTTGTGCCTGGATCCTCTGCTGGACATCGTCAGGTGCCTTAGCTGTACGGTACTTGCGCTCCATCACGGTGAGGTCGGCGTCGAGTCGATCGACAAGATCGAGTCCAAGCAAGGCGCCGATGACAGTGCGCAGCATGGCCCTGGCGTTGTCTAGTTCGGCGAGGGTCTCGATCTTTTCGCCGTCGAAGAAGAATAGCTCGGCGATACCTCTTGGCATGAACGCTTCGACGTGTTCGGCCCAGCGTTCAGTCAGCGCTTTGTCATACCGGCCGTTGACGTAGACCGATAGGCTGTCCGGTGTGGTGCGCTCGGTGATACGCCAGTACCGGCTTACCTCGTAGTCGTAGCGGGTGCCCTCGCGATAGGCGTGGAAATGCAGCTCAACGCGGGCGCTGTCGCCAGGCGTGGCGGAGGTGTGTATGAGTTGGCGCAAGTAGGCGTCATAGCTACCGGCCCGGCCGGAGACCGCCCGGGCCAACGGACCGTAGAGAGCGAACAGGATCGCCTCAAGGATGGTGGTCTTGCCACTGCCGTTGAGCCCGCCGATGAGGGTAACCGGCTTCTTCGATGAGGGTGGTGTGAGCCGGATTTCGTGGCGGCCGGCGAAGACACCGACGTTCGTTAGGACCAACTGGTCAAGGATCACGGCTATCGAGTTCCGTCCGGGTTCGGCGCGGGTGCCGGGCGCACAAAGGCGTCGTCTACATCGAACAGCGTTGTTGCGTCGGCCGGCGATTGACGCACGTCACGACGCCGCAGTGCACGTTCGGTGGCGTCGTCGGCGTCAGTGTAGAAACCACGCCGCAGTGCCCCTTCCAGGGCGTCGAACAGACCAGCGCGGCGTGTCATGGCACGGTGGCGTTGCTCGACATCGAGCAACTCACGCAACAGCTCGAAATGCAGACGATCATCGCCGGCCAGCTCGCGCAGGAGGGCCACATCGTCGGCACCCAGCGGGAGGTGCTCGTCCATCGGGACGCCTTCGTACGGCTGGCCAGTCGCCTCTCGGTAGATAACCGGGAGGCGGTCTTCGAACTCGTGCTTGTCGACCACCCAGATCCGCCGGATCTCCTCCAGCTCAGCGGGGCTGATCAGTTCGAGGTTGCGGACCTCCTCGGGGGCGTGCTCTCGGATCCAGGTCTGGGCCTCCAACAGTCGCCGCAGCCATTGCTCGCGCGCCTGCTGCGTGTACGGGCCATGGATGGGCGCGTCGTGGAACAGCTGCACGCTGCCGTTCATTCGTCTGAAGTCACGCAGATGCCGGTCATTGGCCACGTCCAGCTCGTTACGCAGCTCCAGCAGCGGCAGCATCCACTCTTTCTCCTCGTCGTTTTGGATCATGGCAGACATGGACTTGTCCTTGTCGACCAACGTGCATACCCAGCAGCCGAACCGGCTGTCGCCGCAGCTTGGAGTGCTGGCATCCACAACGAGTGGGCACTCCCCGTCGGCGGAGGCGCCCTGGTACATCGTCAGGAGGTCCTTGTTGGAGTAGCCCCACGCGTTGGCGGTCTGCATGAGGAACAGCCATACGTCGTCGTTGGTCCAGTCCTCGATGGGGCTGTATACCAGGGAGTTCGGTAGGTTGCCGTTGGGGCTGAGGCGGTCGCGGATGCGCCTGCCTTCCAGCTTGGTCATGCGAGAGGAGCGGCCCGAGCTTTCCGCCTTTCGCGTGCCCAGGACAAGGATCGCTTCGCCGTGGTCGCGCACGACGTTGCGGATGAAGGTGTTTGACGGGTTGATCTTCAGCCGCTCGGTGCACCAGCGGAACTTGGGACGCGGCGCCGGGTAGCCGCGACCGATGAGATTCACCCAGAACGAGTTTTCGACTGTGGGCGTGAGCCGGTGGGACTGGATTGGAAGCCGCTGCTGTCGCGCAGCTTCCATCATCACTTCCAGCGACCGCGCTACCCAGGCGGCAACGATGGGGTTCTCCACCATCGTGTCGGTGCTGATCACGTGAATGGGTTTGGTCCGGCGGCCCTCGTCTAGATCCTTGATCGCCAACCACACGAGTTGCAGGGTCGCGGTGGAGTCCTTGCCGCCGCTGTAACCGACCACCCACGGGATCTCGTCCGCCAGGTACAGCTCCTGGATCTCGGTCTTCAGCCGCGCCAGCGTCGCGGCGTACCCATCGGCGGCAAAAGCCGAGTTTGTGCCCGGCTGGCGAACCCTCATGACTCTCCTCGACGAAACGCTTCTTCGGCCCGTAGCTCGTCGGCCAATAGCTGCTGGCCGAGCGCGGCACGGATGGCATTGGTCGTCAGTACGACGTTCGCGCTGGTCTTGCTCACCTTGCCGCCGAGCAGGGCCCGGCCTTCCCACAGCGCAGCGTTGGCTCGTGACCAGTCGATCGACTGCAGCAGGCGCACCTTCTTCTGCCACCGCGCCGGGGCCGTCGATTGTCGCAGCAGGCCATTGCCTACCCGACCGAGGGCGTGTAGCGCGACGCCGTGGGCGTGGATGAAGTCTCGGCGGATCTCCCCCGCGGTCACCTCCTGCTTGGCCACCCGAGCCCAGTCCGGAAACTGTTCGGCAACGGCCTCCCAGAACGCCTGCGCGAGCTGCAGCCGCTCGTCGAAGCTCGCCTCCTCGAACCCGTCCAGCAGCGCCTTCGTACCCGTGTACAGCGACGACAGCGTGAACAACTTACGTGAGCGCACCGACAGGTTTGACTTCTCAGTCTCGATCAACTCCCGGAACAGCCGCGACTGAAACACGACTGTCCGCACGATCCGGGCCAGGTCCTCACGCTGGTCGTACAGCACGCCCAACGACGGCGCTGGGCGGATCGCGTACCGGTTGAGGTCGGCGAACATCTGCTGGCACCGCCCCAGCCCAACGTCCAGGAACAGCACGACTGCGATGCTCTCGTCGCCCAGCTCAGGGTTCTCCCGTAACGCCTGCTCGATCGCCGCTCGGCGGTGCTGCCCGTCGTTGATGACGAATCGCGCAGCCATCGGGATGGTCAACAGGCCGATCCGCTCCGCTGGATCGCCTTCCTCGAACGACTCGAACCGAACGTCGGCATCGACGGAGGCGGTAAGGGCGGAGAAAACGTATCCCTTCGGATTAGCAACGATGTACCGTGCGATGTCCGGCACCCGGGCCTTGTTCAACGTCCGTTGGGCCCGCAGCTCCGGCAATAACTCTTCGTCATCGAAGAGGAATAATCGCGGGATCAACCGCAGGGGACACATTGTGACGTAGAACTCACGCTGCGCTTGTACGCCGCGAATTGCGGGGAATACATATTCATAGGCGCCACGTCGGGCGGTCGTTGCCGACCTGGCTGCGGTCCGACGGTCGCCGGTCATGGTCGACATGTTCTAGATCCAACGGTACGTACCGACCGGGGTCAAGTACGTACCTAGGCGTGTCGAAACCACGTACGCGGGCGTGTCGAGGTACGAACACTGTCGGTCGCCGGCGTACAGTACATGGCCGTGACGACCTTGCAGCCAGCCGCCAGCCCGCTGCGAAACGCGCACGACACGCCCCCGGGACCGGTCTATCTGGACTGCGCCGCCACCACGCCCATCGACCCTCGCATAGCGGACGAAGTCGTACATTACCTAACGGTTGAGTACGGCAACGCCGGCAGCCGCACACACAGTTACGGCCAAGCCGCCAAGGAGCGCGTCCAACGCGCCCGGAGTCAGGTCGCTGCGGTGGTCGAGGCGCAGCCCGACGAGGTGATTTTCACCAGCGGAGCAACCGAGAGCAACAACCTAGCCATCCTCGGCCTTGCGCCGGAAGGCGAGCGCTCAGGGCGCCGCCACATCATCAGCACAGCCATCGAGCACAAGGCAGTCCTCGAACCCCTGGAAGCGCTCACCTCCCGAGGCTTCGACGTGACGTTGCTGCGGCCCAACGATGGCGGGCGGATCGAACCTCAGCAGGTGATCGCCGCCTTGCGCCCGGACACCTTGCTGGTGTCAGTGATGCACGTCAACAACGAGACTGGTGTTGTTCAGCCAGTCGCGGACATCGCCGCCGCGCTCGCCGAGCACGACACCTACTTCCATGTCGACGCGGCTCAGGGCTACGGCAAGCTGATCCCGGCCCTACGCCAACGACGTATCGACCTCATCAGCATCTCTGCGCACAAGATCTACGGACCGAAGGGCGTCGGAGCACTGGTGGCTCGCCGCCGCCGCTTCAACCGCCCGCCCCTGACCCCGCTCATGTACGGCGGCGGACACGAGCGGGGACTTCGATCCGGCACGCTGCCGGTCGCCTTGATCGCCGGGCTTGGGTGCGCCGCAGACCTCGCGCATCGTGAACACAGTAAACGGGAACGCCTCTGCAAGGAATTCAAGAAGCGACTCCTGGAATCGCTCGCACCGCATAGCCCGGTTGTCAATGGCGACCCTACTCACGTGATCTCCAGCACCATTAACCTTTCAATACCATCACGCGCAGGGAACGCCTACGTGGACTCCGAAGCCGTCATGCTGGCCTTGAAAGACGTCGTCGCAATCTCGAACGGCTCAGCATGCACGTCACAAAGTTACGCGCCCAGCCACGTCCTAACCGCCATGAACCTCAGCGCCGACCGCGTACAAGGCGCGCTCCGGTTCTCGTGGAGCCACCTCACCGCCGAACCGAACTGGGGTCAGCTCCGAGATAACATCGAGCAAATTCTCTGATGCTAGCGACCCTTTGAGTAGCTTGATGGCGGGCGTGAGACTGCCGAGGTCAGGCTAGCCGGGAGCGGACGAGTCGTTGATCAATGCTTAGTCGATGGTGCGGAGTGCAACACGTAGGTCGGGTGGTGCGTGTGGCTGGCTGCGGCAGGCGAGCAGGGGTGTACCCGCGGCCGAGCCACCTGCCGGCGGAACACTGCCGGCAGATCTCGCGCAACCGCGATCTCGACCTCGCCGGCATCCGCCGTCGGACATACCGAGCACGCCCAGCACCCGCCAGACGACCACCAACACCACCGCACGACCACTACAGGCCCAGCCCGCCAGCCAGCGTCGGCGTAGGTCGGAGCCGTCACCCTGAAGTGGACCCTATCCAGCCTTGCAACACCCCGCGCCCCTGGCCAACGCGTCCCCACGCTCGCTGCGCCGGGAAACCATGAAGTTAGAAATTGCGCAGAATACTGATCATGATCCGCCGCTACTACGAGCATGGAATCCTGATTTGGTCCACGATGCCATTCGAGGAGGGAAGCATGACCGCCGAACGCTACGAGGGCGAACTGCCCATGGACCGCATTGTGATCGGAAAGGGCCAAGTCCGCCTAAAGGTAGATCGCGGGATGGAACTGGACGAGCTGGCGAAAAGCATCCAGATTCAAGGGCTACTTGAACCAATCGTCGTTTGCCCTTCGGAGATGAACGAGGAGAAATACGAAGTAATCGCGGGACAACGTCGGTTCCTGGCATGTCAAAATCTTGGCCACACAACCATCAAGGCGATGATTCATCCTCGGCCCGCCGACCTCACGGATCGCAAAGCCTTGTCCCTGACGGAAAACCTGCTTCGAACCGAACCTCCGCGCGCGGACACAATCGACGCCTGTACAGAGCTGTTTCAGAAGTATGGCTCAGTGAAGCTAGTGTCTGAACGCACGGGAATTCCGGAACGTCTTGTCCGCGAGTACGTCAAAGTCGCCCGCCTGATACCAGAGCTACAGAGCATGGTGAAGGACGATGGTCTTGATATCAAGGTAGCCCTTAGGGCGCAAGATGCGGCGAGCGCCGGCACTGGCATACCAGACCCGGACGAATCACGCAAGCTTGCAATGGAATTGAGCAGCATGAGTGGAGCACAACAGAACGTCGTCGTGCAGAAGCGACTTAACAACCCGGATGCTGATGTCGACGAAGTGATTGAGTCCGCAAAGACTGGCGCAAAAGTCGTGCAGATAGTAGTAACGATGTCCGGCGCAGGCCACGCGGCGCTTAAGAACTACGCCAAACAGGAGGGTACGACCCTTGACGACGCCGCTAGGTCGCTCATTGAACATGGCCTCTCATCGCACGGGCTCAGTGAGGCAGAGTGAACCACTCGCTTCGTGACCTGGTATTGTCGGTTGGCACTCATCGTTCCAATCGTCCGTTGTCACCGCTAGAGGTAGCTGACGCGATCAGCCATTACAGCAACGAGTTCGGATGGGAAGACTGCCTATCACGGATCTCGCTTACCGAATCCACGGCACGGAAGTTCCTAACACTTCGCGAACTCGACGAGTCGGTGGCAAGCCTCGTGGATTGGAACAACCGCCCAGGCACAATTTCTTTCTCCTCGGCGGCAGAGCTTCGTCGCCTCAAACCGGCCGAGCAGCGCGAAGTTCGGGACGGTCTGCTCCGAAATCGGATGACGAGGGACGAGGTGCGCCAGGTCGTTCAACTTAGAGTCCGGTCTGGGCGGCCCCTCCGCGACTTGGTTGCTGAAGTCTTGGGCATGCGTCCTCAGGTGGTCACCCTGCACCTTCTCCTCGGGGGGATTACAGAACCTGAGGTAACACGGGCATTAGGTGACCTAGCGCAGAAGCAGCGCGACGAGTTGCTGCTGCGGGCAACTAGCGGCATCGATGCGGGCGCGACGTTGACTAGCGGACGGCTACTCCCTGACCGGTTTTCCGTTGTTACGGCCAAGGCCATTAGTCACGAAGCCTCCATGAGAATCGAACGAGAAGTCAATCAAGGCGTGAAGGAACTCCTCAACCTCGGAATGTAGACGCATGAGCAGCTGGCCAATAACGGTTGATACCAATGGCGCCGTGGCGCTCGGGAGCGGCGTTGTCTGCGACGGCTATCGGCGGCATGCGAAAATCCGCGTTCAGACCCATGTTCATCATGACCACATGAGGCGTTTCGAATCAAGCAAGGGCGTCCACGATATCTTGATGTTTAGGGGTACCCGTGACCTGCTAATTGCGGACGGGTCCTCAGATCTAGCCTATCGCGAGAACGTTCATGTCATTGACCATGGTAAGCCTATTGAAACTTCCGTTGGAACAATACGGCTACTTGATAGTGGCCACATGTTGGGTGCCGCACAGGTAGAGGTTACCCTACCATCCGGAGACCGCCTAGGGTACTCCGGAGACTTTGCTTGGCCGCTGGATGAGGTTGTCCAAGTGGATGCACTTGTTGTGGACGCGACGTTCGGGAGTCCAAGTTCAGTCCGGACCTTCACTCAGGGTGTAGCGGAAGCTGCCTTCCTCGAACTCGTTATTAGTTGTCTCCGGCGTGGCCCCGTTCTTGTCAAGGCCCATTTCGGCACATTGCACCGTGCGGCCTGCCTTCTAACCGGTGCTGTAGACGCTCCATTGCTGGTCTCACGTAGCGTTGAACGACAGATTCGGGTCTACCAGGATCACGGCTACCCGATCGAAGTGTTGCCTATTTCCGACGAGACATTGGCCACCAATCGGTATGTACGGATTCTTGGATACCGAGACGGAGGATTCCCGACGCGACTACCGACAGGTAGTTCACAACTGGTTCTCAGTGGCTTTCGAAGTTCTTTCCCAGACCCAATTTTGACCTACAGAGAAGGAGTAAGCTATCGGGTGTGCCTAAGCGACCACGCTGATTTTGAACAGACCCTTGCCTATATTGAAGCGACGGGAGCGAAACGCGTCCTTGTAGACAATACAAGAGGAGGCAATGCTGTTGCGCTCGCAATGGAGATCCGGTCTCGCCTCGGTGTGGCGGCATTGTATGACATCGCTGATGATGATCCATACTAACCTCGGACAGCCCACGTGGGATCCGCTTCATTCGCGACTCGTGGCTCAAACCCGACTTGGGTCACGGGTGTCCGATTTTGAAGCTGTCGGGGCTGTGACCTGGAGCGTTGGGTCGGTCGGCACGCACTAAACGGGCTGGTTCTATCGTGTCGGTCCGTGGCGTATGTGCGGACGTGAAGACGGCGTCCGGGGCGCGGGCGGTGCAGATCGTGCACTCCCAGCGGAAGGGCTCGCGGGACATCGAGCACATCGGCTCGGCGCACACGGATGCGGACCTGGAGTTGCTCAAGGCGGTGGCCCGGCAGCGGCTGGCCGCGGGGCGGGGCGAGCTGGACCTGCGGCTGCCGGACAGTCCGGCCAACCAGGGCGCGGCGTTACCGATCACCTCGTCGCGGATCGGGCACCTGCCCGACGCGCTGGGCCGTGGCTACGCCGTGCTGGGATTCGCTGCGGCGTCCGGCCGTGATGAGGTGTTCGAAGCGCCGGTGCTGGCCAGGATCATCGAGCCGACCAGCAAGCTGGACTCGCTGCGGGTACTGGCCGAGGCGGGTTGGGACCCGCCGTCGTACCGGACGGTGAAGCGGCGGCTGCGGGTCTACGCCGGCGCCGAGGCTGGCCGGGACGGCGCCGACGCTGACCACCCGCCAGCGCAGACCGGCCCTGCCGATGGTGACGGTGGGCGGTGGCGGGCACGGCTCGCGCGAGCCTGCGCCGAGCACGTCGGCCTGGACCCGACAACACTGCTGTTGTATGACGTGACCTCGCTGTACTTCGAAACCGACGAAGGTGACGGCTTCCGCGAGCCAGGGTTCTCCAAGGAACGGCGGCTGGAGCCGCAGATCACCGTCGGTCTGCTCACCGACGCCTCAGGCTTCCCGCTGATGGTGCATGCGTTCGAAGGCAACCGGGCCGAGACCACCACCATGCTGCCGGTCCTGCGAACCTTCCTCGACGCCCACCAGCTGGCCGACGTGACGGTCGTGGCCGACGCCGGGATGGTCTCCGAGGCCAACAAACGCGCCATCGAGGACGCGGGCTGTCGTTCATCCTCGGCGCCCGCATCCCCGAGGTGCCCTGCGTGATCGCCGAGTGGCGGGATGCGCACCCCGATACCGACGAACGCGCAATCCCATCAACTGCGATTTGTAGTCGCGTGGAGGCCGGTTCGAAGTCTACAATGTTCTTCATGCCGGACGAGGAACGCAAAGATCCGTCGGGTTCTGTAACCCTCGAACCATTAACTGGGCTTCTAGACGGCTTCGAAGGTTACTATCGAGTCTCACGAATCGAGCGTGAAAACGTCTTTCGGAACGGCTTGATCGTACTAGACACCAACGCGTTACTGGATCTATACCGCCTCACGCCCACCGCACGCATGGAGATGATTTCACTCCTTCGAACACTTGCTCCGCGACTATTCGTACCCCATCAAGTAGCCGCCGAGTTTCATCGTCGTCGAATCGATGCAGTCGCGTCTCGTAGGACCGAGTTCCACGAGCAAATCCAGGCCATCGGACGACTTGCCGATGATGTACGAGCTCTAATACGGCGCGTTGCTCAGCGGGCACATGGGCGGGATGACGATGCAACGAGCGTATGGAGCTGTCTCGAGGAGGCATTCGCGAAGGGCAAGGATTTCATCAACCAGGTATCAAGTAGCTATGATCTCGATCCCGATCGCCTTGTTAGCGACTCGTCAGATCAAATACTTGACGAGCTTACCGAAATACTTGCGGGGCGCGTGGCGGAGCGACCGAGCAACGACCAGATTGAGAAGGACCGAAGGGAGGCCGAGAGACGCTTAAACGCGAAACTTCCTCCCGGGTTCAAGGATCGGGGCAAAGGGGATGATGCCGCCGGGGACTACCTATGGTGGGCGGAAGTGATTCGGTACGCAAAGGGCACGACAGATGCCGTCCTGATTGTAAGCAACGATATTGCGAAAGGCGATTGGACTTACGATTGGAGAGGCATGCGTATCGGCGCCGATCCTCGCTTGGTAAGAGAAATGCGAGAATTGGCGGGTTGCCGCTTGATTTTAGCTACGACCTCTGAGTTCTTGACCCAGGCGCCCAACGCTGTAGGGGCATCAGTCAGTCCTGGAACAATCGCGGAGGCCGCTAGCATCCTGCAAGAAGGAGAAGATCAACATCGGCGGCCTGATACGGATCCGAGGTTTTTGCTCGAACAGCTTCCCGAGGGCCGCTCGGCCAACTACTTTCACACGGTCCTGGACATGGCGCGGTTGGCGGAGACACCACTGGACCATGGCAGTTTCATTGACGCCTTCCAGCGCCGATTTCCAACAATTACTCGATATGATGAGGCGTGCCGCCGAGCCCGAGTCCTTGAGGCGCTGGGTCTAGCAGAAGGACTGATCGATGCGAGGTCCGGCCAAGTCGCTCTTACATCAACTGGACGGCGTTTGATCGAAGAGTAGGACATTAGCATGCTGCGCGCCTGTGTGCTGGAGCGGATCAAAGGCGCCCGAGAGCTAGCGGAGCTTGTCGATTCGCCCGATGTTGAACTGCGCGACATTTCGCCGTCAGATGCCTATCCGAGCAGCATTAGTCCGACGCAGGCTAGCGTGCAACTCCGCTGGTTGAAAGGACTCGGGATAGTAAGTAGTAGATGACGCGACGTGCCAATGTCGGAAGGCACCGGCGGCCAACCACAGCGACATCAACGGAGTTTGGTCCTCGGTCGATGATCTACGTCCAGCGAACGAGACGTTTGGACTGCTCGACGGCGGCCAGCTAGCGACCGCGGTTGGTCATGGATCTGATACATGGTGCTCCGGATCATCGTGCGACATGTGGACATCACGCCCCCAATCGCTGGCGCTGTCGATGCGTGACGACCTGCGCCATCCGCGAATCAGAAGGACGCCAGCATATGACGCGACTCCTTCGGCAACCCGCCGGAGCCACCACAGGATCGGGGGTCGCCGCCCTGCTCCCAAATCGTGCGGTCTCGCACCTGTTGATCCATGCGTGGTCGCTCGATCCGGTCGCCAACAGATTAGGCACCGTCGGTCAAGACCAGAACGGTGGGCGCGGCGCGACCGGCGCCGCGGACGTTCGACGTGAGGGCATCCAGGTGTGTGCAATGTTCGATGACCTGGCGGTCGAGCGCACTCAACGGGCCGTACCCAACAACGAAGGCGTCTTCGAGGTCAGGGCGGCTCGGCCAAATGCGGGTGGCGAGTCGTACGAGGTCGCGGGCGGCCAGGTCATAGCGGGCGTGCTCGAAGTCGATCACGGCGAGTCGACCGGATGGTTCGGCGAGCAGGTTCCGCGGCGTGTAGTCGAGGTGGCACGGGACGGCGGGGATCGGCCCGAGGTCGCTCAGTGCGGTCAGGTGGGCTCGGATCTCGGCCTGACGGTGGGCGGGGATGATCGCTCGGCCCAGGGCGAGCCAGTGTTCGCCGCGTTCGGCGAGCCAGGCGGTCATGTCCGGCTCCATCCGGCTCGGCGCAGCGGCATGGAGCCGGTGTAGCAGCTCGCCGGCTTGTCGGTGCGCTTCGATCTCCTGCTGCGGATTTAGGTCGGCTTCGGCGAGCGTGCGACCTGGCAGTGCGGTGACGACGATGGCCGGCGGATTCTCCGTGCTGGCGAGCAGCCGGGGTGCTCGGCCTCGCAACGCGGACGTCCAGTGCCGGTATGCGTGGACCTCTTGGCGGTGGCGGTCGAGCCCGCGGTTCAGCTTGACGATGACCTCCCCGCTCGCGGTTGCGGCGCGGAGGACGACGGTGCCGTCATGGCCTTGGTGTACGGCGACAGGTCGCGCATCGGTGCCGACCAGCCGGCGGCAGATGGTCAGGAGCGCCTCAGCGGGGTCGGTCACGGCTGCTGGTCGGTGAGGTGGCGGGTGTCGTTGTGCGCGGCAAGCATCCAGACGTGCCGGTCGAACCGGTTGACGTGTTGCTGCCAGCGGGTGATGCAGGCATGGTCGGTGACGAACCTCGTCCGGCGTGGCGGTGGCGTCGTCGGCCACGGGGCGCCAGATGTCGGCACCCTTGCGGTTGCCGTTGGCGGGGCCGGGGGTCCGGGTGGCGGTGCCAGCGGTTTCCATCGCGGCGAGGGTCTTCGCGGCGGTGGACTGGCCCACACCCGCCTCAGTGACGAGGTCGCGGACGGTGATGCCGTCGGGGTGGTTGGCGAGGGTCCGGGCGACGGTCGCGGCGGTGGTGTTTTCGGACATGGTGATTAAACCTCCGTACACATGGGGGTCGGCAATGGCGATACCGTGTGCGCCGGGTGCGCTATTTGTTTGCGGTTTCGCCGGGGCGTTTTGTTGCCCACGTCCATGGATGCTCGATACACCAATGGTTGTCAACCCCGATGCGCAAGACTCTTTCCGCGATTTCACGCCGCCCCGATTTCGTCTCCATTCTTTCGTTGGATAGCCGCGCCAGAACGGCATTTGACGGGCCTGTATTCGTCGCTGCCGGCCGTGGCGTTGGCTCTGGTAGGGCTGCATGGGATCGGCGTATGGCGACACCTACGGGCGGTTTGTGCGGGCGCTGTTTTCGGCGATTGAATGCGCGCCGCGCGCCCGACCGGTCGCCGGTCGGACGCGCGGAACGTGGTCGCTCGCTTTTTTGCGCCATCTGTGATTGTGTGAAGAATCACTTCATCGGGTTATAGTGGCGCACCTTTGGATTGCATGAACGGAACCGGGTTTACCGCATTCGCCTCGGTGGCCGGATAGCCTTCATGAATCTCGTAGTGCAAATGCGGTCCGGACGAATTACCGGACGAGCCGACATTGCCGATCGGCTGACCGGCCATGACCGGCTGTCCGACATTGACGGCCGGTTGCCGGACCATGTGGCAATACCGCGACGTGACGTCCCCGGCGTGCCGGATGTCCACATACCAGCCACACCCGCCGGTGGTCGGGCTTCCGTCCACATCGCACGGCATCGGCCCGCCGGTCGGTTCCCACGAGTTGCCGCCGATGTTGCACCGCACCCGCGCGACCACCCCGCCGGACGCCGCACGGATCACCGTGCGGCGCGGGGCCATGATGTCCACCCCGTCATGCCCCGGCCGGTCGGCGGTACGGAACCCGGAGCCCACGGTGCCCGCGACCGGACGGGTCCACCCCGACGCGCTGATAGCCGCACCGTCGCACACCGGCAGCGTCCCGCCCGTGTACGCGCCGACGATCTCGGTTGCCCGCGCCTCGTGCCGTTGGTACGCATCGGGATACGCCGATCGTTGCACCGCCTGTGCCGCTTCGGTCAGCGGTAGCCGTTCCCATCCGGGCACGGCCACGAGCCGCTCGTAGAACTTTCCGGCCGCGTAGTCCGGGTTCATGATCTGTTCCGGGGTGCCCCACCCTTGCGACGGGCGCTGTTGGAACAGTCCCAGCGAGTCATCCGGACCACTCGTGATGTTGATCAAGTCGGATTCCTGGAGTGCCGTCGCGACCGCGATCACCCACCCGCGTACCGGTACCCGCATTCGTTCGCCCACAGCCACGATCACCCCGGCGTTACGGGCCTGCTCACCGGACAGCCCGGCCGGGACAGCGCCGGGCGTCGTGACGGCACCGAGACACCCGGCACCGCCACCGCCACCGAACACCGACGAGACGACCCCGGCGGCGGCACCGGCGATCAGCACCAGCGCCACCGCCGCGCCGACCGCGACCCACAGCGCTACCCGTCCCACGGCGCGCCACCATCAGCCGACGATGCGGCCACCGGTGCGCCGAGGTCGGCCAGACTCACCCGCCCCGGTCGGCCGACGACCCGCCACACCGGCCCGGCGGGGCCGTGCGCAGAATCGGCGGCGGCGGTCGCCACCGTCACCCCGGCGCGTGACAGGTGCGCGTGCAGGTTGGCCTCACGCGCCGCGCTGGTGAGCCAGAACAGCACCGGGTAGGCGCGGCGGGGCGGTAGTGCGGCGTAGCCTGCCAGCTTGCCCGCGACCCGCCGCAACGGTTCGGTGCCGAGGTCGACCTCGACCCAGAACGGCGCCACCCGCACGCCATCGCGGGTGTGGTCGGACCAGACGCCGTGACCGTCCGGGCGTGCCAGCTTGCCGCACGCCTCACGGCAGCGTGCCTCGTTCCACCACCGCGTAAGCCGCGCGCCGGGGTGCGTGCGGGCGTGCCCGGTCAGCGCCACGAAGAACCCGTTCACCGTGACCAGGTGCGCCAGCGTGCCCGACATCGCGAGGCGCATCGTGGCGTCGCGCACGGCCGACGGGCGCGGCAGGGTGTCACCGCGCCCGGCCGCGATGATGGCCGCGCCGATCGGCCCGAGGGTCCACCGCCAGGATTGCGACCCGGGGCGTTGGTAGAGCCGGAACCGGTCGAGGATGTCCCGGGCGTACAGGGTGGACAGCCGGTTGCGGGCGCGGGCCAGGGATGTGAAGGCCAGGAGGTGGAGCTGGTCGGTGGTGAAGGTCTGGTGCTGGTCGAGCAGGTCCAGGATGAGCCGGTCGCGGGGGGTGAGCCGGGCGAGTTCGCCGGCCACGACTGACGCCGTCAGGCGAGGACCGGTGCCGCCGGC
>Ga0075430_100002302_pt1 | contig 15844 bp, 12 predicted proteins | sample RhiMetdeltSRZDD4_FD_75294 | JGI IMG/M metagenome (GOLD analysis project Ga0075430, IMG submission 75294) | Populus rhizosphere microbial communities from Tennessee, USA - Rhizosphere MetaG P. deltoides SRZDD4 | ecosystem: Host-associated > Plants > Roots > Rhizosphere > Soil | place: USA... | reverse complement strand
GCCGTACCTCGATGCGATGCGAGCCTGGAGAGAGCTGGACGAGTAGACGCTCGTCGCCGTCCGGTCCCTCCCACCGTTCGCCGTCGATCACGACGTCGGCACCACCCGGCTGCACACGGACAGAAAGGACGCCGACCGCTGCCTCGGCTCGCGTCGACTGCGGCGGCGGTGTCGGCTCGGGCCTGTCTTCAGGCTCGGTTCGCGGGCGCTGTCGTGTCACCGGTCCAGGGCGGCGTGCACCGGGGGCCGGCGTCGAACTGATCGCGGGTGTCGGCGGCGAAGGTCGGGCATCCTGCACGTCTCCACTTTGCAGGGGCTCAAGAGCGTGTTTCACGTTCACGGTGGTCAACGGCTGGAGATAGAGCTTCTGCCGGAACGTCCGGAATCCATCGGCGAACACCGCAATGTCATGCTCGCCGGGTTCAACCCGCAGCCGCTGGAACGTGCCATCAAACTGATCGACTGTCCCGGCGTAATAACCGTCGACGTACACCTCTGCGGTGCTCGGCGTGACCTGAATTCGGAGAGACGCGGTGTCGTTGTAGTACGTCCGTCCGTACGGATACGGCCCGTACCAGTCATAGGGGTAGTAGTAGCGTTGCCACGGGTCATAGTAAAAGGGCGGATATGCCCTGACGATGACCGCTGGCGGACGCACGACGCGCACCGCCCGGCGTTGAGCCTGGGCAGGCGCTGGCAAGAGTGCAATGCAAGTTGCCGTCAGAAACGCGGCGGCAAGAATTCGTTTGAGTGCCACGGAATAACCCTCCGTCAATGGCAGGCGAGGACCAAAGCGAACGTTGCAATCGGCGTTCCGCGAACCAACCTCAATCTTCTCGAACGTTTAGGCGGGAAGCGTGACCTCAAACACAGCCCCGTCCTCATTTCTGGCCGAGATAGTGCCCCCATGAGCGTCCACAATGGTCTTGACGATTGACAGGCCCAGCCCGCTGCCGCCGGTAGCTCTGGCGGCGTCGGCTTTATAGAAGCGGTCGAAGATGAGCGGCAGGTGTTCGGGCGCGATGCCTGGGCCGTTGTCGCGCACGGTCACCCTGACTCCGGAGCCATACCTGGCCGCGATCATCGAGAGACTGCCGCCGTCCGGGAGGTGACGGAGGGCATTGGCGGCGAGGTTCTGAAGGACCTGCTCCAAGCGATCGAGATCGCCCTTTACGGTCTCGGCACCCGAGTCAACGCGGCGCGCAAAGGTAATGCTGCGCTCGGTAAACTCCCGGTCGTATCGCGTCGCAACCCGATCGAAGAGCGCAGCGACCGGCACCGGCTCGTGCTTCAGTGAAGCACCGCCGCCTTCGAGCCTGGCCAGGTCGAGCAGATCACCAACGATGCGTTCAAGCCGCCGCGTCTCCTCGTCGACGATATGGAGGTAGCGCTCTCGCATGGAGGCATCCAGGCGAAGTTCCGCCATGGCGAGCGTTTCCACGTATCCGCGCATCGCGGTCAGCGGCGTCATCAACTCGTGGGATACATCGGCCAGCAGTTGCCGCCGCGCCTGGTCAGCCGCAGCAAGCGCCTCGACGCGTGCTTGAAGGTCAGCGGCCATCCGGTTGAACGACCGCGCAAGGGACGCGACCTCGTCGGCTCCGTGCTCCGACGCTCGGGCGGTGACGTCACCGGCGCCGAGCCGTCGGGCCGCTGCCTCCAGTTCGCCGAGCCGGCGTCTGACTGGCCCGAACACGAGCGCCGCTGAAGTAGCCGCGCCGATCGCCAGCAGCACGAGCCCGCTGATTGCCATCGTGGGGCCCAGCTCGCTGATGACGTTCACGAGCGGCGGCGAACCGGCTGGAACGGCGACCAGTCCGACGATCTCGCTGTTCACTACGACGGGTACGAAGTTGCCGCCTCCTCCTGCGGCCGCGCCGATCCGACGCGGACGCACCAACGGCCGCCCGGTCGTCACGCGCGTCAGCGCCGCGCGAGCATTTCGAAGCAGGGCGGGCGGAATGACGCGGCGGTTGGTGAAGCTGCGCCCGTCGATCATCACGACCACAAAGGGTTGTGCACTGCGGCCGTATTCGGTCGAAATGTGCGCAGCCAGGTCGAGCTGGGGGTCGTCCTCGAGACGGTCGCGGACGTCTGATGCCACCAGTTGCGCCAGTCGTGCGTTCGATGTGGCCGGAAACAATCCACCCGTGTTGCGGGCCATCCAGACAAAGAGCGCTCCCTGCGCGAGCAGTAGAACGGCGAGGAAGCCCACGAAACCAACTGCAACCCGCCAGTACAGACTGCGATACCAGACTTGCCGGGGCAGCGTCGGGGTGTGAAGGGTGGCGGCTTCAGACATCCGCAACCTTATATCCGGCACCCCAAACCGTCAGGATGATTTCGGGATTGGCGGGATCGACCTCAATCTTGCGTCTGACGCGCTTGACCAGCGTGTCCACACTTCGCACGGTCACGAAGGTGTCTTCGCGCCAGATGCGACGCAGCAGCGCCTCTCGACTGAACACGATGCCCGGTTTCGACAGCAGCGTTTGAAGGAGGTTGAATTCGTTGGTGGTAAGTCCCACCTCCTTCGCATGCACGAGAACACGACGGCGCGCAGGGTCGAGTTCGAGGTGCTTGTAAACAATTACCCCTGAATCATCACCATCGTCGGCCAAGGCGCGCCGCCTGAGCAGGGCGCGCACGCGAGCCATCAATTCACGGACGCCAAAAGGCTTCGTCAGGTAATCATCCGCGCCGCTGTCGAGTCCGAGAACCTTGTCCGCCTCCTCGCGTCGCGCCGTCAGCATCAGGATTGGGACCGTACCGTTCCGCTCACCACGTCTGAGGGCGCGACACACCGCCAGGCCGTCGAGCTTTGGCAACATCAGATCGAGAACAACGAGTGCAAAGGCTTGCTGCTGTGCCAGTTCGAGGGCTTCAATGCCGTTCGAGGCGTGCACGCACTTGAAGCCTTCCACCGTCAGGTGCAGACACACGAGGTCCCGGATGTTCGCTTCGTCTTCGACAACGAGGACCGGCAGGCGGGTGTCAAGGGCGTGCTCCACCCGTTCATCCTAGGACAAACTCGCCATCGCAGCGTCCCCGACAAGGCTTTGCGGACCAGTTTCGAGGGGTTTGTCATCGTTTTTTCACCGCTTCGCCATCGGCCATTCACCAGGCCGTTCGTCTACTCAATAGAGGGATGGACATGCAGAGGCGAACACGCGGCTGGGTGACGGTGATGACGGTGCTGCTAGTGGTGGCAGGTGCAGGCGGATGGTACTGGTGGAGCCGGCCCCGGGAAGCGGCATCGCCTTTCACGACCGCAACCGTCACGCGAGGAAACATCGTCGAAACCGTCAACGCCACCGGGACCGTGCAGGCGGTCACGACGGTTCAAGTTGGAACGCAGGTCTCGGGCTCCATCAAGGCGCTCTACGCGGACTTCAACTCGAAGGTACGTCAGGGACAAGTGATTGCGGAGCTCGAGCCGTCGCTCTTCCAGTCGCAGGTTGAACAGGCTCGCGCCAGCCTCCTTCGTCTGCAATCGGATGTGGAAAGAGCCCAAGTGGAGTCCACCGACGCCGATGCGAAGCTTCGACGCGCTGAGGCGCTGGCCAAGCAGCAGCTCATTGCCGCGACGGACCTCGACACGGCCCGTGCCACGGCAGCATCGGCGGTTGCGGCGGTGAAGTCGGCTGCCGCGCAAGTAGTGCAGGCGCAGGCGTCCCTGACCCAGGCGCAGGTGAATCTCAATTACACCGTTATCCGCGCGCCGATCGACGGGGTGGTCGTGTCCCGCAACGTGGATGTCGGTCAGACGGTTGCCGCAAGCATGCAGGCACCGACCCTGTTCGTTATCGCGAAGGACCTGGCCGAGATGCAGGTCAATGCGAGCGTAGACGAGGCCGACATCGGTCGGATCCAGTCGGGACAGGAGGTCAGATTCCGGGTGGACGCGTTTCCGCAGCAGTCATTCTCCGGCGAGGTTGTGCAGGTTCGCCTCAACCCTGTCGTGGAGCAGAACGTCGTCAGCTACGTCACCGTGATCCACGTGCCGAACCGCGATCTTCTGCTGAAGCCAGGAATGACTGCGAGCGTGACCGTGGACGTCGCCCGCGCCGACGAAGTGCTGCGAGTGCCCACGGCCGCGCTGAGGTTTCGCCCAACCACAGAGGTCCTGGCTCGCTTTGGGGAAACCCCGCCAGCCCAGGCAGCGGACAACGCTGCCGATGCGGGAGTCGACGTACGCCTGGCACGAGCCGAGCGCGGAGAGAACCCCTCAGCGAAGGTACCTCGCGCGCACGTGTGGGTGTTTGATGGCATCAGGATGCATGAAGCTGCGGTCGAACCTGGCGTCAGTGACGGCGCGTTAACGGCCGTTGAAGGTGACCTCACTGAGGGCGAGACGATCGTCGTGAATGCCGCTGCACCTGAACGGTCCGGGTCGGCCGGAGCGACTACGTCACCCCTCATCCCACGCCTCCCAGGCCGTGGAGGGGCAGGTGCACGACAGGGAGCCGCCAACGGAGGACGTCAGTGACCGCAGATCCCCTCATCCGCGTTCACGCGCTGTCGAAGACCTACAGCGTTGGTGAGGTTGCGGTTCCCGCGCTGCGGGATGTCTCGCTCGACGTGCGGGGTGGTGAGTTCGTTGCGCTGACCGGGCCGTCCGGTTCGGGCAAATCGACATTCATGCACCTGGTCGGCTGTCTCGATCGACCCACAACGGGCTCGGTCTGGCTCAATGGCCAGGACGTTTCACAGTTGTCGAAACACCAACTGGCCCACGTCCGCAATAAGGAGCTCGGATTCGTATTCCAGGGGTTCAATCTCCTCTCACGCACGTCGGCACTGGAAAATGTCGAGTTGCCGATGCTTTACGCAGGCGGCATATCCGGTAGGGAGAGGCGTGCGCGTGCCACCCGGGCACTCGAGTCAGTTGGTCTGAGTGCACGACTCTCTCATCACCCGAATCAGATGTCAGGAGGGCAGCAGCAGCGCGTGGCCATCGCACGTGCCCTGGTCAACGATCCGCTCCTTCTGCTGGCTGACGAGCCGACGGGAAACCTCGATACCCGCACCAGTATTGAAGTGATGGATCTGCTCCAGCACCTCAATCTCGAGCGCGGACTGACCATCATCTTGGTGACGCATGAACCCGATATCGCCGAGTACGGCACCAGAGTCGTCAGCTTCCGCGACGGAACCGTGCGCGCCGACCGACCGGTCGACAGTCGACGTACCGCCGGCATCGAGCTCGCGCGCCTGACCGCCGACGGCGTAGACCAACTTCGTTCCGCGTGAGGACACCATGTCGCCGTTGATGACGATTGTCGTGGCTCTCAAGGCGCTCCGCCGCAACGTGCTTCGCACGGCTCTCACGGCACTCGGGATGATCATCGGTGTCGCCGCCGTCATCGTGATGATGGCCATCGGAAACGGGGCACGTGCCTCAATTGAGACTCAGATCCGCAGCGCCGGCTCGAACATCGTCATGGTCAGTGCGGGCTCAGGGACGTTCGGCCCTGTCCGTGCCGGGCAGGGGAACGTCACCACGCTGGTGCCCGAGGACGCTGAAGCGATTCGACAGACCGTCTACGGTATTCGTTACGTGTCGCCCGGTGTAAACACCCGGACGCAGGTGATTGCCGAGACCGCGAACTGGGGTACGCAGGTGCAGGGCGCCGGGCAGGACCTGTTCGCGATTCGCGCCTGGCCGCTGCAGTTCGGCGACCCCTTTACCGCGGACGATGTTTTGCGGAGCGCGAAAGTGGCGGTGCTTGGGTCCGTCGTACGGGATCAGCTCTTTGGCGCGGGCGCGGATCCGACCGGCGCGACGATTCGCATCCACAATCAACCGTTTCGAGTCCTGGGGGTACTGACGCCGAAGGGACAGGCGGCGATGGGACAGGACCAGGACGACACGGTGATCGTCCCCTACACGACCGTTCAGAAGAAGCTGCTCGGACAGACGCATCTGCAGAACATCACCGTTTCTGCGAATGACGGCGTCAACCTCGACGATGTGTCCAGGGCGATTGCCGAACTCTTGCGCACCCGGCATCGACTCTCACCCGATGTCGCCGACGACTTCATGGTACGGACGCTCGAAGAAATGGCGAGCGTGTTGACCTCGACGACGACCACCATGACTTACCTGCTGGCGAGCATCGCGGCGGTATCTCTGCTCGTTGGCGGCATTGGCATCATGAACATCATGCTCGTGTCAGTAACCGAACGGACGCGAGAAATCGGCCTTCGCCTGTCGGTAGGGGCACGAGACGTGGACGTCTTGATGCAGTTTCTTATCGAAGCCGTCGTGCTGAGTCTGGCTGGAGGTGCGATAGGTGTTGCCCTCGGCACCGCGGCATCGTATGGCGTCACTCGCTTCATGGCCTGGTCAGCACTCGTGACCAGTGATTCAGTGATGCTGTCGTTTGGGTGCGCCGCAGTCGTGGGCATCTTTTTCGGGTTCTATCCCGCCCGGCGGGCGGCGGCGCTCGATCCGATTGAAGCCCTGCGCTTCGAGTGAGGCATTGTCGGAGCCGCACGAGGTCGCCACCGTTTCTTCACACCCCTGCCGCTTGCGTGTCACCATCGTTGCGTCAAATACGGACAGGAGGACTCAATATGATTCGCTTTCGATCGATGACCACCTTCGCCCTTCTGGCCGTCCTGGCGACCGGCACGTGTGTTTTCGCGCAAGGAGCCGGCGGCAGGCGCGGTGGTGGCCGGCCCGGTACAGAGCCAGGACTCGGCGGCCCGGTGCGGGGCTTGCGGGAGTTCGGTCTCGGCGTGCGGGAGCTGAACCTGAGCGACGCCCAGCGTTCCCAGATTCGTGCGATTGTCTCAAAGGCGCGCGACGATTCGCGTCCGCTGGCCGACCGATTCCGCCAGGCCGCCGAGGCGCGGCGTAAGGCCGTGGCGGCTATGCCGGTTGATGAGAACCAGATTCGAGCCACGACGCAGGCGCTGACCGCTGCGCAAACCGATCTCGCGATAGCCCGTGCGCACACGCAGAGTGATATTTTTGCGGTGCTGACACCGGACCAGCAGGCAAAGGTCACGCAAGCGCGTGCACGCCGGGAAGCGCGGACGGACGGACGGCGCTAGGGGTTAGGGGCTGGGGGTTAGGGGTTAGGGTTAGGGCGCTCTCGGCGCCCGCTCTAACCCCGGTAGTTTCCGAACTGCAGCGCGACGCCGAAGTCCTGTTCCCGCAGCAGGCGCATCGCTTCCTGGAGATCGTCGCGTGACGCGGAGCTGACCCGCACCTGGTCACCCTGGATGGTGGGCTGAACCTTCCGCATCTTCGAGTCCTTTATGAACTTGAGGATGTCCTTTGCGGTTTCAGTGGGAATGCCCTGCTGCAGGGAGATTTCCTGGCGAACGGTGGTGTTGGCGGCCGGCTGCACCTCGCCCCGGGTGAGGTTCTTCACGGGAACGTTCCTGCGCACCAGCCGAGTCTGCATGATTTCCCAGAGCGCATTCAGCTTGAACTCGTCGTCGGCGACGAGCGTCAGCTTCGATTCCTTCGCGTCGAAGTCGATCGACGCTTTGGAACCCTTGAAGTCGTAGCGTTGCGCGACTTCCTTGCGCGCCTGATTGAGCGCGTTATCGACTTCCTGAAGATCCACGTTCGACGTGATGTCGAATGAGCACTGCGTCGCCATCAGCGGTGATCTTAACAGTAGACAGTGGGCAGTGGGCAGTCGGCAGTCGCCGACTATACTTTGGCCCGTTGTGAGCAGCGCTCGTCCTCGCATTGGTGTCTCGCGGTGCCTTCTCGGCGATCGGGTTCGCTTTGACGGCGGACACAAGGCCGAGGGGTTTCTGCTCGACGTCCTCTCCGCCCATGTTGAGTGGGTCGCGGTGTGCCCGGAGGTCGAGGTGGGTATGGGTCTCCCTCGGGAATCCGTGCGGTTGCTGGCGTCTCGAGACGGCGTAGCCGCCGGTCATGAGCATGTGAGGATGGTGGGCGTGCGCAGCGGTCGGGACTGGACGTCGCGGATGGCGGAGTGGTCCGCGGATCGCGCGGCGACTCTTATCGATCTCGAGCTCTCCGGTTTTGTCCTGAAGAGAGATTCGCCGAGCTGCGGACTGACCGACGTGCGCGTGCATCATCCCCGGAGCGCCGCGTCTCGGACGGGACGCGGAATCTTTGCTCAGGCCCTCGTCGATGCTTGTCCATCCTTGCCCATGGAGGACGAAACCCGTCTTCGTGACGCGAAGGTGCGCGCACACTTCATCGAACGCGTGTTCGCGTACATGCGGGTTACAAGGTTCTTTCGAGGACGGTGGGACGTGGGTGCACTGATGGAGTTCCACACCGCGCACAAGTTGCAATTGCTGTCCCACTCTCGAGTGCGCTATCGGAAACTGGGCGGGCTCGTCGCAGATGCAGAAATGGGGGATCGCGCCGGCCTGGCCGCTCGGTACAAGACGGTCTTCATGGATGCGCTGGCGGTGCCGTCGACACCTGGGCGACATGCCGACGTGATGCTGCACATGCTCGGGCACCTGAAAGGTTCCGTCACACCAGCGAATCGGCAGGAAATTCTGCAGCTCATCGACGCTTACCGGAGTGGGATGGTTTCTCAGGCTGTCCCCCTAACCAGCCTGGGCCATCACGCCAGACGGCATCGGGTCGGCTACCTTCTGGGACAGACTTATCTTGCGCCCGACTCTCGTGAGCTGACGCTGAGAAGCCACGCCTGAGCCGCCGGGGCCGTGACGAGAGAAACCAATCAGCCCGGCTTAGCGTCCAAGCACCGGTGCGGGGATGAAATCTGAGGGAGTGGTAAGCGGATCGTCCCTTCGGACGTAGTACTCTGGACTGACATTGGCCTGCGCGGCGGGCTGTCGATTGTGACCGCAGTACCTCGGGAACCTACCGTTTATGAGTATGGGTGATGCAGGCGAAGGACTTGTTGACGCGGAGTCTCGACTTGCCGAGCGCATGGAAGAGCGCGAGGAAGAGCGACGAAAGATTCGACTCGGCGTAAAACACATTGATCCGGAACGTGTTCGGCAGCTCGAATCGCTTCGGCTGGCGAAGACCGAGCTCGAGCGTCAGTTGAATCTGACCACCAACCAGGCCCGTAAGCAGCAGCTCGGGCACGCACTCGCGGAACTCGACCGACGAATAGCCGGGCTCGGCTGATGGCTCCGGCCGGGGGGAGTTACTCCCCCCTCGACTATCATCACGCCACCAAACACGCCTTCGGTCGATTCGCCCGATCCCTCGGTTACCTCGACTGGGCCAGTCAGCCTTCGCCGTTCCGACGGTTTGCCGGCGCGCCGCTGACGGAACTTCCGCGGAGTCCGGTCGAGAGGGACGTCCCCTACGGTGCCCTTTTCACAACCCAGGTCCCGACGGAGCCCATTACACCTGGGACGATCGGCGAATTTCTGCGTTGCTCGCTGGGCTTGTCGGCGTGGAAGTCGTACGGCTCGTCGCGCTGGGCACTGCGCGTCAATCCGTCGAGCGGAAACCTGCACCCTACCGAGGGCTACGTGATCTGGGACGGCGCGGTGTATCACTACGCGCCGGCGGAGCACGTCCTCGAACAGCGGGCGGAACTGCCCGGCACTGGCTGGGAGTCGCCGCGAGACGATGGGAGCGGTACCAGCGGCTGCTTCCTGGTTGCGCTGACCTCAATCCACTGGCGCGAGGCCTGGAAGTACGGCGAGCGCGCGTTCAGGTACTGCCAGCACGACGTGGGCCACGCGCTCGGTGCCCTTCGCTTGTCCGCCGCGATGCTGGGGTGGCGTATGACTGTGCTGCCAGCCTGGTCGCATGCTGATCTGTCGGCGGTGCTCGGTCTCGATCGCGACGAGGATTTCGGCGACGCGGAGCGCGAGGAGCCAGATCTGATCGCCTGCGTGTCTTCCGCGCCGATGGATTCACTAAGCCTTGAGCCGTGGCCGCTGGTTGAAGCTGCGCGAAGGGCCGAATGGCGAGGGCATGCGAATCGGCTCAGCGCCTCTCGGGTCGAATGGCCTCTGATCGACGACGTAGCTTCTGGAACGGCCGGCCCTGGCGGAACGGCCACGACTGAGATGACCCTTCGTCCGACGCACTATGACAACGACGGGACGTCGTCGGCGAGACGGATCATCCTTCAGCGGCGGAGTGCCACGGGTTTCGACCCGCGCGGCGTGCTGCGCCGAGCCACCTTTCTGTCGATGCTCGATCGGCTTGTTCCTGGCGTCCCCCCGTGGGACGTACGGTCGTGGGGCGCCGACGTGCACCTTGTCCTCTTCGTCCATCGGGTGCAGGACATCGTTCCAGGTATCTATGCGTATCTGAGAGCAGACGATGGGACGCAAGCGGAGTGGCAGAGCATGATGCGCTCCGACTTCCTGTGGGAGCGTGTGGCCGATACCGGGAACGGCGATGCCGATGGTCTGTTTCTGCTGGCGCCGATTGACGTCCGGTCGCTCGCAAATCGGTTGTCGTGCGACCAGGACATTGCGGCGGACGGGTTCTTCAGCCTTGCGATGGTGGCGCGCCTCGCGTTGATCCGCGATCAGGGGCCGTGGGCCTATCGTCAGCTATTCTGGGAGTCCGGCCTGATCGGTCAGGTGCTGTATCTCGAAGCCGAGGCCGCCGGTGCCCGTGCCACGGGCATCGGATGTTTCTACGACGATCCCGTACACCAGATGCTGGGTCTATCTGATGACCGGTGGCAGAGTCTCTATCACTTCTCGATGGGACTTCCGCTCGAGGATTCCCGGCTGACGACTGAACCCGGGTACGACTGGGAGAGTGCTGAGACCTGACTGCGGCCCTTACAACTGACTAGCTCACAGGTGGCCGGGGGATGATGACGCGCACGAGTTCCTTGGCGAAGTCGCCGCGACGGTTGCGCATCCGCTCGACCATCCCAGGGGTGACCTCGAGGCCGCGGGCGACCATCAAGGTTCCCGAGTCCATGCGCACGTCCTCATCGAACAGCATGCCCACCTTGAGCTCGGACAGCTTGACCTCTTTGATGTCGTACGTGCTGTCGGGACCCAAGAGCGTCTGAAGAACGGCCAGCACCTTTGGGTCGTACTGGTCGGCTCGGCCACGCATGATATCAATCGCTGTTGTACCGGACCCGGTTGTGGACTCGTGGGCGTCAAAGTCGATCGCTACCTTGAGAAGCTGCGCACCGCGATGAATCTGCGCGCTTCGGGGATCAGTGTCATTGAGGCCGGGTTTTCGATACGGGCGGGCGTAGCTGGCCAGAATCCCTCTCACGACCTCGAGCCTGGGGATATTACCGAGAAGCTGCTCCGTGATCGCCGGTACGCGAGCGACAGCTTCCTCCTCTTCCGGCGAGAGTTGCTGGCCGTGGTACACCCTGTCAGCAGTCTCGGGCTCGAGCGCGATGTATCCGAGCTGAGAGAGCATCGCGGCGACCTCGGCCTGCCAGGGCTCGGGCGTGTCCAAAGCGCTGGCGAGTTCTGAGACCTTGGTTTTGATCCGGGACGCGCGACCGAACGAAACAGGGTTTGTCAACGCGAGTACGTCGGTGAGCGTCTTGATGATCCCACGGACGGTCTGTTCGAGCAGGACCCGTTCGGCAGTGATCAGGCGGTGGTGCTCCATCGCATCTTCCATCGATGAGAGAAGAAGCGCGGTCGGACACGGTTTAGAGATAAATCGAAAGATGTGGCCCTGGTTGATGGCGGCGACCGCAGAATCCAGATCAGCATGTCCGGTGAGGAGCAAGCGCACGGTGTCGGGGGCCAGCTCACGCGCCCGCCGGAGAAAGATGGCGCCGTCCATGACCGGCATGCGCATGTCGGAGATGACGACAGCCGCATCCAGGTGGCTGGACAGTGCCTGGAGCCCCTCGACGCCGCTCGTGGCTGTGAGCACCTGATAACGGCGACGGAGGTGCACCGATAGCCCTTCGAGGATCTGAGGCTCGTCGTCAACGCAGAGCACCACCGGCTGGCTAGAGGTTTCCATTATCATCCCGTGATGTTGCTAGGCGGCTACTCTGAGTGACGTGTGTGCCATCGCGTTCCATCGCTCCAGGTCGGGTGTGATGCCGCACGTGTTCAGGAATTCCATGTCGAACTGATCTTCGGTCGCCAGGTCCGAGCCACCGGCCGCAAGGTTGGTGGTGAGGATGTCGGCGATGTAGACCGCAGCAAGCAGCTTGCGTCCTTCGGGGGATGCGAGTCTCGGCGTATGGTGGTACGCGGTGGCTTCGATCACACCCAGAGGCAGCCCCCACATGCCAAGGAGGTAAGCGCCGACGCCGGCATGGTTGGTCCCGAATGTCTCTTCCTCGATCTCGTGGCACGGGCGTCCTTCAGCGAGCGCCTGCTGTCGGGCCTGGGCGAACTCGTCGCCCCACCCGCAGGCCATGACGATCTCACCGATATCGTGGACGATGGCCGCGGTGAATGCTTCTTCCGCCCCGCGCTGACCGTTGGCGATCATCCGTGCGAGCCGGGCGGTATGCAGCGAATGGTGCTGCAACTGCTCCAACGAAAAGTTGGCGGACGTTGCCGTCTGGAGAGTGCCGAACACCTGCCCACTGAGCGCCAGGCCTTTGAGGATGTCGAGCCCGAGGTATTGCACTGCCTCGCGTATTGAGCTCAGCTCCCGCTTCAACCCGAAGTAAGCCGAGTTGACCAGTTGGAGGATTTTGACGACCAGCGCCGGGTCCCGCTCAACGATGCTCGTGATGTCGTCCAGCGTGGTGTACGACCGACCCGCGACGTTCATGATCTCCAGATAGACGCTCGGTACCGACGGAAGTCGGTCGAGACCAGCAATCAGGGTCCTGAGTCCGGGATTGTGCAGGTACGCTTGAAGACTGCGCGTGCGATTGACCACGCCGATGAGCTGCTCCGCTTCGCACGGCTTACTGAGGTGCTGGTGTGCGACCGGAAGGGTTTTGATGATGGCCTCGCGGTCAGCGTCCCCCGACAGCACGATGCGCACCGTGCTCGGGTACTGGTCCTTTACACGCTGCAGAAACGTAGCGCCGTCCATGCCTGGCATGCGCATGTCTGACACCACGACATCGGCGGGGGTCCTGGCCAGCTCCTCGAGCCCCGCAGCCCCGCCGAGAGCAACGACGATGTCCCACTCTCGACGCTGCTTGCGAAAGACATTGCGGAACCCATCGAGGATGTTCTGCTCGTCGTCGACGAAGAGGACGCGGATGGTGCTCATGCCGCCATATCGCTCGCCCGTGGGCCATCCAAAGGAAGGCGGACCGTGAACGTCGTGCCTTCACCCATCGCCGTCTCGAATGTGAACTGCCCTTGATGCTTTTCAACGATCGTGCGCGCGATGGCAAGCCCCTGGCCCGTACCTTTGCCGACACCCTTGGTTGTGAAGAACGGGTCGAATACCCGGTCACGGACGGCTTCGGGAATGCCTCCGCCGGTATCACCGATTCGGATCACCGCGTACTCGTCCTCCTGTCGGGTCTCGACGGTGATGCGACCTCTGCGTTGGCTGTTGCCGACCACGTCACTGATGGCATGCGCAGCGTTTATCACGATGTTGAGAACGACCTGGTTGACATCGCCTCCGTGGCATCTCACGGGCGGAAGGGGGTGAAAGTCAGTCACGACATCGGCGACGTACTTGTACTCGTTGCGGGCGATGACGAGGGTGCTCTCGATGCCTTGATTGAGGTCAATCATGGTCATCTCCTTCTGATCGGGGTGAGCGAACTCCTTCATCGATTTGACGATGGTTGTCACGCGGCTCAGGCCATCGATCGAGCGCTCGATGGCTCCCGGAACGTTCTCGACCAGATATTCCAGATCGGCGTCGTGTTCGCCCGCTTCGACCTCGGCGACCAGGTCCTTCGTGGGTGTGCCATTCACGACGGCCTGATGTAGAGCACGGTACTTGCTGATGAGGCCCAGAAGGTCGGTCAGCCCCTCCTTCAGGAACTGCACGCTGTCGCTGACGAATTGCGCGGGCGTGTTGATCTCATGCGCGACACCCGCCGCAAGGCGACCCACCGACTCGAGCTTCTGCGCCTGCTGTAACTCCATCTCGAGCTGTTTGCGGTCACGGATGTCGATCGCGATGTAGATCGCGCCAGCGCCAGAGGATCGGTCGTGGCTGTCAAGGGACGCCGATGACACCAGCATCGGAATTCGCTCACCCGTCGCTGTCACCAGGTTCAGCTCCGCTTTGCCTGTGGTGACCGCCGAGTGCGCGTGAGCCTCCAGAACAGCGCTGAGCGGAAGCCCTGTGAGATCGGCCGCGGATCGCCCGGTCAGGGTCGATGCGGCTTCGTTGCACAGTCGGACGGTGCCGGCGGCATCGGATACAAACAGCGCGCCGGGCAGGGCCGTGAGGACGTTCTCGAGGAACTGCGTCGTGTTCGCAAGATCGGCGGTGCGCTTGTCAACCGTGACTTCGAGGGTAGACGCCAGATGCTCCAGCTTTCTGTTCGCAACCTCGCCGGCAGCCAGCGCCTGTTCGAGCTGGCTGTATGACTCCCGTAGCCGCTCCTGCATGTGGCTCACGCCGTGCGCCAGAGTAGATATTTCAATCGGCGCGTTCGCAGGAACCAGCACTGCGTCTGCACTGTCTACTGACAGACGCCCCACGAACCCGACCATATCTTCGAGCGGATTTGTGACGGCTCTGGCGAATTGTCGTGCCCCGATGACCGAGCCGCCGAGGGCAGCGAGCACAAAGCCCAGGGTCACCACGAAGTAAGCCGGCATTTCCGACGCGAGGAGCACCTGCGGCTGCTGAACGTACACGGTCCAGCCGGTTGTTGCGATGATCCCGCGCGACGCAAGTTGAACGGCACTCGCGGTGGTGGTCCCGGTCGGGTCGTACGCATACACGCTGCTGGCGCCGGGGATGCCGGTATCGTTGCTCTCGATGGGAGCGCTGTCCGCTCCGCGAACCATCGGCGAGTTCGTCAGGTCCTTGCCGCCCACGTATCCCATTCCGGGGCTCGAGTAGATGACCTTGTTCGACCGATCCAGGACGACAACGGTGCTGTTGGGCAGCGTGATGTAAGGCTCAACGAAGTTTGCGAAGGCGTCGAGCCGCAGCGATCCATAGGCGACGGTACTCACTTGCCCCTTCGCATCGACGGCGGGCGCGCAGAGAAATACGAGCTGATCGCCGTTCAGCCTTGACAGGTTCACGTCAGAGATGACGATCCGCTTCGCCGCCAGGGCCTCGATGAAGAACGGTCGCTCGGCGAGCGTTAGTCCGCCCCCGGGGATGTCCGATTGTCTCTTGAGGACAGTGCCGTCAGGCGCGGCGAGCCCGAGGGTTCGGAAGTCGGGGTGGAGCAGTTTGAACGCGATCAGGAGCTCGTCACCGCCACTGGTGGGAGCACTGCCTCTCATGGACGCCGCTACCCCTCCGACGGCAGCCATGTGTGACTCGAGGTACGCGTTGAATCGGTCGGCCAGGTTCATCGAGGTGTCCTTGAGGCGCGCTTCAACTTCTGCTTCGTGCCTGCCAAGGAAGATCTCACCGCTGATCACATTGACGACGAGCAACGGGAGCATCGCCACGAGGATGGATGCATGAAGAATCTGGGTGCGGAGGGGTGTTCGATGGGGTGAGGGCTCCGCCAGGCGAAACCTGATGCTCAAGCTCCAGAGCCCCGCGGTCACGAACTCCGACGCCACGGGTGCGACGAGCAGTACCAGTGCCCGCTGGATCGCGAGCGGAATCGTCGACACAGTCAGCGCTGGAAGGCCGTGAAGGCCGGGAAAAGCCGCGACAGACGTGACCAGCAGCGCTGCGACCACGGCGCGCCCGGCCAGCGAGGAACGGCGCCGGCGCGTGACCAGTCCCAGCAGCAGGCCTTCCGCGATGAACAGGGTAAACAGGCCGGTGTCGGATCCCTGTGCGGAAAGCGCCCCAAACGTGGCTGCAACCAGTCCA
>Ga0075430_100002299_pt1 | contig 15851 bp, 9 predicted proteins | sample RhiMetdeltSRZDD4_FD_75294 | JGI IMG/M metagenome (GOLD analysis project Ga0075430, IMG submission 75294) | Populus rhizosphere microbial communities from Tennessee, USA - Rhizosphere MetaG P. deltoides SRZDD4 | ecosystem: Host-associated > Plants > Roots > Rhizosphere > Soil | place: USA... | reverse complement strand
CTCGTTGTTTGTGCGAAGCGTTGTCGAGAACTTACGGCAGCGCTTCGATGTTGAAGAAGAACTTGAACCCACCGGTCGTCTGCACTCCGAGGAGGAATTGCAGATTGACGCTCGCTCCGGGCGCCAACGGTGTTCCAAGCGTTATCGTGCTGGTCGTCACGCTGCTGTTGTGGCCTCCGCCTAACGGTTGAGCAGGCGGTGTCTCCAGCGTCGTTCCGAGTACGGTAACGTTGCAAGGCGTTGACGGGAAGCCAGCCGCCGTACACGTTCCCGAATCGTTAACGCTCACCACTACGTTGCTTGAGCTCAGCACCCTCAGGTCAGCAGTTCCTCCTGTTACCGGAGCGGTACTGATATCCACGACGCGGATGCGCAACTTCGTTACAGGCGCGCCAGTGTTGTTAACGAAGCGGCGTCTAATCGACATGGTGCCTTCAGCCGCATTCGGTCCAATCGCGGTAGTGTCGCGGACGCGATTCGGATTACCCGCAGCGCCCTTCGACGAATCGAGCAGTAACGCCAATATGTCGAAGGTGGTATGCGGGCTGCCCAGGTTCTGAGGACCTGGAGCTCCCAACCGCTGACCCGCAGGTGTGGCGGTTGCCGTTGTGTCGATGAAGATGAAATCGTCGTTATTGACGTTCGAATCCTTGACCAACCCAGCGGTCGGGCAAGCACCAAACACCGACGGATTACCCTTCTTGCCGCACTCATCGCGCACGAAACTGTAGTCGAGCGTACTGCCGCTGACCGATGGCAACGTAGCGCCTTCGCGGAACAGGTCGCACGTGCCGCCAGTGTTGGCGCCAAATCCGACCGCATCCAGGCGGTTCGCCGACGAGATGCTGCCGAGTGACGCCGTACTGAAGATGGCGACATTTCGGTCATTCTCGATGTCTGACGACAGTGGTGCATCGCCAGCCGCCGCTCCTGTACCACCGTAGTCGGCCAGACTGTAAGCAGACCCAGTGAACAGGTAATGTCCGCGTGACGGAATCACAGTGCCGTTCGGAATGACACCCAGGAGAACCGGCGTGTCGCTGCAAGTGGCGCCCATCTTGAAGACACCATAGCCGCCGCCAGTGCCGTTGACGGTGTGCGGCGAGCTCGAGTTGTTATAGATCTCGACGAACTCGTCGGTCGCGCCTGCCGGTCCACTGGTTCGGATTTCGCTGATCAGGATCGCGCCTGCTTGATCGTTTTCGATGATCGTGCCGGTGGCGGTGCCGTCAGCGATGGTGGCGTTCATTGGGTTCGATAGCACGACCAGGAACGTCTCGTTGGACTCATTCTTCTTATTATCGGACAAGACCTGCACCAGGATTGTCTTGAACTGTTCACCTGCTGCGAAGTTCACAGTTCCTGACGTCGCGGTGTAGTCCTGACCCGCCGTCGCATGGTTCAACGCCGGCGCCTGATCTTGCGTGGTGAAGTCCACCGACGCGCCGCCGGCAGGAGCCGGAGCACTCAGTGTCACCGTGAAGATCATGTTGACTGAACCATTCTTAGGCTCAACCACGCTCGCATCCTGGATGCTGATGTTGGTCGCGACCTGAATGTTCACAACGTCGGTGTCGGAGAGTGGACCTCCCGTACCGCTGTTGCCCAGGTCATTCGACGTGATGGTTAACATTGCCGCGCCGCTGAAGCCCATGTCAGGCGTGTAGGTCATACCGTTCATCGCCGTGTTGACTTCAGTGAGCGTGCCGTCGAACGTCATCGTCGCGTCGGCTGTGCCGTCGCCAGCGCCGAACAACAGACCCGCTGTGGTAGCGAGCGTGATCGTGCCGTTGGTGGCGGTCAGCGTTACGCGAATGTCGGCCGAACCGGCATCGACGTCAGCAACCGAGATCTGGTTGCCGTTGCCGCTCGAGAAGGTCAGCGGCGTGTTCTGGTTGGTGCCCTGCGGACCAGGCACTGTGTTCATTGGCGCGTCGTTCACGGCGGTGATTGCGATGCCGCGCGTTGCCGGTGCACTGTTGGTCGTTCCATCGTTCGCGGTGAAGGTCACCGTGCGCGACAGAGTCGGGTTATCGCTGCTGTTCTGATAAGTCACTGAACTCAGCGCTGTCTGGTAGTTGGCAACTGAGCTCGTGCCCGTCAGTGTCAGCACGCCGGTGCCGCTGTTGTAGCTGCCGGTGATGCCGTTCTGGTTCGTGAAGCCGAGGGTGTCCTCGGCAGGAACGAAGCCGGAAGTAATCGCAACTGTTGCACTGGCGAGATTCGGGCTGTCTCCATCCGTGACCGTCAGGCCAGGATCGATTGCCGTCGCCGCAGCATTCTCCGTGTACACGAGGTTGCCTGCCGTTGTGGTCACAATCGGAGCATCGTTCTGCGCGTTGACCGTGATCGTGAACTGCTGCGCGGCCGACGTGTTTGAGTTAGGCGGCGTGTTGCTGCCGTTGTCACTCAAGGTCACGCTGAAGGTCGCGGTGCCGTTCGTGTCTCCGGTCGCCGTGTAAGTGAGCGTGCCGGTGGTTGCGTCGATCGCGGGGCCGCTCGAGAACGTAAGCGTTCCGGTCGTCGCTCCAGGTGTAAGGTTGAAGGTCAGGATCTGACCTACCTCGTTCGGTCCAGCGGAGATCGCGGTCGCGAAGTTAAGGACCGTCTGTGGACCACCGTCTTCGTTACTTGCCGGTGGATCAGCGGCGATGGTGAACGACGGCGGATCGTTAATCGGATTGACCGTGAAGCTGACTGAACCAATGTCAGACTTCGGATCCGATACGGTGTTGGTCGTGCCGTTGTCCGTGACTGTGTAGTCGAAGCTGGCGGTGCCGAAGAAGTTCGCCGCGAGGGTGAACTCGACGTTCATGCCGTTGATTACGACCGTGCCGCCGACCGGATTGCTCACGTTGGTGATGGTGAGCGTCTGGGTGCTTTCGTTTGCCGGACCAGCGCTGTCGTTAGCGAGCAGAGTCGCAAACGGAATGACTCGCGTGCCGGAGTCTTCGTCGACTGCCGTCAACACGTCGTCTGTAGCGACTGGATTGTCGTTGACTTCCGTCACCGTCACGACAAAGGTGTCGACTGCCGTACGGCCGTTCGTTGCGGTGACGGTGACCGTGATGGTCGCCGTGCCGTCGGACGGAGTGTTGGCATTCAACGCCGGCGTAATGTTGAGAGTACGCGTGGAGCCGCTGCCGGTCACGCTGATATTTGCGTCTGGAACCAAGGTCTGGTTGCCGGACGTAGCGGTTACCGATTGGATCAGTGAGCCTGTACCGTCGCCGAGGTTGAAGCTGAAGCTGAGCAAGGTGTCCTCAGCCGTGCTCTTGTCGGTGATGTCTTCGACTGACGGATGCAACTCGAACGCGCCGATGTCGACCGTTTGAATGGCGTCAGCGTCCTGCGAGTCCGCATTGCGTGGGAAGCCCAGGCCGCGCTGATCGACCGGCAGGGTTTCGCCCATGTCGGCGTCGCCGTCGAGGTCGAACGTGTCTGCCGGCAAGTTAGCGTTGCCGCCGGTTTCGACGGCCGAGCTCGTCGACAACAAGGCGTGCGTTTGCGTAAGGCCGCCGTTGTCAGCGAGAGGTCCGAGTCCGGCGTTCGCGACGCCAACCTGGTTGTTGTTGACTCCGTTGGTTAGACCACCGGCGCCGCCAGTGCCGATCAAGTTGAACGAGCTGGCCGCATTGACGGTGCCGCTGATGTCGTCGGCAGCATCCGTTACGCCGTCTTCGTTGAAGTTGCCGGCTACGATGGTGTTGTGCAGCGTCGTAGTGCCGCTGCCGTGGTGGATACCGCCGCCGGTGCCAATCGAATTGGCGTCGCTGTCGGCACGGTTGTCGCTGATGGTGCTGTTAACGCTCGTCACCGTTCCGCCCAGGTTGACGACACCGCCGCCATTACCAGCCGCGCTGTTGCCGCTGATCGTGGTGTTGATGAGCGTCAAGACGCCCGGTCCGGAGTTGCTGATCGCGCCGCCGTCAATATCGGTGCTATTGCCGGACAACGTGGAGTTGACGATCGTCAGCGTGCCATCGTTCAGAACACCGCCACCGGCTGTAGCGCTATCGCCGCCGCTGATGGTGAGACCGATGATCGCCGCGGTCTTGGTGGGGTTGATATTGAACACGCGGCTCAACCCACCACCGCTTACGGTGATCTTCTCGCCGCTGTTGTTGTTGATCGTGACGTTCTTGGCTACTACGAGCTCGCCACTCGTCAACGAAATCGTGTGCGGGCCTGCGCCGGCGATGTTGAACGTGATCGTGTCGCCGCTGCAGACGTTAGCTATCGCTTCGCGCAATGAACCCGCGCCGGCGTCAGCCGTAGTGGTGACGATTGGATCCGGCGTACAGGCGTTAACAGTTTGCGCGACGATATTGCTCTGGGACGGATCGAAGTTCCCGTCGCCGGAGTAATCGGCGCGGATGTTATGCAGGCCTGCGGTCAGCGTCGAAGTCTGACATTGCGCGGAGCCGGCGGTGAGCGCAACGTCGTTACAAACCACTGCGTTGCCGTTGGACGTGTCGATGAAGTCGACGGTGCCAGTCGGATCGGCTGTGGCTTGTGTCGGGTCTTCCGCGACGGTGGCCGTAAAGGTCACGAGGTCGCCGAAGTTCGACGGGTTCAGGTCAGATGCCAACGTCGTCGTCGTATTGAAGAGATCGACAGGCGTGTTGACCGTATTCGTGTTCACGGACAGCGGCGTGGCGCCGTCGTTGAAATTAACCGTACCCTGATTCGAGACCTGCGGCGGCGTAAGCTGACTCAAGTTCGGTGGATTGTTCACCGTCACCTGGAAGGTGATGGTCACACTGTCACCTGGTCGCAACGTGCCGATGTTGATGGTCACAGTTTCACCAGCCATTGCCGGAGCCACTGCATTAGCGACAGGCGCGTTCTTCAACGTCGCCCGTTTCGTCGCAGATTTCGCTTCCGGTGCTGCCGGGGTAGACAGGAATCGACTTGTCGAAGCCGGCGCATAGCTCAAGGTAGTGCCGCCCGAGGTCTTCGAACGCGCTAAGGTCTTCGGCGCTGAGTTAGCGCTTGGCAAACTCGTGGCCGTAACCGCTGCCACACTGCTCTGTGAATTCACAGGTATCGCGCGTGGGACTTCCGGACGCCTGTTTGTTTCCACTGCGGCGGCTTCCGACGTCAACGACGTAGGCGCCGCGGTCGAATTCGCACAGCCTGCCGACGATGTAAACACTCCTAATGTACCGCCAGCGGTAATCGTCGCTGGTGAAGCACCGTTGGTTAGATTGCGCGGACCGAGAAAGGCGGAGGGTGTGCTCGCACCCATTCCTTCGATGGCAAATGTGCCTAGATTGTTGGTGAGCCTGAAGGCTCCGGCGCCGCCCGCGCCGATCGCGTTGTTGCGGTTCGCAACGACGTTGCCCGAGTTCAGGTCAAGGCACGTCGATGGGCCTGTTCCAGTACCGTCGCCGGCTGAATTCAGCAGCTCGAACGATTCGCCCGAACCATTGCTTTGCGTCAGCGAATTACCCAGCACTGTCACGTTTAGAACGCTGGTATTGTTGCCACCTGTGTGACGGTTGTTGATCTCGAGCGTCGAGCCAGCAGCGCTGTTATTGTTACTTACCGCGGTGTTGCCCTGGATTAGCAGGTTGCCGCTGAAGTTCGTGCTGGTGTTCGAGGCGGCTGGATTCGTCTCATACTCAATCGCAGAACCACCATCGCCACCGCCCGTGCCAATCGGACCGAGATTCCCGACTGCGTTGTTATTAATGCTGAAGTTGGTGTTGAGGATGTCCCAACCGTTAAGAGAGGTTATCGAGACGTAGATACCCTGCAGCGTCAGATTTTGCACGCTGTTATTCGCGATAAGTACGCTGTGCGCGCCCTGATCGCCTGCTGAGGCCTCGGCAGCGATCATGATGCCGCGCCGTGCTGCGTTAAATGCGGGGTTGGTGATTGTGTTGTTCTGAATGCTTCCACTCAGAGCACCGATACTCGAGCTTCCGCCGGCCGCGTTGACCTGAACGATACCAGCCAAAGCCTGTAAGCGAGATGTATTCGTAAACGCATTGCCGTCTATAGCGGCCGCGCCACCTATCGTGAAGTTAAGGTTGCCGGTTCCTGACAATGCGAGGAAGAGTGTGTTGTTGCCGTCGCCGCCGGTTGCGTCTGAATCGTGGAAGTTATTTCTCTGAATAACGGCAGTGATCGTACCCGACCCGTCGTTGTTAATCTGTGCGCCGTCCTGATCGATGAGAGTGAACTCGTTGCTTATGACGTTGATGGTACCGGTTGTAGCTCCGTTGGCGTCGAAGAGAAAACCGTCTGCGCCGGTAGCAGAAGTCGTGAAGACAGAGTTTCTAACGTCGAACAACGTAAAGTTCGTGTTGGTGTTGTCGATGGTGATTCCGGTAGCGTTGCTAGTCTGCCAGTTCTGAATCCTACCGTTGTTGTCGAACCTGTTTGTGCCCGACAGGTTCGTACCATACCACCCGTGCCCGCTGGGGTTCTGGAACAGTATCGCCGAGAGCACGATGTTGCTGCCGCCGGTGCTGTTTACCATGTTCGAAGTACAGGCACCCGGGCAACCCGCAGCGGCCCCCGCGGTATTCGTGATGTTCATCTGTCGCAAGGTCACGTTCTGCGCGTTCGTGAGCAGGACGGAGTGACCGGTGGTGCGATTGATGGTGCCGCCCGACCCGTCGCGGTCAAAGAGCCCTGAGGTTTGCGATCCGTCGCCGGTAACCAGGAAAGCTCCGGTCGTGCCGTTAAGCACAATCGCATTCGCCGCGCTATTCGACACACCGTTGTCAACGGTAATACTAAAGAGAGTCATACCGCCGGCGCCGATGTTTGTGCCACCGGTGATGTTGACTGCCGTTCCGGTGTCAGTGTCGATCGTGTTGTTGTTTGCGCCCGTGGTAACAGAGACCGTGCCGCCGTTGGTGGCGTTGAAGCCAACACCGCTGGTCGTGTCGATGTCTAAACCACCACCAGTGAAGTTCACATTTCCGCCATCGATGTTATCGAGATGGACGGCAGTGCTGGCGCCTGTGGTCAGCGTCTTCGTGCCGCCGCTGAAATTCACTGTGCCCGAGCCTGCGCCGTCGTTGGTTACTTCGATGCCATCGCAGACCGACGTGCACGAGAGGTTTCCGGAGATCGTCGCCGTGCCGCTGTCGTAGTTATCAAAATCGATCATCTTCCCGTCGGTGTTCTTCGAAATAGCTCCACTAATAGAAATAGCGCCACTGCTGGCGCTAACGTTGAGAGCAACACCTGACGGATTGGTGATCGAAGTTCCGCCAAAGTTGAATGTGCCGGAGGAACCGGTAACGATATCGATGCCGGCGTCACCGTTGCTAAGCGTAGTGGCGCCGTTGAAGTTATAAGTGCCGTCAGCGTTATTGAACTGAAGCCCTGTTCCGTTCGTGGCGCTCACCGCTGCGCTGAAGGTAACGGTGCCGCCGGAATGGTTCGCAATATCCACCGTTGCCGAATTTGCTGCGTGCGCGATAGTGCTGGCGACAGTCAACGCCACGGTGCCGCCGTTAATCGCAACATCCGCTCCGACAACGCCGCTGATCGAGCCACCGCCAAGGCTTACCGAGCCGCTGATAACCCCGCCAATGTGAACGCCATTGCTTCCTGCGCTGGTCGTCGTTGCGGTTGGGAAGCTCACATTCAGAACACCGCCTGAATCCGCGCGAAACAGACCACCGGTGCCGTTGAGAATGACTTCTAAAATATTGAGCGTGCCGACTGTAGCCGTGGCCGTGTTCAGAATGTCGTAGTTGCCTACCGTGGTAGCGGTGTTTCCGACCGTGAAACCGCGGAGGAGGTTACCGCTTGCCAACTGAATGCCTGACGCGGTTGAGTTAATGACCGGACTGGCGCCGCCTGTTGCGGGTAACGCATCGCTAAACGGGGGAATTGTGAAGCCGGTGATCGAGGCCAAGGACGCTCCAGCTGCCGCACCGATAAGCTTCTGGTTGTTGAGCATGACGAGGGCGGCAGTGTCGTTGTACGTGCCGCTAAACAAAAAGATGAAGTCACCCGGCTCATCCAACGTTGTGCCGCTAAAGCATCCCGTCCCGACCAAACAACTGAACGGAGTAGTTAGCCTGCCGTCGCCTCCGGCTGGAGCTGCGGCGTTGACGAACCAGATCATGCCGCTGACGGTGATGTTGACAGTTGCCGTGTCGGTTTTACCGGTGGCATCAACCGTGGTGTAGGTAAAGCTGTCCGAACCTTCAAAACCCGGAGCTGGGTTGTATTGAAAACTGCCGTCAGTCGCTGAGGCGGTGACGTTACCACCTTGCGTACTCGTGCCGGCAAACGGCGCCGAGTTGTCACCTGCCAGAACGGAGATCGTCAGGCCGGCGTTCGTACATGGACCACCGTCAGGATCGGGATCGCAATCATTACCAAGCAGATCGCTTGCCCCATCGGGAACTGTTATGCGTACGTTACCGATCGCGCTGTAGGTGTCGTTAACCGCGATTGGTTGCGTTGTCGTTGCACCATTAACCAGCGTCGTGTGCGCGTCGATGGTGTCGGTGAATACGACATTAGTTGCGTCCGTTGTCCCGGTGTTGGAGACGGTTACCGTGTACTCGATCTTTTCGGGGTTGGGACTCACGGCGGGATCTGCTTTGAGATCGCCGTCATCATTGAGAATCGCGGCTGCCTTGGTGGCGGTCACTGTAGCCACTAATGGCTGTGGTGCTGGCGCTGGGAGCGGCGCATTTGCAGCAGTGACATTCTTGGTAGCCTGCGACGACTTGTCGCGGTTCACTCGCGACTGCCGATCCGACCCGCGGCTTGCGGCCGCGACCTGAACAAACGGCATCATCAAAAGCGAGAATGAGAGTAGACAAGCGATGAATACATTTAGATCGCGTCTCGTGATGTTTAGTGAGAGTTGGGGTCTCATCGGGTTCTCCTGGGTTCGGGTTCGGACTTGATTGTTAAAGCTGAGGGTCAACTTCGTATTGGCGCGCGAGATGCGCGAATACGAAGTTGACTCAACTTGTGATATTGCAAGGAACAGGCGGGTCTCTTGGGGACCCGGTAAAGACTGTCTAGGGCTGTAAGACTGTCTAGGCTGTTTATAACGACGCGCTGAAATGGCGGTCGGCTGGGACCGCCATTCTAGCGCAGTTCGGCTCCATCTGAGCCGCTTTTTTTCCGATAGTTCTAAAACACCCCAATGGCATTGTTATTCCCCTAAAACTACGGCCTTTGCGGGAAAATCCCCTGCAACGCAATGCAGAAGTTGAGCGTCAGGTACGGCTGCATGTTGTTGTGTGGCAGGCCGCCGCCGGCGAGGGCCAGCGCCTGGGGCGCCATGATGGCATTCCCCTGCGGATTAGGTCCCTGGTACATCGCATTGCCATCCGCCAGAAGCATATTTGTTGGTGTCAAAAATTGACCCTGGTCCTCGTCACCACGTAGAACATGCGTGTGGAGCGGCATCTCTGATTGGAGCAGCGTTATGCTCTCAACTCCACTCATCTCGCCGAGGTCGCGCAGCGACAGACCCTGGCCCTGTCCGGGTTGCATTGGCGCGTTACCCTGCAAATCGGGAAGCGCGAACGTTGATTTGCCATCTCCTCCGTACGTTGTGCCTAGCAAAGAGAAGAGCGCGGTGTTCTGAGATATCGGCATGATTTGACCGTCGCAAAAGGCCCAGCCCGTAGGGGGAAAGTTAAAAGGAAAGATCCGGATTTCGGCTACAAATTGATCAGACATTTTCTTCTCCTTAGGTCTGGCTGGGGAACACCCCGAAGAGCGAGATGATGAAGTTGATGCACAGGAACGGCTGCGTATTCTCGTGCGGCTGGCTGCCACCCGCGGGACCAATCGAATTAGCCGACATGTTAGTCAGAGTGTCAGTAAGGTTGGTATACGTCTGTGCCTGTGTCGTGGCGAGCAGTAGATTGGCTGGGTCCTGTGAAGTAGCCGTACCGGTCGAACCAGTCAGCGGATGGGTATGTAAAGGAATCTGTTGCGTGCTTAGAGTCTCCTGCTCCGTTCCGGCCATCTCGCCAATCTGGTAGGTCGTCCCGTCTGGACCGGTTCCCATGTGTATTGGGACACGGCTGGCGAGGTTCGGCAGGTTGAAGGTCTCCTGGCCGTCTCCGCCATAGGTTGTGCCGATCAACTGGAAGAGCACCTCGTTCTCCGAAATGGGGAGCGTCTGTCCTTCGCAGAACATCCAACCATTGGGAGCGAAATTACCTGCGAACATTCTGATTTCACCTACATATGGTGACATTTTCGTTCTCCTTAGTTTTGCGACGGGAAGATGCCCTGGAGGGCGATGATGAAGTTCAGAACCAGGTACGGCATCATGTTGTTGTGCGGCTGACTTCCGCCGACACCCGTCACGCACGCCGCGTTCATTGCGGTGAGCTGCGTAGGTGGACCATAGGTATTTGCGGAGGCTTTTGCCAGCATGGTGCCGTTTGGATTTGTAGCGGTGCCGGTTCCCGAGTTCACCTGAAGGGGGTGGGTGTGTGTCGGGAGTTGCTGGATGTTTATCGTAACGGCAGTGCTGCCTGCCGCCTCACCAAGGGTGTGACCGTTGCCTATGTGGATAGGCACTCGGCCGCGTATGTTTGGCAAAGCGAAGGTGGTCTGGCCGTTACCGCCGTAGGTCGTTCCGAGTAACGCGAACAGCGCCTGATTCTGATTGATGGGCAAGAACTGGCCGTTACACAGGGCCCATCCTTTCGGGGCGAAGTTAAAGGAGACAATCTTGATTTCACTAAGGAAAGGTTCCGACATTTCTCCTCCTAAAAGGCTAAAGGTGGTTAGATTTCAGGTAATCCCTGACAAAAGAATTAGTCGTGTCTCGACATGTGAACCCGAGCAATTCTCAGCGAGTGGGAAAAGGATCGGGAGGACTGACTGTAGCTTCCTGCTTGTGGAGATCTGAAGACTTCAAATTTGGAGCGCTGGGGATTCTAGCCTGCGTCCCCCGGAATTACAAGCGCTAATTGGCCCCGAAAAATTACGGGGTTAACCTCCCTGCTGGGAATACTAAGCACCTTCAGTCTGCGTTTAATCCCACACACGGCCGTGGTCGGATCCTCTACGACTGTTAACGCGAGAACTTTCTCCAAACACCACCATCAACCGGCAAGTAAAAACTTTTCCGATCGAGGACTCGATTCTGGAATCTATCCGGAATTGAGCGTTTACTCCTCTCAGAGGTGCGTTCTGAGCACCTGGGACCGGCCATTCCTTCCGAATTACCTTCCTACGAAAATATCCTTGGCAGGTACAAATAAGTGAAGATAAACTACGGTCTACGAGGCACTTACCTTTAGGCCCAGGAGAAAAATTCAATGCCGCTTTCACGTCGCAGCTTCCTGAGGGACGGATTGTGTTCAGCCGTCTCAATAGCGTTGTTATTAGCCAGCTCCCGCATCGGTCTGGCACAAACCCAGAAGAACGAAATCGGGCGAGTACCTCCCGGCTCTCCCGTTCCAATCGAGGCCCAAAAAGATCCCGTCTACCTCTTCCGCGAAGAAACTTTCAAACCCTACCTTAACGGCATCTTTCAAGCGCCTAATGCGCGCGGAGAAATGATCGAGTTGCGCCTGACCAGAGTCGAAGGGTATAAACCGTCAGCCAGGTTGACGAGCCGTACACGCGAAACGAAAGCGTTCTCGTTGACGTTCAAGGCGTCTGACGAGTTGCCGCCGTTCACGTCAATTCATACGATAAAGCACCCGGCGCTGGGCGAGTTCGATCTGTTTTTGTCAAAGCGCAAGACCGACAACGGCATCTTTTACGACGCCGTGATCAATCATCTCGAGTAGAAGGCCAATACGCAGTCCATGACTAAATCCGCCATCAACGTTTCATTGCGTCCCGTGACCGCCGATGACACGGAATTTCTGGTCTCAGTCTACGGCGGCACTCGCGCAAAGGAGTTGGCCCAGGTGCAGTGGGAAGAGGGACAGAAGGAAGCCTTCATTCGCTGGCAGTTTGAAATGCAGCAGAAGGAATACCAAAAGAGGTTTCCGGACGCGCGTTACGACGTCATTCTGGTGGACGGCGTTCCAGCCGGAAGGATTTGGGTCGGGATTGATGACAAGCAAATACGTTTACTCGACATCGCGGTGATGGACCAATTCCAGAACCGCGGTGTCGGGACCACACTGCTGCGGCGTTTGATGGACGAGGCGGTGCAGGTAAACAAACCGCTGCGCCACATGGTCTTCGTGCTGAACGACGACGCACACCGCTTTTACGAACGGCTCGGTTTTACGGTCATTGAGGATCTGGGCGGGTACAAACACATGGAGTGGGTGCCCGGCCAGACACAAACGGCCACGACGTAAGCTTGTGAAAATCCTTTTTACTGACCTTCCGCAAGCGGGACACACATGGTAAAGGAATTTTCAAAATCCCTTTTCTACTGACCTTACGCAAAGCGGGAGACACGTCGTAAGATCTTCAGCCGCCTGCCTGGTCTGTTTTCGCCTCAGCCTCCGACTTGTAGTAGTTGTAGACGGCTTCGTAACGAAATCCGTTTTCGTCCTGCGAGATGGGAACGAGAAACAGTTCGAATTCACCCATTTGCGGATGGGCCAGCCGGTAGGTCGCCTGCGACAGGAGAAACTCGCGCGATCCTAAAAAGAAGACGGAGAAGCGTTCCATGCCGGCTTCTTCATGCGCTTCGCTGGGCCGCGCCTCGACGTCGACGAGCGTGAGATCGATCGGCTTCGGCGCGTCTGCGACAACGCGAAACTGTGTGTTCAGGTTTTGTCTGAATTCTTCTTCACTCTGCCATTCACTCATGGCGCGTTACCTTATCACATCTCACGTCGAGGATTTTAGTTGGGCCCGCAGATTTAAATTGCGAATCAGGCGGTGAAGATAATTGGGATGCACGCCGAGGCGCCGCGCGGCTTCGGTGTAGTTGCCTTTCGCTTCGTCGATCGCTTTCACGATGATCTGTTTCTTCGTTTGCGTAACGGCCTCGTGATAACCCATCGTAGATTGCGCCGCCGACGTTTCGCGTTCGAGTAACGCCTCGGGTAAGTCTTCCGGAAGAATCACGTCAGTCGTCCCCAGCACGATCGCGCGTTCGATCGCGTTCTCGAGCTCACGCACGTTGCCGGGCCAGTCGTAAGCCGTCAAACATGCACGCGCATCGGGTGAAATTCCGACCAGCTTCCGGTTGCACTTCGTGCCATACTTGTCGGCAAAGTAACTCGCCAACAGCATGATGTCCTCGCGACGCTCCCGCAACGGAGGCATCTCGAGCGAGACGACGTTCAGCCGGTAGTACAGATCCTGGCGAAACTCTCCTGCTTCGATCGCGTCTTCGAGGTTTTTGTTCGTCGCCGCGATCACTCGCAAGTCGACCTTGATCGTCACCGTGCCGCCGACGCGCTCAAACTCTCGTTCCTGCAACACGCGCAACAGTTTTACCTGCAACGCCGGCGTCAGCTCGCCGATCTCGTCGAGAAAAACGGTGCCGCCGTCCGCAATCTCGAGCCTTCCCTTCTTCTGCGTAAACGCGCCGGTAAACGAGCCTTTTTCGTGACCAAACAACTCGCTCTCAAGCAGCGACTCCGTCAGCGCCGCGCAGTTGACCGCCATGAACGGCTTCTGCGCGCGTTTGCTGTTGCGGTGGATCGCGCGCGCCGCGAGCTCCTTGCCCGTACCACTCTCGCCGGCGATCAGCACGGTCGAGTCAGTCGGCGCAACCTTTGAAATGAAGTGATAGACGCGCTGCATGGCCGGGCCTTCTCCGACCATGTTGTGCTCGATGTTGACGTCGGCGAGCAGGCGTTCGTTCTCGGTTTGCAGCCACTCGAAGTGGCGCGCGTTTTCGATCGCGACGGCGGCGATGCCGGAGATCGCGGTGACGAGCTGAAGGTGATCTCTGTTGAATTGATCGCCGGCGATCGTCGTGTCGAGATAAAGCACGCCCAGCTTGTGATCGATCATCACCAGCGGCACGCACATCACCGAACGCGTGCGCGCCTGGATCACGCTGTCAGTCGACAGTAACGACTGCGTTTCGGCGTCGTTCGCGAGGAGCGCGACGCCGTCTCTCAACACCTGCTGCGCGATCGTCCGGCTGACGTTCACCGCCTTGTCCTTGCCGCTGACGCGATCGAGCCCGAACACGGTAGTTGAATCGAGTGACTCGTCATTCGTCAACAGGATCGCGCCGCGTTGCGCGGGAACGACTTCGAACAACAACTCGATCAGTCGCTGCAACAGATCCTCCAGACCTCGGATCGCGTTGATGCTCGTGCTGATCTTCATCAACGCGCTGAGATCGCGGGCCATCAGGTACGTCGCATCGTCCATGCGGATCTGCAACGTGGGACCACTGATCACGTGCGCTTCGTCGAGATTCACTTCGCTGGACCGCGAAGCGGTTTCACCTTCCTGGGTAAGAAAAACGAACTGCGAATCACCTATGCGTAGACGGTCGCCATGTTGGAGAAGGCGAGATTTAACTGGCAGATCGTTGACGAACGTGCCGTTGAGACTCTCGAGATCGGTAATGACGAAACCATCGTCCTCTTTCTCGATCTTCGTGTGACGGCGCGACACGGAAGCGTCGGCGACGCAAACGTCGGCCGCGGTCTCGCGGCCAATGACGAGCGGCTTGTCGGCGATGATGAAAATCGTCCCTTTTAATTTGCCTGAGATCGCTGCTAGTCGTGGACTCATGGTGAACTATTGGATCTATCCGAACAGATAACACGACTATCCGATCGGATAGCCTGACGTCGGGTTGTTGAGCGTCAATTCTACAGATTTTAGGAAATTTTGGCTCAAACAATGTGGCACGAGAGTAGCAGAGCAATGGGTGTACTGGAAGGAAGTCGAATCCAGGTTAATGCAAACCAGATGAAGGAAGCCCTGGTTTGCCGGGAAAGCTGCGCAGCGGATGCCCGCCCAACGAAATACGAGCCGCAAGACTCGTCGCTCGCTGTTCTCCCCAAATCAGAGCAGCAACCCAACGCCCCCGGGTTGCTGTTCTGGTTTTTGCTGCGCGTGAGGGAAATTCACCGTCATTTGCGCGTTAGAAGTAAAGCAGGAAAGAACACCCAGAGGTTCTTGGACCAGCGGCAAACCTTGGTGGTTAGGGGGTTCGGCGGGCAGTTCCTGCTGCTGTTGGCTGAAAGAGAAGCCAGTCCATTTTCCTTTGTTAGGTTCAGATCTGGCGCTTAACAACCCACGCGGCACTACATTAGGTCCAGACCTGAATAACTCACCAACAAGCTATGGCCCAGAGGCCAGGAGGAATTTGCGATGGATAGTCAAGAGGAGATCAGGATTCAACAAGCGATTGCTGACCAGGAAACGATCAATACCCAGCAAGCGGCGACCAACGAGGGTCAAAAAAAGATCAATGGCGAACTCTGTCGCGTCGACTGGATGGTCATCGAAACTCTTAAACATCTAAGACAAATACTCGATAAGTCGCCGGCCATGGGAAAAGCCGATTTTGAGAATTTCGATAAATGGCTCAAATGGGCCTACGACACCAGCGGCGCCGTTGCCGACATCAAACCGCCAGGGTGTGAGCCTGCGCTCAAGGTCGATCCCGACTGGACAGTCAAAGAAGCGGCTTGACCGCGCTTGTCCAAGAACACACCACCTCCGTCGCACCGGCGGAGCGCCCAGCAGCGAACGGTTACATCGTTACCGTTCGCTGCTAATTATTATGACGTCACCGATGTTGTTTACTCGTTGACAGGCTACTTGTTTGAAATCAGGTGACCACGCGTAGGCGAAGATCTGGTCGGTGTCGAAATGGGTGAGTTGCTTCATTATGCGTGAATCGAGATCGTGGCTCCAGATGTTTGAGGCGCCGTTTACGCTATCGATGTAGCTCAACGTATGGTCGTCCAACCATTGAACGCGCTGCCACTCCA
>Ga0075430_100002297_pt1 | contig 15854 bp, 7 predicted proteins | sample RhiMetdeltSRZDD4_FD_75294 | JGI IMG/M metagenome (GOLD analysis project Ga0075430, IMG submission 75294) | Populus rhizosphere microbial communities from Tennessee, USA - Rhizosphere MetaG P. deltoides SRZDD4 | ecosystem: Host-associated > Plants > Roots > Rhizosphere > Soil | place: USA... | reverse complement strand
GGCAGCGGTGGAGCGGCCGGCAGCGGCGCCGCGTCTGGTAGCAGCGGGCCCGGTGGCGGTTCGGGCGGCAGTGGCGGTGCTGGCGCGGCCGCCGGGGGTGCCGGAGTCAGCGGGGCCGCGGGTCCCGGCGGCGGCGGCGCGGCGGCCGGTGCTGGTGCGGGCGGCGTCGGAGTTAGCGGCTCGGCCGGCGTCGGCAGCGGCGGCGCAGCGGCCGGTGTAGGTGCCGGTGCCGGCGGAGTGGGTGTGAGTGGTTCGGCTGGCGCAGGAGGCGGTGCGGCAGGTGCGGGGGCCGCGGGTGGCGCCGGGGTCAGCGGCGCTGCTGGGCCCGGCAATGGGACCGGGAACGGCGGGCAGGGTAATGGGAGCGCCAACGGCGGGCACGGTGGCGCCGGTGGTGCCGCCGCGGGTGGCGCCGGTGGTGCCGCCGGTGGTGCTGCCGCAGGCGGGGCCGGAGTCGGCGCCAGTGGCGCGGCGAGTGCCGGCGGCAATGCGGCCGGAGTCGGCGCCAGTGGCGGGGTCGGGGTAGGCGCTGGCGCGGCCGGAGTCGGCGCTGGCGTCGGTGTCGGGGTCGGTGCGAACGGCGCGTCGAATGGTCCCGGCGCGCCTGGTCCGAGCGGCAGTCCGGGAGCCGACGGTGTCAGTGCTGGCGGCGCGAGCACCGGCAGCAGCGCGCCATCGGGAATCGCGCACCGTAAGCCTATCGACACGACCGAACCGGAGCGCTCGGCTCAAGCCGCGGCGAAGGGCGCCGCAGAAGCGGCGCGGCTCGCAGCGCTCGCCGGAGAGGCAGCTCGGCGCGCCGCCGACACTCAGGGCGCCGGGCAGTCTCCGGCGCGGGCCGAGGTGCTGGCCACGATCGCGGAGTCCTCGAAGGAGGCCTCGCGAGCGGCAGCCGATGCATCACGCGACGCCGCGCGCGCGGCCGCGGCTGCGGCCCGTGCCGCGAGCTCGCCGTCGCCAGACGCCGCGATCATCGTGCAGCAGGAGAGCAATCGCGCCCGCGACGCGGCCGAACGCGCCTGGGAGGCCGCCGACGAGGCGAAGGACCGTTCAGGTCTGGTCGCATCGGGTCCGGCGGTGCTCTTGACGTCGTCGACTGGATTTTTCCAGGGCATCCGCCGCAGCATGCAGGCGGAGTCGAGCTTCCAGAGGGGCAGCGTCCTTCTCGAGGAACGCAAGTACAAGGAGGCGCGCGAGAGCTTCGCCGAGGCGACGTTGCTCTATCCGGAGCACGATCAGGCCAGGGCGATGCTCGGATGGTCGGAGTATTTCGTCGGCGATTATCGCAGCGCCGTCGTGACGTTCAAGAGCGCGCTCCGACGTCAACCGACATGGGAGGGACTCCACAACGGTCTGGGATGGAGCCGGCTGCGCGCCGGCCGATATCAGCTGGCGGCCGCGTCGTTCCGCTCGGCGCTCGACCGCAATCCGGACTACATCGACGCCTCGAACGGTCTGGGCTCGGCGCTGTTCGAGCGCGGTAGCTACGAGCTCGCGTTGCCGTCGCTCCAGAAAGCGCTCGACGGCTCGCGGCGCTTCATCGGGGCCGAGCCTGCCGAGGTCACGACCCTCAGAGGCAAGGTGGCGTGGAGTCTCTACTATCTCGAGCGCCATCGTGAGGCGCTCGCGATGTTCATCCGAGCCAGCCTGGCCGCGCCCGAGTCTTATCAGTACCAGGTCGGGATGGGATGGTGCTATCTGAAGCTCGGTCAGAAGCAGGACGCGCGGGCGGCGTTTCAGCGGGCGGCGAAGCTTGGGCCGAACGACGAGGCCGTCCGCGAAGGCCTGCGGCGCGCGGGACTCTGATCGTGATCTCGGAGCCGCGGCCCGAGCATCCGCATCGCTGCACCGCCGGCCACCGCTGGCAGCACACCGGACCGGCGGCGCTGCAATGCGTGATCGCTGCCTATGATTCCGTCACCGGCGATCTGCCGTTCGTGCCGGCGTCGGAATGTCCCGTGTGCTGCGGCCGGCAGGACTTGCTCGTCAGAGAGCTGCATCCACACTACTGCAACCTGTGCGACGGGGACTGGGATCACGAAGGCGTGTGCGTCGACAGTCTCGCCGCGTACTGTCCGTGGTGCTTTCCAAAGACCGATGCAGAGCCGGTGCCCGGCGCTCGGCGCGGACCCCATTTTCACTACTGTTCGGAGTGCGGGCACAACTGGCAGCACGACGCCGCCTGCGCGGCCCCGCTTCGGGTTGCGCTGCCGGAATGTACGGCCTGCCTGACCGCGACCGCCGAGATCAGCGAGGCGCCGCCGCCGGAGCCCGAGCTCGTGCTGCCGCTGCCTGTGCGTCTGCCGCGCGCGGTCGGTGGCCGTGTCTCGCGGCTGGCGCGCCCAATAGGCATCGCCGCGGCGGTGCTGCTCTCGCTGCCGATCCTGTACACGGGCTACGTGTCCCTCATGCGTCCCGCGGTCGATGGCAGCAGGTCCGCTACGAAAGCAGCGCCGACGCCTGCGTCGATCGCTTCGCCGCCGGCCGCTCCGGCGCCGACCGCGCCGAGTCGAGTCGTCCCGGCGCCGCCGACCGCCGCACCGGCAGTCGGCGCCATCAAGCCCGAGCCCGAGCCGCGCGCCGCCAAGGCTCCTCCGGCGCTGTCGACGGCGACGGTACCGAGAGCGGAGGAGCGTCGCATCCCGCCCCGCGACAGTCCCGGCGAACTGCGCGCCGCGCGGGCGGCCGAGCAGCGCGCGGCGGACGCACGGGTGGCCCAGCAACGGGCCGCGGACGCGCGTGCAGCCGAACAGCGTGCAGCCGAACAGCGCGCAGCGGAGGCGCGCGTGGCCGAGCAGCGTGCCGCGGACGCGCGGACGGCGCAGCAGCGCGCTGCCGCCGCACGACCGGCTGAGCAGCGCACGCCGGATGCGTCACCGCGGAGCGATGCTCCGCCCGTAGCGGCGCGTCCGTCCGCGCCCGACGCCGGCCGAACCGACGATACGCGTCCGAATGTCGTGACGCCCGCGCCGCCGAAGCGCTCCGAGGTTGCGGCCCAGACCGCACCCCCGGCGCAGGCGGCCCCGCCAGCCGCCGACGCGAGCGCCGTTCGGCCGACTCCGATGGTCGTGAATTTGCCGTCGATCCCGGGGGCGCCGCCGTTCGGCGGCCTCAACGGCGGCAGCGGCCGAGATCCGTCGCTCGACGGACACCCAAGGCGCGTCTTGCGGTAGCATCCGCTCGGTTTGCGCCAGCCCCCGGCGGCCCGGTAAGATGAATCATTGTTCGTCTCTCCTGGGAGGTCGCCATGCGGGATGCCGTCATCGTCGGGGCCGTGCGAACTGCCGTCGGCAGAAAAGGCGGAAAGCTGTCGGGCATTCGCCCGGATGATCTCGCCGCGCTGGTCCTCAAAGATCTGGTCGCCAGGCTCAAGGTCGATCCCGCCGAGATCGAGGACGTCATCCTCGGGTGCGTCGATCAGCTCGGCGAGCAGGGCTTCAACATCGCGCGCAACGCCGCGCTGATCGCGGGCCTTCCCGTCGAGGTGTGCGGGACCACCCTCGACCGCATGTGCGGCTCGGGTCAGCAGGCCGCCAATTTCGCGGCGATGGGCGTCATGTCCGGCCAGTACGACGTCGTGATCGCCGGCGGCATCGAGCACATGACGCGGGTGCCGATGGGGTCCAATGCCATGGGGCCGGGCGACGGGCCGCTCTCGCCGAAGCTGCAAGAGCGCTTCAACATCGTCCCGCAGGGCATCTCCGCCGAGATGATCGCGGAGAAATGGGGGCTCAAGCGCGAGGAGCTCGACGAGTTCTCCGCGCAGAGCCACGAGAAGGCGGGCCGCGCGATCGCCGAAGGACGCTTCAAGCGCGAGATCATGCCGGTGACCTTGCCGGACGGATCGGTGTTCGACACCGACGAGGGAGTTCGCGTTCCGGTCAACCGCGAGAAGATGGCGACGCTCGCACCTTCCTTCAAGTCCGACGGCGTCATCACGGCCGCCAATTCCTCGCAGATCTCCGACGGCGCCGCCGCGCTGATGTTCATGTCGGCCGACCGCGCGAAGACGCTCGGCCTCAAGCCCCGCGCGCGCGTCGTCGCCACCGCGCTCGCCGGCGTCGATCCGACCATCATGCTGACGGGCCCGATTCCGGCGACTCAGCGCGTGCTGCGCAAGGCCGGCATGACGCTCGACCAGATCGACCTCGTCGAGATCAACGAGGCGTTCGCGTCCGTCGTGCTGGCGTGGGAGCGCGAGTACCATTCGGACATGCGCCGCGTCAACGTCAACGGCGGGGCGATCGCGCTTGGTCATCCGCTCGGCTGCTCGGGCGCCAAGCTCATGACGACGCTCCTGCACGAGCTCGAGCGGACGGGCAAGCGCTTCGGGCTGCAGACAATGTGCATCGGCTTCGGTCAGGGCATCGCGACCATCATCGAGCGGCTGTAGCGCCGCGGCGCGGAGGAGACATGGCCGGATTTCGTTGCGCGAAGTGCGGGAAGGTCGCGATGGCCCAGAAGATCTGCTGTGGCCGTCCGATGAAGCGCGCCTGATCCAGCCGCACGGCGGCCAGATGGTCCAGACTCTCCCCAACGACTACCGACTCGCACGGACCGTCATTGCTGCAGAGCTAGGGCCCGCCCGCATCGCGGAGCTGCATCGACCGTTTCCACTTCTCGACTGGCTCGTGATCGTCGCGCTGCCGAGCGCGTTCGTGGGCCTGGCGCTGGCGCTCGGTCGGCTCCCGCTCGGTCTTCCGTGGCTCGCGTGCCTCGTCGCGCAGGGGTTCTTGATCCAGGCACTGGCCTACTCGGTCCACGATCTGTTCGTGCACCGGCGGGTCGGCGGTAAGCGCGCCGGCTACGTCGTCGGCGTGCTGTTCGAGCTGCCCATCCTGGCCAGGCGCACGTGGTACGCGCTCTACCATCTGGATCATCACGACCAGATGAACACCGACGTCGATCCCGAGGAATACAAGCAGGATCTGGACACGCGCTGGAAGAAGGTGGCGTGCCTCACGCTGCCCGGCCTCTTTCTCTTGTTCGCGCGCAAGCTGCGGTCGCCAGACGATCCGTCGACGAAGATCGAGATGGGGCCGATCAAGGCTCCAACGGATGCGACCCTCATGCGTCAGCTCAGGCAGGAGCGCCTCGTAGCGGTCGGCGGCCTCGCGGTCCTGGGCCTGGCCACGTACGTGTCGTGGCCTCTGGTGGTGTTCGGCTACGTGCTGCCGTTCGTGATCGTCACGCCGATCGCGAGCATGTGCCGCCTGGTGCTGGAGCACGCCGAGAGCGATCCCACGAACGTGTTCAGCTGCGGGACGTTCTACCGGACGGGGCTGGTCTCAGGGCCTCTGTTCTTCTGGGACGCGGGCGATTGCCACGTCGTGCATCACATCTATCCCGCCATCCCGTTTTACAGGATGCGCAGGGCCGTGCGACTGATGCGACCGGTCCTGGTCGGACACGGCGCACGCGAGCGACGTTCGTTCTCGGGTCTGCTCTACGGGTTCTTCGTGAGGAACGAGCGGCACCGGACCTTGTGGTCCCGCTAGGGTCGGCGAGCGGCTGCTAAACGACGGCCAGCGCGTCCTGGATCGCCGAGTCGAGCTCGCCGGGCCGCACCGGCTTGAAGAGGCACTTGCGGATCTTGAGCGTCTTCAAGCGACCGTGGTCCTCGTCGCGTAGCCCCCAGCCGGTGATCAGCAAGATCGCGATGCCCGCGTCGACCCGGCGCAGGCGCTCGGCGACCTCCCAGCCGTTCATCCCGGCCATGCCGAGGTTCGTCAGCACGACGTCGAAGCGCCCCGGTCCGTAGGCGTTGAGCGCGGCGCCGCCGCTGGCGGCGGCCGTGACCGTGTGGCCGACGCTCCTCAAGATTTCCGTCAGGGTGCCGAGGACCTTCGGGTCGTCGTCGACCAGGAGCACCCGGGCGGGCCGGCGCGCCCGCGGGAGCGCCGCATCAGGCTCTGAGCCGACGGGCTCTCTTGCGACGGGGAAGGTGAGCGTGAAGGTGGCGCCGCGCCCGGGCTCGCTGTCGACGCGGATGTCGCCGCTGTGCCGACGGACGATGGCGTAGACCATCGACAGGCCGAGCCCCGAGCCGCCCTCGCCCTTGGTCGAGAAGAACGGCTCGAAGATGCGCCGACGCACCGCTTCGGGCATCCCGACGCCGGTGTCGGTCACCGTCAGCACGACGTTGCAGCCGGGCTCGCCGCGCGTCGACACCGTCAGTGTGCCGCCGTCGGGCATGGCGTCGAGTGCGTTGAGGAGCAGGTTGGTCATCAGCTCGGTCAGCGCCGCCGGGCGGCCGTTGATTGTCTCGATCGTGCCCAGGTCGAGCCGGAGATCGAGCGGCCGGTTGTCGCGCGCGATCTTCTCCTCGAGCCGCGGCCGGATCATCGCCACCGCGTCGTGCACGCTCTGGTTCACGTCGACGCCCACCGGCGGGCCGTCCGGGCGCAGGCGCGCGAACTGCTGGATGCGCCGCACCGTCTCGGCGCCGTCCACCGCGGCCGCCTCGACGACGTTGAGCGAGCGCGCGACGAACTCGGAGTCGCGCAGGCTCTGCTTCATGAGCTGGGCGTAGCCGAGGATCGCCTGCAGCAGGTTGTTGAAGTCGTGCGCGATGCCGCCGGCGAGCTGGCCCAGGGCCGTGAGCTTTTCGGACTGGTGCAGCTGCTTCTCGACCTCGCGCTGGGCGGTGATGTCGCGGACGATCGCGATCAGCCCGTCGAGCCCGCCGTGGCGCCCGCGCAGCGCCGAGAGCGTCACCGCCAGCTCGACCGGCCGCGGCTGGCCCGCGGTGGCCGTGGTCTGGAACTCGTGGCGCGGCGTGCCGTCGGTCAGCCGCCGCCGCGCTTCGGCGTAATCGCCGCGAGGCAGCATGTCGGTGATCGGCCGGCCGATCGCCTGCGCCGCGCTGTAGCCGAAGATGCGCTCGGCCGCGGGGTTCCACTTCTCGATGCGGTCGTCCGGCGAGACCGAGATGATCGCTTCGCCGGCCGACGAGATCGTCTCCTCGAGCCGCTGCTTGGTGTCGGCGATCTCGCCGTACAAGCGAGAGTTGCGGAGCGCGATCGCCAGGTACTCGGAAAGCATCTCGAGCAGCTCGCGCTCGCGCGGATCGATCGCCCGGCGCGTCGACCGGTTGTCGATGACGAGGTGCCCGAGCGGGCCCTGGATGTCGCGGATGACGCACGCGACCACGAGCGCGTCGTTCTTGTCGACGCCGGGCGGCGGCTCGGGGAGGATCTCGACCCGGTCGTAGCCCAGCGCCGCGCGCAGCTGCTCGGTGACCGCGGCCGTCAGGTTCTGCGGGTCGAGGTGGCCGACGATCGTCCGCGAGATCTCGCGCAGGATGGAGAGCTGCGTGACGCGCAGCGACTGCTCGGTAGCCTCCGCCTCTTCGAGCTCGCGTGTCTTGGCGGAGAGCTTGCGCATCTCCTCGACCAGCCGCGCGACTTGCCCGCGCGTGCCGAGATCGGCCTGGCGGCGCACGAGCGCACGGTGCACGACGTCCTCGAGATCCTGGCGCGAGAAGGGCTTGATCAGGTACTCGAACGCGCCATGCGTGAGCGCGTGGCGCACCGTCTCCAGCGAGGCGTACGCCGTGATCATCACGACCTCGATGGAAGGATCGGCGCGCTTGACGTGGCGCAGGAGCTCGAGGCCGTCCATCTCGGGCATCTTGATGTCCATGATCACGACGTCCGGCTGGAAGCGCCGCAGCAGGTCGAGGGCGGTTCGGCCGTTCTCCGCCGTCTGGATGGCGTAGCTCGGCTTCAACAGCATGCGCAGCGACTCGCGGGGCCCCAGCTCGTCGTCGACGACGAGCACGCGCCCAAGCGCGTTGGCGGTGACGCTCATGAAGTGGCGAGCGGGAGCGTCACCAAAAAGTGGAGCTCGTGGCGACCCTGGCGGACGGCGAGCTGTCCGCCAACCGCTTCGACGAGACGCTGGCTCACCGCCGGGCCGACGTCGATCAGGCTCTCCTGGACCATCTGCACGGGATCGAACACGCGATGGAGCTTCTCGGCCGGCACCGAGGCGGTGCGGGAGCCGACCAGGATGCGGACGCCCTCGCCGCCCTCGCGCTCGGCGTGGCGGGCGACGGAGACGGAGACGCGCGCTTGATCCGGTGGTGAATTGTGTGCGAGATACCAGATGAGGTAGGAGAGGGCTTTACGGAGCTGCGCCGGATCGATCTTCACGACCTGCGGCGTCGTCTCGCGGGTCACGTCGAGCTGCAGCGGCCTGGCCGGCACCTCGTCGACGAGCTCGATCGCGGTCACCACATCGTCGACGACGGTGTGCACGTCCACGGTGGTGAAGTTTAACTCACCTTCTGTTACCAGTCCCGCAAGTTTCTCGAACACCTCGACCAACCGGCGCACGTCCCGACGGACGACGGACGAGAAATGCCGACGGAACTCGGGGTCGTCGTAACGCTCACCGATGAGCTCGATGAAGGTGTTGATCGACACCAGCGGATTCTTGATCTCGTCCGCGATGCGCGCGACGACGCGCGTGAGCAGCTGAGTCTGCTCCACCTGCCGCTTTTGGGTGAGGAGCTCCTTCTGCGCCGTCAGATCTTCGAAGACGAGCACGGCGCCGAGCGGCGCTCCGTCCTCGCCGCGCACGGGATAGGTGGAGACCTCGAGCCAGAGACCGCGGAGCGCGAGCTGGATCTCGTGCCGGCCCGCCGCCCGTCCCGTCCTGAGCGTGTCGAACAGCATGTCGCCGAGCGGCGACGGGAGCGCGCGCAGATCCTGCTTGAGGACCTCGCTGGCCGACAACTGTAATATTTCTTCGGCCCGGCGGTTGATCGTGCCGATGCGCTGGTCGCGGCCGATCGTGATGACCCCGCTCGACATGTGGGCCAGGATGCGCTCGCTGAATTGCTGCTCGCGCTCGAGCTGGTTGTGGAGCGCGATGTCGCGAATGGCCGTGGCCAGGTGCGAGGCCAGATCGAAGAGCGTCTCGGTCTCGCCGCGCCGATACATCGAGCCGACGACCGGGTGTCCGACGGTCAGGATCCCGACCAGCTCGCCGTGGGCAAGCAGCGGGACCGCGAGTACGCTCTGCAGCAGCTTCAGCTCGCGGGTAATTTCCGGATCGGTCAGCTCGTGCAGCCGCGCCGGGCGTCCCTGGGCGGTGAGCCAGCGTGTCAGGCCCTGCCCGGCGTGCAGGCGTACCGATTCGACGATCGGCCGCGCCAGGCCGCGATGGGTGGCGACGCGATATTCCTGCGCGTCGGCGTCCGGGAGCAGGAGCGCCATGCGGGTGGGCCGGACGAGCTCGCCGATGGCGTCGAGGAACATCTCGAGCGCCCGCGGCATGTCAAAGCCCGCGGCGAAGGCCCGCGTGAATTCTTTCAACACGCGGGCGAACGCGGCGCCCTCCCACGGCTCCTCAGCGCTGGCGGTGACCCCCCGCGTCTCGGGCGCCAGGCTCGAGCGGAGCGCGGTGATCTCACGGGTCAGGCGGAGCTTGTCGATCACCCGGCGGAGCACGATGGCGAGCTCGGCCTGGGTGAACGTCGCCGGCAGCGTGTAATCGGCCGTCTCGAAGTCGTCTGCGGTCCCGCCGATGGCGACCGAGAGGGCGGAGGGAGCGATCTCGCGCACCCGCGCCACGAATGCCTGGGCGTCGCGCGGCATGCCGATCCCGCCGCGCAGAACCACGTCGATCTCGATCAGCCGGAGCGTTTTCAGCGCCTCGGCGTCGCTCGGCGCTGCGAAGACCGCATGGTCGCTGAGCGCGGACGCGAGCCGCGCCCGGAGCGCTTCGTCGGACGTGACGATCAGGACGGTATTCATGCCGACACCCGCGCGATTTCCGGAATGGCGAGCGGAAAATCGACTGTGAAGACGGCGCCGCCGGCGTCGCGGTTCGTCACCGTGATGCGGGCACCGTGGGTCTGGGCGATCGAGGCGCAGATCGCCAGACCCAGTCCCGTGCCCCGCTCCTTGGTGGAGAAGAATGGGTCGAAGACCCGCTCGAGAAGCTCCGGCGGGACGCCGGGACCAGTGTCCACGACGGCGACGATAACACGGTCGGCCGTCGTCGCGGCCTCGACTCGCACCATGCCTTCCGGCGCCGTCACCTCGTGCGCGTTCATGAGGAGATTCAAGAAAAGCTGCTCGAGCTCGAGATGATCGGCGAGCACCGTGCACGGCGAGTCGCCGATGGCCACCGACAGCACGACGCGTTTCTCGGCGAACACCGGTCGCATCGCCTCGACCGCGTCGCGGACCGGCGCGCGCAGGTCGATCGGGTGGTGCGGCCGCTCTCCCGGTCGCGACAAGGTCCGCAGCCGATCGAGCAGCCGCTCGATCGACGCGATCTCACGGCCGACGACCCGCTCGAACTCCGCCACGAAGCGATCGTCCGCGCGACGGCGCGGCATGAGCTGTGAGAACGCCTTGACCGCGGCCAGCGGGTTCTTGATCTCGTGGGCGATTCCCGACGCGAGCATCTCGAAATACGCGAGCCGCTCGGCCCGCTGCCGCTCGACTTCGAGCGCTTTCAGCGGCGTGAGATCGCTGAACACCGCGACGGCGCCCAGGACGGCGCCGGCCTGGTCGTGCAGCGGCGACGTCGCGCAGATGATCGGCCGGGTCGTCACGCCATCCGACAGCTGAGCCTCGGGCTGCGTTCTGGCTCCGCCGCCCACGATGGTCTCGGCGAGCATTCCGCCCACGCATGCCGGCAGCACACTGAGCGGCTGGAATCGCACGCGCGCGACCGCCAACCCCGTGAGCTGCTCCGCCGCGCGGTTGAAGAGCGTGACCTGGCCGGTTGCGTCGACGGCCACGACGCCGCTCTCGATGGTGGAGACGATGTTGTTCAAATGCTGGTTGGCCAGCAGCACCTGCGCGTACAGCTGCGCGTTCTTCACCGCGACCCCGGCCTGGTTGGCCAGCGTCATCAACAGATCGAGATCTTGCGGATAGAAGGGATCACCCGCGAGTTTGGGCCCGACCACGATAGCCCCGATGACCTGCGCCTCCGACACCAGCGGTAGCACGAGTGCCCAGTTCAGTCGCGCCAGCGCCGCATGCAATCGCTCGCGCTCGCTGGTCGGCCGCTCGTGCGCGATCTCGTCGGTCAGCAGCAGATCTCTGGTCTGGTCCAGCGCCTCGATGATTTCGTCGGGCGCCTCGGTGGGCGTATCGAACTGGCTCTGCGCATGACGCTTCTCAGCGATCGCCCGCCTGAACGGCGCGCCCACCTCGGGCGCGGCGCCTCTGAGGTACACCGCCGCGCCCTCCGAATTCGTCGAGCTCGCCACGGTGTGGTTCACGAACTGCAGCAGGACCTCGAGATCGAGCACGCGCGTCAGCGCGCCGCTCGCCTCACGCAGCGTCCGCTGATAGTTCACGCGTGTGCGATAGACGTAGCGGTCGAGCAGGCGCCCCGCGGCGTCGCGCGTCAGTGGGATCAGGAGACCGACGACGACGATGGCGACGACAAGAGGCACGAATTCGTCAGCGCTGAGGTGATCCGTAAGCCTCGGCCAAGCCAGCGCCAGCAGACCGCCGACCGGGAGAAGGGATACCGCGACCGCGAGCGTAAACGTCAGACCCCTGTGAACCACCACGCGCACGTCCATCAAACGGTGGCGGATGATTCCGTGGGCAATGAGGACGACGAAGGTGAGCGCGCAGAGCGGACCAATCCAATTGTAGCTAGTGATGCCCGTTAAGAACGGAAGGAGCAGATTCGCAGCAATTCCACCGCTGGTACTCAGCACAAAGCCCAAGGATAAATAGTGGAGTTGCACACGAGCCAGGCCACGAGGCCGTGACCACTTCGATATGAGGACGAGCAAGGCAATCAACCAGGCGAGTACGAAGTACGCCGCATAGACCGGGTAGAGGCTGCCGGTTTGTCTAATCGGCCCACCCGACGTTATTGATGCGTCCTTCACCGTGAGTTCGGTGGCAAAAGAAGCAATCGCGAGGAGCGCCCCGATCGCGAAATTCGTCGTGAGCGCCCACGGTGCGAGCCACGGCGTCGGAGTTGGATAGTAACGGACGAACGCGAGAAAGGCGGCGGGGATCAGACTCGCGCCGGCGAATGCCATCCTTGCCCAGAAGAGTGGATTTGATCCGGAATAGAAGAGCCCCACTCCCAAGATCCAGATAGCGCTAAAGAGAGTGAAAGCCCCAAAGGAGCGGTTCGACGGGGCTTCTGGAGAGGCACGCCAGACGAGAATTCCAAGACCGACGACCATGAAAGACACAACGTATAGCGAGAGATGGATCATCTAGCCGATGGCTCCAACGACAAGCTTGGAAACTCCACCTCAGCGACCGTCCCACCATCGAGAATGGATCGCGGCAGCAGCGCCAACCGTGCGCGGTGAAAATCGGCGATCTCCCGGCAGATCGACAAGCCTAGGCCGGTCCCCGACGGCTTAGTAGTAAAGAAAGGATCAAAAATCTTTGGACGAACAGTCGGCTCGATTCCGATACCCTCGTCAAGCACCCGCACGATAACGAAGTCTTCGCCCGCTCTGCCCTTGAAATGATCGGCCTCAATCGTGACGATGCCTCCATCGGGCATCGCTTCGACGGCGTTTCTCAAGAGATTTACGAAGAGCTGAACAAGCTGGCCGGGGTCACCCTGAATCTTTGGCAGTTCATCAGGGCATCGCAGTTCGATCTTCACCTGCTGCTCATGTGCAGTCGGCGAGTGGATGGCCACAATGTCGTGAAGAAGCGGCGGTATTGATACGACGCTTAGCTTGCCTCCCTCGCTTGGCGCCATTAGGCGGAGACGGTCCGCCAATCGGACAATGCGTGCGACTTCCATCGGAAGAAGCCGGACAGCAGTGTCTCGGTATTCAGGGTCGTCGAAGCGGTCGGGGAGCATTGAAATCAGGTTCGAGATGGCAGCTAGTGGATTACGAATCTCGTGTGCTATGCCTGCGTAGAAGCTCGCCATGATAGCCAGATGCTCAACCCGCCGCTGATTTCTCTCCAAGGCCTTAACAGCGGAGAGGTCTGTCACGACTACCAAAGCTCCAGACACTCGCTTTTCATCATCGTGAAGGGTAGCCGTCGACAGGATGACGTGCAGAGTCCCGCGGACCACATGATCAATCGTCACTTCAACTTCACGTGGATGCCAGCCACCACTGACTGCCAGCACCAGCGCCCAGCCAACCTCGGACGGCAACACGTGAATGAGTGCGCCTTGGTACTCATCGCTCAGATTCAGTAACTTCGTCGCGGCCGGGTTGAAGCTGGTAATTCTGCCTGCGACGTCAATAGCTACCACTGCCGAATCGAGCGACTCCAGCAAACGCTCTGAATATTCGAGCATGTGGATGCGCTGTCTATAGAGAAGCGCGTTGTCTAGTGCAATTGATGCGAGATCCGCGAGAGACTCAATGAAGACAAGATCGTTCTTGAAGTACGCATCTCCGCTGCGCCGCGGGCCGGCTAGGAGGATGCCGAGCAGTTGGCCTCGGCGCCCCAGCGTGACGAGAACTTCAATTCCTGCGGCGTGCAATGCAGAGTGCGTCCTTCGCGCACTGATGTCTTCGGCCGACGGATTCACAACAGTCACCGACGTCGTGGGCTCGCTGGCGCTAAGAGCAGCTAACACTTCGGGGGCAAGTGTTGGAGATGAGCCTCCCGAAAGTCGTTCGAACGCGTCAGTCTCGAATGACTTCACGAGGAAAGTAAAGGATTCTGGAACCAGAACCTCTGTGAGAATTTGTTCAAGCTCAGATGAAAGCTCGGTGGGTTGCATCAGGCGGCTAAGGCGACGGGTCGCACCCCTCAGGGCGAGCGGCTGATCGATTCCACGGTAGAGATATGGGTCTACGAGACGACTAATGAATCGTTGAGCAAGATGCAAGAACATAGCAATGGCAATGACGGTGACAATCACAAGATTGTGATGCAGAGAGAGCGCTTCGATTTCCCAGCTGGGGGATACCAATCTTGCGCCTGCGACCAAAGCCACTGAAGCGATCACCATCGCGACGGCGTAGGCAAGGCCCCGGCTAACGAAGATCCTTAAGTCCAAAAGACGATGGCGGATGATTGCATGCCCAACCAACGCCACCAGCGGAAGGATGAAATATGGACCGAACCAACTGTAGGCTGAACGCCCCGTAATTAGCGGGAAGACAAGATTTACGCTAAGAGCACCGACTCCCAAAATCAGCAGGCCGGTACCTAGATACTGAAGCTGAGCCCTTTCTTGACCGCGTGCCTGCCGCCACTTCGCCAGGAACAGACCGAGAGGAAGAAGGCAGCCGACGAGCATGTACAGAGCGAAGATCGGGTAGAGCAGCCCCGGTTTTCTCGTGGGCCCCGACACGCCGAGTGAAACGTCATGGACAAGAAGGGGCGTAGCGATCGAGAGAACGGCAAAGACTACGCTGGCGGACAGGGTCAATTGAAGGAGTCGCCGTGGAGGCCAGTTCCCCGGTGAGGGATAGTTGTGAGTGAACGCTAAGAAAGACCACGGTATGAGACTTGCGCAGGCAAAGGTGGTGCGACTCCACAAATCCAAATTGGTGTTTGTGTGCAAACCAGCGATGCCAAATACCCAGCCAGTTAATGTCAGCGTGTAGACCGTGAACCAGCGATTGACTTTACTTTTGGGTCGGGCGCGAAGGACGTAGAGTGCGAGGACTGTCAGTAGCGCTCCGATTGCGAAGAGTGAAGGCGGTATCACTATCGCGGGAGCTAAGCTGGCGCACCTACGATGAGCACTGAGTGCGACCCGCCAATGCTTTGAGAGTGAATTAGCACGTTGCGTACTCTTCCTTGTCTCGAAACGTTTGGAACGTAGTCAAGATCGCACTCAGGATCAGTTACTCGGTAGTTGATGGTTGGTGGGATCATGCCGTCGCGAATCGCAAGGCACGCCGCGACGACCTGGATCGCGCTGCTGGCCGCAAGGGCCTGGCCGCACATTGATTTGAGCGAAGACACAGGAACGTTCCAAGCGTTTTTGCCGAACGATTTTTTTATGCCCGCCGTCTCAGCAGCGTCGTAGTCGATCATCGAATTGCCGTGAGCGCAGATATAGTCGATGTCACGCGGTAGCAAGTCGGCGTTCTGGATCGCAAGAGTCATACTGCGGGCAATTGATTCGCCGCTTTCATCAATCTTTCGGAGATTGCCGCCGTCCGAGGCACCGCCTTGACCGAGCACGCGTGCATAGATTGGGGCGCCGCGTAGGCGCGCACTCTCTTCGTCCTCAACAATGACCGCGGCTGCACCTTCAGCGAGCACTAGTCCTGAACGAAGGCGATCAAAGGGCCGGCTTGCTTCCTCTGGCGGACCTTCCCAGGACGAAAGAACGCCTGCCGCCTGACATGCTGCAATCGTGCACTCGGAAAGCGGAGCTTCAGTTGCTCCTGCGATTACCGCGGTGGCAGTTCCGCGGCGAATCTCATCGGCCGCCCAAGCGATCGCATCGAGTCCGGCTACGCACGCGGTCGCAAATGTCATTGTCTGTCCGTGAATAGACGCCGCAGTCGCCACGTGATTTGTAGCCGCATGAGCTGGGAACTCGAGTGATGCCCAAGGTTTGATTTCTCGCCCTTGTGTGAAGCGTTCGAAGTTTGGCTGATGAACGTCCGCCAACCCATTCGTTGACGTGCCAATCGCGACTTTCACTTGCCCCCTGTGCCCATTGAGGCCGTTCAGACCACTGTCTGAACGAGCCATTTCTGCGGCCGCTACCGCGAATTGGCTGAAGCGGCCGGCGGTACGGTATGCCAGATTGGGCATCCACTTCTTTGGATCGAAGCCTGAAACCTCACCAACGATTCGGCACTCAGCCGGCAGCTTCGAGCCGTCGAAAAGCGTTGGGCGACCGATGCCGGAGCGGCCCGCGAGCGCGGCCTCCCAGAACTTCTCGATACCGATGCCGAT
>Ga0075430_100002296_pt1 | contig 15855 bp, 16 predicted proteins | sample RhiMetdeltSRZDD4_FD_75294 | JGI IMG/M metagenome (GOLD analysis project Ga0075430, IMG submission 75294) | Populus rhizosphere microbial communities from Tennessee, USA - Rhizosphere MetaG P. deltoides SRZDD4 | ecosystem: Host-associated > Plants > Roots > Rhizosphere > Soil | place: USA... | reverse complement strand
TTTTATGGGTGACGGAAGAGGATACTATGACCACGAGGACATTCGAACCTCTTTGCACCATCCGGCTCTGTACGGATGAAGGTCAGAGTTTCAGTAAAACCCTCACCGACGCAATCCGCACAGGGTAATGCTTCATCATCTCGTTCTGCCATGAAAAGTCACTAAGAATAGTGCCCAGTAATGTAAAAAGCTGATGATGAATATGTCTACTACATTATAGTAGGTCCCTGCCAAGTTTTCCCAGAGCTTGCAACACCTCGCCTTTCACCTTTAGATAAGGCCTTCGTCTTTAGCGCGCTTTATGAAGGCCTTGGCGTGGTTGGTAGAGCCCGGCCGATAGAGCATCTTGTAGGTAGCGATCCCATCAGGTCCTGCATCATGCACCACTAGGAGCAATCTGGCTAGGCCGACATTGCCGCGCTTGAAGAGGTCCCTGCCGCTCTTACCTGGCTTGGCAGATATCTGCGGCTTCTTTCTCATTGTGAGCCATCATTTGCTTTTTTCTCCCTCTTTGGTCTATCTTTCATTCACTCAGCTGCAAAGTCATCGAGCAGCTTCTCCCTTTCTTCATCAAAGCGCTCTTTGCTGTTTTCGGCTTTGGCTTGCTCCGCCTTATCCGCATCATACCTGACCCCAATCTTTTCATCAAGTAGCTCGCTGATTTGCTCCCAGTTGTTAGCCACCATGTCGTCTATCTCTTTCAAATTCTATAATTTTGGAATGCTTTGATCCTTGTTCTTTGTGATTATATATTTGCCCGATAAGATTGAAGCGTTAGGTAATAGGATCTCCTCTCTTTCGCTGTCTGAGGAAAGAAAGGTAAATTTGGGGGTGATTTTTGTCACAATTCCGCCATATTTTTTATTACCATCGACAATTTCAATATGTTCTCTGTTAGCGAAGGGAAGATTCTCAGCTACTCTTACTTCCTTGATGATCCTTATGCCACCTTGCATTATTGCAGTATTTGGCACAATATATTCAGTGCCAACATCCGATATGACCTTTGTATACAAGAAAGTAACCTCTGCCACTGTACCATGTATGTTGTCATTGACTACGAATATCGAGTCTCCTATTTTTGCAGGAAAGGTTGTAAGCATCAATCCACCCGAAATAATATTGCCTGCTAAGGTGGAGATAGCAAATCCAATGATTATTGCAGCCACCCCTCCTCCTATAAGGACTGCTTCAATATCAATCTCCCATACAACCATGGCTGCGAGAGTAGAGACGATCAAGACAAATACTATAATGGAGAAGGAAATGACGGCAGACAGTTGTAATCCGATCGTATTAGATGCCTTCTTCACCATTCGTCTGACTGTTCTTATCACCGTGAGCGATAATCCAATTATGAGGATCGTACTCGTAATCTGGACTATTACATTCTCTGCTTCTGATGACGGGAGGATAACATCAAGGAGATACAAGGATATCCAACTAATCGCAACTATAATCAGAATCTTTTTTGCAAGGCTAATTAGCTGCTGCGCTAGGGGTTTGGATTCATTATGAGAAGCGGACATGTCCTTCATGCGTACCATAGTAATTATCTTTTTAGTAATTGTGTGTTGCTTTTTATGAGCTAGAAGGTTACAATCCTTATGATAATGAGTTGTAGAAGATAGTCTTAAAGAAAGACTAGTGTTGTATTGTCTGATTTTGCTAGTAAAGATGAGTGTGAGCGCTTGCCTCTTATGGGTGCAGCGTCCAATATCTCGCGCAACTCATCAAGCGTAAGCACTCTGTCAAGTGTGTGTACCTACTAGCTCTCGGTAACACCCTTCATATCTTTTTCCAATAAACTGCACATCACTCATTTCAAGAAAAAGCCTTACTGATTTGACTCAATTGTTTATGGTACTTGCAGAAATTTTCGCCGCTATCAGCTCTTGTTTGTTCAGACGATAGAAATGCTATTATTTTATTTTCAGCGATCGTAGGATTACTTTTGGCAAATTCAATAATTAATGCATCCGGAGATTTAGCTTCCATCTTTTTCAAAAAACCGAAATAGTCTTCTTTCCTATGGATCATGTGTTGGTTGACTTCTGATTTCAGTGCGAAATAGATCAACATTTTGCTGTCTCTGAAGAAAAGTCCCATCAACTGTTATTACAGCTATTTTTTTCTTCTTTCTGCTTGTGTTATTGTTAAAGCACCCTAAGCTTTAAACATTGGGGGATTCGAATGAAAATTAATGCGGGCCCCCTCGCGCCGTGAAATGGCATCACTTCAAAAAGCGGTCTTTGCTATTCTTTTGAATGTAGAGGGAAGCTAAAAAGATTTCTGTGATACAAGGCCGGATGGATTTGGATAAAAATTATTTGAATCCTATGCCAAATACACATCATTTAATTTACTGTTCCTAAGCTTCAAAACTGAAGCGGTCCTAATACACATAACTTACAGATAATTTGTTCACATAAAAAACCTACCCTTGTAATATTGTGTGTGTGTTTTTGTGTTTATGTGTTTTGCTGTTTCTCATCTATAAAGAAAGGATTTATTATTTGTCCTTGACTAAGAAACTATATGTTTATTGCTCCGATGCAAATGAAGGTAGGGAGCCGAGTTGAGTAGTAGCACTACAAGTGTTCCCGCAAGTGAAAGAGCTTTAGTGCTGCAAGGAGGTGGATCGTTGGGTGCCTATGAAGCGGGTGCTTACAAGGCGTTACACGAATGGCTATCAAAGAAAGATAAAGAAGAAGGAAAAGAAACAAGCATAACTTTTGACAATATTGCAGGTACATCGATAGGTGCTATGAATGCAGCAGTCCTTACTAGCTACGTTGTTGAAAATGGTACATATGAGGGGTCTGCTGAGAGACTAGTAGACTTTTGGAACTACTTATCGAAAGAATCAATAGCAGATACTAATCCTTTGTTTAAATCCTGGTGGGATTATTTACATGGCCTGGATAAGGCCATCGCAACAGGAGAATCAGCTAGAAGATACTACTCAGCGAAAGAATTTGCTGTAGCTGGCGTGCCAAATGTGTTTTCTCCACCCATCCTAGTACGGGACAACAGATTTTTTGACTTTATGTGGAACACTTGGTATCGTTTTAGTAATGAACCTCTGAGAAAAAGTTTAGAGAGATTTGCAAAGTTTCCTATAGCAACAGCTTTTGAAGATAATCAACCTAGACTGATATTAGTCACAGTTGATGTTGCTGATGGTGTACCTGTAGTATTTGACAGCTATGCAAAAGAAGATGGTTCTAGAAAAACAGAATATGGAAGATATCTCAAGCAAAAAGACGGAAAGGAAATAGGTTTTGAACATGTTATAAAATACGACGATGGGATAACTGTAGATCAAGTTATGGCATCTGGGTGCTATCCTGTTAATTTTGATTATTCATTGTTAGAGGTTGAAAGCTATGATCATCATTATCATCGTGGTTCTCTTAGTAATAATCATAATCATAGTAGCTTTCCCTATGGTAGTAGTATTAGTATAGGTAGCAGTTCTCCTCCTCCTACCTCTCCTGATCGTGACTTTAGTAGGCACTACAGAAAAGAGATACGACACTTTTGGGATGGCGGGATGTTGTACAATACCCCATTAACTCAGCTAGTTTTACTCCACAGAAATTATTGGTATAAGATCAGAGGATTAAAAGACAAGGTTCCTACTCTAAATGTATGTGTTATAAATGTGCATCCTACAACTCAAACACAAATTCCTAAAGATCATGATGGCGTAATAGACAGAAAGAACGATATCACTTTTTCTGATCGCAGTCATAAAGATGAAGAAGTATTATTGCTAGTATCTGACTATATAGACTTGGTAAGACATTTGATAAGGATTGCAAAAGAGGCTGGTGCCAGAGATAAAGACATTTCTAGCTTGCTGAATCAAAGAACAAAGTATCATGGCATGAACCTGAGGCCTAGATTCTACAAAGAAATCGTAGAGGGAAGATTCGATATAAACCAGATAGTACGAATAGAAAGAAAAAATGATGAAAGTACTATTTCAGATAAGACATTTGATTTCTCATCTGGAACAATTACGCGTCTACTAAAAGATGGTTTTGAAGATACCGTTGATTTAATTAATAATATTTTAGGATCCAGATTGAGTTAAAAATACTCAGCAGATACAATAATTCAAAAGATGCATTATCGTCAGAGGTGTGTGTATACATGAAGCTGAATGTATGTACTATAGGATGGATGGAATAGTGAAGGAAGAGAGGAGTAGCTGAAGTGCTATAACAAGACGATAAAGTGTAAAACGTTTGCCCCTCTGGCTTGGCATAACCCGCAAGAAAATATCCGACTTATCTCTTCCTACTTTCATTATATTTATAGAAGCCATATGCCCTTCTTACAGTCTAACTTGGAAACAATCCAATTTTTCAAAGAAGGCGAACCAGAGACAGATTATGCAATTGGAAAGGTTACAATGAATAAAGTATCTGATAGATTTGCTGCTAAAGACCTGAAAAGGGAGTTAAAGGCATACTTCGTTACCTTTCATGATGGTGCTAGAACTAGGCTACATTACCACGAATCCGACCAAATATTGATCGCCACAGAAGGCATAGGCTTCGTCGAAATAGTGAAAAAAATCGAAGAGACGCCAGACGGCAAATACTCTTTCGTAATTGAAGATTCTACAGAGTTTAAAGACGGTGATAGCGTCATAATTCCGGCAGGAAAGATACATTGGCATGGCGCAAAGAAAGGATCAAAAGACAAGTTTTCGCATATTGCAATATTAAGAAACACACCTACTTTCTGGCTGTAAAATAGGAGAGAGAGCAGGCTTTTTAAACTCTTCTTACTTCTTGATGGTGAAGCAAAGTTTGCTTATCCATTTGGAAATATGCGTCAATCCTTTCCCTGGATCCCTTTGCCACGAGCGCCGCAAACCCAATTGCCTTTATATCTTTGCCAACCAGAGTTAATGCAGATAAGGCCCCTCAAGAGACGAGAATAGAAAGAAAACATCTAACTAGACTGTGCTAGTGCGATGTAGTGCCGCTCAGCAATTTAGCTAATAGTATTAAGCTAACTTCCGTATCATATTCGTAGAACCCTCCTAAAAGAACATAAGGGAGCGGACTCGCCGCGCCGCAAGTGATATCAATTCAAAAAGAGGATTCTTTTTGTTGGTTTTAGTTAATGCAAGAGAAGCTAAAAAGGTTTCTGCTAACAGTCAACTCTAGGGGTTTGAAGCTTGTATTTTGAATGGAATGGGAGGAAAGCTTAGTGATAACAAGATGAACCCATAGAAGACCATCTATTCTTCCTGCTTATTTCGTCGCTAATGATCTTCCCAGCATGCGACCTCGCCTGATAATTTGTTATCCTTTCAGTTCATCACTTTAATTTCTTGCTAGTGGTGCTTTTAGAATATGAGCCAAGTGACCTCATAAAGGTTGGCTTGCTAGAGACTAAAACCAGTCACATCAATGTTACACAAGGTTTTTACGCTTGTAAGACCAAAGTGTACCTGAGAAGGACAAGACTGGTGTATAACCAATAATGGATGCTGACACAAAAAATTTCCTGCAGAACCAGATGATATGGATAGCAATATCTCTTGCCATAAGCCTAACATTATCCTTCATCCTGCCTTTTCCACTCTCTCTTGTCGCTATAATTGGCGTTTTTATAGCCATGAACTACTACATACGCAGGTGGCAGATGCGACGTATGGGAATGACGAGCAGCAATACCGGCGGAGGAGGATTTGGTAGTTTATTCGGCGGTAGTGGAGGAGGAGGAGGAGGCATCAATTATGTATGCATAGCTTGTGGTCAGAGGTTCAAAGGCGGGAGCTGCCCGCGGTGCGGTTCCAAAATGAAAAAAGCTGATTTCTGACTACTACTAGACAAAAAGTAAGCTTTATTATTAGATTCCATTGAGCTTTTTTCTACGATGAGTGGACTTTGAGCATTTGGCTACATCCTATTTCTCAACCATTCTTTACAGCGGCACTTGCATTTGCCCGCCTTTGCATAACTTCTATAAATACTGAAAAAGTTGTTTAGTTTTTCCTCGCCACACTTATTGCAATACCTTTGCACCTACAGTCATAGATATTTCTGTAATGTATGATTTTAGAGGATTTGACACAAGAACCTTCAGTTTAGACACGCAATATTGTCGGCAATGAGCTCGTCGGGACTTGGATAAAAATTCACTTAAATCTGAAGCTATTCCTAAATAGTATCTAATGGTTTACGGAGGATTAACGGTTTCATTTTAGCTAGATAAGATAGCATAGCTTATAGCTTCATTCATCAGTGTTGGTGGTAGCAGAAATATCACCTGAAGCAATTATCAAAAATGGTAGTGTTGCATTAAGGGTTGTTTGCTTTGATTGTTGCATTTTGGTTGGTGATTCGCGATAAATTTGACAGCTTTTTCTTAGGTACTCAAACACGCAGACTGATAAATACCATAATATCAAGGGAAAAGAGCTATGATGACAACAACCCCAGAATTCCAAGATTGTGTAAATTGCGGCAAAGAGATTCAATACAGAATGGGCTCATGTCGTAATTGCGGGGCTGAAAGGCCAATTGATTATAACCCTCATAATCGATAAAGTTGGCCCTTCCTGTATCTTTTTGCTCTAGTGCTCACCTTCTCTTGTTAAGTGAACTCCATTTTTTATTTTCTCCGTGTTCAGTGCTTGTAGTACGATAGAATTTTCAATAGAAAGACACACACTTCCATTAAAGCATGACTAAAGTTGTTAATTCAGGGTTCTACTTCTCCTATGGAGCAGAAGATAGAACTACTTAATTAATAGGTTCTATACATTGGTTGTAAACCAAAGGGTATGGCCATTACATTTAACAGAAATTGTATCGTTTTTGTAGCTACAGTTCTTCTATCTTCCATGACAGGACTACTACCATATCAGCAGCAGCAGCTGCTGCATTTTGGATATACAGCCGAAGCAGGAGAAGTGGCATGTATAGACTATGATGAGGGCGATAATACCATTACTATTAACTGCAACACTTCCTTTCTAGATGTTGTTCAGACCATAAATGATTCAAATATACTTCAGAATCTTAGCAATGGAGAATACATTCTAAACGCTAACATAGAGGTTGCTGATGGCGTCATATTTGCATTGACTTCAAGTGATGATGATCTGCAATACTTGAAGATAGCAGGTGAAAACGGGATAATAGTCCATGGACAAATCATGATAAATGGTGTAACAATAACGTCATGGGATATCTCTGATGAAGAAGTAATCCAACAAAATATCAATGGTACTATCCGCCGTGGCTATATCCAATTTGCTGGAAGTGAAGGTTCTCAAATAATAAATTCAGAATTTGGATATTTAGGAGATGTCGAACCTGGACGAAGGGGATTTGACCTCTATGGAGATGGTCCATCACACTCTATGTTGATTAGAAGTAGCAAGTTTCATGATATGTGGATGGCATTTTATTCTAGAGAGTCATACAATATCACAGTTGACGGCAATGAGTATTACAACAATATCAGATACGCCTTAGACCCTCACACTATAACTTATGATATGAATATTACAAATAATTGGATACATCACAATCCAATAGGGATAATTTGTTCGGATAGGTGTTATAACATCCTAATTGAAGGAAATCTGGTAGAGCACAATATAGACTCTGGAATATACTTTTCAAGAAACATGCATGACTCAACTGCAAGAAATAATAATATCCTCAATACAACGTCGGGAATAATAGTATCAGAATCGCCAAACAACCAGATTTATGATAACACGATTGAAGGGGCAACTTCACAAGGAATACGTTTGTTCAATCCTGAACTACCAGATGATGGCTTGACAGAGAACAATTTGGTCTTTAATAACAGCATAAGTGACTCTGAAAATGGGATTATGGCGATAAGAAGCCATGATAATATCGTAGCAAATACCACGCTCTCTGATATAGAAGAAAGCGAATACACCTTATCAGGAAATTCAAGCATGATAATCAGAGAACAACATTTTGATAATGCATTAATATCAGACGAAGGCTCTGAAATAGGCAGTCAAATTGAAATTGCTTCTTCAGGAATAATAGAAGTGATTGAAGGACAAGGAGGAGACGACGAAGATGGAAATGATGATGAGGAAGAAGACCCAGAGGATGGAGATGAAGAAGAGGAAGATGAAGGCGAAGGAGAGTTGTATAATACAGACAATGAACCGTATGCGAATAGATTGGGCGATGGTGATAGCATTAGAGTCATCTCATAGACCAATCATTGTCAGAAATTGGCATGATCAGTGATGATGCAACATTACCTACAATCTTGAATCTTTCTAATAGCTACTTCCGTCCTTCGCTATACTAAATTCTATCACCCTTGGGCTTGGCGTTACCATCTCAAGATGTGTACAATGCTATTTCTGATTTCGAACAATTCTCATAATATTATTATACAGTGTCGCATCGATTGATCTTATGGTTGTTGAAGCTTTTGAGTTAATTGTCCGAGATTTTGCAATTATCATGATAATTGCAACTGTCATGGCGTTAGTTTCTCACAGGCTAAAGCAACCTATGGTTATCGCATATATCATTGCCGGCATGATAATAGGCCCATATACGCCGCCTTTTAGTCTCATTTCTGAGACTGATACATTACAACTTTTCGCAGAAATTGGCGTTATTCTACTTCTGTTTGTAGTAGGGATGGAGTTTCCAATAGCAAAGCTAAGACAAGTTGGCGGGAAGGCCTCTATCATAGCTGCAACCGAAGCAGGAGGTACTTTTCTTGCAGGTATTGGGGTGAGCCAATTGCTGGGATTTTCATTCTATGATAGCCTGTTTGTTGCTTTAGCAATATCAGTAACAAGTACTGTAATTGTAATGCGCGTGTTGGAGGAAATGAAGTTGATAAAGGAAGGAGCAGCTACACTGATTTTAGGTGTTGCAATAATTGAAGACATCATTATCATCTCAATGCTGGCAGTACTGCAATCGGTTGCTTCAACTGGAACATTATCATTTGTTGAAATTGGCATGTCTGTAGGCCTAGTCTTGGCGTTTATAGGAGGCACTATATTCCTAGGCGCAAGAACAGTTCCAAAGTTCATTGACCTTATTGGAAGAATGAACAGCTATGACGTCCTCATACTTGCATTGCTAGGGGTAGCATTTGGTATGGCCTTTATCGCCTTTGAGCTTGGAATATCGGTCGCGGCGGGGGCTTTCTTTGCAGGTGTTTTGGTGGCAGAGTCAAAGATGCACTCTGTTTCTGTTGTGCTGGCTACTCCACTCAGAGACATGTTTGCAGCACTATTCTTTATATCTGTCGGGGCACTGATGGACATCTCCCTGCTTCCTACATTCATTGTACCTGTATTAGTTCTTGTGGGAGTATCCTATGCAGGAAAATTCTTTACCGTCTGGAGTTCAGCGAGAGCTCAAGGATTTGACAAGCTAACTTCAGCAAGGGCGGGTTTTGGTTTATCCTCTTCTGGCGGAGAGCTTGCTTTAGTAACTGCCCAAGCAGGTGCTGCTACTGGGGTGACAAGCGCCTTTTTACTTCCAATGATTGGTGCAATGACCATCATTACTACATTCATGTCTCCTTACGTAATCAAATTTGGATTCAAATTTGCAGAGCGATGGAAGGTACTAGGGGATGAAGATAAGACTACTGCTGCCACCGATACTGCAGGAAAAGTATGAAATGCATCACTTCTTTTGGATGCCAAAATAACTAAGGTGGTCTAAATTATACCTGAGCATCAGAAGGTATCACAAAGCTCATTTGATGCAATCACTCTAGATTTGACCGCAAGTTTAGTTGCTCAGCACAAACTGCAAATCCCACATGCGCGCAATCATTTGATTTACATTCGTTGCAAAACGGAACTCCCTCTGTAATAACTACGAGTATATCTTTTTGTAAGACATTATCATGCAATGACACCACTACTTTGTTGATACTCTGTGTGAATTGTTTCATTGTGATAGGCACCGATGTAGAGTTCTTCCCATTTTCTCCCAGCCAAAGGGTAAACGCACTGATTCCTTCATCTACAGTGTTGTTTCTCACTATGGTTGCTAGCACCTTGCCTGGAGCCTTTCGCCTTGTTCCAAAAAATCAGAAGAACCAGCAGCTCCATTCGAGGGTTCATCACGTCGTTTGTCAAACATGAAGTCGGATTTCTATAACCTCTGTTATATTAACATCAAACAGAGTAATTAAGGTATGCATATAGAACCCACACTGTCATTTATAGGGATAGAGGATGATTTGGAAGTTTGGTCCTAATTTATTTAGTTATTTTATCGTAGAATTGTATTTTTTTGTCTAAAGTAAGCGCTTTACGAAAGTTATGAGTTGACGAACGTACCTCGAGAAAATCATCAAATCGCCAAAGCAGCAGCCAAACCTTTTATCGAAATGGAAAAATCAAAAACATCAACTCACTACATCAGAGAATTTCCAGATATCCAGATTTTAGGGATTAAACTACTGCAAGAACCTTAGTTTTTCATAAAGCCCTGGATTCCTTTCTTTCAATGTTTCAAGTCTCATAAGTGGTATTTAGAATGACTATATCGGCTCACACATTCCAGGCTTGTCTGATATCTCTCTTATCTTTCCTTCCTCCAGGAGCGCATACAGTGTTTGCTCAGCTTCATCTATTGTCCACTGTAGGTTAGGCTACATCTGACAGGTAGATGTTTGAGTCCTATCTCGTAAGAGTTCTTTGAGTTTTTACTTCCTCTGGCGACACTTTCGAGAAACGTTCTGACTTTTGGAAAATCTACCTGACTGGCTATCCGCAACAGTTTATACTTGGGTTTCTGGGTCGATATTCTTTCCTTATAGTAATCTAAAACTTCCTTTTTTGGTTACCCTTTCTTTTCTTATATACATCCCTCTTGTGTCGAGTTAACAATGCTTAAATTAATTTCCTATGCTCTTAATTGTCGTGTCTGATAGAGATAATAATAATAATAAAAAGATCACAGTAGGCAGAGTCTATGCTGTTAGTACGCTCTTGGCAGTGATAATTGCAATTCCTGCCGTGGCAGTTACGTTTATCATGCATTATGTGATTAGGGCAGAATTTTTCATGACTCTTGCTGCAGGATTGATAACACTGTTTATCGCAATGGGTTTTGGCTATAAGTTATCAAAAAAGTTTGCTAAGGTTCTATCTGGTAGTGATAATACATAGAGGATAGGGTCACTGGAGAACCTCTATGAACGATCGCTATCCGCACATCAAGCCAAGAAAAGACCAGAAATTTACAGTATCACAACCAAGTAGATGCGTATCATGTTAGCAGGAGGAGTCGCACAGTATTTTCCCTTATGTGGGAAGCAAAACTCTGACGAAAAGTCTGCAAGCAAGCTCCAGAGGTTTATCCGATCCTAGCAAAACCTCCTAGATTAATGGACCTATTTTGTCCAGGTTATCGTCAATATGAACATGACCGTGAATTCCTCCTCTCAATTCTTCACATCTAAAAAAATCATATGCACTCTGGAACTATCTCTATCCAATTAGTAGAAATAGCTGAAATACCAAATAAACCTGTGAATCTAAAATATATTGCTTTACAGCTGTGTACCTGCACTTGGATTGAGGTAATGACTGGAGCTGGCATCACACTCTATATGGTATACCTTGGCAACTATGCTCTTGCAGCTATAACTGTGGCAGTATTTGCACCATTGATCGGCTTTCATTTTGCGGTCAGCAAAATACAACATAGCAACGTAGAATGGAGGCCAGCGAAAACCGTTAAGTCACATCACTAAAATACCAGCTCATCTATTGAAAGCGTCCGTGCGCAATATCTACACTTGAGCACGATATTTTCCTTGTCGATGACATCTATCAAAGATCTTATTTCTTCGCCGCTGTTTGTAATACATTTTAGATTGGGACACTTGAAGATCCCGACTATTGAATGGGGCATCTGGATTTTACGCTTTTCTATCAGCTTATAATCTCGAATAATGTTGATTGTTGACCGAGGGGCAATTAGTGCAAGCTTGTTAGTTTCACTCGTTTCCAGAAATCTGTTCTCGACCTTTATGATATCCTTCTTGCCATGTTTACTACTTGGCACATTGAGCGCAACAGTGATCACGTTACCTTCCTTACCTGTGATGTTTAATGCCCGTAAAACCAGAAGTGCCTTGCCTGCTTCGATGTGATCTATTACTGTGCCGTCTTTTATTCTACGCACAAGGAGTCGGCTTGTATCCGACATTTCGATGTCAATGCACTACTGCTAAGTATAATATCAGGATACCGATACTTAGTAGTAGACGAATCGGGCTCTAACGATACATTGATTATTCCGCTGCGATAATAGCTACTTGTGGGATTATTCAATCGCTGGAAACCAAAAGGAAAAATGTACAGTCTGAGATGTACTCAATGCGGTGCAGGATTCTTGTCCAGCTACAACCTTGAAGCCCCTATATGCGGTAAGTGTCTGCAAAAGGCCAAATCCTTAGACTCTACTGTAGATCATGAAAAGATCTGCCTCAAATGCGGCACACAAGGTGTAATCTATGGCAAAGAATACTGTCATTCGTGCTACTTTGGATTTCAGCAAAAAACGTGAGACACCTCAGACAGTAGGTTTTTGTCAAGAGCGTATAAGAGATTAGCGATGCTGATAACGAATCAGTAAATATTTTTTACGTCTAAATGTATATTCTCTATTGCATACACAGACTTGCGAGTACAAATGCAGAATAAAAAACTCATTCAGGGGATGGCAAATCCCTCTCTTTTACTAGAATGGCTTATAGAAAAAAAATAATAATACATAATGTGAATTCTAAGCCTTTAAAAAAGGCGCATTATGTGAGGTTACGAAGTTTGAAAGAAATCAAGACTTGATTGGCTTTTAGCCAAATGTGAATGTGTATATCTGGAACCCTCTTCCTGCAACCTCGATCGTTATCTGGTGGGAACCGTAGTCTTCGTGAGCTGCGACATTGTAGAGTCTTTGGCCATCCATTTTGATTATGCCATCCTCAGATACATCTGTGCCTCTTGAAATGTTATCTGATGGAGAGTTATTATCCTCCAAAATATGGAGCTCGCCATTGCCTCCTGCTACGATGTTGACTGCCTTGGCAGAGTACGATAGCACAATGCGTCCAACATCACTTTGGAGTTCCATGTGATCTGCATTGTTTTCCCATTCGCCGTCAAGGTATATCCTATTGGGTAGAATGTTGGTATTGTCATGGATGGTGTACTTGACTACTTGATCTGGCTTGTAGCCTTCCGAATTTCCAAGGGGCGCCCTAGAATACTTGTAGCCAAAGTATAGCTCAGGTGTATCGATCCTATCAAAATTGACGCTCTGAGAATTTTCTGGATTGCTTATCGATTGATCAATAGTAACATTTGCACTTATAGATTCTGTGCGCTCTGTAAGGAGCGATTGAATGACTTTTTCGGTTTCAGCGTATGCTCCCTCTCCGATGTGATCGTAGCGTACATAACCTTCATTATCAATCAAGTATTTTCGGGGCCAGTAGCGATTTTCATATGCCTCCCATGTTGCCTTTTCATTGTCCTGCACTACAGGATACTTGATGTCAAATTTCTCAACTGCCGCCTTGACATTGTTATAGTCTTTTTCAAACTCAAACTCTGGCGTGTGTACTCCTAAAATCACGAGACCCTCACCCGCATATTTTTCGTGCCATGCATTCAAGTATGGAATAGTTCTGATACAATTTATGCAACTGTAAGTCCAAAAATCTACCAAAACCACCTTGCCCTTCAGGTCTGCAAGTGTTATTGGCTCTGAGTTGATGTAGGTATTAACATTTGTTAGCTCTGGAGCCAACTTGAACTGCGATTTATCTATTTGCACCCTAGTTATTGTGCCATTATCATCAACTATTGTGGCAGGAACAAAATTCTTCTGCTGACTGGAGGCAGCATTATTGAGCTCTGGGCTGTTGAAATATACTCCAAAGCCAATGATAAGCGCAATCACTCCGATGCCAACTATCAGTGCACTCAGGTTGTCGGTATTCGTAGCCCCTTTCATCCTCCTTGCACGTTAATTATCTCGTTTGCGAGTGGAAAGTTGCCAATTATACTGAGTTGGTTTGTGAGTACAAGTATACCAAGAATGATCAGTATCGCACCCATTAATGGGTTAAAATATTTGAGATGCTTGACCATCTTGCGAATTATCTTTGTTGACTGCGAAAAGAAGGCGCCTGTTATTAGAAATGGCAAACCCAGTCCAAGAGAATATGCAAGAAGTGAATTGTAGGCGGCTCCCGGAGATGTGGCGGCAAGCGTGAGAGTTGTCCCAAGTATTGGGCCCACACAAGGTGTCCAACCGGAAGCAAAGGCAGCTCCAAACACAAAAGATGTCAGATAGGTAGTCTTAAAGCGAGGCAGGTTTGTCATTTTCTTTTCAAAGTTTAGCATGCGCAACTTCGTAGACAAGATGAGATATCCTCCAAATGCAATGATTACTGCCCCACCTATCACCTGAAAAGTGGTCTGAAAACCAGTAGCGATGTTGGCGAGGAAGCTGTTCAGTATCACACCCATGATAGCAAACACAAGCGAAAACCCAAGAACAAAATAGACAGTGTTCAGAAAGATGTTGAGTCTTGTAGACTGTTTCAGGCCTATTGAAGGACTGTTAGGGCTCGGGTTTTGGTTCTGCATTTCCGTCAGGGCTGTACCCGAGAGATATGAGACAAACGCAGGAATTATCGGCAAGATGCATGGCGAGAAAAATGATCCTGCTCCAGCTAAAGCAGATATCAGAACGTTAGTCTCTACCAATTCACATAGCATCTGCCAATTTTTAGATTAATACTTTTTTCCAGATCTTTACCAGATCTCTGTATTATACTACAAGGCAGCTTTGGTCGTCTTTAATCCCTCCGGCCAAACTGTTACCTTCAGAAGAGCTATTAGTCCTATGAGCTCGGCGATATGTATCCCCGCGAAGTACGGCAACAATTCCATTGAATAAAGAGGTGCCATTGCAAAGTATCCATAAACTGCTATTCCATTATGAAGCATCAGCATACCTGCAAAAACCGCCAGGCCGACTGTAAAGGTGGCTCTGGTCTTAATATATATCCTGCTATACACCACGAGCAATGCAACTAGTATAATCATGTTTGCCATGCTTACCAGAGAGCTGATATCCATCAGCAGAGCCATTATTGTGAGATGTTCGAGAAATTCCCTTATTTACTTTATCAAGATTTGTTCTGCTTTTTTTGTATTGTGGCCTGGACCTCGTTGAACGCCTCAATGTTGGCCTCAGGGTAGTTTGAAAAAAAGTATCCCATATATTTCGCTAGCTTTTATTTCCATCCTGTTCTTCTAAAACATGCCTATGTGATGCTGCATCAGCTTATAGTCTACTCCCACAACATCGGCAGGCTGGTTGACGTTGCAGAGTCACTTTTTTTTGAGAAAATCAATCGTCTTAATCCTATAATCGCCTCAGCGAGAACCATCAAAAATGAACTACTTCGGGCCTCAGCATCGGGATCGGGCATGTATATTATATAATATGTTCGTCAACATAAGAGCTTGAAATTTAAACTGAATATCATACCGTACAACTTATATCATTGTCTTGCCTAAGCAAATTAAGACAAAAGTTTCTGTACGGCGGATTTGTCAAGTTTAGTCAAGAAAATGACTTTTCATATCTTCCGTGGCTTTTGTGGATATAAAAGAAATATATACAAAGTGAAAAGTAAAATGGCAAAAACATTTGAACAATTGGGTTTGAGTGCACAATTAACTAAAGCACTCTCAGAAAATAGATTTACAGCGCCATTCCCCATACAAGAGACAGCTATACCTCTTATTTT
>Ga0075430_100002295_pt1 | contig 15856 bp, 13 predicted proteins | sample RhiMetdeltSRZDD4_FD_75294 | JGI IMG/M metagenome (GOLD analysis project Ga0075430, IMG submission 75294) | Populus rhizosphere microbial communities from Tennessee, USA - Rhizosphere MetaG P. deltoides SRZDD4 | ecosystem: Host-associated > Plants > Roots > Rhizosphere > Soil | place: USA... | reverse complement strand
ACCACGTCCCGGTGCGGGTTGATCCGGACGAAGCCCTCGCTTTCGAGCCGGCGCAACGCCTGGAGCACGGGGATGCGGCTGATGCCGGCAGCGCGCGCCACCGCCGAAGCCACGATGCGCTGCCCGGGCGCCAGCCGGCCTTGCACGAGCGCGGTCCGGATGTGCTCGTAGGCAAGCGCCTCCAGAGTCCGGTGCTTGAGCGGGGTCTCGAAGAGCCCCTCGGCGGCACCGCGAGGGGAACGCGTGACGGTCGCCACCGCCCGCCGTGTGGCCGGGCGGGCGCGCGTCGAGGCCTTGCGGGTTTGCATATTGAATACGCTGTATACAATCGCGCCGAGGCGCCGTCAAGCGGGACGGCGTCCGCGACTAGCCGACGGCGGCGTGGCGCTCCGTGTGGGCAAAGTGACTCAGCAGAAGCCAGCTCGGAAACGCGCGGACGAGGACGCTCGGCCCCTCGATGCGCAATCCGCCCGAGCGCACCGCCTGCGCGAACGTCAGGTGGCCCGTCCACACGCGGGCCATGGCGCCCGCGTCAGCGGTGACGATGAGATCGACATCGTACCCGGGATCCTTCAAGCACACGTCGATGCCCTCGCGCTCGAGAAGAAGCCAGGACGTCTTGAAGCCGCGGCACCGGGCGGGAAAAGCGCGGAAGTCGAAGCGGACGACCACGCGACGGTCGGGAAGGCGCTGGATGTCGATGCGCCGGCGCACGTTCCACATCAGCAGCTTCAGGTCGAGATTGTCGGGATCGAACTGCGTGGTACCCCATCGCTGGCCCCATTCGCCGAGCCGGTCGAGCACCTGGCGAAACTCCTCCGCCGCGCGCGTCGGACGGTAGTCCCGTCCCCGTCCGTGCGCGAGCGGCTGGCTTGCGATGATGCCGGCGTCCTCGAGCTCGCGTAGCCGCTGACCGAGGAGCGTGCGGGAGATCGTCGGCAGGCCGTGACGGATCTCGTTGAACCGCCGCGCGCCGGCCAGGAGCTCGCGCAGGATGAGGGGGGTCCAGCGCTCGGCAAACGTCTCGCACGCGACCGCGATCGGGCAGAACTGACCGTAGCCTTTCATGGTGCTCCGCACTGTAGGCGTCCGGCGGCCGCCCGGCAAGTCCATTTTCTGTGCTTGGACGTCTGCCCCGTGTCTGCCATTGTGTGGCCCTCATGAGAGGGGCCCCGACCAGGAAAGGAGGAGCAACGATGCCGGTCTCTCCGACGATGCCGATCGATGACCGGATGCGCGCGGACTGGGTCGCCGCGGCTCGCGCGCTGGGTCCGCACTTCGCGGCGCGTGCCGCCGCCCACGACGCGACCGATTCGTTCGTCGCCGACAACTACCGCGAGCTCCGCGAGCGCCGGATGTTCTCGGCGGGCGTGCCTCGGGAGCTCGGCGGCGGCGGGGCGTCGCACCCCGAGCTCTGCGAGATGCTGCGCGTGCTCGCCCAGTACTGCGGCTCCACCGCGCTGGCGCTCGCGATGCACACCCACCAGGTCGCCATCCCGGCCTGGCGCTGGCGGCACGAAGGCGCGCCCGTCGAGCCGTTTCTGCGTCGCGTGGCGGCCGACGAGCTGATCCTGGTCACCAGCGGTGGATCCGACTGGCTCGCCGGCTCCGGCCGTGCCGAGAAGGTGGACGGCGGTTATCGCATCACCGCACGGAAGGTCTTCGCCAGCGGCTCCGTGGCGGGCGACCTGTTCATGACGATGGCGGTCTACGACGATCCCGAGGCCGGCCCCACCGTCGTGCACTGCGCGATCCCGTTCGGCGCGCCAGGCCTCACGATCGGTGACAACTGGCGCACGCTTGGCATGCGCGGCACCGGCTCGAACGACATCGTGCTCGACGACGTCTTCGTGCCCGATGCCGCCATCGGTGTCCGCCGCCCGGCGGGACGCTGGAGCCCCGTCTGGCACGTGGTGGCAACCGTCGCGCTGCCGCTGATCTTCTCGGTGTACGTCGGCATCGCGGAGGCCGCCCGCGCGCTCGCCGTCCGCCAGGCGGCGAGCCGCCGGAGCGACGCCGGCACCCAGGACCTGATGGGCGAGCTGGAGACGGCGCTGGCCACGGCACGGATGGCGCTGAGGCAGATGATCGACGCGGGAGCGTCCGCGCACGCGGGGCTCGAGACGACGAACGAGGTTGTGATCGGGCGATCGATCGCCGGCAACGCGGCCATTCGCACGGTGGAGCTCGCGATGGAAGTGACGGGCGGATCGGGGTTCTTTCGCGATGCCGGCCTCGAACGGCTGTTTCGAGACGTGCAGGGCGCACGTTACCACCCACTCCGTGGCCGTGCGCAGCGCCTCTACTCGGGGCGCCTCGCCCTTGGCGTCGACGTCAATGCGTAGTCACCAACTGGAACCTCAGAAGGAGAGTAGGAGATGAAGATCACCATATGGAGTGGACTTCTGGTCGTGATGCTGGCCGTTGTCGCCGGCGCGCACGCCGACGTCGTCACCGACACGAATGCGAAGGCCGCCGAGATCACGTCGAAGATGCCGGGGACACCGCCGGCGGTGAGGGCGATGGCCATCGTCCAGGTGTCCGTCCACGACGCCGTCGGCGCCATCACCGGGCGCTACCCGGCGTTTCGCGCCCAGGTCAAGGCGCCGGCGGGCGCCTCCGTCGACGCCGCCGTGCTGGCGGCGACGCGAACGGTGCTGTCGAAGCTCGTCCCCGCGCAGCAGGCGGCGATCGACGCCGACTTCAAAGCTCTGCTCAATTCCGTGGCCGATGGTCCGGCGAAGGCCGACGGTGTCGCGGTGGGCGAGCAGGTGGCCACGATGGTCCTGGCCCAGTGCGCCGAGGACGGGGCGGTGGCGCCGAACACGTACCGTCCGCATACGACGCCCGGCGTGTACGTGCCGACCATGTTCCCGGCCGTCCCGCACTGGGGCAAGCGCAAGACGTGGGTGATGACGAGCGCCGACCAGTTCCGGCCGGGCCCGCCGCCGAGCTTGACCAGCGACACGTGGAAGCGCGACTTCGAAGAGGTCAAGGCACTCGGCGCCAGGGACGGCAGTAAGCGGACGCCGGAGCAGACGGCCATCGCGAAGTTCTGGGAGGCGACGGCGCCGGCCGTGTACTGGCCGGTGGCGCGCTCGGTGGCCAACGCGCCCGGCCGCGACGTCGTCGAGAACGCGCGGCTGTTCGCGGCCGCGGCCGTCGCCATGGACGACGCGCTGGTCGCCGTGTTCGATGCCAAGTACGCGTACAACTTCTGGCGCCCGGTCACGGCCATCCGCAATGCCGAGGGCGACGCACGGGATCCGAACTGGCTGCCGTTCATCGACACCCCGATGCATCCGGAATATCCGTGCGCCCATTGCATCGTGTCCGGTGCGCTCGGCGCCGTGCTCGGGATCGAGGTCGGCAACGGCCCGGCGCCGACGCTGAGCTCGTCGAGCTATACCGCGGGCGGGGCCACGCGCACCTGGGTGAAGGTCGGCGACTTCATGCAGGAGGTGGCCGTCGCCCGCATCTACGACGGCGTGCACTATCGAAACTCGACCGTGGTCGGCACCGCCATGGGACAGAAGATCGGCGAGCTCGCGGCCAAGAAGCTGCCCAGAGCGACCCGCTGATGTGATCGCGGGCGTTGCTTGACGAACCCCCGGTTGCGGGAGGAGGATCGCCCGCAACCGGAGGGACGCTGCATGGCCGCCGAGCTCCATGACCTGTCGATCGCCGAGCTCTCGACGCTGATCGCGGCGCGAAAGCTCTCACCCGTCGAGCTGACCGATGCGCTCATCCGGCGCATCGAGGATCACGACGCCCAGACGCACGCCTTCCTCACCCGGACCTTCGAGCTGGCCCGGCGGCAGGCGCGAGATGCCGAGGCCGAGATCGCGGCCGGGACGTATCGCGGTGCCTTGCACGGGATCCCGTTCGGGCTGAAGGACATCTACGACACGGCCGGGATTCTCACGTCAGCCCACTCGCGCGTCTTCATGGACCGCATCCCGCGTGAGGATGCCACGGCGACGCGGAAGCTCTACGCGGCCGGTGCCGTCCTCCTCGGCAAGCTCGCCACCCACGAGATGGCGCACGCGGGCCCGTCGTTCGATCTGCCCTGGCCGCCGGCGCGCAATCCGTGGAATCTCGAGCGCTTCACCGGCGGATCGTCGACGGGCTCGGGAGCGGCGGTGGCGGCCGGCCTGGTGCCCGTCGCCCTCGGCTCGGACACGGGCGGCTCCATCCGCGGGCCGGCGTCGCACTGTGGCGTGGTCGGGCTCATGCCGACGTTCGGTCTCGTCAGCCGCGCCGGCGTCATCACCAACTCCTACACGTTCGATCACTGCGGGCCGCTGGCGCGGACGGTGGAGGACGCCGCCCTCGTGCTGCAGGCGCTGGCGGGCTACGACCCGAAGGACGCGGGAAGCGTGCCGCGTCCGATCCCGTCATATCGCGCTGCGCTCGGGCAAGACCTGAAGGGGCTCCGGATCGGCGTGCTGCGCTACCACTGGGAAGAGGACATCCCGGCGTCGCCGGACACTCGCAAGGCGATGGATGACGCGCTCGACGTGCTGCGCCGGCTCGGTGCTGCGCTCGAGGACTGCCGCGTGCGGCCGCTGGCGAGCTACTTCGACGCCAAGATCATCATCGCCGAGAGCGAGATCTTCAGCGTGCATCAGAAGAATCTCGTGGCGCGGCCGAAGGACTTCGGCGCCGACTTCCGCGCCCGTGTGCTGCCCTCGGTGCTCTTCACCGCCCATGACTACGTCCAGGCCGCGCGCGAGCATCGCCGGATGATGGCCGAGATGGAGCCGCTCTACACGCGGTTCGACGCCTTCGTCACCGCGGGCCTGGGCGAGGCGCCACGGCTGACCGATTACCGCAGCGTCTCGTTCTGGGAGAAGCCGAGCCTGCTCACGGCGTGGAACGTCACCGGGCAGCCGGTGCTGCAGCTACCGAATGGCTTCGGACGAAACGGCCTGCCGCTCGGCATGCAGATCCTCGGCCGTCCGTTCGGCGAGACCACCATCCTGCGCGTTGGCCACGCCTACGAGCGCGCCACCGACTGGCACGCCCGGCGGCCGCCGCTGGTCCGCGGCGCGACCGCACCCGACCTGACACCGCCGCCGGTACTGTCGGGGACGGCCGACCGGGTCGACGGGGCGACGCGCGATCTGTGCGTGAAGGCCGCTGCGCGAGCGGGGGTGGCGCTCGACGATCTCATGCTGGCGCAGCTCCTGGAAGGCGCGCCGTACGCGCTCGGCATGGTCCAGCGCCTTCGTCGTGACCACGATCCGCACCACGAGCCCTCGATCGTGTTCAGCTTCCCGCCGTCTCTGCTCGGGTGACCGGCGGCGTGGATCTCCGTCCCTCGACGCGCCAGGAGGAGCTGATCGCCCGCGCCCGCGCGCTGGCCCGCGACCGCTTCGCCCCGCGGGCGGCCGCCCACGACCGCGACGCCACCTTTCCGTTCGATGACTACGCCGACCTGCGCACGGAAGGCCTCCTCGGTCTCTGCGTCCCCGAGCGCTATGGCGGGCTCGGCGCCGGCTACGAGACGTACTGTCTGGTGGCCGAGCAGCTCGCGCAGGGCAACGCGTCGACCTCGCTGACCTTCAACATGCACTGCCTCACCATGCTCATGATGGGCGAGATCGCCGACACGATGCCGATGCCGGCGGCCGTCCGCGAGCGCCACGAGAAGCTGCGCGCGGCAAAGTTCCGCGAGGTGGTCGAGCACGGCGCGTTCTACGGCCAGCCGCACAGCGAGCCGGTCGAGCACGGCGAGACCGACCGCAAGCTGTCGATGGGCGGCCGGCGCTTCGGGACGACCGCGCGCAAGGTCGACGGCGGCTACGTCGTCAGCGGCCGGAAGTTCTTCGTCTCGCTGGCGGGCTCGGCGCCGTACTTCGCCACCCCGGCCATTCGCGCCGGTGACGAGCCGTGGATCGAGCGCACGCTCTACCTGCAAGTGCCGAAGGACGCGCGCGGGGTGACGTTTCCCGGCGAGTGGGATCCGATGGGCATGCGCGGCACCGTGAGCCGAGACATGGTGCTGCAGGATGTCTTCGTGCCCGACGACGGCGAGGTGCTCCCGCCGGGCGTGTTCGGCGCCATGTACAACGCGTTCCCGCAGCTGTCGCCGCTGACGTTCTGCGCGACGTTCCTCGGATTGACCCAGGCCGCCTACGACGGCGCGCTCGCCTATCTCGCCGGGCAGATGGAAGGCTCGCCCGGCCTCCACACCGAGGCGGCGGTGAAGGGACACGCGATCGCCGACATGCTGTTCGCGCTGGAGGCGGCGCGTGCGCTGTACTACCGTGCCATCTCCGAGGCGCGCGTGAACGCGCCGGCCGACGTCGTGCAGCGAGCGCGCGCGGCGTTCGTCACCGTCCAGCGCGCGGCGGTCACGGTCACGCAAGAGGCGATCCGCGTGTGCGGGGGGCGTGCGCTGCTCAAGCGCTATCCGCTGGAGCGCTACGCGCGCGACGCGCGCGCGGGGGCGCTGATGCGGCCGTGGACCCAGGACATCGCCACCCAGCAGGCGTGGGAGACCGCGCTCGGGCTCTAGGTTCCGCCGGGAGGTTTCAGTCGAGGCCGTCGTCGCGCACGCCGCGCTCGCTAGCGTCCGCCGTCGCTGTCCCAGGTGAGCCAGGTGCCGTCATCGGCGAGCGCGGCGGTCACGCCGTACACGCGTACGGCGGCCGTGCGTCCTTTCACCGGCTGGGCGGGAAATTCTCTCACGCGGGCCGCGTGAGCGGCGCGCGCGTACACGTCCTCGGTGATCAGGATCGGATGACCGAGCACGGGGCCGAGCTGCATCACGCGCGCGGCCACGTTGACCGCGTCACCGACCGCCGCGTACTCCGTGCGGCGCGGCGAGCCGACGTTGCCGACGACCACGCGCCCGCGGTGGATGCCGATCTTGACGTCGAGGTCGACGCGCAGATCGCGCGCGTGCCAGGCGCGGCGCAGCTCGGTCAGCCGCGCCTTCATCTCCACGGCGGTGCGAATGGCGCGCATCTCGGGATCGGCTTGCGGGAAGGGCGCGCCGAACATGACCATGATCTCGTCGCCCACGAACTGCTTCAGCGTCCCGCCCCGACGGAAGATGATCTCCTCCATGGCCGTGAAGTACTCGTTCAGCACCTCCACGATGGTTTCCGGATCGCTCGCCTCGCTCCACGTGGTGAAGCGGTCGAGATCGGCGAACAGGATGGTCACCTCGGCGGAGCGGCCGCCGAGCGCGGACTGGCTCGGATCCGCCAGCACCGCCTCCGCGACCTGATCGGACACGTAGCGTCGTAGCAGGGTCTGGGCGGCCTGCCGATCGGCTTCCTCGCGCAGCCGCCGCTGCGTCTCCGCGCTCCGCAGCTCCACGAGGCGCCGCACGCTGCCCACCAGCACGAACGTCAGCAGGCTGAGCGCCACCAGGTAGGTGACCTTGAAGCCCTCGTAGAGGGCGTTGACGCGCGGACTCGTGAAGATGTCGCTCACGCTGCCGAACTCCACCGGCTCCAGCGCCACCATGGCGGCAAAGAGGGCGCCATAGCAGGCGATGACGAGGGCGCCCGCGTACAGCGCCAGGCGCGCGTCGAATCGGAGCGCCGTGAGCGGCACCACCAGGAGATAGTTCATGAACGTCGGCGTCTTCAGCGTGGTCGAGTATCCGCCGCACTGGTGGTAGAGAAAGATGATCGCCGTCGTGATGGCGACGTCGACGGTGGTGGAGACGTACTTCAGCAGGGGCCGATACGGTCGCGTCTTCAAGTACGCATGGTAGAGGACGGCGAACGCGAGCCACACGAGACCGCCGCCCAGGTTGGCGGCATTGAAGCAGGGCAGGTGGATCGGGATCGCGGCGATCACCGCCAGCAGCCACATCGCCACATACACGCTGCGCAGCAGGTTGGAGGCACGCTCGCCGCGCGCTTCTTCCTGGAACCAGACGCCGCCCTCCTCGGCGGGGTGCCCCTCCAGGAGGCGGTGGATCGCGCGCATGCATCTTTCTACCTCACTTGACGCGCGCGGGCGTTGGGCGTAATCAGGGCCGGACCGATGGCACGCCCGCCGTCAGGGCTGAAGGAGATCCCGTGAAGATCCGACCGAACCGCGTCAAGGAGAAGCTCGCGGCCGGCAAGGCGGCCACGATCCTGTCCGGCACCAACGACCCGGACCTGATCGATCAGCTCGGCACGCTCGACGTCGACGGCATCTGGCTGGAGGGCGAGCACGGCGGCGTCGACTACGCCGATCTCGGCAACCTCACGCGCGCCTGCGATCTCTGGGGCAAGACGTCGGTGGTGCGGGTGATGGACAACGACTACGCGACCATCTACCGCACGCTCGACCGCGGCGCTCAGGGCATCGTGGTGCCGCACGTGAACACGCGCGCGGAGGCGGAAGCGGCGGTGGAGGCGGCCAAGTTCGCGCCGCTCGGCAAGCGCGGGATGTTCACCAGCCGTCAGGGCTTCGGCGTCGACGATTACTTCAAGGCGGCCAACGACCAGAGCCTGCTCATCGTGCTGATCGAGGACATCGTGGCCGTCCACAACCTCGACGCCATCCTGAAGGTCGACGCCATCGACGTCTTCTTCGTGGCCCCGAACGACCTCGCCACCTCCATGGGCCACATCGGCAACATGGGCCAGCCGGACGTCCAGAAGACGGTCGACGATGCGCTGAGCAGGATCGTCCACAGCGGGCGTACGGCCGGGATGCTGGTCAACACGGCCAACGTCGAGCGCTACACGCGCATGGGCGTCCGGGCGCTGATGACGAGCTTCTTCCCGTGGATCGAGGCCGGCGTCAAGGAGCTCCAGAACCGCGCGTCGGCCGGCGCGCGCGGCTGACCGTGGCCACGGCAACGGTCGAGCGGCCCCCGGGGCCGAAGGGCGGGTACTTCTCCGGCAGCACGGCGGAGTTCCGGCGCGATCAGCTCGGCTTCTATGCGTCGTGCGCCCGGGAGTACGGCGACGTGGTGGCCACGCGGATGGGCCCCTATCGCGTGCTCCTCCTCTATCATCCCGACGCCATCGACGAGCTGCTGGTGGCCCGCAACCGCGACTTCATCAAGAGCCCCGGCGTCCGCCTCCTGCGCCCGCTGCTCGGCGACGGCTTGCTGCTCTCCGAGAACGAGACGTGGCTGCGCCAGCGCCGCCTGATCCAGCCGGCATTCCACCGCCAGCGGGTGGCGAGCTACGGCGACGTCATGACGGGCCTGGCCGAGCGCCACGTCGGCGGCTGGAAGCTGGGCGACACGATCGACGTGCACGCCGAGATGATGGCGCTCACCCAGGCCATCGTGGCCAAGACGCTCTTCGACGCCGACGTGTCGGACGAGGCCCACGACGCCATCCAGGCGGCGAAGGTGCTCGCGGAGGACTTCGGCGCTCGCCTCAAGAGCTTCCGGCTGATCCCGTACTGGGTGCCGACGCCGCGCAACGTCCGATCGCGCCGGGCCGTCCGCCGCCTCGACGCCGTCGTCCATCGGATCATTGCGGCGCGGCAGCGCAGCCAGGAGGACCGCGGCGACCTGCTCTCGATGCTCGTGCACGCGCAGGACGCCGACGACGGCACGCGGATGACGGCGCAGCAGCTGCGTGACGAGGTCATGACGATCTTCATGGCAGGCCACGAGACGACGGCGGTGGCGCTCTCGTGGACGTGGTACCTGCTCGCGCAGCATCCCGACGTCGATGCGCGGCTGGCCGCCGAGCTGCGTGACGTGCTTGGCGGTCGTGCCGCGACCGTGGCCGATCTTCCGCGCCTGAAGTACGTCGAGATGGTCGTGACGGAGTCGATGCGCCTCTATCCGCCGGCATATGGGCTGGGGCGCCAGGCGGCGCGCGCGACGGAGATCGCCGGCCACCCGATCGCGGCGGGTGACATCGTGATCGTCCCCACCTGGGTCGTGCACCGCGATCCGCGCTGGTACGACGACCCGGAGGCGTTTCGGCCCGAGCGGTGGGAGGGAAATCTCGGCCAGCGGCTGCCCCGCTACGCCTACTTCCCGTTCGGCGGCGGACCGCGTCAGTGCATTGGCAACGGCTTCGCGATGATGGAGGCGATCCTGGTCGTGGCGGCCATCGCGCAGCGGTTCCAGCTGTCACTCGTGCCGGGCCAGCGCATCACGCCCGCGCCCTATGTCACCGTGCGCCCGGCGCCGGGCATTCGCGTGCGCCTCGCACGGCGCGCATGATACCGCCGACCAGCCCCTTCGTGGCCGGCCCGCCGGTGCGCATCGCCGGCGCGTCCCGCGGTCCGCTCGCCGGTCTCACGTTTGCTGCCAAGGACCTCTTCGACGTCGCCGGGTTTCCGACGGGCGGCGGCAATCCGGACTGGGCGCGACAGAACCCGGTGCCGACGCGCCACGCCTGGGCGGTGCAGCGCCTGCTGGATGCCGGCGCGACCCTCGTCGGCAAGACCATCACCGACGAGGTCTCGCTGGGCATCCTCGGCGAGAATCCGTTCGACGGCACGCCCCTCAATCCGCTCGCGCCGGACCACGTGCCCGGCGGCTCGTCGTCGGGCTCGGCCTCCGCCGTCGCGCAGAAGCTCTGCGACACGGCCCTCGGCACCGACACCGGCGGCTCGGTGCGCGTGCCGGCGAGCTTCTGCGGGCTCTACGGCATCCGGCCGACGCACGGTCGGCTCGACGTGACCGGGATGATGCCGCAGGCGCCGAGCTCCGACACGACCGGATGGTTCGCGCGCGACGCCGAGACGTTCGCGCGCGTCTCCGAAGTGCTCCTGGGCGAGCCGATCCCGCGCGAGCCGCCGACGACGCTGATCGTCGCCGTCGACGCCTTCGGCTTCGCGGATGCCGGCACGAGCGCCGCGCTCCAGCCGATGGTGCGCCGCCTGTCGTCGCTCGTGAAGGAGGTCCGCGAGGAGGTGATGGCGCCGCCGGGGCTGTCGGCGTGGGCGCGCGCTCAGCGGACGCTCCAGCCGTGGGAGGCGTGGCTCACCTTCAGGTCGTGGATCGAGCGCGACAACCCGCGGCTGCAGTGGAGCGTGGCCCGTGGGCTGGCGTTCGCCGCCCTCACCTCCGAGAACGACCGGCAGTGGGCCGAGCAGATGCGGATGGAAGCGCGCGCGCGGCTGGCGTGGCTGTTGCCGCCCGGCACGATCCTCTGCCTGCCGTCGACACCGTTTCCGGCGCCGCGCAAGGGATTGCCGCTCTCGACGCTGACGCCGCTGCGCGCCCGTATCACGACCATGGAGGCGCACGGCGGGTTGACCGGCGTGCCCCAGGTGAGCATGCCGGGCGTCGATGTCGGCGGCGTGCCGATCGGGCTCTCCATCATCGGCGGCCACGGCAGCGACGCAACGCTGGTGGCGGTGGCGCGCGCCATGGAGGCACGCCGATGATCGATACGACGCCGAACCGGCCCGAGGTCGTGGCCGAGGTGCGGGAGATCTTCGAGCGCTACGAGCAGGCGCTGGTCGACAAGAACGTCGACGTGCTCGACGCGACGTTCTGGGACAGCCCGCACACGGTGCGCTACGCGCTCCACGAGAACGGCTACGGCTTCGCGGAGATCCACGCGCATCGGGTGGCGCGGCCACCGGGCCCCGGCATCAAGGAGAAGCGCATCCGTCTCGAGATCCTCACCCTCGGTCGCGACGTCGCCACCGTGAATCTCGAATTCAAGGTGCGCGGCAAGAACCTCATCGGTCGCCAGAGCCAGACGTGGGTCCGATTCCCCGACCTCGGCTGGAAGGTCATCGCGGCCCACGTCTCCACCATGAACGAGACCCCCCTCTGGTGAAGGCGCCCGGCTCGTAGTAGCGTCGTTGCCGGCAACCGCGTACATGCACGCTGCTGGCAAGGGGCTCGCCGCAGTCGCCGCGACGGTGGTGCTCGTCGCGTTCATGACGCCCGCGCGTGCGCAGCGGCTGCCCGGCGTTTCCGACGCCGCCATGGCCGCCCTCGCGCGGGGCGAGTGGCCCGCCTACGCCGGGACCTACGCCGCCGCCAAGTACTCGCCGCTCGACCAGATCAACGCCGGCAACGTGAAGGACCTCCAGATCGCGTGGCGCTGGACGTCGCCGGACCACGCGCTTCGCGCGGCGAAGGGCGGCATCGATCCGAGCGCGATGCACGAGGCCACCCCGCTCATGATCGGCGGTGTGCTCTACACGAGCACCTCGCTGTCCCAGGTGGCCGCCCTCGACGCGGCCACCGGCCAGACGAAGTGGGTGTACGACCCCGGCGTATACGTGCACGGCATGCCGGCCAACCTCGGCTGGCTCCATCGCGGCGTCGCATACTGGCGCGACGGCGAGGACGAGCGGATCATCCTCCTCGCCGCGCACGGCTTCATGATCGCGCTCGACGCCAGGACCGGCCGGCCGATCGAGAGCTTCGGGGACAAGGGGCGCGTCGATCTCAGCCAGGGGCTCGGCCGCCCGGTGTTCGTCCGCACGCTGTACAGCAACACGTCGCCGCCGGTGATCGTGCGCGACGTCATCGTGGTCGGCTCTTCGATTCTCGATTACCCCGTCGTGGCGGCCATGCCCCCCGGCGACGTGCGCGGCTTCGACGTGCGCACGGGCCAGAAGCTGTGGACGTTCCGCTCGGTGCCGCACCCCGGCGAGGTCGGCCACGAGACGTGGGAGAACGACGCCTGGCGCGTCACGGGCAACACCAACGTGTGGGCGCCCATGAGCGCCGACGAGGAGCTCGGCTACGTCTACCTGCCGTTCAGCACGCCGGCCAACGATTACTACGGCGGCGACCGCCCCGGCGACAACCTGTTCGCGGAGACGCTCGTCTGCGTCGACGCGAAGACCGGCAAGCGGGTCTGGCACTACCAGATCGTGCGTCATGGCGTGTGGGATTACGATTTGCCGGCGGCGCCGAACCTCATCGACGTCACCCACGACGGCAAGCGCATCAAGGCCGTCGCCCAGGTCACCAAGCAGGGCTTCGTCTTTGCCTTCGACCGCGTGACGGGCACGCCGCTGTGGCCGATCGAGGATCGCCCGGTACCGCCGTCGTCGGCCGTCGGCGAGAAGACGGCGCCGACGCAGCCATTCCCCACGAAGCCGGCGGCCTTCGAGATCCAGGGCATCCGCGAGGCGGATCTGATCGACTTCACGCCGGAGCTGCGGTCGCAGGCGCTGGAGATCATCGGCAAGTACGACCACGGCCCGCTGTACACGCCGCCGACGGAGCGGGGCACGATCCTCATGCCGGGCATCGCGGGAGGGGCCAGCTGGTCCGGCGCCGCCTGGGATCCGGAGAGCGAGACGTACTACGTCACGACGTACCGGCTGCCATTTGTCATCACGCTGGTCCGTCCGCCGGGCGACGTCGCGCCGACCCGCTACGTCGGCCGCTTCGCCGTTCTGCCCGGGCCCAACCGCCTGCCCCTCCTGAAACCGCCCTGGGGCAGCGTGGTCGCCATCGACATGTCGCGCGGCGAGCATCGCTGGCGCGCCCCCGTGGGCAGCGGCCCCCGCAATCATCCGGCGCTCGCGCTGCTGAACCTGACCGAGCCGCTCGGCTGGCCCACGCGAAGCTTCGCGCTCGCGACCCGATCGCTCCTCCTGGTCGCTCACCTCGGGTACCGCGGCAACTCACGGCCGGCGCCATTCTCGCCGCGTCAACGCGTGTCCGACCTCTATAACGTGGACCCGAAGCTGCACGCCTACGACAAGGCGACCGGCAAGCTGCTCGCCGAGATCCCGCTGCCCGCCAACGCCACCGGCGCGCCGATGACGTACATGGTCAACGGCAAGCAGCACATCGCCTTCCCGGTGGGCGGCGCGAACATCACGGAGGAGCTGATCGCCCTGCGGCTACCCTAGCAGCGCGTGACGTGCGCGAAGATCGCCAGCCAGCGGCCGTCGCGCTTCGCCCAGCCGTCGGTGTAGCGCCCCGCGCCCTCTCGGCCGTCCGGCAGCGTGTACGTCGTGCGGGCGTGGATGATGGCGACGTCGCCCACGATCCGGATCATCACGTCCTTCGCCTCGAGGTTCTTGATGGCCACCGGTTTCGCCGTCTGGGTCAGAAAGCCCTTGCGGTCGACCAGCGAGCCATCAGGGTTGCTGCAGTAGAAGTCCTCGGCCAGGATCTGGTCGAAGCGGCGGACGTCCGAGAGCTGGATGGAGCTGATGTAGTCGCGATTGAGCTGCTCGAGGGTCGCGAGATCCGACATGGCGGTCCTCCTGTAGACTGAGCCACTATGACCGAGAAACGTCCGCACGTCTACGTCGTCCAGGGACAGAAGGAGCGCGATTATTCGGATTGCGTTGAGGCGCTGGCGCACGTCCCCGCGCGCGTGACCGTGCTGCCGTTCATGCGCGACGAGCGGGAGATGATCGGGCGGATGCGCGATGCCGACGCTCTCGTCGTGTCGTTCTCGCCGGTCACGCGGGGGCTCATGAGCTCGCTGGAAGGCCTCAAGACCGTGGTACGCACCGGCGTGGGATATGACGTCATCGACGTGCCGGCGGCGACGGAGCTGGGCGTGATCGTCGTCAACATTCCGGACATCTGGGTGCGCGAGGTGGCCAACCATGCGCTCGCCCTGCTGCTGGCGTGGAACCGCAAGCTGATCGGCCTGGACGCCCAGGTACGCGCCGGCGTGTGGGCGGGCGGCATCCCGGGCGAGCGCACGGGGGCGCTGCACGGCGAGACGGTCGGGATCGTGGGCCTCGGCAACATCGGCACCGCCTTCGCGCGTCGCGTGACCGCTCTCGAGATGAAGGTGATCGCCAGCGATCCCTACGTGGACCCGGGACATTTCGCGGCGCTCGGCGTGGAGCGCGTGTCGCTGGAGGCGCTGGCGGAGCGCTCGGACTACATCTCGGTGCACACGCTGCTGAACGCCGAGACCCGCCACCTGATCGGCGAGAAGTTCTTCCAGCGCACGAAGCCCACGGCCGTCCTCATCAACACGTCGCGGGGGCCGGTGGTCGACGAGCGGGCGCTGTTGCGGGCGCTGGAGGACAAGCGGTTGGCGGGCGCGGCCCTCGACGTGTGGGAGCGCGAGCCGGTCGCGCCGGAGAACCCGCTGCTCAAGCTCGACAACGTGATCGCCACGCCGCACGCCGCCTACTTCTCCACGGCCGCCGTGGCCGCCGTGCCGCGTCGCTGCGGCGAGGAGATCGCGCGCGTGCTCACCGGCCAGCGGCCGCTCAACGTGGTGAACCCCGAGGTGTACGCTCCGGGCGCGGCGCGTCGCGCGCGCTAGCGATCCAGAGGAGCGCCACGGCTTTGCCGGGGCGCTCCGAACGTTGGGGGGGTTGGGGGCCATTTCGGGGCCCCCAGCACGCTAGCGATCCAGAGGAGGGTCACGGCTTTGCCGGGGCCCTCCGAACGTTGGGGGGTTTGGGGGGCCATTTCGGGGCCCCCCATTCAGTTAAACGGCGGTATATCCGCCGTCGATGAGCAGATCGCTGCCGGTCATGAAGCGCGAGGCGTCACTCGCGAGATAGAGCGCGGCCTGCGCGATCTCGTCGGGCTGGCCGAGGCGATTCACCAGGTGCTTCGGTCCCATCACCGTGCGCGCCTCGTCCATGCTCTTCCAGCGTTGCAGCATCCGGCGCGTCTCGATGGCGCCGGGCGACAGCGTGTTGGCGCGGATGCCTTGCGCCGCGTGGTCGGCCGCGAGCACCTTGGCGAGCTGGATGAGCGCGCCCTTGGTCGCGCAGTAGGCAGGGCGGCCGGGCGCGGCAACGCGCCCGAGCTGCGAGGCGATGAGGATGACGCTGCCGCCGCCCCGGGCGACCATCGCGGGAATGGTCGCCTTCGCCATGAGGAAGGCACCGGTCAGGTTAATCCTGATAGTGCGGTCCCACGCCGCCTCATCGAGCTCGAGCACGGTGGCCGTGCGGTCGTTGTCGGCAGCGCCGTAGAGCAGGACGTCGACGCCGCCGAATCGTTCGACGG
>Ga0075430_100002294_pt1 | contig 15857 bp, 16 predicted proteins | sample RhiMetdeltSRZDD4_FD_75294 | JGI IMG/M metagenome (GOLD analysis project Ga0075430, IMG submission 75294) | Populus rhizosphere microbial communities from Tennessee, USA - Rhizosphere MetaG P. deltoides SRZDD4 | ecosystem: Host-associated > Plants > Roots > Rhizosphere > Soil | place: USA... | reverse complement strand
CCCGCCACGATCATCCATCCCTGGAACGAGGAGATCGTTGATCGCGACGGGGTGATCGGAGCGCGTGACTGGCGCGGCCTTAAGGCGGAGCTCGACCCCGTGCTCGAGCGCCTCGCGAGCTGAACCCGGACGGTTTGCAAGACTCGGGGGTTCGATGCCCGAGTCGAGCAGGACCCCCCTCTCCATCCGCGAGCCCGAGACGCCGGGCGAGTCGCTCGTGCCCACGGAGGACCTCAAACGGCACCTCCCCGGCGTCGAGCCGGAGCGGCGGCTCACGGACTGGGGGCGCTCCGAGCGGATCGAGGGAGCCTTCGACGCCACCGTCGCCGAGTTCTTCTACCGCTACTGGTTCCGGGCGGAGATCGAGGGGATCGAGAACGTGCCGTCCACCGGCGGCGCGCTGCTCGTGTCGAACCATTCCGGCGCGCTGCCGCCGGACGCGGCAATGATCGCCAAGGCGATCCGCGAGGAGCACCCGCACCCGCGCCCGCTCAACATCACGGTCGAGCACTTCTTCAAGGGCTATCCGGGCTTCAGCGTGCTGCTCCCCAAGCTCGGCTGCGTGGCGGCGAACCCCGCCAACGTGCAGCGCCTCCTCTACGACGAGGAGCAGCTCGTGCTGGTGTTCCCCGAGGGGCGCAAGGGCACCGAGAAGCTCTACAAGGACCGCTACCGGCTGCGCCGCTTCGGCCGCGGCGGCTTCGTCGAGGCGGCGATGCGCGCGCGGGCGCCGATCGTGCCGGTGTGCGTGGTCGGCGCCGAGGAGGCGGCGCCGGTGTTCGCGCAGGTCGGCCTGCTCAAGCGGCTCACCGGGCTCCTGTACTTCCCGATCACGCCCACCTTCCCGCACATGGGGCTGCTCGGGATGCTGGGCTACCTGCCGGCCAAGTTCAAGCTGCGCTTCCTCGAGCCGGTTCACTTCGACGAGCAGGGCCTCGAGCGCGACAAGGCGCTCGTCCAGACGGTGGCCCACGACGTCCGCTCGCGCATCCAGGAGAACCTCTGGGACATGGTGGCCAAGCGCAAGTCCGTGTGGTTCGGATAGTGGACTCGCGGCGAATCCTCGTCACGGGCGTGTCGACCTACTGGGGCGGCCGGCTGGCGCGCGCGCTCGAGGCGTTCCCGGAGGTCGAGGCGGTGATCGGGGTCGACAACGAGGAGCCGCAGGTCGAGCTCGAGCGGACCGAGTACGTGAAGGTCGGGGCCCAGCACGCGCTCCTGCGGCGGGTGGTGGAGGCCGCCGAGATCGACACGGTGGTCGACACGCGGCTCGTGGTCGATTCCTCCACGACCACGACGGCGAAGGCGCACGAGAACAACGTGATCGGGACGATGAACATCCTCGCCGCGTGCAGCGGGCCGAACTCGCCGGTGCGCAAGGTCGTGTTCAAGTCGTCGACCCACTTCTACGGCTGCGAGCAGGACGACCCGGCGTTCTTCGACGAGACCATGCGCCGACCGCACCCGCCGCGCACGCCGATCGAGCGCGACATCGTGGAGGCCGAGGCGTCGCTCGGCGAGTTCGCCGAGCGCAACCCCCAGGCGGCGGTCACGATCCTGCGCTTCGCCAACGTGCTCGGACCGGACGTGCGGACCTCGCACGTGGACCTGTTCTCGCTGCCGGTGGTGCCGATGATCCTCGGCTTCGACCCGCGCTACCAGTTCGTGCACGAGGACGACGTGGTGCACGCGCTCGAGCACGGCGTCAAGCACCGGGCGCCGGGCGTGTTCAACGTGGCGGGCGACGGCGTGCTGGCGCTCAGCGAGGTGGCGGGCCTGCTGGGCAAGCGCTACGCGCCGGTGCTGCCGCCGTGGGGGACCGGGCTGGCGCTCGGCACGCTGCGGCGGCTCGGCCTGCGGATCCCGCCGGAGGCGATGAACCAGCTGCGCTTCGGGCGCGGCGTGGACAACCGCCGCTTCAAGGCGGCCGGCTTCCACTACCAGCACACGAGCCGCGAGACCGTGCAGCGCTTCGGCGAGCACCTGCGCCTCCACCCGGTCATGCGAGGCGGCCAGGAGCCCTATCGCTACGAGCGCGAGGTCGAGGAGTTCCTGCGCTGGAGCCCGCACGTGAAGAGCGCGCGCCCGCGAGGAGCCGCGCCGGTGGAGCAGCCGCCGCCGGTGGCCGCAGAGACCGAGCGGCGTCTGGTCGCGGCCGAGCAGCGCGCCATGGCCGCCGAGCTGGCTGCCGGCAAGGCCGTCGAGCGCGCGAAGAAGGCGGAGCGGCGGGCCGCTGAGGCGGCGCTCAAGGCCACCGAGCGCGCGAAGAAGGCCGAGCGTCGCGCGCGCCAGGCGGTGGAGGAGGCCACCCGCGACGCCGGCGAGCGGGCCGCGCCGGCGCCCAGCTCGCGTCCACAGCCGGTGGAGCACTACGACGACCTGGCGGCCGAGGAGGTGATCGCGCTCTTGGCCTCACTCGAGCGCGACGATCTGCAGACGCTGCGCGACCACGAGCGCCGGCACGCCAATCGAGCGAGGGTGCTGAGCGCGATCGAGTCCGTGCTCGCGCGCGCCGGATCCCGCGCCTAGAGCGGGATAGCGGGCGGGTCGGAGGCCCGAAGCTGCGCAAGTGGGCTGTCAACCGTAGTCGCGCGCCGGAACGCTCCCTACACTCCCAGAGCCCCCTGCCATGAAGCACAAGTGGCTCATCTTCCTCGCCGTGCTCGCGCTGGTCCTCGCAGGAGGAGCTGTCGCCGCGCTCGCCTATGACTCGTCTCGCGACGACCTGATTGCCGACGGCGTAACGGTCGCCGGCGTGGACGTGGGCGGCATGCGCGTGGACGAAGCGCGGCAGGTGATCACCCGTGAGCTCCAGGAGCCTCTCGAGCAGCCGATAGTGGTCACGTTCAGAAAGCGGCGCTTCACCCTCTCCGCGAAGGATGCCGGGGTGAACGCCAACGTGGACGCCATGGTCGACCAGGCACTCGCCGCGAGCCGCAGCGGCAGCATCGTGAGCCGCGTGGCGCGCGACATCACTGGCGGGGAGGAGAACGCTCAGGTGGCGGCTCGGGTGACCTACTCCGAGCCGGCCGTCCGCAGGCTCGTCCGACGCGTGAAGCGCAATGTGAACCGCCCCGCGCGCGATGCCGAGCTGAGCTTCCCGTCGCTCGAGCGGGTCAAGGAGCAGACCGGCGTCCAGGTGAGGGGCCCGGCGCTCCAGCGCCGGATCGCGCAGACGCTCACCGTGCCCGACGTGGATCGTCAGGTCAAGGCCGCCGTCCGGGTGGTCCAGCCAAAGGTCACGCAGGACGATCTGGCGCAGAAGTACCCGTCGATCCTCGTGGCGGACCGGGCCAACTTCAAGCTACGCCTCTATCGCAACCTCAAGCTCCAGAAGGAGTACACGGTGGCGGTCGGCGCGCTCGGCTTCGACACCCCGGCCGGGCTCTACCACATCCAGAACAAGGCCGTGAACCCCGCCTGGAGCGTGCCCAATAGCGCCTGGGCGGGCTCGCTGGCGGGAACGACCGTGCCCGGCGGCGTGCCGGAGAACCCGCTCAAGGCGCGCTGGCTCGGCATCTACGACGGCGCTGGGATCCACGGCACCGACCAGACCTACTCGCTCGGGACGGCGGCCTCGCACGGCTGCATCCGGATGTCGATCCCGGACGTGATCGAGCTCTACGACCAGGTCCCGGTCGGCGCGCCGATCTACATCGCGTAGCGGGCCCACTAAGGCCCGATCTCCGGCACCGGCACCTCCTGCCAGCCGTGCTCCTCGAGCAGGGCTTGGCGGCCGGTGTGTCGAATGCAGAGCGTGCCTATGAAGACTCCGCGCTCGCGCTTTCGCAGCACCGCGTACCACATGGTTGACGCGTCGCTGGGGCCCTGGATCGGATGCCACGGCTTGACCGGCTTGTCATGGTCGTCGACCAGCTCCGCCTCGGCGAGCTGACGCCGCGTGGCAACCCGACCGTCCCGCGTGTTGACGAAGAACGAACCCACGGCCATCGAGCGTAGTTGGCAGGAGGCGCTCGAGCGCTTCGACGACTGGCAGCGCGCCCGGGGCATGGGGGAGAAGACGCGCCGCGCCTACCACGTCGACCTGGCGCAGCTGGCCGATTGGGCGGCCGGACGCGGGCTCGGCCCGTACGAGCTCGGGCACCGGGACCTGCGGCTGTTCGCGGGCGTGGTGTCGGAGCGCGGCGCCGCCAAGTCGACGGTCGCGCGCAAGCTGGCCGCCATCCGCACCTTCCACCGCCAGCTGCTGGAGCGGGGCGAGATCGAGGCGAACCCGGCGGAGCTGGTGTCGAGCCCGAAGAAGGACGCCTACCTGCCGCAGGTACTGAAGGCGGGGGAGGTGGCGGAGCTGCTCGACCGGATCCCGGCCTCGAGCCCGCTCGACCTGCGCGATCGCGCCATGTTCGAGTTGGCCTACGCGGCCGGCCTGCGGGCGGAGGAGCTCGTAAACCTCGACATCCACAGCGTCGACCCCGACGCCGAGGAGGTCAGGGTCGAGGGCAAAGGCGGCCGCACCCGGGTGGTGCCGGCGGGCGAGCAGGCCTGGCGCGCGCTCGAGCGCTACCTCGCCCGCGGCCGGCCGGCACTCAGGGACGGAGCGGGCGACGCGCTCTTTCTCTCGAAGAGCGGACGCCGGCTCTCGACCTCGGACGTGCGCCGCCGTCTGCGGCTCCAGGCGCGCCGGGCCGGGATCACGCCGCACACGCTCCGGCACTCGTTCGCCACCCACCTGCTCGAGGGGGGCGCCGATCTGCGAGCGATACAGGAGCTGCTCGGTCACGCCTCCATCGGAACGACTCAGACCTACACTCGGGTAGAGTCGAGGCGCCTCAGGATGGCGTACTCGCGCTCTCACCCGCGCGCGTAAGCGAAGACCCGAATGGAGACAAACCTCAAGGCGATAGAGCTCAAGGACCTTTGGCGTCGCTATAAGGACGACCGCGACGAGAAGGCCCGCGAGCGGCTGGTGCTCGCCTACGCACCGCTCGTCAAGTACGTGGCCGGCCGGATGTCGAGCGGCCTGCCGTCGCACGTCGAGGAGGCCGACCTCATCTCCTACGGCCTGCTCGGCCTGATTTCCGCGATCGAGCGCTTCGAGCCCGAGCGCGAGATCAAGTTCGAGACGTTCGCCATCACCCGCATCAAGGGCTCGATCATCGACGAGCTGCGCTCGCTCGACTGGGTGCCGCGCTCGGTGCGCGCCAAGGCGCGCGAGATCGAGAAGGTGAACGCGAAGCTCGAGCACCAGCTCCACCGCGCCCCCACCGATCAGGAGATGGCCGGCGGGCTCGGCGTGTCGGTGGAGGAGTTCCAGGAGTCGCTCGTGCGGATCTCGAACTCGTCGGTGGTGGCGCTCGACGAGCTCTGGACGGTGTCCGACTCGTCCGGCGACCAGGTCTCGCTGCTCGACACGATCCAGGACCCGCAGGCGCTCGATCCGGCGGCGGAGATGGACACGACCGAGATGAAGGACCGGCTGGCCGACGCGATCGCGCGGCTGCCGGAGCGGGAGAAGCTCGTGGTGGCGCTCTACTACTACGAGAACCTGACGCTGCGGGAGATCGGAGAGGTGCTCGGGGTCACCGAGTCGCGCGTGTCGCAGCTGCACACGAAGGCCGTGCTGCGGCTCAAGTCGCGCCTGCAGGGAGACCCCATCTCCGAGGCCGAGTAGTAGTGGCTGGCCTTCGATGGCGCGCCGCCGCTCAGGGAGTCGTCCAGATCAGCTGAGGGTTCGCGCCCGGCAGCAGGCGGCCGTCGCGGATCTCGGCCAGCGCGCCCTCGCCGGCGCCCCGCTCGCCGAGCTGATCGACACGGCCGCGGCCACCTCGGCGTGCGAGTTGGGCACGGACTACGCCTCCGTGCTCGAGCTCACTGACGAGGGGAGCGGGCTGCTGGTGCGCGCCGCGACCGGCTTTCCGCCCGGCGCGCTCGGAACGGTGCTGTCCGCCGAGCCGGACCAGCTGCCCGGCTACGCGCTGCGCTCGAACGTAGCGGTCGTGACGCCGGACTTCGCCGGCGAGGAGCGCTTCCGGCCCTCGGAGGTCCAGCAGGCCGCGGGCGTGGTGAGCGCGATGGCGGCCCCGATCGGCGCGCGCGGCCGCCATTTCGGCGTGATCGCCGTGCACGCACTCCAGCCACACCACTTCTCCGCGGACGACGCCCACTTCCTCACCGCGGTGGCCAACGTGCTGAGCGCCGCGGCGGAGCGAGCCCGCCACGAGGAGGCGCTCCGGGAGTCGGAGGCCGGCTTCCGCGAGCTGGCCGACACGGCGCCCGTGATGCTCTGGACGACCGACACCGACGGTCTCGTGACGTTCGTGAACGAGGGCTGGCTCTCCTGGACCGGTACGAGGTTCGAGGACGAGCTCGGCGCGAGCTGGACGCTCGGGGTCCATCCGGACGACCAGGCCCTCGTGCTCGGTAGCTGGGATCAGCGCCTGGCCGCGCGCGAGCCCTGGGAGCTCGAGTACCGCCTTTGCACCCACACGGGCGACTACCGCTGGGTGGTCGACCGGGGAGTTCCTCGCTACGAGGGCGGCGCCTTCGTGGGCTACGTGGGCGCCGCCGTGGACATCCACGAGCGCAAGACGATGGAAGGGCAGCTGCTCGCGATCTACGAGCGCGAGCACGACATCGCCGCCACGCTGCAGCGCAGCCTGCTGCCGCAACGGCTGCCGCGCATCGAGGGGCTCGAGCTGGCGGCGCGCTACCTGCCGGCCGCCAGGGGCGCGTCGATAGGCGGGGACTGGTACGACGCGCTAGAGCGCCCCGACGGGCGCGTGGCGCTGGTGGTGGGCGACGTGGTGGGCCATGGGCTGCGCGCCGCGGCGACGATGGGTCAGCTGCGCAACGCGTTCCGCGCCTACGGTCTCGTGGAGGACTCGCCGGCCGAGGTGGTGGCGCGTCTCAACCGGCTCGTGACGATCGGGGTCGAGGAGGCGATGGCCACCGTGCTGTACCTCGTGCTCGACCGCGAGACGGGCGAGGTGGCGTATGCCTGTGCCGGGCACCCGCCACCGCTCGTGTTGGCACCCGACGGGCCGCGCTTCCTCGAGGGAGGGCGCTCGGTGCCGGTGGGGGCGGCGGATCCCGTCGTTTTCCGCGAGAGCCGGGAGCGGCTCGAGCCCGGGTCGACGCTCCTGCTCTACACCGACGGGCTGGTCGAGCGCCGCGACGTGCCGCTCGGCGAGCGCCTCGACGAGCTGGCCGAGGCCGCGCGGGGACCCGAGGTCGACCTCGAGACGCTCTGCGACCGCCTGCTGGCCGCTGTGCTGGGCGACGCCAAGCCGAGCGACGACGTTGCCCTGCTGGCGGTCCGCCCGCTGGCCGCGGGCGCTGACCAGATCAGCGTCTCGCTGCCGGCCGAGCCGGAGTCGCTCACCGGGCTGCGCCGGCGCCTCAGCCGCTTCCTGCACGCCGCGGGCGCCTCGGAGATCGAGGCATACGAGATCACGCTGGCCATCTGCGAGGCGGCCGGCAACGCCATCGAGCACGCCTACGGCCCGGGCGACGCCACCTTCGACGTCGAGGCGGCGCTCGCGGACGGCGAGCTGGCCGCCACCGTGCGCGACCGCGGGAATTGGCGGGAGCGGCGCTCGGAGCACCGCGGGCGCGGCCTGCGGATCATCGAGGGTCTGATGGACGAGGTCGACGTGGCGAGCGAGGACGGCGGGACGGTGGTGAAGATGCGCAGGCGCCTGGAGGCCGCCCGGGCGGCGTGACCTCGCCGGCCGAGATCGCGGTCGTCAGGGAGGGCGGAGCCATCGTCGCCCACGTGACCGGCGACGTGGACATGACGAACGCTGCGCACCTGCGCGACGAGCTACTCAGCTCGATTCCGAACGACGCGCTCGCGCTCGTGATCGATCTCGTGCGCTGCCGCTACCTCGACTCGGCCGCGATCGAGGTGCTCTTCGACCTGGCCCGCAGGCTCGGGCGCAGGCGCCAGGCGCTGCGGCTCGTGGTGCCCAAGGGGTCCCCGCTCACACGCGTGCTCGAGCTCACCGAGGTCGGCAGCGCTGCGCCGATCTTCGAGACGCTGGACCAGGCGCTCGCCCAGTAGGCTCCGCCATCGACGTCGAGCACAAGGAGTGGGATGGCGCACGAATCGCCGAAGAAGATCCGCAATGTGGCGTTGGTCGGCCACCGGGGCAGCGGGAAGACGTCCGTGAACGAAGCGCTTCTGTTCGAGGCGGGGACGGTCAACCGGCTGGGCGCGGTGGCGGACGGAACGACGGTGTCGGACGCAGCCCCGGACGAGAAGGCGCGCGAGATGTCGATCGCCGCGAGCCTGTCCTCGTTCCGCTGGGACGACCGCAAGATCAACTTGGTCGACACGCCGGGCGAGCCGAGCTTTGTCGCGGACGCGCTCGCGGCCCTGCGCGTGGTCGAGAGCGCAGTGTTCGTGGTCAACGGCGTGATGGGCGCCGAGGTGACGACGAGCCGGCTCTGGGAACGCGCATCCGAACTGGGGCTCGCGCGCATCCTGTTCGTGAACATGCTCGACCGCGAGCGCGCCGACTTCTTCCGCGCGCTCGACTCGCTCAAGGCCGCCTTCGGCCAGCACGTCGTGGCCACTGAGATCCCGATCGGCGCCGAGCACGAGCTCGAGGGCGTGGTCGATCTGATCGACATGAAGGCCTACCGCTACGACGGCGCGACGCGCGAGAACTGCACCGAGATCGAGATCCCCGAGGGCCTGCGCGAGCGCGCCGAGGAGTACCGCGAGAAGCTGATGGACGAGGTGGCCGAGGTCTCGGACGACCTGATGGAGCGCTACCTCGAGGGGGAGGAGATCTCGCACGACGAGACCGTGTCCGCGCTCAAGACCGGCGTGACCGACGGCCAGCTGTTCCCGGTCACCTGCGGCGCCGCCACCCGCAACCTCGGCATCAACCGGCTGCTCGACGCGTTCGTCGAGGACCTGCCCTCGCCGGCCAAGCACGGCGTGACCGACCTCGACGGGGTGGAGCTCGAGCCCGACGCCGGCAAGGACCTGGTGGCGTTCGTGTTCAAGACGCTCGCCGACCCCTACGCGGGGCGCCTGAACCTGTTCCGCGTCTACCAGGGCGTGATGAAGCACGACTCCCAGGTCTTCAACTGCCGCGCCCACGTGAAGGAGCGGATCGGTCAGCTGCTCGTGCCGCAGGGCAAGGAGAACGAGCAAACGGACGAGATCGGCCCCGGCGACATCGGGGCTGTGGCCAAGCTGAAGGAGACCCGCGCCGGCGACGTTCTGGCGGCCAAGGACGCCGAGATCCCGCTCTCACTCCCGGAGATGCCGCGGCCGGTGATGGCGTTTGCCATCGAGGCCAAGGCCAAGGGCGACGAGGAGAAGATGGGCCAGGCGCTTCGCCGCCTGCAGGAGGAAGACCCGACCATCGACTTCCACCGCGACACGCAGACCGGCGAGCAGATCCTCGCCGGGATCACGCAGATCCACGTCGAGGTGATCGTCGACCGGATGAAGGAGCGCTTCGGAGCCGAGGTCGAGCTCCACCCGCCGCACGTGCCCTACCGCGAGGCGATCCGCGGCTCGGCCAAGGCGCACGCGCGCTTCAAGAAGCAGACGGGCGGCCGCGGCCAGTTCGCGGATTGCCACATCGAGATCGAGCCGCTGCCCTCGGGCGAGGGCTTCGAGTTCGTGAACGCGATCAAGGGCGGCGTGATCCCCGGCGGATTCATCCCGGCTGTCGAGAAGGGCGTGGTGGAGGCGATGCGCTCCGGCACCGTGGCCGGCTACCCGGTCCAGGACCTCAGAGTCAGGCTCTTCGACGGGCAGCACCACTCGGTCGACTCGTCGGAGATGGCGTTCAAGGTGGCGGGCTCGATGGCGTTCAAGGACGCGATGGAGAACGCCGGCCCGGTGCTGATGGAGCCGATCATGACGGTGCTCATTGCCACGCCCGAGGAGTACGTGGGCGACGTGATCGGCGACCTCAACTCCCGCCGCGGCCGGCCGCTCGGGATGGAGCCGAAGGGGAGCGTGACCGAGATCAAGGCAGAGGTGCCCATGGCCGAGATGCTCGAGTACGCGCCCGACCTGCGCACGATCACGGGCGGTCAGGGCGAGTACTCGATGGAGCTCGCCCGCTACGAGGAGGTGCCCGGCCACGTCGCGCAGCAGGTCGTTCAGCAGGCGCGCGAGGAGGCCGAGGCAGTCAAGGCGTGAAGCGGGGACCTGCGCCGCCCCTATATTGAGGCTCGTGAAGAAGGAGCTCAGAGCGGTCCACGACGTGGTGAGCTGCGATGTCTGCGGCCGCACCATCCTCAAGGGCGAGCGCACCGAGTGGTACCTGGCGCCGGGCGGCCACCGTCACAAGGTCTGCGACCTCTGCGCCGTGCGCGCCCAGCATCACGGCTGGATCCGCGAGTCGGCCGCGGGCGAGATGCCCACGCGCCCGGCCCGCAGCGACCAGAGCCGCGGCGTGTTCGGCCGCCTGCGGCGCCGGCGCGGGGAGGATCCCGGGCCCGCCGAGCAGGAGGCTCCCTCGGGAGCCGGCGTCGGTGAAGGGGAGCCGTCCGAGTACCAGGAACCCGAGGACGCTCCCGCGCCCCCGCCGCGCGAGCGGCCGCGCTCGCGCCCCAAGGATCCGCGCCACGTGCGGGCCGTTCCCACCACCGCGGAGGCCAAGATCGAGCGGGCGTTCGACCTCTTCAACGGCTCCGACCACCAGCGCACGGTCGCCGGCCTGGCGCGCACGCTCGGGCCCGCCTGGGTGAGCGCCCAGCCCGACCCCACGCAGGCGAGCGCCGTCACGGTGCTCGTCGCCTGGGAGATTTCGTGGTATCGCTATCGGGTGGATCTGGGCGACGAAGCCGACCCCGTGGTCATGCTCGACAAGGGGGAGGAGCTCGAGGAGATCGAGGAGTCGATGCGCGAATGGAACGCCGCGCTTGACGCCGACGGCCGTGTGGTCGCGGCGGTGACCGATGGAGGTTCAGAAGGGTGATCTACTGCGTTGTCCCACAGGCGCTCGAGAGCGAGCTGTACGACAAGCTGTCCGACTACTACCGGGACGACCCGCACGTCGAGGTGATCGTCGACCGGCGCGCGCAGGGCGGCTTGCCCGGCGACAACCCGGCATTCGAGGATCGCCGCCGCCGCCGCGTGGCCGGCACCTTTCCGACGATCGAGCCGCCAGCCAGCGCGTGAGGGTCGTCGTCCACGTGGACGGCGGCGCGCGCGGCAACCCCGGCCCGGCGGCCGTGGCGGCCGTGGCCTCCTCCCCCGACGGCGACCAGCTCGGGGAGCGCAACGAGTACATCGGCGAGGCCACCAACAACGTGGCCGAGTACCGGGCGCTGCTCCTCGGCCTGGCGCTCGCCCGCGAGCTCGGAGCGAGCCAGATCGAGGTGGTGAACGACTCCGAGCTCGTGGCACGCCAGATCGGCGGCGAGTACAAGGTCAAGCACGCCGGCCTCAAGCCGCTCTACCTCGAGGCCATGGGCGAGCTGAGGGGCTTCGAGCAGTGGGCCGTGCGCTCGGTCCGCCGCGAGCACAACGAACGGGCCGACGAGCTCGTGAACGAGGCGCTCGACAGGGCGCTCGGCGCATGAGCCGGCAGTCAGCCGCTCTGAACTACTCGTCCTACCTGCATCTCGACGAGCTCCTCGAGACCCAGCAGCCGCGCTCGGACGAACACGACGAGCTGCTCTTCATCGTGATCCACCAGGTCTACGAGCTCTGGTTCAAGCAGATCCTGCACGAGCTCGGCGCACTGCAGCGCCGGCTCGAGGAGGACCGCGGGCCTCGGGCGCTCCACACCCTGCGCCGGCTGCTCGCGATCCTGAAGACGGTCGTGGCCCAGATCGACGTGCTCGAGACGATGACCCCGCGCCAGTTCGCTGGCTTCCGCCCGCGCCTCGAGTCCGGAAGCGGCTTCCAGTCCGCCCAGTTCCGGGAGCTCGAGGCGGTGCTCGGCCGCCGCGACCCGCGCGTGCTTCGCCATCACGACCAGGACGAGCGGGCACGCGCCCGGATCGCGGCGGCGATGGAGCGGCCGGCGCTCTTCGACTCGCTGCTCCGGTACCTCGCCGAGCGCGGCTACGACGTGCCCGAGGGCGAGCTCGCGCGCGACGTGACGAAGCCGCGCGAGCCGTCGGCCGAGATCCAGCGGGTGCTCCTCGACGCCTACCGGGCCGAGGGCGAGGAGGCGCAGGTCTGCGAGCGGCTCGTGGATCTCGACGAGGGTCTCCAGGAGTGGCGCTACCGCCACGTGAAGATGGTCGAGCGCACGATCGGCGACAAGGTCGGCACCGGCGGCTCGCCCGGCGCGGCCTACCTGCGCACCACGCTCTTCAGCCCGGCGTTCCCGGACCTGTGGGCGATCCGGAACGAGATGTGATGACGGCGCCCGCTCAGGCGTCGACCACGAGTGTCTTGCGGCCGATCCAGCGGCGCTCCCCGCTCGCCCGCTCGAGGCGGAGCAGCGAGCCGCGCTCGTAGATCATGTCCGCCGCGTTGCTCGTGTCCGCCTGGCCGTGCGAGCGGTAGCTGCGCGTGCGGTAGACCTCGCGCGAGACGGACTCCCTGAAGAAGAGCTGGCCGGTGTGCACCTCGTCGCCGCCCACGTGCACCTTCAGGTGGATGTGCGGCGTGCGGGCCATGTACCAGCCCGGATAAATGGTCTCGAAGCGCACCACGCCGTTCGCGTTCGTTCGCTGGTGGCCGCGCAGGAAGCGCGACGAGGCCCCGGCGCTCCCCACACCTGAATAGGCGCCCTGCGCGTCGGCGTGCCAGATCTCCACGTCGGCCCTGCGCAGGCGCCGGCAGCTGCCGGCGTCCTCCACCGCGAGCAGCAGGGTGAGCGGCACGCCGGGGCGGTCCTCGGTCACGTCGCGGCGGGTCAGACCGTTCTCGATCCAGTACGGCCCCTCGGTGAGCTCCTTCGACAGCGTGCAGGCGGCGGCCTCGACCGCGTCCTCCTCGACGGCAGCCCCGGCCGAGTCGAACCAGGCGCAGCCGTTGGTCCAGACGAGGCCGAGGCCGAGGGCGCCCGCGCTCGCGAGCGCCTCGCGCCGCCGGAGGAAGGGAATGCGATCGGTGTTCTCGGACATGGCGGCCACTGTGAAGTGTGCCGCTAAGACGCGCGTAAGAAGCGCGCCGCTCAGGTCACTCGGTCTTGCGCCCCACCACAACCAGGTACTCGGCGTGCATCAGCAGGCCGCCGTCGGTCGCCTCGTTGCGGCGCTCAGCCATCGCGAGCAGCTCGCCGCGGCACTCCTCCCAGCGCCCCTCGGCTGTCAGGCGCTCGCGCGCCTTGAGCGTGGGGCCGTAGTGGGTCTCCATGAACACCACGTAGTGCTCGGGCGAGTCGAAGTCCCAGGGGTTCATGCCGCGCGTGAACTCGAGCTCGACCCCGGTGCCGGCGAACAGCTCGCGCACGTGCTCCTCGCTGCCCCAGAGCGGCGGGGGCGACGCGTAGTCGGGCGGGGCGGGCAGGTAGCTGCCCATGATCTTGAACAGCTCGCCGATCTGACCCTGCGGGGTCCAGTTCACGAGGCCGATCCGTCCGCCCGGGCGGCAGACGCGCGTGAGCTCCCGCGCCACGACCTCGTGCCGCGGCGCGAACTGCACGCCCATGGTGGACAGCACGCGGTCGAACGACTCGTCCTCGAACGGGAGCTCCTCGGCGTCGCCCTCGAGCCAGTCCACCGTCACGTCGTGCTCCGCGGCCCGCCGGCGCGCGGTCGCGAACAGCTCGGGGGTGATGTCGAGGCCCACGACCTGCGCCCCTGCGGCGGCGGCGCGGATCGCGACGTTGCCGGTGCCGGTCGCTACGTCGAGCACGTCCTGGCCCGGAGCGAGGTCCATGCGGGCGAGGAGGTCCCGCGGGGGGGCCTCGTCGATCATCTCGGCCACGGCCGCATAGTCTCCCGCGGCCCAGGTCGCCCGGTGTGTCTTCTTGAGGTCTGCGATAGCGGTCATGGAGAGAGCATCCGCCGGCGCGGGCTCCCGCACATCGGGAGGACGCCCTATTTGCTCCCTATGTGGCTACGCCACGCCCTCGGCGCGCGCCGCGTGCGCTGCGGCCTCGGCGCGGTTGCGCACGCCGAGCTTCGAGAGGATGCGGCTCACGTGGTGCCCGGCGGTCTTCTCGCTGATAACGAGCGTGTGGGCGATCTGGGCGTTCGACATGCCGCGCGCCACCAAGCCCAGCACCTCGCGCTCGCGCGCGGTCAGCTCGCCCTGGCTGCGCGCACGCGCCGCGGTGCCCGCCCCGAGCTCGCGCAGCACGGCCGCGGCGGCGTCCATCGCCCGCGACGCGCCGAGCTCGCGGAAGGCAGCGGCCGCGCTGCGCGCCTCCTCGCGCGCCAGCTCCGGTTGCTCTGCCGCGAGCGCCCGCGCGAGCTCGAGCCGCGCCTCGCCTGCGTCGAGGGGCATCCCGAGCCGGCCGAACGCGCTGAGTGCCCGGCCCGCGGGCTCCGCCGCGGCGCTCGGGCGCTCGGCGGCGAGCGCCACGCGGGCCTCCGCCAGATCCGCACGCGCCTCCACGAGCCTGATGCTCGAGCTGCGCCCGAGATCCGCGAGGCGGCGGGCGGCGCTCTCGGCGCCGGGCGTGTCGCCGCAGGCGAGGCGAGCGTCCACGAGCGGGGCGAGCAGCTGCGTGGCCCGCATCGTGTCGTCCTCCGCGCTGGCCGAGAGCCCGCGTTCGAGCAGCGCCGCCGCCACGCGCGCCTCGCCCGCGGCGATCCGAAGCAGACCGAGCGCCCGCAGCGCGGCGGGGTGCTCCTCGCGGCCGGCCAGGAGCTGCTCGGCTTCCGGCAGGCGGCCCTGGCGGATGCGCAGCTCCGCCATCGTCGCCGCGGCGGGCACGCTCATCTCGGGGATGTAGCGGACGTGCGTGGCGAGCGCGCTCTCGAGCGCGAGCTCGGCCTCGGGCCAGCGGCCGGAGGCCAGCAGCATGTCGGCGTGGACCGTCCTGCAGGCACCGAACAACGGCATCAGGCCGCGCTCGCTCGCGAACCTGTCCACGAGGTCGCACCACTCGGAGGCGAGCTCCCACTCGCCGGCGCTCGTGCAGGCCATGATCAGGTTGCAGTACGCCTCGCCGAGCGTGTGCAGGTCGCGTACGCGTCCGGCGGACGCGGCCGCCATGGCCTCCTCGAGCAGCTGCATGCCCTCGTCGAGGCGCCCGGCGCTGACCTCCGTGCGGCCCAGCTGGCTGAGCGCGAAGACCTCGAGGTCGTCCGCGCCGGTCTCCCGCGCGATCGCCATCGCCCGGCGCGCGTGCGCCGCGCACTCGTCGAGGTCCTGCCCGTGGCGGGCACGCTCGAGCGCGACCCAGCCGTGGCCCGCGCACGGCGGAGCGTTCTCGAGCGCGCGCTCCGCGCGGGCCAGCCAGCCGCGCGCCGCGGACTCGCGACCCGAGAGCAGGTGCTGGTGCGAGACCCAGACCCCGATGCGCGCTGCACGGTCGCATTGCCGGGCGCGCGCGTAGCCCTCGAAGGCGCGCTCGCGGAGGGCGATGCCCTCCTCGATCTCGCCGAGGAACCAGACCGTGTGGCCGAGGCCGGCCAGCGCGTCGGGCGTCTCCTCCTCCGCGAGAGCGGCCTCGAACGCCGTCCGCGCCGCCTGCCAGCGCGCCCCCTCGAGCGCGCGCCATCCGTCGCGCAGCTGGTCCTCCACGGGCGGCTCGGCCATCAAGCGATGATCCCAGACGCGCCGGTCTGGCCGGCCAGCGTGTCGAACTCGGCGCGTTCGAGCCTTCCGTCGGGGACGCGCACGCAAGCCGGGGAATGCCGACCGCGGTGAGCGTCCCGGAGTAGCTGCCAGGGCAGCTACTCCGGGACGTTCATGTTGGCCGTGGGTGCCCGCGGCGCGCCCGCATGAAGTACGTAGCGGGAGCAGGGTGGCCTCGGGAGGGCCGTATTCCATAGCCAACGGAGTGGAG
>Ga0075430_100002291_pt1 | contig 15863 bp, 15 predicted proteins | sample RhiMetdeltSRZDD4_FD_75294 | JGI IMG/M metagenome (GOLD analysis project Ga0075430, IMG submission 75294) | Populus rhizosphere microbial communities from Tennessee, USA - Rhizosphere MetaG P. deltoides SRZDD4 | ecosystem: Host-associated > Plants > Roots > Rhizosphere > Soil | place: USA... | reverse complement strand
CGGCGCGAGTAAGACCGACGACCACACATTCTTCCTCAAGTCGGCGCTCGCCGGCCCTAACGCGCCGGCCATCCTCGACATCAACGGCCAGCCGAACCCCGATACGCTCATGCTCGCGGCGGGACGCCCGGCGCGGCTGCGATTCGCGAGCCTCGCCGTCCTGAACCCTAACGCGACGGTCACGCTCACGACGCGACAGGACAGCTCGTTCAGGAATCTGCGCGACACACTCCTCGTACAGTGGCGCCCGGTTGCGAAGGACGGAGCGGACCTTCCCGAGCACGCGCGCGTGCCGCGAACCGCGCGTCAGATCGTTGGCATGGGCGAGACGTACGACTTCGAGTACGCACCGTCCGCTCCGGGGCACATGCTGATCGAGATCCGAGCAGCCGGGCCGCAAGGGCGCCTGCTCGCCCGCGTCCCGGTACGCGTTCACTAGAAGCCCGGAGGCCTCTCGCTCGGGACGAAGGACCCAAGTCATCAGTAGTGGGTCGCCAGCCGGCCAGTCGACCAGCCGTACGACTCACCATCTGGCGGACTGATTGGCGATGACTACTGGCGACCGACTACTGGCGACCGACTACTGGCTACTGATTACTGGCTACTGATTTACTGGCTACTGACTACATGGATTCCGCCTCCCGAGCGAGGGCCGTCCACCCGACCGGCAACCCGTCTGGCATCGAAAGCTACTGACCACTCCTCGCCCTCGGCTCGCAATGATGCCGAAGTGAGCTCAGCCTAACGAGGATCATGGAACTGGACTTCCTCGTGCTGGCAGCGACGCGTGCGGTTCACCAACGGCGAAGCGGCCATGATAGCCGGTCGCGCTCAGTGAGTCCGAGAGCTGCACCGACCACGGCGCGGCCGGGTTGCGAGCGCGAACCGGCCTCACTCCACAATCCTTCGGGTCCGCCGACGGACACAACCACGCCGATCCGGCGTCGTTCGCCATGTCGAGGCTGACGACAGTCCGAGTCGGATAGCGCCGGCGCAGAAGGAACCCCGCCGGCTCGTAATCGCGAGTGATCGCCGTGCCGGATCGCAGTCGCACGTGCAGATTGCCCGCGAGCATGATCAGCATGCGCGACGAGTCGGCGAACGCCTCGGCCAGTGCGTCAGCCATTCCACGGTCGCGCAGCTGTCCCGACGCGGCCGAGTCGGCGGAGAACGGGATGACGCGAACGTCGAAGTCGCGTTGTGTCAGCGCCCGTGCAGTATCGAGCAGCTCCGCGATCGCCTGACTTCGACGACCATCCTGCCACGTGGATGTGAAGATCGCCGCGCGCGCACGCGCCCGTTCGGCCTCGTCCGCTCCCGCGACGTACGTGGTGATGTGACTCGCGACCTCGAGCGGAAGCTCGAGCGCGATGGTGACGGGAACGCGTCGCTCGACGGCGCGACAGGCGACGTCACCCACGAACCGCGGTGCTTCCTGCGTGCCGTGTAGCTCGCCGAGAAGCAGTGCCGTTCGGCGACGGAGGAGCGTGTCCACGCCGACGACCGGCCGCGGACAGCTCGCCGGCGGCGCCTCGCCGCCGTCGAACCTCACCGGCGAAAAAGTCGTGGTGACGCCAAACATCGCGATCAGCGCGAGCGCGGTACCAACGGACAGGCGGTCGGTCGTCAGCCTGGGCACGGCAGGGCACCCGAAGGAGGTCCGTCGAAGATCGAGCCGCGCGCGGCGGGCGTCAATGCACCGCGCTCGCGCATCCGTATTGTTGACTTTCGACAATACACCGCTCTAGTATTGTCGAAATCCGACAACACCAGGCCTGCCGGAGCGTTCATGGCGCGCGAACAGAGCGACCTCCTTCGCGGTACTCTCGATCTGCTGATCCTGCGCACGCTGTCCGCGTCGCCGCTTCACGGATGGGCGCTCAGCCAGTCCATCCAGCAGCAGTCCGAGAACCTCCTGCGCGTCGGGCAGGGCTCACTCTATCCCGCGCTGCAACGCCTCGAGCAGCAAGGGTGGATCGAGAGCGAATGGCGCACGACCGATCAGAACCGTCCCGCCAAGTACTACACGCTCACCGCATCGGGTCGCCGAGCGCTGACGACTGAAACGAAGAACTGGCGGCAGTACGTGCGCGCAGTCGATCTCATCCTCGAGGGCGCGTAGATGCTCGACGGCCGACCGACACTCGGCGACCGCCTTCGCGGCGCCCGGCGGCGCCTTCGCGCGATCCTGTTTCGCCGTGCGGCCGATCGCGACATGTCTCGCGAGCTCGCGTTCCATCTCGAGATGGAAACCGAGCACAACATCCGCTCGGGGATGGAACCAGGCGCCGCGCGACGTGCGGCGCTGCTCGCGTTCGGCGGGATCAGCCGCTTCACCGAGGACGTACGCGACGTGCGCAACGTCGATTGGCTCGAGGATCTTCGCCAGGACCTGCGGCAGGCGATTCGCGCGTTCAGACGCGCACCGGCATTCACGCTCGCTGCGATCGCCGCGCTGAGCCTCGGCATCGGCGCGAACACCGCGGTGTTCGCCGTCGTGCACGCGGTCGTCCTCGCCCCGCTTCCCTATTCGGAGCCTGAGCGACTCGTCAGGCTCTGGGAGAGCAACGCAGGTCAGCGCATCGAGCGGTCGACGGTGTCGCCCGGCACGTTCGTCGATCTCCGCGAGCGCAGCAGGACGCTCGAGAGCGTCGCTCTTCTCGGTTGGCGCACGATGCTGCTCTCGGCCGGCGGCGAAAGCTGGGAAGTGGGCGCGGCCGCCGTGTCGCCCGCGTTCTTCGATCTGCTCGGCGTTCGCACGGTCGTCGGCACGACGTTCGAGCCCGAGGATGGCAAGGCCAAATGGGCCGGAACGTTCGACGAGGTAGTCATCAGCCACCGGGTCTGGCGGGAGCGTTTCGGCAGCGATCCCGGCATCGTCGGCCGCACCGTCCTGATGGACTGTCAGTGGACGTACACGATCATAGGGGTCATGCAGCCTGCCTTCGCGTTTCCCGACAACGCGGAGATCTGGGTTCCGCTCGTCTACGGGCGCGCGTTGTCTCCGAACGAGCGGCAGTATCGCTACTACGACGCGATTGGTCGCATGCGGCCTGGCGTGACGCTCGCGCAGGCGACGCAGGACGCAGCCACGATCGCATCGCGGCTCGAGGCGGAACACCCGGCATCGAACGCCGGGTGGACCCTGCACATGGCACCGCTCGACCGCGCCATCCTCGGTAACACGCGACCCGCACTGCTCGTGCTGCTCGGCCTCGCCGGCTGTGTGATGCTCATCGCGTGCGGGAACGTGGCGACGCTCGCCGTCGCGCGAGCGACCGCGCGCCAGCACGAAACCGCCGTGCGGGTGGCGTTAGGCGCCGGCCGACGCCGGCTCCTTCGGCAGTGGACCACCGAAGGGCTCGCGCTCGCGGCCCTTGGCGGCGCCGGCGGCGTCGCCGTGGGGTACTGGAGCGCCGAGCTTCTGCTCGCGATCGCGCCCACGGACATCCCGCGACTCGACGAGGTCGCGTTCGATGGAACAGTCGTGCTGTCTGCGTTGCTCGCGACGGGTGTCGCCGGAGTGCTCGTTGGCCTCGCGCCCGCGCTGGGGGCTCGCGATACCACCGCACTTCACGCCATGCGCAGTCGCACCGACGCCACCAGCCTCGCGGCATCGCGAACACGGGAGTGGCTCGTGGGCGCGCAGGTGGCGCTCACGCTCGTGCTCACCGTGGCATCGGTGCTCCTCCTCCGCAGCTTCGAGCGGCTCCGCACGACGGACCTCGGTTTCCGGAGCGAAGGCGTGCTGTCGGCGGAGCTCAAGGTTCCCGGCGGGCGATTCCCGGCGCCGAATCGGTGGACGAAGCGTCTCGACTACTTCGACCGTCTGATCGCCGATGTGGGGCGCCTGCCAGGTGTTCGATCCGTGGCGGGAACGACGACCATTCCGTTGACGGCCGACGTGGGGTCCGGAAGCCTCTGGCGCACGGACGCGCCGGGGGCGAAGGGACAGCAACCGCCCACGTCCGCGGCGGACCAGTGGCGCGCGGCGATTCAGGTCGTGACACCGGCATACTTCGAGACGATGGCCATCCCGCTCGCTCGCGGGCGAGGGTTCGACCCGGCCGACCGATTCGCCAACGTGGAGCCAACGGATGATGAACGCCCACGACCGCCCGGCGTCGCGATCATCAACGAGGCCATGGCTCGCCGATTCTGGCCGAACGGCGACCCGTTAGGCACGACGGTCTCCCTGCTGGACGATCGCAGCTTCGCATCCTACCGCACGATCGTCGGTGTCGTTCGTGACGTTCGGGCAGCGTCGGTGAACGAGACGGCGGAACCGACGATCTACCTCCCGTTCGGCCAGCATCCCGGTCGAGGGTTGTCGCTCGTCGTTCGTTCCAGCTTACCGGCGGCCCAGCTCGTGAGCTCCGTACGAGATCGCCTTCGGGCGTTCGACGCCGCCATCAGTGGCTCGGGTGTGACGCCGCTGAACGCCATCGTCGGTCGGGCACTCGCCAAGCCACGGTTCACCGCGGCGCTCGCCGGCAGCTTCGCGACGCTCGCCCTCGTGATCGCGGGCATCGGAGTCTTCGGCATCGTCGGCTTTCTCGTCGCCCGCCGCACGCGAGAAATCGGCATCCGCGTCGCACTCGGCGCTCGCCCATCATCCGTACTCTGGCTCGTGATTCGGGAAGGGCTGCGCCCGGTGTTGTTAGGTGTCGCGGTCGGCGGTATCGCTGCGGTGGGGACGGCGTTCGCGATCCGGGCGCTCCTCTACGACGTCGCCCCCCTCGATCCCGCAAGCTTCATCGGCGCGGCCGCGTTGCTCGTCGCCACGTCAGTCCTTGCCGCGGCGCTTCCGGCGAAGCGCGCAGCCGGAGTCGATCCACTGGAATCGCTGCGCCGCGACTGATCAGCCGATCATCGCCCGGCGAGTCGTGCGAGCAGGCGATCTCGCTCGACCGATTCGATGACGCGGCCGTTGAGCACGACCGCGTTGATGCGCAATGTGTTCCTGATGTCGTCGAGCGGGTTCGCGTCGAGAATCAGCAGGTCCGCCAGCCTGCCCACCGCGACGCTCCCGACGCGATTCTGCCACCGAAGCACTCGGGCCGCGTCGGAGGTCGCGGCACGCAACGCCGCCGCGGGCGTCAACCCGGCCTCGACGAGTAAACGCATCTCGTCGTGCACGCCTCCGGCGTAGAACGGTCGCCCATCCGTCCCGGTGACGACGACTCCGCCCGCTGCCTGAAAGCGTCCCACGAACCGCTTCATCCCGTCCACGCTCGCGCGCGCGCGAGCGAGCGCCTCACCCTTGGGTAGCGGGAACCCGTCGCGCCACCATTCGACCGGATGCTTCAGGAACCGGGCGCCAGGATGACGTCGCAGGTCGTCGGGGGTCTGGAGAATGAACTCCTCCGTCACCAGTGTCGGCTCGAGCCAGACACGCCGCTCGACCATCAGCCTTATGAGCGAGTTCGTGTAGCTCGTGTCCTCGTAGAGCCACTCGCCCATCCGATACAGCCACATCGCCTGCCAGTCGGTCGTGTCGCGCGGTGGCGCGTCGGGGCGTCTGTTGTTGCCGATCGCGCGGATGCCACTCACGTGCATCACGCCTTCGACGCCGGCGAGCACGGCATCGCGCGTGTAGTCCACATCCCGGTAATACGTGTGACCGTACACCGGCTTTCGCTCGGCGCGGGCTTCACGAACGACCTCGCGAACCTCGTCGAGCGTCAGCTCATCGCGGATCTTGATGCCGTCCACGCCGCGTTTCGCCAGCTGCCTCGTCAGGTCACCGACGCCGCCGGCGCTCGCGAGCGCGACGTGGCGTCGATCGGCTCTCCCCGACACGTACACCCGAGGGAGGGGTGACCCATCCTGATCGAGCTTGCTGCGCCATCGCATGTTCGCGACGTCGAGGTTTCGCGCGCTCGCCTCTCGTACCGTTGTCACACCGAACGGAACGAACGACTTGAGCCAGCGAATGGTGCTGTCGGGCGCGGTCGCGCTGTCACGATCCCACAAGAGGTGCACGTGGGTGTCGATCAATCCGGGGATGACGAACTTCCCGCGCGCTTCGACCACGCCGTAGCCGTCAGGCACGCGCACGTGCGAGCTCGGGCCGACCGTGGAGATGCGTCCCCCTTCGATGACTATTGTCTGATCGCGCAACCGCGTGCCGCGCTCGACGTCGATCACCGTGACGTTCGTGATGCCGATCGGTCGGGCGGCCTGCCACGACGCCGGACCGTTCGAGACCGGGGGACGGTAGTCGTGCGTCGCATGGCCTCGCACAGTGTGCGAAGGCGCATAACCTTTCTCGAGCTCGACACTGAAGACGAAGGCCGCGGCGGCAGTCGCGGCGACCACGCTCGTTGTGCGACCCATGGGATCGAGGGGAAACGGTGGATGACACGATACGCGGAAACGTCGCAACTGGCTATGAGCCGGTCCGAGAGTCGTTCCGCGCGTTCTTCACGGGGCAGTGGGATACGGGATCGGCCGTGTCGCTTTTCCGCGGCGGCGAACCGGTCGTTCAGTTGACCGGCGGCCGTCGGGTGACCGCCGACGGTCACCAGCCGTACGACGATCGCACGATTCAGCTCGTCGCCTCGACCACGAAGTTCGTCGAGTCGCTGTCTATCGCGCTGCTCGTCGACCGCGGCCTTCTCTCGTACGACGACCGCATCGTCGACCGCTGGCCAACCTTCGCCGAACGGGGCACGGGCAAGGCATCGGTGACGGTTCGACAGCTCATGATGCATCGAGCTGGCCTTCCTGTATTCGAGCGGAAGCTTGGCGACGACGAGCTGTTCGATCTCGACATGCGCGCCCGGTTTCTCGAACGGCAAGCTCAGATAGCGACGCTGTTCTCGCCGGAGCCGGCTGATTGGAGGACCGCGAACCCATCGCCGCCGCAAGCCTACCATGCCGTTTCTCGAGGGCTCTACTCATCGGAGCTCGTCCGGCGCGTCGATCCCAGGCAGCGTCGCCTCGGCGAGTTCTTTCGTGACGAGTTCGCGGTGCCACTCGGCATCGACTTCTGGATCGGACTCCCCGACAGCGAGGCGCACCGCGTCTCGGCGACGCGCCCTGATCCAACGGTCATCATGCGCCTCATGGCCGGCGACCTCGACACGCTGCGCGTCTCGGGTGATCCGCGATACGCGTTGCACGACCACGAGGTCGCGTTCCTGCAGCAACTCCTGACCGCACCCGATTCGATCGCGAGCCGCGCGCTCGATTGTCTTGCGCCGAGCGGTGTGGCGCCCGAATGGCCATGTACGACCCGCGAGGTCTCGAGCTGTTGGCCACGGCGGTGAGTTGTGCGCGCGGACTCACCTGACGGCTCAGGGTGACAGCCGCAATCGGCGGCTCGCTTCTCGTCAGCGGCGGTACCACGACTTGTGCGGGAACGTGCGATCACAGCCCGGACACACCGTCCAGATGAACTGCGCGCCGCACTCGGGACACCGCGCGCCCGTCTCGAACGTGTCCCACAGCCGCCCGCAGCCGTCGGGTGCGCAGACCCATCGGTCGAACTGCGTCGGCACGTAGCCACAGCCGGGACAGGCGACGTCCCGCCTCACGACGTCGGTCTCATCGGATGACGATGCCATGCCTAACGGCCCACCGGCTGCAGTATTGGTCTGTCCATTCGATACGGTCGGTCGCCTAATCTTATCCGCTTCTGACATTCGCCACACCCCGCGTCGGCTAGCATCTCCGGAGCGCGTCGTCTCTCCCTGTCCGCGTACGACGCCGCCTGCACACCGACCGTCCGCGGACGCTTCGTCACACGAGGTCTCACGTGCACCGAATGATATCCCGCGCCATCTCGCTCGCGCTCACCGTGTCCGCACTCGGCACGTCCGTCGCGCTGGCCCAGCATCCCGGCGGGCCCGGTCATGGCGCCCAGAGAGCCGACCACGTAGACATGCTCGGAACCTGGGAGGGCAAGTTCCAGCTGTCATCGCAGGGGACTGGCGGCATGGAGCTGCTCGTCGCGCGCGATAGCGTCTATCGCGTGAAGATGCAGCTCATCGTCGATCACCCCTTCCCGCCGGTGGACCTGCGCGATTTCAAGGTGGACGGGAAGAACGTGACCTGGGTGAACGACCTCATGGGCACGACCTGCAATGCCACCGCGGTGCTCGACGACGCCGGCGTGATGAAGGGCGAGATGAAGTGCGACGCCCGGACGCTCGCGTTCTCGGTCGCGAAGAAGAAGTAGCTACGGCCGCGTCGATCGCATCCGGCTGTCGACGGACTCCCGGATCCGATCGAGCTCGCGCCGCCGGGCCTCGGACGGTGCGTTGGCCGACAGCACGCCTAACGCCGCCGAGTGCGCGACGTCGAGCGCGGTCGCCGGATCGACCGCGATGTCGGGCTGGACGCCCACCTTCTCCCATTCCTTTCCGGTTCGCGCGTCCATCACGCGACTGTAGGAGATCGTCGTGCTGAATCCGTGACCGGACGGGACGAACGTCACGTTATGCCCTGCCCCGGCCGTCCGCTCGCCGACGACGATCGCTCGCTTCAGGTTCTGCAGCGCGAACGTGAACCACTCGGCCGCCGACACCGAGTTGCGACTCGAGAGCACGTACAACGGCACGTGGGGTCGGCGCGGACCGGGTACGGTCGCCAACGTGTACTGGGTCGCCGTTCGAACGGATCCGGGCTCCAGCCCGCGCACCCTGGACACGACGGTCGCGACGGTGTCCGCGGTCGTGAAGTGGCTCAGCAGCAGGTTCGCGAACGCGGGTGAGCCGCCGTTGTTCCGGCGCACGTCGATGATGATGGCGTCGGTCGTCTCGAGGTAGCGAAGCGCCGCGACGAGAATCGCGTCCGCGTCCGGCGTCATCGCGAACCCGTTGAGCTCCAGGTAGCCGACGTTTCCCGGAAGCACATCGAGTCGGCCGAGCCCGAAGTGCCGCTGCCGCTCCGCCGTTGCCATCGCCTGGCTGAACGGCGAGAAGCCACCGCCCGGTCGATAGACGACACCGAGGTGCAGGTCGCCGTTCACGGCGCGAAGGTCAGCCGTGAGGCGAGCGGCAAACCGAGTCGGGTCGCCGATCGTGTCGTAGACCCCCGACGCGAGACGCGTCCGGAGTCCATTCGCGATCATGCGGCCGGTGTCAGTGTCGACGTACAAGCGCTCGAGCTGCACGGTGATGGAGTCGATCACTGCCCGGCGCACGGTCGCGTCGACCGACGCGGCGGTTCCCGAGGCCTGAGCGTGGGCAATGCGAGCGGTAACAACCAGTCCAGCAACGCAAACGCGACGAAGCACGGCTGAGAATGTGTGTAGGTTCGCGAGCGAGACGGTCAGCGTAAGCCACGGTCCTCGCCGTACGATCAGAAAGCCGTAAGAAATACCGTGGGACATCGTGCGACTTCCCAGGTCCAACGACGGATATCGTCGCTAACCTACCGGCCGACAAGACGTTAGGCGGTTGACGGCGCTTGTCCCCGGCATCTACTTTCGTGCCGGGCTCGCACGACCGCGGGCCCGAATATTCCGGCAGTCGCCCACAAACCCTGCTCGCAATGCGATACGTCCACATTGTCGCCACCGCCGCACTCGTCGCCGCCACCGTTGCTCCCCTCGAGGCAGAATCGCAGCTGCGGCCGGCTCCGAGCAGTCGAGGGACGAGCGAGGTCACGCTCAATTACCCCCAGGGCCAGACGCCCCCGGCCGGCGCGCAGCCGGTCACCATTCGCCTGGACTACGGCCAGCCGCACCTCCGCGGGCGCACTCTGCATACGGACAGCCTGGTTCCGTACGACAAGGTGTGGCGCACGGGTGCCAACAACGCGACGACGCTCACGACCGGCGTCGACCTGGTGATCGGCGGTGCAACCCTCCCCGCGGGAGCGTACGTGCTCTACACGCTCCCGAGCCGCGCGGGGTGGAAGCTCATCTTTCAGAAGAGCGAGGGCCAGACGGCCGAGCACGACCCGGTCAAGGACCTCGCGCGCGTGGATCTCCGCCACACGGAATTGAGCGTTCCCATGGAGAGCCTCACGATGTGGCTGATCCCGTCAACGGCGCCTGGCAAGGGAGCGGGTGAGCTGCGGTTCGCGTGGGGTCGCAACATGCTGAGCACGGACTGGTCGCTCAAGTAACGGGCGCGGGCGTACCGAAGACGATCACGACGCGAGCAGAACGCCTACGCCGCCGGCACCAAGAATCACGAGCGGCTCGGGCGCGCGCCGTGCCTTCAGCAGCACCAGGAGGGTGACGCCCGCGATAATGGCCGTGGGGAGATCTACGAGAGCCCTTCGGCCAAGCACGAACGTGGCACCGGCGATCGCACCCGCCGCGGCGGCGGTAACGCCATTCACGAACGCTCGCACGCGCGGGTCACCCTTGAGCCGCTCGTAGTGCGGCGCGAGCACCAGCGTGAGCACGTACACCGGCGCGAACACGCCCGCCGCCGCCGCCGTCGCGCCAAGCGTCCCCGCGACGAGAAACCCGATGAACGCCACGGTGATCACCACCGGCCCCGGAGTGATGAGCGCGACCGCCACCGCATCGAGAAACTGGCGCTCCGTGAGCCACCCGTACTGCTGAACCACACCGGCATGCAGGAACGGGACGATCGCAAGGCCGCTCCCGAACACGAAGAGTCCCGCCGTGGCGAAATAGACGAACAACGTCCCGAGCACGGCCGCGGGCATCGCGCCGTGAATCCCTGACAGCAGCCAGTCTGGCAGCGACGCCGCCTCCGCCGGAACGACCGCGAACACACCTCGCTGCCTAACGGCATGCGTTAGCTGTCGGCCCATCGCGACGAATCCGCTGGCCACGAAGACCCAGACGATCTCGGACTCGGTCACCGCCGTGACGGCGGCGCTCGCCGCGAACAACACCCACAACAGCCGATCGGTGCCGAGGGTCGTCTTCGCGAGCTTCAACGCGCTCCTCGCGATGATGGCGATCACCGCCGCACCGATTCCATAGAAGGCACCCTGCAGCCACGACATACCGCCGAACCGGACGTACCCGGCGGCGAGCCCGAGCACCATCAGGAACGACGGGAGCACGAACGCTGCGCCGACGAGTGACGCACCCCGGACCCCGGCGCACAGCCATCCGATGTAGATCGCGAGCTGGGCGGCCAGGGGTCCGGGCGCGAGTTGCGAGAACGCGAGCCCGTCACTGAACTCCTGGCGAGTGACCCACCGTCGGCGATCGACGCACTCACGCTCCATGTATCCCACGAGCGCGATTGGCCCGCCGAATCCGGCGGCGCCGAGCCAGCCGAAGTACCGCACGAGCTCGCGCGACGTCGGCCGCCTGACGTCGGTCACCCCTTCTCCGGTTGCGCGCGTGAAAAGAGCGTGTAGAGCTCATCGAACAGCTGGCCACCACGCTCGAGTCGCGCGGCATCGTCCGGATACGCGGCGACGATCCCCGACAGCACACGCTCGATCCCCGCTGCGTCCTCACGCTCGAACTTCTCATCCTTGAGGTCGATGTCGTGCACGACCTCGGCCAGCGCCTGCAGCGCAGGATCGGCGAGGGCAAACCGCTCGAGCAGTGTCTCGAACGTGCACCGATCGCCCTCGTGCGTGAACTCGGCCTCGAACATGTCGAAGCGAACCTCGTCCGGCGCCACTCGCACCGCATCGTTCACGAATCGGAAGGTCGCGGCGCGGTCGATGAACCGGCGGATCAACCACGCGCTCGCGATACGGTCGACGAACACGCCCGCGCGCGTTACCCACGTCCGCCCGCGATACGTCCCTCCGGCGTGTTCACGCGTGGACTCCTCGGGATTCTGGCCGGGCCGCAACCCGGCCTCCGCCGCGCGAAGGCCGTCCTCCGCCGCTCCGCGGCCCGGGGCGCCGAAGAAGTCGATCGCCGCCACCGTCGCGAATCGCTTGCGGAGCCGCGCCAACTCCTCATCGGGACGAGCGGCGCGACCTCGCGGCGTGTCACGGTCGGCACTGCCTAACGAGTTACGGAGCTCTCGAGCTGCCGTCGACAGCTCGGCGTAGTCGGCGTCGCGCGCGTCTCGGAACGACCGGCGAATCTGCTCGCTCGTCAGGCCATCCACGAACTCCGCACGGCAGATCGACGCGTCACCGCCGGCAGCCAGGATCTCGGTGCGGATCCACTGAAAATCCTCGTACGTCTGATCGTTGTCGGGCAGGACGTACACCGAATTCTTCACCGGCACCGCCCCCACCCGCTGCAGGCGACGACCGACCTTCACCCGAAGGTAGTCCGGCTTCGGTGGGATCTGATGGATGAGCAACAGCCAGCGGCTGTCGGTCGTCGTCATGACGCGACCGTAGTCAACGACCGCGACGGTGTTACGCTCTCCGCGAGATCGACGTCCAGGCCGACGCCCGCCGCGCGAGCACGCTCGTGCACGAGCCTGGCCGCGGCCACGTCCTGCAGCGCCGTGCCCGTGCTGTCGAACACGACGATCTCGTCCGGCGACCTCCGCCCGACCACACGACCGGTGACGACATCCGCCAGCTCGCCGCGAACGTCCTCGCGCCGCATGACGCCGCCATCGATCGCGTGGTGGAGATCGCCGCTCGTCGCGCACTGGTCGATCGAGTCTGCGATCACGACGCTCGTGCCTAACAGCTCCGGCTCGATTTCCTGCTTTTGGGGGTTGTCCGCACCAACCGCCGCCACGAATGCGCCCGGCCTGACGTGCGCTCGTCCCAGGAACCAGTGAAGAGCGGTCGTGCAGGTCACCCAGATGTCCGACGCAGCGGTTTCCTCATCGAGCGCGCGAACGGGGATGACGTCGCACGACAGCTCACCCGATAGCGCGCGCGCGAACGACGCGGCGCGTTCCGGAATCGCGTCGAACGCCATGACGCGACGCAACGAGCGCACGGAGTCGAGCGCGCGGGTCTGATTCGCCGCCTGCTCGCCGCAACCACAGATGGTCATGACGCCGGCATCCGGCCTGGCGAGATGCTTCGCCGCGACGGCCGTCGCGGCCGCGGTCCGGATGCTGGTGATCTCCATCGTGTCGATGAGCGCGAGCAACCTGCCGTCCTCCGCGTCGAAGAGACTGAGGACGCCCTGGATGGTTGGCAGGCCACGCATCGCGGGATTTCCGGGGAAGTTCGCGTTCACCTTCGCCGCGAACATCGCACGGCCGGCGCCCGCCACCCGCGAGGTCAGACCGGCGGCCTTCACGTGAAAGGTCCCACCGAGTACCCGAGCGCCGAGTACCTGCGGCGGAATCGATCCGCCCGCGACGTGTTGGCGGAACGCGTCCTCGACAGCTTCGATGCAAGTCCGAAGGTCGAGGAGCTGACGCACTTCGGATCGGCCGAGAACCAGAGTCATGGGCAAGGCTCGGTTGGCGTGGAACCTCGGCCGAGGTTAATATCACAACTGAATCATCGCAAGATTCGAGTGTATCTATGACTAAGGTCGCTCCGATCAACGTCCTGTTCGTGTGCCTCCACGGCTCGGCAAAGAGCGTGGTCGCCGCAGCGTACTGCCGCCGACTCGCCGCCGAGCGTGGCGTTCGAGTTTCGGTTGCCTCGGCTGGGGTAGAACCGGATGCTGAAATTTCGCCCGCGACGGTGGCCGGTCTTGCCGCCGATGGACTCGATTTGCCGATATCGCGCCCGCAGCGGCTCACTGGCGCCTTGTTGGCTTCGTCGTGGCCTGTTGTGAGCCTCGGTTGCGACCTCCAACCGTTCGGCCTGGAAGGCGCCACCATCGACTGGGGCGACGTCCCCGCAGTCAGCGATGACTACGCCGCTGCCCGCGATGTGATCGTCTCGAGAGTCGCGGGGCTGCTGGAAGAGCTGGCCTCGTTCGAGTCATCCTGAGCGCAGCGAAGGATCTTCGGTGTCCCGGCAGAGCGATGTCATCCTGAGCGCAGCGAAGGATCTTCGGTGTCCCGGCAGAGCGATGTCATCCTGAGCGCAGCGAAGGATCTCGGTCTCCCGGCAGAGGGCCCTCGCTCGGGACGACGAGGATCCTTCGCCTGACGGCTCAGGAATGACAAAGGGCCTGACGGCTCGGGATGACAAAGCTCAGGATGACACCTCCTCCCTAATGCGGCGCCCAACGCGGCTCGCCGCTGAAGAGCCCGTCGACCACGCCGATCTGGTAGGCCAGGAATAGCCCGAAGGCGAGGCTCACGACGCCCGACACGAGGCGAAGTCCCTGGTTCGCCGGACGGAACCGGTGCTGGGTCAGCGTGAACGGGACGCTGATCGCCATCGTGATCAGCATCATTCCGGCGATCGTGCCGACCCCGAAGAGCGCGAGATACAGCAGCGAGAGCGCCGAGCTCTGGATGGTCGCGAGCACGAGGAGCGCGACGGCCGCCGACCCCGCGAGCCCGTGCACCACGCCGATGATCAGCGGCCGAATGAGCTTGTACGGCGCCAGGCCGCCAAGGCGCCGGTCGAGCCATCCCAGCGGTACCCCGTCCGATCCGTGCGTGTGTGACCCCGAATCGCGCCCGGCATTCCGCGCGGTCCGCAGCACCGCTGCCACGTTCGCGATTCCCAGCCCGATGAGCAGCACACCCACCGCCAGCTCCATCGACAGCCCCACCCTCGGCGGAATGACCCAGCGGAAACCGATGATCGCTCCGCCGACGAGCACGATCGTGAGTGTGTGCCCGATGCCCCACACTGCACCCACCAGCGCCGCCCCGACGGTGCTCCGGTTCCGCGCGACGATGGTGGAGACGGCGATCACGTGATCCGGATCGGTCGCGTGCCGCATCCCGAGGAAGAAGCCTAACGCGAGGACGGCGAGAAGCGTGCTCACGGGATCGGTCAGCTCCGGTCGTAGAACGCCGGCGGCTCTACCCCGAGTGCGCGGAGGTACGCGTACCCCTGGCCGCGGTGATGAATCTCGTTGTCGATCGCGTACATGAGGTGCCACACGCCCGGGCCCTTCCACTGCCCGAACGCCGTGTCCACCTCCTGAAAGCGATGCGGCGGGATCGTCGGCACGAGAGAATCGAGCTCCGCGGTCGCCTCATCCCACAGCTTCAGCAGATCGGCTTTCGTCTTCGGCTCGGGAAAGTCCCCACCACCCCACGAGCCCGTTGCGACGCCTCGCGCGATCGGCACGGCCATGCGCAGGAACTCCATCGCGAGCGACGCAAACGGGCGCATGCCGCCGACGGAGAACTCGAACAACTCGCGCTCGGGAAAGGCCTCGATGACGCGACGCGTCAGCCGACGGTGTCCCTGCCAATGTTCGTGGAGCGCCTGCGGCGTGATGACCGTAGTCGCCGTGGCATCCTGCGTCGTGGGAGCGGTGGCCATACGAGTTCTCCAGGCGGAAGACTGCGAGCTAAGCTAACCTCCCGGCCTGATCATTCCGAGCGCGAAGCTCGAGGAATCGCCGCTGCCCCGATCTAGGGTGCGGTCGCTATCACGAGCGCGGACCGGAAAGCGATCAGGTCTTCGAAGTCCGAAAGCACCACCGATGCACCCGCCGCGCGGAGCCTGGCCTCGCGCTCGCCGGTCGCGATCCCGATGAACGGCAGCTCGAGGTTGGCAGCGGTGCGCACGTCCCACACGCCGTCACCGATGCTCACGACGCGGTCGTACGAGTGACCGCGGATCGCGGCCGCGCGGTCTCGGGCGAGCTGCACGATCTCTTCGCGCGTCACCGCATCGTTCGCGCAGGCCAGCACCATGTCGGGCACATCGAGCCCGCTCGCCCTCAACTTGAGGCGAGCAGAGGGTCGCCAGCCGCCCGTCGCGAGCGCGATGTCCCAGCCGTCCGATCGCATCATCGCGAACGCGTCACGCGCTCCGGCGATCGGCGCAAAACGGTCGGGAGTGCGCGCGAGCTCGCGCTCGAGCGTCTCGACGAAGCGGTGTACGAGCCGCTCGATCTCGGCATCGTCAGGCGCCCGCCCTCGGTGTCGCTCGACGAGCCAGCGCGC
>Ga0075430_100002288_pt1 | contig 15872 bp, 11 predicted proteins | sample RhiMetdeltSRZDD4_FD_75294 | JGI IMG/M metagenome (GOLD analysis project Ga0075430, IMG submission 75294) | Populus rhizosphere microbial communities from Tennessee, USA - Rhizosphere MetaG P. deltoides SRZDD4 | ecosystem: Host-associated > Plants > Roots > Rhizosphere > Soil | place: USA... | reverse complement strand
CTCGGGGCTGTTCTGCAGCAGCGTTGCCGTGTCCGTCACCGCCTTGCGCAGGTCGAGCCTCGCGGCAGACTGACGCTGCGGCCGCGCATAGGCCAGGAAGCTCTTGATCGTCTCGTTCAGCCGCTCGGACTCGCGCATCACGATATCCATCAGCTGTGCCTGTTCGCCGGTCAGCGGCAGTTCCTGGCGCAGGATCTGAATCGAACCGGACATCGACGCCAGCGGGTTTCGAATCTCGTGTGCGATCCCTGCTGCCATCTCACCCACTGCCGCCAGGCGCTGCTGGATTCGTGCCTCGCGCTCGTGCTTCCGCGCGTCGGTGACGTCCTGGAACGTGATCACGAACCCGCTCTCGCCGCGCGGCGTGATGAGAATGGCGGTGCTGATGCCGAGCTCGATCTGCCGGCCGTCCGCCTGCCGGTAGTCGTACTCGACGCGAGGTAACGGCGGCCGCTGCTCCCTCGGCCCGAACAAGGCCGAACACTCGGGCGGCAGCTGGAGAATTTCGAATGCGCCGCGTCCGACGGCGTAGCGGGCCGGAATCCCCGTGATCGTCTCCGCGGCGCGGTTGAACGTCAGCACGCGGCCGGCGAGGTCGGTGGTCAGCAGCCCGCTCGCCAGACTGTTGATCGCGTACTCGCTGAACGCCTGAAGGTCGGCAATCTGGTTGGATGCCTCTTCCAGCTCCTGGCCGGCTCGGCGCAGGCCTTCGGCCAGATATCCGCTCAACGAGGCGACGGCGATGAAGCCGAAAACGTTCAGGCCGACGGTATAGAGCGCGACCCGTTCCGGCGGCAGGATCTCGGCGCCGGTCACGACCGACATCGGCGGCGGCCCCGAATATTGAGCCCATACCAGCCCGCTGTAAATCACCGAGCTGAGGACCCCGATCATCAACCCGCCGCGCAGCGACTGGATGGTGCTCGCCGCGATGATCGGCAGCATGTAGAGCGTCGAGAACGAGCTCGCGACACCCCCGGTCATGTGCACGACCGCCGACACGATGAGCACGTCGAGGCCGAGCTGAACGTCGACGATCCAGCGGTGCTGCTCCGCCTGCCTCAGCAGCAGCGAATACACCGCCGTGAGCGTATAGGTCAGGCCGATCAGGAAAAAGAACGGATCGACAGGCAGCGCGCCCGGCGAGTGAATCTGGATCACAATCGCCGAGCCGAGCAGGACCGTCACGGCTGCCACGCGGCAGCCAATCAGCCAGAGAAGTCTTCGACGAAGCTCGACCGCCACGTCACCCCGTCAACTTGTTGATCAGGTCGAAGATCGGCATGTACATCGCGATGACGATGCCGCCAACGACGACGCCGAGGAACGCGATCATGATCGGCTCGAGCAGCGTCAGCATGCCGGCCACCGCGGCGTCCACTTCCTCTTCGTAGAAGTCGGCAATCTTGGACAGCATTGCGTCGAGCGCGCCGGTCGTTTCGCCGACGTTGATCATTTGGACGACCATCGACGGGAAGACGTTGGTTTCTCTGAGCGGCCCCGAGATGGTCTCGCCGCGCTCGATTCCGGCACGGGTCAAGAGAATGGCGTCCTCGATAATCGCGTTGCCGGACGTCCGCGCCGTGATGTCCAGGCCGTCCAGGATGGGAACGCCCGACGCCAGCAGGGTGGAAAGCGTGCGGCAGAATCGCGCGACAGAGACCTTGCGGATGATGTTGCCGAGGACGGGTGTCTTGAGCATCACCTTGTCAATCAGACGCCGCCCGGCTTCGGTGTCGTAGTAGCGCTTCACCATCCAACCCGCCAGCCCCACGCCGATCAGCATCAGCCAGCCCCAGGCGACGACGATGTCGCTGGCGGCCATGACGACCCGGGTGGGCAGCGGCAGCTGGGCCCCCAGGCCGGCGAACAGGGATGCGAAGGTCGGGATGACCTTCCAGAGGATGGCGCCGACGACCAGGGTCGCGATCACGATAACGGCGACCGGGTAAATCATCGCCGACTTCACTTCACCCTTCAGTTTGACGTTCTTCTCGATGTAGGTCGCCAGCCGCTTGAGAATCGTGTCGAGGATGCCGCCCGCCTCGCCAGCCGCGATCATGTTCGAGTAGAGCGCATCGAACGCTTTCGGGTGGCGCTTCATGCTGTCGGCGAGCGCGGCGCCCGCCTCGACGTCCTCGCGGACCTTGAGGATCACTGCCGAGAAGTTCTTGTTCGGCTCCTGCTTGCCGAGGATGTCCAGACACTGGACCAGCGGCAGGCCGGCGTCGATCATGACCGAGAACTGCCGGGTGAAGATGGCGAGGTTCTTGGAAGGGACGGACTTGCTCTTTGGCGCCTTGGGCTTTGCTTCCGCCTTGGCTTTCGTCGGATCGATCTTGGTGACGACGATCTGCTCGCGCCGGAGCACGGCCATCGCCCCGTCCATCGTATCGGCGACACGCTCGCCGGTGATCGACTGCCCCGTCCGTGTCCGCCCTGAGAAGGCAAAAGTAGGCATAAGGTCTCTCTAGTCTTGCAGGGCGCCGCGTCAGCGGCGCGGCTGCCCTCCGACCCGATTCATTCCCGCCCCCGCGACGACACCCGTGCCGCGGTCGATCATCTGCTGGAGCTCGTCCTTGATCGACGATGCGCCAAGCGCGGTGTCAAGCGTGATCAATCGCCGCTGGTACAGCGTCGCCAGGCTCTGGTTCATCGTCTGCATCCCCAGCTTCTCCTGCCCCGCCTGCATCGTCGAATAGATCTGGTGGACCTTGTCGTCGCGAATCAGATTACGGATGGCAGCCGTGGGGATCATGATTTCGAGGCTGACCACCCGTCCCTGTCCGTCGGCTTTCGGCAACAGCGTCTGGCAGACGATGCCTTCGAGCACCAGCGACAGCTGCGTCCGGATCTGCCCCTGCTGGTGCGACGGGAAGACGTCGATGATGCGGTTGATCGTCTGCGCTGCCGAGTTGGTGTGCAGCGTCGCGAACGTGAGGTGGCCCGTTTCGGCGATGCGCAGCGCGTTTTCGATCGTCTCCAGATCGCGCAGCTCGCCGATGAGGACGATGTCCGGATCCTCGCGCAATGCGGAACGCAGTGCCGAGGCAAAGCCGTGCGTGTCGGCGTGCACCTCGCGCTGGTTGACGATGCACCCCTTGTGCGGGTGGATGTACTCGATCGGATCCTCGATCGTCAGAATGTGCTCGCGGCGCTCCGTGTTGATCTTGTCGATCATCGCCGCCAGCGTCGTCGACTTGCCGCTACCCGTCGGCCCGGTAATCAACACGAGCCCTCGTGGCCGATCGGCAAGCGAGCCGATGACCTCGGGTAGACCGAGCTCGTGGAAGCCCTTGATGTTCTCGGGGATGACGCGGTAGACGGCGGCGACGGCGCCGCGCTGGTTGAAGACGTTGCAGCGGAAGCGCGCGATGCCGCGGATGCCGAACGAGAAGTCGAGCTCGAGCGTCTCCTCGAACCGCTTCTTCTGGGCATCGGTGAGCACGCTGTAGGCCAGCGTCTTCGTTTCAGCCGGACCGAGCTGCGGCAGATCGAGCACCTGCAGCTTCCCGTGCAGCCTGATTTGCGGCGGCGTCTGCGTCGTGATGTGCAGGTCGGAGCCGCCGAATTCGACGAGCGTTTTGAGCAGTTCGGGTAGGGTTGCCATACGTTATCTGACCGTCTCTCGCGCGACCTCTTCGATCGTGGTGACACCTTCGACGACTTTGTGCAGACCGCTGCGGCGGAGGGTGATCATCCCTTCCTCGACCGCCTTGCGCTTCAGCTCGAGGCCGGAAGCACCCACCAGGATCAGCTCGCGCAGCTCATCGCTGATTTCCATGACCTCGTAGAGACCGACGCGCCCCTTGTAGCCCGTGTTGTTGCACTTCTCGCATCCCGATCCGCGTTTCGGCATGACCTTCTGCGCCTCGTCCTGGCTGAAACCGGCGTCGAGCAGCGCCTGCGGCGGCGTCGGATGATCGACCTTGCAGAGGCTGCAGATTCGGCGCACCAGCCGCTGCGCGCAAATCAGGTTGACGGAGCTGGCAACGAGGAACGGCTCGATGCCCATGTTCATCAACCGGTTGATCGTGCTCGGCGCATCGTTGGTGTGCAGCGTCGAGAGCACGAGGTGGCCAGTCAGCGCGGCCTTGACCGCGATTTCGGCGGTCTCGAAGTCTCGAATCTCACCGACGAGGATGATGTTGGGATCCTGGCGCAGGAACGATCGCAGCGCAGCGGCGAAGTTCAACCCGATGTTCTCGCGGACTTGCACCTGATTGACGCCAACCAGGTTGAACTCGACCGGATCCTCGGCCGTCATGATGTTGGTTTCGGCCGTGTTGATTTTCGCGATCGACGAATAGAGAGTGTTGGTCTTGCCGCTGCCCGTCGGACCGGTGACCAGCACCATCCCCCACGGCTTGGCGATGGCCGTCTCGAGTTTTCCCAGCGACGCCGATTCGAAGCCGAGCTTCGTCATGTCGAGCATCAGCTTGTCCTTGTCGAGGAGACGAAGGACGATCTTTTCGCCGAAGAGCGTAGGCAGGCACGAGACGCGGAAGTCGATTTCCTTGGTCGCGCCCTCCACGGCAAAACGAATCTTGATGCGGCCGTCCTGGGGCAGGCGCTTCTCCGCGATGTCCAGCTTCGCCATGATCTTGATGCGCGAGGTGATCGCATCGCGGAACTTCATCGGCGGCGCCATGACGTTGTAGAGAATGCCGTCGATGCGGAACCTGACGCGGAACTCCTTCTCGTAGGGCTCGATGTGAATGTCGCTCGCGCCCTTCTGAATCGCCGACATCATCATCAGGTTGACGAGCCTGATGACCGGCGCTTCCCCGCCCTGCCGTTCGAGGGAGGCAACGTCGATCTGCTCCAGCTCCTCGAGCACCTCGACGTCGTCTTCGACGATTGCCGCGGTTTCTTCGAGCGCCTTGGTGACCAGCTCCAGCGTTGCCGCGCTGGTCAGGTTCGCTTCGTTCTGCGAAGGAAGTGGCTTCCGCTCCTTCTTGACGGGCGCGACAACGGCCGGACGCGCGGGGGTCGGCGCCGGGTAATACCGCTGGATGGCGTCCGCGACGGCCGTTTCGGACGCGACGACAGGCTCGACGTTGTAGCCCGTCATGAACTTGATGTCGTCCATCGCGAACACGTTCGTCGGATCCGTGATGGCGATGGTGAGCGTGGCGCCCGATCGGCTGAGCGGAACGATCTGATACTTCTGCGCCGTTTCCGAAGGAATGAGCTTGATGGTCGCCGCGTCGATCTCGAACTGCGCGAGGTTGATGGAGGGAACGCCGTATTGCTTGCTGAGAAGGGCGGTGATCTCGTCATCGGTGACGAAACCGAGCTTGACCAGGTTCAAGCCCAGTTTGCCGCCGTTGGTTTTCTGATAGTTCAGCGCCTCCTGCAACTGTGCAGGCGTGAGGCGCTTCTCTTTGAGCAGCAGCTCGCCGATCCGGACGGCCATCGTTGTCTCTTGACGCGTTTGTGCGCGGTGCACGACAGCCAACACACGTTCCACTCGAACGCACGTCGACCCGCGTGTCCGACGGCGCGGGACGCCTTGCTGCTTGGGGAGGGAGATAGTTTGGAGAAGCTGACAAATTTTGTCAAGGGCTGAGCTGGCAGAAACGGGCCCTCAAGGCAGCGGCAAATGGATAGTTTGCAGATGTGTATAGATCCAGGCCGTGGTCCGTGGTCCGTGGTCCGTGGTTCGTGGTTCGTCGCTCGTCGCTCGTCGCTCGTAGAGCCTCGCAACGAGAAGTCTTAAGAGCAACGGGCAACGAGCTACGAACTACGGGCTCGATCAGAAGACGACTCGCGCCCCAACCCCCCACCCTCGGTCGCCGGACTCTGAGCCAAGTGTGGCCTGGCCGTCGACGATCATCGATCCGAAGACGGCATAGCTGCCCCCGACGCTGACGACGGGCCGCGCGCCGGCTGGCTCGTCGCCGAGGGTGTTTACACGGAAACCCGAGCGGAGGTAGAGGCGCTGGAGGAGCCGTGCTTCGGCCCCGACGGCGATGTTGCGCTCCTCACCGACGGTGCCCGGCACGCGATCGAGATCGAAGTCCGCCGCGACGAGCACCCCTTCCGCCAACGTCAGCGCGACGCCGGCCCGGAAAAGTCGCTTCAACTCGATCGGGCCGCCCGGCCCCTCGAAGTCGTTTTCGACGACGTTGCGCACCGTGAGTCCGGCGCGAAGGTGGCCGGTCGTGGCGATCACGCCGATGTCAGCGTCGAACTTGTTCGAAGCGGATCCCACCAGGTCGCTGGCCTCATCGAGCAGGTCGTCCCGATCGGCGGCGGGAGCGAGACCGGTCGCCGCGATCCCGCGTACGAGCTTGAGGGTTGCGCCGACGGCGATGTGGTCGGTGATCGACTGCACGAGCGTCGCGCCGGTGTGGTGGGTGATGAGCGTTTGCAGCCTGACGGTGTCATCGTCGTCGGGCACCTCGGTGAGGGTGGTCATCCGCAGGCGGTAATAGGAAAGGCCGAGAGCCGGAAGCCCGAAGGCGACGGTCGACCCCGAACGCGAGCCGGCACGCTCCGGGTCATCCGGTTCCGCCTTGGCCGTGCTGTAGTCGAGCAGCAGGCTGAAATAAGCACCCATGGCGAGCCCGGCCGGGTTCCAATACGTCGCCGAGGCGTCGTCGGCAACGGCCACGAATGCGCCCCCCATTCCCTGGGCCCGGGTCCCAAGGACTTCAAAACCCTGCGCCGCCACCGGACGCGAAATTGCCAAAAACGCCACGACCAGAACCCCGCCGAACGCGCTCCGTCTCATGGAGAGTGAGCTTAGCGTACAGGCTGGCTCCGCCCCGTCCTCGATCCGTCCCGGCATCCATCCCTAAACCATAGGCAGAGCAGGGACTTCCCCGGCTCCAGAAACGAAACTTCCGCAACCGATCCGTCGTATTATTCCGGTACAATTGGCCAAGATCACATGGGCGCAACCGCGCTCGCCGCAGGCCAGCTTACTCCACGATCTCTATGACTGAGACCTCCACACCGTCCGGGGCGACCTCTGTGCCAGCGCAGGGGCTCTTGTCGCGATTCATCGGCATCATCACGTCGCCGAAGGCGACGTTCCAGGCCGTCGTGGCCCACCCGAAGTGGCTTTGGATGTTCCTGCTGACGACGCTCATCGTCGCCTGCTGCACGTCGTTCCCCATGTTCACAGAATGGGGGCGGCAGGCTGCGCTCGATCAGCAGGTGCACCAGATGGAGTCATTCGGCATGAAGGTCGACGAGGCGCAGTACGCCCGCATGGAGCAAGGGATGTCGTTCGCGGCATACACGACATTCTTCGGCGTCATGATTGTCTCGCCGATCTTCGCCCTGATCATCAGCGGAATCCTGTTCGTCGTGTTCAACGCCATCATGGGCGGCTCGTCCACGTTCAAGCAGCTGTTCGCCGTGGTCGTTCACGCGGGCGTCATATCTGCGCTGGCGCAGCTGTTCACGGCGCCGCTGAACTACATGGCAGGGAGCATGTCCGGCAAGACGAATCTAGCCGTGCTATTGCCCATGCTGGATGAAAACTCATTTGCGGGATCCCTGCTGGGCACCATCGACCTGTTCATGGTGTGGTACGTCATCGTGCTGGCAATCGGCCTGGGCGTGCTCTACAAGCGGCGGACGCAGCCGATCGCGCTCGCACTGTTTGCGTTCTATGCCGTCATCGCGGTGTGCATCGCCCTGGTCAAGAGCAGTTTCGGAGGGAGCAATTGAGTCGGAAGAAGAAAATCCTCATCGGCGTTGGCGTCCTCATCGCTCTTGGCGCCATCGCGTTCGCGAACCTCAGGTTCAAGCGAACCGAGGGTGTCACCGTCAACACCGAAACGGTCAAGAAGCAGAACCTCGAGGCGCTGGTCTCGGCATCGGGCAAGATTCAGCCGACCCGATCGGTCAACATCAGCGCGGATACCCAGGGCCGCGTCACCAACCTGGCGGTCAACGAGGGCGATCGTGTGAAGCGCGATCAGTTCCTGCTCCAGATCGATCCGCGCAACCTGCGAACCGCGGTGCAGCGGACCGAAGCCTCCCTGGCGGCCGCGAAGTCGCAGATGGAACAACTGCGCCTCTCGCTCGAGAGCGCGCGGGTCGCAGTCAAGCAGGCTGAAGAAAACCTGAAGCGCCAGCAGGAACTCTCGAAGGGCGGCCTGACGACGCGTGAATTGCTCGAGCGCACGGAACACGAGCTGAAAATCCGTCAGGCGGACCTCCGTTCCCAGGAACAGCAGGTCAAGACGCAGGAGCTGCGGATGCAACAGGAGAGCGCGACGGCGGAAAGCGCGCGCTTCGACCTGAGCAAGGTCCGCATCGAATCGCCCATCGACGGCATCGTCACCCGGCGCAACATCGAGGAGGGCGAAACCGTCGTCGTCGGCACGATGAACAACGCCGGCACGGTGTTGCTCACCATCGCCGACATGTCCGTGATTCAGGCTGAAGTCGACGTGGACGAGACCGATATTCCGACCATTCAGATCGGCCAGCGGGCGAAGATCACGATCGATGCGTTGCCGGGGAGACCATTCACCGGCAAGGTTACCGAGATCGGCAACAGCCCGATTCAGGCAGCCGGCCAGTCAGCGGCACAGAGCACGCAGGCCACGAACTTCAAAGTTGTCGTCACGCTGGATTCAGAGATCCCGGAGGTGCGGCCCGGCTTCACGTGCACCGCGGAAATTACGACCGCCGTCCGCGACAACGTCGTCGCCGTGCCGATCCAGGCGCTCGCCGTGCGCGAGCTCATCTTCGACGAGAAAGGGCAGATCGTCCGTCCAAAGAAGGAGGACCGCCCGCGGCGCCCTGGGATCCCGAGTGCGTCTGCCGAGGAACTGCCGAAAGGACAGCAGCGCAAGGAAGAGGAAGGCGTTTTCATCGCTCGCGACACGGCCGTGGAGTTCGTTCCGGTAAAGACCGGGATCGCCGGTGACAAGTACTTCGAAGTGCTCTCCGGGCTGAAGGAGGGAGACAAAGTCGTTGTCGGACCCTTCAACTCCGTCCGTAATCTCGCCGACGGCGACGCAATCAAGGTCGCGGCGGCCACACCGGCGCGGCGGCCATGAACCAGTTCCTCGACGCGATCGGCGTAGCGCTGTCGTCCGTCTGGACGAACAAGCTGCGCTCTTTCATGATGGTGCTCGGCAACGTTGTCGCAGTCACCTCGATCATCGCGGTGGTGTCGCTGATCCGCGGCATGGACTCTTATGTGTCCAACGCGATCGTCGGTGAAGTGGGTGCAGGCACGTTCCAGGTCGAACGGGTAGGCTTCGTCACGAACGAAGAGGAAGAGCAGCGGGCCCGGCGGCGCAATCCCATCATCACGCTCGCCGACATGCGGGCCATCAGCGAATTCTCGGAAAACGTCTCCGCCGTCATGGCGGAGATGGGATCCGGCGCCAACATCTCCTTCGGAGAGACGACGCTGGAAGGCACGCGGATTCGAGGCGTCTCGGCGGACTATGCGGAATTCAGCGGCTTCACGGCAGCGATCGGTCGCATTCCGAGCCGCTTCGAGGTCGAACGCAGCCGGCCCGTCGTCCTGCTCGGCTGGGACACGGCCGAGAACCTGTTCAAGGGACGCAATCCGATCGATCAGGTCGTCATGATTCGCGGCATGCACTTCAGGGTCGTCGGCGTCGGCGAGAAGAAGGGATCGGTGTTCGGCAACTCGCAGGACGAGTTCGCGATTATTCCACTCGGCGCGTTTTACAAGCTGTTCGGGGCGCGGTGGTCGCTCTCCCTCTCGGTCAAGCCGACGGATCCATCTGTGATGTCCACGGCCATGGAGGATACGCGAGTGGCGCTCCGGATCCGCCGCCATCTGGGACCGAAGGAAGACGACAACTTCGGCATGCTCAATTCACAAACGCTGATCGATTTCTGGCGCAACTTCTCCCAGGGAATCTTTGCGGTCCTGCTGGGCATCGTCTCCCTGTCGCTCGTCGTCGGCGGCATCGTCATCATGAACATCATGCTGATGGTCGTCAGCGAGCGAACGCGCGAGATTGGACTGCGTAAGGCGCTCGGCGCACGGCGCCGCGACATCATGTGGCAGATCCTGACGGAGTCGACGACCTTGTCGCTGATCGGCGGGATCATCGGCACCGGGCTCGGTTTCGCCCTGGCCTTCGGCGTTCAGGCATTTACGCCGCTGCCGGCCGCGATTGAGGTGTGGTCGGTGGCGCTCGGCCTGGTCATGACATCCACTGTAGGCCTCTTCTTCGGGCTTTACCCGGCGATGCGCGCCGCGAGCCTGGACCCGATCGAGGCGTTGAGGCGCGAATGAGAGCCGAGGCCGCCGACACAACGCCGCGGCGCAGCGGCTCGCTTCGGGCGGGGCTCTTCGCCGAGATCCTGACCATGGCGTTCGATACGTTGCGCGCCAATAAGCTGCGCTCCGCGCTGACGATTCTCGGCGTGGTGATCGGCGTGACGTCGATCGTCGCGATGACCTCTCTCATCCGCGGTTTCGGGGATCAGATGTACCAACTGATCCGGCAGATGGGCTCCGACACGGTTTACCTGCAGAAGTTCGGCATGGGCAGCTTTGCCAGCGGACGCAGTTTTCTCGACCTGGTGAAGCGCCCCAACCTGTCCGAGGAGGACGCCAAAGCGATCGTGAAGGGGGCCCCCTCGGTGGCCATGGTGGGGCTGCAGCTTGGTGGTGGCCCGGGATCCCAACTCCAGCGCATGACCTATGGCAATCAGTCCACCAAGCAAATGATGGTCATGGGCGCCAGCGCGAACTTCGCCGAAACGAACTATATCGCCCTGGAGAACGGCCGGTTCTTCAGCGACTACGAGGCCTCGCATCGTCGGGCCGTCGTCGTGCTCGGCTATGCGCCGGCCTCGACGTTGTTTCCCAATCTCGATCCGATCGGCAAGCGCGTCCGGATCGGCTCGACGGAGTTCACCGTCGTCGGCACCCTGGGCAAGCGGCCGAGCCCGCTCGGCAATCCCGACGAGTTCGCGGTCATTCCCCTGACGACTTACGAGAAGCTTTTCCGGTCGCCGGTCATTCGCGGCGTCCTGACACGATTCCTGACGATCACGGTCGTCCCCCGAGCGGGCGTCGGGAGCGACCAGGTCATTCGGGAGATCGAGGATGTGATGCGCAGCCGCCATCGCCTGCGGCTCGACGAAGAAAACGACTTCGACATGTTGACGTCCGACGCGGTGATGAAGATCGTCGATCAGCTCACCCAGGCCGTCGCACTGGCGCTCGTCGTGATCTCGTCCATCGCACTGCTCGTCGGTGGCATCGGCGTCATGGCGATCATGACCATTTCCGTGACTGAGCGTACGCGCGAGATCGGCATCCGGAAGGCGATTGGCGCGCGCCGCCGTGAAATCCTGGTCCAGTTTCTCCTCGAGGCGGTCTTCTTGACGTCGGTGGGCGGGCTGCTCGGCATCCTGTTCGGCAGCGGCATCGGCCTCGTCGTCAACAAGCTCGCCAACTTCCCCGTGTCGCTGCCGTTGTGGTCCTTCGCCCTGGGCTTCACGTTCTCGGCGACGGTCGGTATTTTCTTCGGCATGTACCCCGCGGTCCGCGCCTCCCGGCTGGACCCGATTGAGGCCCTCCGCTACGAATGAAATCGTCACGCTTGTAACGCCCTCCGCTCTGAAATACGATCGGCCGAAATGCGGTTTTTGCATGATTCTGCCTAGGTGGAGGGTCACCGGCTATGAAGGTTTATGACGCTCAAACATTGAGAAATGTGGCGCTCGTCGGTCATTCGGGCGCCGGCAAGACGCAGCTCCTTTCGGCGCTGCTCTTCGACGCCGGCGCTGTCAACCGTCTTGGTCGCGTCGACGACGGCTCGAGCGTGACCGACTACGACGAAGAAGAAATCGCCCGCAAGCACACCCTCTCATCCAGCCTCGCTTACGCCGAGTGGAACAAGAACAAAATCAATTTCATCGACACGCCGGGAATGGCCAACTTCCTGAGCGAAGCGCGCGCCACGCTCCGCGTGGTGGACTCCGCGCTGGTCGTCGTCGACGCCGTGGCCGGCGTTCAGGTGTCGACCGAAAAGGTATGGGCTATCGCTGACGAGCTCGAAGTGCCCCGGCTCGTGGTGCTCAACCGCGTGGATCGCGAGCGTGCCAGCCTCGAGCGCTCGCTCGATTCGCTGCGCACCGTGTTTGGTCGCGCCGTGGTGCCGATTCAGCTGCCCATCGGCGAGGAGAAGTCGTTCCGCGGTGTCGTGGATCTCGTGGGCATGAAGGCCTACACGTTCGCCACCGACGGCAGCGGCAAGCCAACCGAAGGGCCGATTCCGGCCGAGCTCGAGGGCGCCGCAAAGAGCGCCCGTGACGCGCTCATAGAGATGATCGCCGAAGCTGACGACTCGCTGATGGAGAAGTTCTTCGAGGCAGGCACGCTCACGCAGGAAGAACTGGTCGGCGGCCTGAAGCGCGGCTTCAGCGCATCGCGCATCTTCCCCGTCGTCTGCACGTCAGGCATTACGAACATCGGTATCCAGACGTTGCTCGACGCCATCGTCACCTACGTGCCTTCCCCGGCCGAGCGGCCGTTCAAGGTCGACGACGCGACCGTCGCGAGCACGGACAATGGCGCGAGTGCGGCGTTCGTGTGGAAGACTGTGGCCGACCCGTTTGCGGGCCGGATCACGCTCTTCCGCGTGGTCTCGGGAACGATCAAGGCCGACTCGACGCTGCACAACGTGACCAGGGACGTCAGCGAGCGCCTCGGCCACGTCGTCCTGCTCCAGGGCAAGACGCAGAGCAACGTCCCCGAGATCAAGGCGGGAGACGTCGGCGCGGTCGCCAAGCTGAAGGAAACGCAGACGAGCGACCTGCTGGCAGACAAGAGCGTCAAGTTCAAGATCTCGCCGATCAAGTTCCCCGAACCGGTCATTTCGTACGCGATCGAGCCGAAGAGCCGGGCCGACGAGGAAAAGATCAGCACGTCACTGCACCGGTTGCAGGAGGAGGATCCGAGCATCAGCTACAACCGCGATGCGCAGACCAAGGAACTGCTGCTCGCCGGTCAGGGACAGTCACACATCGAGGTCACCGTCGCGAAGCTGAAGCGGCGCTTCGGCGTCGAGGTGAACCTGAAACTGCCACGCATTCCCTACCGCGAGACGATCACCGCGGTAACCGAAGCGCACGGGCGTCACAAGAAACAGACGGGCGGCCACGGGCAGTTCGGCGACTGCAAGGTGAAATTCGAGCCGCTGCCGCGCGGCGCCGATTTCGAGTTCGTCGACGATATCTTCGGTGGCTCGATCCCGCGTCAGTACATTCCGGCGGTCGAGAAGGGCCTGCAGGACGCGCGGCTGCGCGGTTTCCTCGCCGGGTTCCCTATGGTCGATTTCCGCGCGACGGTGTTCGACGGATCGTTTCATCCGGTCGACTCGAACGAGCTTTCGTTCAAGATGGCGGCGTCCCTGGCGTTCAAGGACGGGATGTCACGCGCGCGTCCGACACTGCTCGAACCGGTGATGGATGTCGAAGTGTATGCGCCGAGCGACTTCGCCGGCGATTTGATGGGTGACCTGAACAGCCGCCGCGGGCGTATCGGAGGCATGGACACGCGCGGAGTCTCGACGATCATCCGCGCGAAGGTGCCGATGTCTGAGATGCTGACCTACGAACAGCACCTCACGTCAGCCACGGGCGGCCGCGGCTCCTATCACATGGAGTTTTCGCACTACGAAGAGGTGCCATCGCACCTGCACGGCAAGATCATCGCCGCGTCGAAGGCCGAGCGCGGCGGTCACGAGGCTGCTGAGGAGTCCTGAAAAACGAACTCCCAACTCCCAACTTCCAAGGTTCTCAGCGGTGGCTGAGGGGGCTTTGGAAGTTGGAGGTTGGGAGTTGCCGGGTCTTCCTGACCCTCTAAGACCCGCCTGCCTTACGCGGCGATGACGTCTTGGCGCCCTTGCCGCGGGTATCGGCACGGCCACCCTTGGCGCGCTCCCGGCCCGGCTTGGCCTTGTGGGCCGTGTCCTCACCGCCCTCGCCTTCAGCCTCGGTCTTGTTGCCACGCAGGCGCTCGGCTGCGGCGCGCAGCCGCCCGCCGACACCCTTGGACTTCGGCTTGGCCGCCGCTTCGGTCTTCTCGGCCCCAGCGTTGGGGTTGAACTCGCTGCCGACGAGCTCGATCTGCGCGACCTCGGCGCTGTCGCCGCGGCGATAGCCGATGCGCAGGATGCGGGTGTACCCGCCGGGCCGTCCCTCGAAGCGTGGCGCAAGCGTGTCGAACAGCTTGGACACGACCTCGCGGTCCTGCAGGTCCCGAAGGATGAGCCGGCGCGCGTGGAGCGCTTTGCCGTTCTCCCCTCCCCCGGCAATGCCACGCTTGGCGATGGTGATGATCCGCTCGACGAACGGACGCAGTTCCTTTGCGCGCGGGACCGTCGTTTCGAGATGCTCGTATCGGAGCAGCTCCTGCGCCTGGTTCCGGAGCATCGCGATGCGATGACTCGTCACGCGGCCGAGCTTGCGGTGACTGACTCTGTGTCTCATTGCCGTGATCCTTGTAGCTTCCTGAGAACTGCCGTCGTTCGTGGTTCGTCGCTCGTCACTCGAAAAGCCCACGGGCGCGACGAGGCTCTCCGAGCTCCGAGCGACGATCTACGAACTACCGCACGCGTTCTCAGTCTATTCCTGCGACTGCGCCGCGGGCTGATCGAGCCGCATGCCGAGGCTCAAACCCATCCCGGTCAGGATTTCCTTGATCTCGTTCAGCGACTTCCTGCCGAAGTTCTTCGTCTTCAGCATCTCGCCTTCGCTCTTCTGCACGAGCTCGCGGATGGTCCTGATGTTCGCGTTCTTCAGGCAGTTGTACGACCGCACCGACAGCTCGAGCTCCTCGACGCTCTTGTCGAGGTTCTCGTTGAGGGCCGCGCGCGGCTGATCGGCCGACGCGTCCTGCTGGAGGTCGCCGGATTCTTCGAGGTTGATGAAGATGTTCAGGTGGTCGCGAATCAGTTTCGCCGAGAGCGACATCGCGTCGCGCGGCGTGACCGAGCCGTTCGTCCACACGTCCACCGTCAGCTTGTCGTAGTCGGTGGCCTGACCGATACGCGCCGCCTCGACCAGGTAGTTCACCTTCTTGATCGGGGAGTGCACGGAATCGATCGGAATCCAGCCGATGCCGAGATCCTCGTCGAAGTTCTTGTCCGCCGCGACGTAGCCACGGCCGCGCTTCACGCGCATCTCCATGTGCAGCTTGCCGCCCTCGGCCACGGTCGCGATGTGCGCTTCGGGCTCGAGGATCTCGACGTCCGCGTCGGTCTCGATGTCGCGAGCCTTGACCGGGCCCGCCTTGTCCACGCGCAGATACAGCGTCTTGGTCATGTCGACGTGCATCTTGAGCGGAATCTGCTTGAGGTTGAGGATGATGTCGGTCGCATCCTCGACGACGCCGGGGATCGGAGAGAACTCGTGCAGGACGCTGTCGATCTTCACCGCGGTGACGGCCGCGCCGTCAATCGAGGAGAGCAGCACGCGCCGCAGCGCGTTGCCGATCGTCGTCCCGAACCCGCGCTCGAAGGGCTGCGCGTAGAACCGTCCGAACCTGTCCGTGAGCGTCTCGCGCTCGAACTCGAGCCGCTTCGGCCGTTGAAAACCTTTCCAGAGCATTCTTACGTTCCTTTCGCGTTCGTGCGCCCGACTTCCGGGCGCCGCCAGACCTTCGGGTTCACTCCCCGCCTCCCGCCGCAGGTCTGGGATGGCTGCGGGCGGGGAGCTAAGCTGATTCTTGCAGTGCACTGTGCAAAGTGCAGGGGTGCAGAGTGCAAGGTGCCACCTGTCCCGTCCACGTGCACACACAGCACCTTTGCACCCTGCACTCTGCAGGTGCACGTGCACTGCTCTATTTGCTATACAACTCCACTATCAGCTGCTCCTGCACGGGCAGGTTGATCTGCTCG